>ENA-UOVV01000065-UOVV01000065.1-compost-metagenome-genome-assembly--contig:-NODE-65-length-169840-cov-15.189634_pt1 | contig 169840 bp, 158 predicted proteins | sample MGYA00238155_ERZ761577 | MGnify/ENA primary metagenome ERZ761577 (study PRJEB28898, sample SAMN06268775) | compost metagenome | isolation source: Emeryville, CA | place: USA:Emeryville, CA | collected...
CTCTTCACCACACGCTCTTCTGCGAAAAGCCCGGACGCCAGCGCCAGTTTGTATATCTCGTAAGGCGGGCGACCGCCATCTTTCGGGTCCGGGAAAACATCATGGATCGCGAGAATGCCTCCCGGCATCACGCGCGGCGCCCAGAGGCGGTAATCTGTCATCGCCGGTTCCATGCCATGCCCGCCATCGATGAACACCATCGAAAGCGGCGTCATCCAGCCCTTCGAAACAACTTCGGAGGGCGCGACAAGCGGCACCACCGTATCCTCGAGCTTCGCCAGGCGCAGCGTACGGCGGAAGAGCGGAAAGGTGTTCAGCCGGTCCGTTTCCGGGTCATAGAGCGTCTCGTCATGATGCTCCCAGCCCTTCTGGTTTTCTTCCGAGCCATAATGATGGTCGAGCGCATAGAGAACCGCCCCATTCTTCTGGCAGGCTGTGCCGATATAGACCGCTGACTTGCCGCAATAGGAGCCGATTTCGAGCACCGGCCCAAGCCGCGAGGCCTCCAGCGCCGCCTCATGAAGCGCCCGGCCCTCTTCTGCATCCATGAAGCCCTTGATGCTCTCAATATCGATCGGAAGCTGCACGCGTCTGCCCTGCTCTGATGGGTGAATGCTCTTTCCCTCGCACGTCCCCGCCCGCGCGGCAAGCGCTTAACGGGGTGCAACGAATGGGAAACGAATGCACGGGATAATGGCGCCTCCCATGCCCCGGAGCCAGTGATGACCGACGCCGCCAGCCAGATCGATCAGGATGAATATGACGCCATCCGGGAGGCCGTCCTTTCGACACCGAAAGGCCGCTGGTTTCTGGAAGAATTTGCCCGCCGCCACCGTGCCGCCGATACGCAGGAAGTGATTTCCTCCATCACGCGACTCTACGACCTCGCGCGGGAAACGGCGGCGGAAGCCCGCTTCGGCTTCCTCTATCACGAAATGCAGGAGATGCGCCGCGCCATGGGCGAGGCGCGTGCCGCCATCGCGGCTATCAAGCCGGGCGAACCGCGCACCGCCCTGCCCCATGACGACCTCGCAAGCGTGGCGGAAGCTGCAAACCGCGCCGCAGAAGACACGCGCCACGCCGCGACCCGGCTTCAGGAGATTGCCGAAACGCTGCGCCATAGCGGCGCGGATGCCGATCTCTGCGACGAGATCGAAACCCATGCGAGTGGCATATTCATGGCCACCTCCTATCAGGAGATGACGGGTCGCCGCATCGGCCTTGTCGTGCAGGCATTGGAAGTAATGGAAAACCACATCGCGAAAGTCGTCTCGCTCTGGGAAGCAGAAGCCCGCAAGGGCTGAGCCCTCACGCGCTCACTTCGTGGTTGATGCAGCCGACGCTCCATTGCGACGCGCCATCCACCACGCGATGTCCGAGCTTCGTGATCGAGAGCGGCGCAACATCAATCCGCAACGCCGTTGCAAGATCGATGTCGAGTGCCAGCGCAATCGCCGCGCGAATAACATTACCATGCGCAACCGAGACAATCGTATGCCCGGCATAATGCTCGGTCAGCCGCCGCACCCCGTCATAAACACGGGTCGCCATATCGACAAAACTCTCGCCTTCCGGTGGCACGATCTCGGCCGGCCAGGCCCAGTCGAGCGTGCGGTTGGCGGCAAAGACATCATTATAGCTTCGCCCCTGCCACAGCCCGTAATTCTGATCGGTGAAATCGCTGACCGCCACCGGATCAACACCTGACCGGAGCGCAAGCGCCGTCACGCGCGTCCGCGTGAGCGGCGAGCAGAGCCAGACCGCAACAGGCGGAAGCCGCCGTCCGATAGCCGCCGCAAGCGCGGGGTCCACAGGCTCCGGCGCGACATCGAGACGGCCATAATACCGGCTCTCCTGCCCCTGCACCGGCGCATGACGAATCCAGATCCATTCCGTGCGTGTACCGCTCATAGCCAGCCGCGATATTTGAAAAAGAGATAGGGAAGAATGGCCGAGAGCACCATGACACCGAGCGAAATCGGATAGCCATAAGCGAAAGAAAGCTCCGGCATGACCTCGAAATTCATGCCGTAAATACTCGCAATCAATGTGGGCGGCAGAAAGACCACGGCAGCAACGGAGAAAATCTTGATGATGCCCGTCTGCTCGTTGTTGATGACGCCAAGCGTTGCATCCAGCAGGAAGTTGATGTTGTTCGCAAGATAGGCCGCGTGATCGCCAAGCGCCGTCACGTCGCGCGTGAAGGTCTTGAAGCCGTGATCCGCGATCTTCGACAGTTTCACCTCGGTCGGCCGTGCAACAAAGCCCGCGAGCCGGCCGAAACTGACAAGGCTTTCCTTCACCTGCGATGTCAGCGAATGCGCCCGGCCGATACGCGCGATGATATCGGAATAATCGCGTTTCGCTGTGCCCTTGGGTTTGAAAATCTCGTGAGAGATGCTTTCAACATCCCCCTGCACCCGCTCCAGAAGGTCTGCCAGACGGTCAACGATCGCATCGAGCAGGCCCGCCAGAACCTCCTCTCCCCCCGCGCATGGAACGGCATGTCGCTGCGCCTGCGCCGCATAAAGACGAAACGGCGTCGGCTCCGCATAGCGCAATGTGAGAAGCCGGTGATCGGAGAGAACGAAAGTCACAGGCACGATGCTCGGCTCCGGCGTATCCGCCTGACACACCATCGTCGCCGTCATGTAGAGCGCATCCCCCTCCTGATAGAGACGGCTCGACATTTCGATCTCGTTCATATCCTCTTTCGTCGGCACATCCAGGTTGAGCGCCCTGTCGAGAAAGGTGAGATCATCATCATCCGGCAGCAGCGCGTCGATCCAGACAGTGCCTTGCGGAATGGCATCGCCCCGCGCCACGGAAACGGGGCGCAACATGCCATTCGCGGGGAGATAGGCAGTAATCATCGAATCGGCCACCCTCGGAAAATGAGGCATTGATGATGCCCCTCGCCGTCCGCCGCGACAATCCGCGCGGGAACGCTTCCCGCCCCTCTCCCGCTTCTTTCTTGACATCCTACAGGAAAAGGCCCATTTGAACGGCGATTGTTCTCGTGTGCGCGCTTCGCGCTGCCTCGGCACCGCTTGATCCCGAAACAATTCACTCCCTTCCCGATTCCAAGCGCGTTGGAACGCGGCAAGACCCCGCGTTAAAGCTCCGGCCATGGTGGTCGGCGCAAGGCGTTGACTTGAGAGCAGACCTTTTAAATGACTGAAAAGACTTTCGCGGATCTCGGCGTTGCCGAACCGCTCATCCGCGCCCTTGGCGACGCGGGTTACACCCATCCGACCCCCATTCAGGCCCAGTCGATTCCCGCCCTTCTTGATGGTCGGGACCTTCTCGGCCTCGCCCAGACGGGCACCGGCAAGACAGCCGCCTTCACCCTTCCCATCCTCCAGCAGCTTGCTGCGGTGTTTGAGAAGCGCCAGCCGAAGCAGGCCCGCGCACTCATCCTGGCACCGACACGCGAACTCGTCGTGCAGATCGCAAAGAGCATCGAAACCTATGGTCGCCACCTGAAGCTGCGCCACACGGCCATTTTCGGCGGTGTGAACCAGTTCCGTCAGGTGCGCGCCATGCAGGGCGGCGTCGATATTCTCGTTGCTACGCCCGGTCGCCTGCTCGACCTGATGAACCAGAGGCATGTCGATCTCCGCCGCACCTCTCTGCTCGTGCTTGATGAAGCCGACCGCATGCTCGATATGGGCTTTGTGCGTGACGTGACAAAGATCGTCGCCGCCATGCCCAAAGAGCGCCAGTCGCTTCTCTTCTCGGCCACCATGCCGAAAAGCATCGAGCATCTCGCCGCCGAAATCCTCAGCGATCCCGTGCGCGTGGAAGTCACGCCGGAAGTCGTGACCGTTGACCGGATCGACCAGCGCGTTCTTCATGTGGATGGAAAGCGCAAGCGCGAGCTACTTGCCAAACTTCTCGATGACGCAGACCTTTCCCGCGTCATCATCTTCACACGGACGAAACATTGCGCCAATCGCGTCAGCGAGCAGCTTGAAAAGTCGGGCGTCGCCGCAGAGGCGATCCACGGCAACAAGTCGCAGGGCGCAAGGCAGCGCGCGCTCGACAATTTCCGCAATGGCAAGGCGCGCGTTCTGGTGGCAACGGATATCGCCGCGCGCGGCATTGATGTCTCGGACATCACCCATGTCATCAATTACGAACTGCCGAACGAGCCGGAGAGCTATGTTCACCGCATTGGCCGCACCGCGCGTGCAGGGCGCAGCGGTATCGCCGTCTCCTTCTGCGATGCAGCCGAACGTGGCCATCTGAGAAGCATCGAGCGGCTGACAAAGCGCCCGCTCACCGTTGTTGATACGACGGAATGGCTGGGCGAGCAGATTGAAGTGCCCGCTTACACCCCTTCCCGTCCGGGTGCTGGCCGCCCCAACCGTCGCAAGGGGGGCGATGCCCAGCCGGGCAAGCGTCGCCATTTCGGCAAGCCGAAGGGCGGCGAGACAGCACGCAACGGCGCCCCGAAGCGCGAAGGTGGCCAGAAGCGTGATGGCGGCCCGAAGCGTGACGGCGCTGGACGGTCTGGAAAGCCTGGTGCTGGCAAGCATATGGCCGGCAAGCCCCGCTCGCGCAGAGAGGGTTCCCACCAGTCCGCCGGTGCCTGACACACCATTTGCGATCCGGTTTCGCTACACAAAAAAGTACGGCTCTGGTTCACTCCAGAGCCGTGTTTCTTTTTGAGCAGATCAGATGCGCCTCAACCTCGCCCTTTTTTGCCTCCTCACGCTTTGCCTCATCGGCTGTACCGTCGCGCCGCCAGCGGAACGCGCGGCGCAGGCCGATAACATCGCGCGGGGGAGCGGGCTTCAGCCACTTCTGATCGAAACCGGCACTTTCGATATTCACGCCCGCCTGCGCGCCGCGTCGGATACCTCGTTGCTGGTCATTTATATCGAGGGCGACGGCCTTGCATGGCGTACACGAAACACACCTTCCACCGACCCGACGCCGCTTGAGCCGGTAGCACTCCGCCTTGCCGCCGCTGATGATGCACCATCTGTCGCCTGGCTCGCCCGCCCCTGCCAGTTCGCGGGTGGCGAGACGGCACGCAACTGCACGAAAACATGGTGGACGGACGGGCGCTATGGCGAAGCCGTCATAGACTCCCTCAATGCAAGCATCGACACGCTGAAGCAAAGGACGGGTGCTGCCACCCTCGCGCTGGTCGGCTATTCCGGTGGTGGGACGGTAGCCACCCTCATCGCTGCACGGCGTGATGACATAGTATGGCTCAAAACCGTGGCCTCCCCGCTCGACACGGAAGCCTTCACCACACACCACAAGGTGACGCCCCTCAGCGCCTCCCTCAACCCGGCCGACCACGCGCCCCGGCTGACCCGCCTGCCCCAGATACACTATGTCGGAAGCGATGACGCCGTCGTCCCGCCCGATATCAATCAGGCCATCGCCTCAAGGCTCAGTGAGGAAGGCTGCGCCACGCTGAGAATCATGCCCGGCATCGGGCATGGCGCGGGCTGGTCAGAAGCATGGCGAACGCGAGCGAGCGAGATCCCCGCCTGCGAGGCACGAAACGGTCAGCCGACATCGCCCTGACCGACACCTGACCGCCTGTTTTCTGATTTCTGGGGATTTTGGTGGGCGCACAAGGACTCGAACCTTGGACCCGCTGATTAAGAGTCAGCTGCTCTACCAACTGAGCTATGCGCCCGCCGGGCCGCCTGAGCGACCGGTGGAAACCACCATCTCCGCCCCACCAATTGTGTGGGGAGCGCTGCCTATAGCAAAGGATGGACGGCCTGTCTAGCGGCCCCTGCACCCTTTCCGGGCAAGACCGAAATCTCCTACCAGAAGGCGCTGGGCCCGCGTGAAATTTCCAGATGCCGGTGAATATGGACGCTCATCAGAAGGCCGAATGCGAACATCAGTGAGAGCATAGACGTGCCGCCATAGGACACCAGCGGGAGCGGCACCCCCACCACGGGCAGAAGGCCCATCACCATCGCCGCGTTGATGAAGATGTAGAAGAAAAAGATCATGGAAATGCCCATGGCGAGCAGCCGCCCGAACTGGTTGCGGCATTGCAGCGACACATTGAGCGAGAACATCAAAACCACAAAATAGAGCGTGAGCAGCACAAGTCCGCCCACAAGCCCCAATTCCTCACCCAGCATGGTGAAGATGAAGTCTGTGTGCTTTTCCGGCAGGAAGTTGAGCTGGCTCTGTGTGCCCTCCATGAACCCCTTGCCGAACACGCCGCCGGAGCCGAGCGCGATCTTCGATTGCATGAGGTGATAGCCGGTGCCCAACGGATCGCGCTCCGGCTCAAGAAAGGTCAGCACGCGGTTGCGCTGATAATCATGCAACCGGCTCCAGATGATCGGAATGGCCGCGAGAACGCCGCTGCCAGCAATGATGAAGTAGCGCCAGCGAAGCCCCGCCACGAAAAACAGAACCCCGCCCGATGCAAGCAGAAGGATCGCCGTGCCAAGGTCCGGCTGTAAAACGACAAGTCCCACCGGCACAACGGTGAGAATAAGCGGCACAATCATGTTGCGCAAATGCGAGACCTCATCCAGCGTGAGCCCGTGGAAATAACGGGCAAGCGCAAGAATGAGCGTGACCTTCATCACTTCCGACGGCTGGATGGAAATGAAGCCGAGATTGAGCCAGCGCTGGGCACCCATGCCCACAAAGCCGATGATTTCCACAGCGACCAGCATGACGAGCGCAACAGCGTAAAGCGGATAGGCAAGACGCATCCACAGGCGAAGATCGACCATCGACACCACGATCATGATGCAGACGCCAGCCGCGAAGCGCCCCGCTTGCCGCATCGCCCAGGGCGTGAAGCTGCCTTCCGCCACCGAATAGAGCATGGCAATCCCGATCGAGGCGATCAGCGTGAGCAACAGGAGAAAAGCCCAGTTGAACTCTGCAAGCTTCTCGGTGAGACGCATCTCCTGTCCGGTAAAACGGCGCAGATCGAACATCAGCCAGCCCTCGACGAATTATTGTCGCCCGGCACCCTGCCCCGCGCCTGCGGGCGCGCGGGATTGCGGGTGAGAACTTCGCGCATGATGTCGCGCGCCACAGGTGCCGCCGCACCCGAACCCGACCCGCCATGCTCGATGACGACAGACATGGCATAGCGCGGTTCATGCACGGGCGCGTAGCAGACGAAAAGCGCGTGGTCGCGCTGGCGCCATTCAATATCTTCGTTGCGCAGAACACCCGAAAGGCGCTCGGCGCGGGAGATGCGGCGCACCTGCGCTGTGCCGGTCTTGCCGGCAAGCTCAAGCCCCGGCTCGGCAATGCGCGAGCGATAGGCCGTACCGCCCGCTTCGTTGGAAACGGCGTTCATGCCGTTTTGCGCCGCGCGCAAGGCTCTCTCACTTACATTGAGCGGAGGCGGCTCCTTTACGGGCAGCAACTGTCCGCCGATCGCCCGTGTCAGCCGGGGCGTGACCGCAAACCCGCCATTGGCGATACGCGCCGTCATCACGGCAAGCTGAAGCGGCGTTGCGAGCAGATAACCCTGCCCGATACCGGCAATCACGGTCTCACCCTGATGCCAGACTTCGCCCCGCGTCGCGCGTTTCCATTCGGGCGTCGGCACCAACCCTGCCTTTTCACCGGACACTTCGAAATCATAGGTCTGGCCGAGACCGAACTTGCGCGCCATCTCGGCAATCGCGGTGATGCCGATGCGCCGCGCGACATCATAGAAATAGACGTCGCAGGAATGTTTAAGCGCTTCGTGCAGATTGACTGCGCCGTGTCCGCCCTTCTTCCAGCAATGAAAATCATGATTGCCAAGGGAATAGTGGCCCGGACAGGAAACCCGATGCGACGGGTCCACACCCGCCTCCACGGCTGCCATCGCCACCACCATCTTGAAGGTGGACCCGGGCGGATACATGCCCGCGAGCGACTTGTTCATCAGTGGCAGATAGGGACTTTCGAGCAACGCCTTATATTCAGCGGTGCCATAGCCCATGTTGAACTGGTTGGGATCGTAGGCAGGCGCAGAGACGAGCGAAATGACATCGCCCGAATGAATATCCATCACCACCGCGCTCGCGCTTTCGCCGCGCAACCTCTCCCATGCAAAGCGCTGCACATCAAGATCAAGCGTGAGCACGACTTCACCGCCGGGCTTACCCGGATCTTTTGACAGTTCGCGGATCACGCGGCCATAGGCATTGACCTCGACATGGCTCGAACCCGGCATACCGCGCAGCTCACGGTCATAGGTCTTTTCCACACCTTCCTTGCCAATGCGAAAGCCTGGCAGGCGCAAAAGACGCTGATCCTCGCGCGGTGCATTTTCAAGATCGCGTTCCGATACGGACGCGACATAGCCAAGCACATGCGCGAATTCTTCGCCGTAAGGATAGTCGCGCGTCTCGCCCACATCAGGGAGAATGCCTGCCAGATCGGGTTCATTGATGTTTACTTGCGCGAACTGATCCCAGGTAAGGTCTTCCGCCACCGTGACGGGCATGAAGCGCGGCGAACGCGCAATGTCGCGCAGGATGCGCTTGTGCCGGAACTCATCGACAGGAACGATGCGCGAAAAACGCTTTAGCGTTTCTTCAACATCAGGCGTCTGCTCCGCAATGATCATGGCGCGGTAGTTCTGGCGGTTGCCCGCAAGAACGCGGCCGAACCTGTCCACGATATTGCCGCGCAGAGGCGCGAGAAGCCGCATGGCGATGCGGTTTTCTTCCGCCATCATGCGGTATTGGTCGCTCTTTCGTACCTGCAGATAATACATCCGCCCCGCAAGCACGATGAAGGCAACAGCCTGCACCCCCGCGAGCAGCGCAGAGCGTCGCGTAAAGGTCTGATACCTGCTGCTGTCTCTGCCGTTGATCTGCATCCGCGCTCTCCTAGCCGCGCTGCAAGACGCGTCTTTCGATGCGTCCAAAGAGCATGACGAAAAGCGGGAAAACGGCAACCGTCACAGCCATGTGCTTGATGACGGATGCAGGCGGCACGAGCATGCCGTGAATAATTGAAACCACGATCCAGGCAAGCGCACCTGCAAATGCGGCGGCGAGCGCGAAGCCGATCCAGAACGCCGAGAAAGGCGCATTCACCACAATCACGCGCTGCGGTACGATCACGGCATAGGTGACGACATAGACGAAACCCCAAAGCCCGATCTCGCCACCGGAGAGAAGATCAAACAGCACACCCACCGTGAACACGGCAAGCGGCGGAAACATCTCAGGCCGCACAATGGCCCAGTAATAGATCGCCATCAGCGGAAAGGCCGGCACGAGCGCCGAGCCGAAGATGCGGCCGAAGGGAACGAAAGAAAGCAGCACGCAGATAATGCCGATCACGAAAGGCATCACCGTCAGAACGACGCGTCCGGCGCGGGCTGCAGGTGTCGGGGAATAGGGCTCGAGCTTCGCCATGACTATTCCGCCGCCTCCACGCTTTCGCTGTCGGCATCTCCCCGCAGCAGTTCAGGCGGGTCCTGCCTGCGCACCTGGGAGGGGAACTCATATTGAAGTACGCGCACGAAATCGAGCCGGCCCCGGTCGCTGAAGGTCTGTACGCGCAATTCTCCATCGCTTGTCTGGATGACAAGGCCGACGGGAATGCCTGCCGGAATGAGCCCGCCATCGCCGGATGTCACCACCCGGTCGCCCGCCGACACCGCGCTCTGCGTGGCGAGATATTCAAGCGTCGGCCATTCGGTATTGTCGCCAGCAAGGATTGCTTTGTATTGCGCCGGTTCGACCACCACCGGAATGCGGCTGTTGAGGTCGGTCAGCAGCAGCACACGGCTCGCCTTTGGCCCCGTTGCAACGATGCGGCCGACAAGCCCGTCTGAATCGATCACCGCCAGACCGCTGCGCACGCCCTGCTCGCGCCCGACATTCACCAGTACCGTGTCGATGAAGGGGCCGCCGGAATCACTCACCACGCGCCCGCTCACATATTCGATCGAGGGATCGACCTGCACATTGAGCAGCGCTTCATAGCGCGCGACCTTCGCCTGAAGCTTCAGCGCCTCTTCTTTCCAAGCAAGCAGCCGCGCATTCTCCGCGCGCAGCCGCTCGTTCTCGTCAAAGACATAGGCATATTCATCCGTGCGCTCGATAAGGCGACGGGTTGCAGCAACGGGACGCGAGGCCACTTCGAGCAGAGGGGCCGCAAGATCGGTGACAACCTGCCGCGCCCTGTCAAAGACATAGGTTTCCGCACGGCCGAGCAGCAGCAGCGCCGCCGCCAGCGTCAGCATGAAAATCAGCGAAATCCGATGAGAGAATTCGCGGAAAGGCAGAGCTGTGCGATTGGGCTCCATGACGACTTGCTACTGCTCTCTCGGTAAGGCCGACCGTCCTTCGCCTGCCCGACCCTTGGCCGGGATCGCCGCTGCGTTGCGTTCAATACACCGATGAAAGGACGTGTTTCATCGTCCGGATATGTTCAAGTGCCTTGCCCGTACCAAGCGCGACGCAGGAAAGCGCATCATCGGCGATGCTGACCGGCAGGCCGGTCTCATCGCGCAGCACCTGATCCAGATTGGCAAGCAGCGCACCACCACCTGTGAGCACGATGCCCTTGTCCACGATATCGGCAGCGAGTTCCGGCGGCGTCGCCTCAAGGGCCACCTTCACCGCTTCCACGATCGCGCCGACAGGCTCGGCAAGGCTCTCGGCAATCTGCTTCTGGCCGATGGCAATTTCCTTCGGCACACCATTCATCAGGTCGCGGCCCTTGATCTCGATGGTCATGCCATCGCCATCCGCGGGAATAGCTGCGGAGCCGACTTCCTTCTTGATGCGCTCCGCGCTCGCTTCGCCGACGAGCAGATTATGGTGACGGCGGATGTAGGCGATGATCGCCTCATCCATCTTGTCGCCACCCACGCGGACCGAGCGCGCATAGACAATGCCGCCGAGCGACAGCACGGCAACTTCCGTCGTGCCGCCACCGATATCGACGACCATCGAACCGGTCGGCTCTGTAACGGGAAGCCCGGCGCCAATGGCGGCCGCCATCGGCTCCTCGATCAGATAGACGCGGCGCGCACCGGCTGAAAGCGCTGATTCCTGAATCGCACGGCGCTCCACCGCAGTTGAACCGGAGGGCACGCACACGATGATCTGCGGATTGGCAAAAGAGCGGCGGTTGTGAACCTTGCGGATGAAATGCTTGATCATCTCTTCCGCGATTTCGAAATCGGCGATGACACCGTCACGCATGGGGCGGATCGCCTGAATGTTGCCGGGCGTGCGGCCCAGCATCATCTTGGCTTCCTCACCCACCGCCAGAACCTGTTTCTTGCCACCCTTCTCGATGATGGCAACTACAGACGGCTCGTTGAGCACGATGCCGCGCCCCTTCACATAGACCAGAGTGTTCGCCGTGCCGAGATCGATTGCCATATCGGCGGAGAACATGCCGAGCAGACCGGAAAGCATGCTTGTCTTATTCCTTTGACAGTGGGTCGCCAGACACGCGAAGCGCTGCGGCAACAGTTGAGAGTGCACCACGCAAAGTGGCTTTTTTGTTAAGGCGCATCCAGAGGTTGGTCGCCGCGAATGGGGAAGAAAAACAAGGCCGGGCGCTCATCATCGCTTCCCTCGACATCACGGCGCCGGTCAAATCTGTACTCCAGCCATTTTGACGGATGGCCGCCTGATTCTCAGCCTACGAATGATTTGAGACGAAACCGAGGCGAAGGCATCGTCAGCAGGAAAAGACCGCGCACATGCGCCCGCCCCGTTTCCTTGTGCTGCCGCCTCGACCGCAAAAGCCATTACCCGCCCCGTCTGCCGGTATCATCTCGCATATATGCGGACCGCTCCCGAAGCCTAGCTCGAGTCGATCTCGCGCCTAATACGGCGCTAACCATATCGCCGGGAAACTAAGGGCGCGTTAAGGCTGTTCCTGCCGCATCAGCACAAGTTTTTTACGCTGAAACGTCGCGCAATAGCAATGGGCAGGTCGGGATTTCAACGGCTTTTCAATGGTTTGGCCGAGTTTGCTGCGGAAGCTCACGGACCTCGTATTCGCGCCCGTCGAGGCGTGCCTTGTGGCGCTTAACTGCATCCACGACAAATTCCATAACGGCGCGAACATGGGCGAGCTGCGCGAGATCATTGCGCGCCATCAGCCACATTTCGAGCCCGCCGAGAATGTCCGGCCCGAACACGCGCACAAGGCCCGATTCGCCATCTCCCACGATGCAGGGCAGCGCCGTGAGGCCGAGCCCTTCTTGCGCTGCCGCCGCGCGTGCGGCCACGCTTGAGGAGCGCAATGCCGTTCGCGCGAGCTTTTCCGCCCGCGAGAACCACCAGACCGGCCCGAGCGGCGTTTCCGAGCGCGGAAAGCCGATAAGGTCATGCCCCGCAATATCCTGCATCTGCGCCGGCCGACCCCGTTCTTCGAGATAGGCGGGTGATGCGTAAAGCCCATAGGCCATATCGCCCACCTTGCGCATCAGCATGTCGCCCTGCGTTGGCCGGGCAAGGCGCAGGGCAATATCCACATCCCGCAGCGGATTGCCGATTTTCGGCGCCTGACCAATGGCTGCAAGGCGCGGGTCCGTCACGATTTCCAGTTCAAGGCCCGGATGTTCGCGCCGGAAAGTGGAGAACTCCGCCGCGAGCAGCTTGCCCGCGATAACCTCGCCGGCCGCAAGGCGCACCGTGCCTTCAGCTCCCTCGCCCGCCGCCGCAAAGTCGCGGGGAAGCGCCGAAAGCCGCCGGTCCACGGGCTCCAGCGCCTCGACGAGCTTTTCCCCCGCCGCTGTCAGCCGATAGCCCGTGCGCTCGCGCTCGAAAAGCCGGGCGCCCAGATCTTCTTCCAGTGAGGCCACTCGGCGCAAAACCGTGGTCGTGTTCACGCCAAGCTGCTGCCCCGCGCCCGAAAGGCTGCCGGAGGCCGCAACGGCCAGGAAAAAACGCAGGTCATCCCAATTCATCGCCGCTCCACTTCAAAGCGTGGCTGTCGGCAGAAGAATAAAGCCCGGCGCGCCGCCGTAAATGCGAAAATGCAAAATTAGATTTGCGAAAAACCAGAATCAGGTGCCGGAAACGGGTTTCACCAGATCCGCGACCTGTTTTGCCGTCTTGCGGGCCTCATCCGTGTTCCCGGCGCGGGCAAGCGCCACGCCCATCCGGCGGCGCATAAAGGATTCCGGCTTGCCAAAGAGACGAAGATCGCTGCCCGGCATGGCAAGCGCCCTGTCAACATCCTCAAAGGCGATGCCCTTCTCCTCCAGCCCGCCATAGATGACAGCACTGGCACCCGGGGAAAGCTGCTCCACCGAGACGGGCAGACCCAGAATCGCGCGGGCATGAAGCGCGAACTCGCTCTGATATTGCGTGGCGAGCGTAACAAGGCCCGTATCATGCGGGCGCGGGCTCACCTCGGAGAACCAGACCATATCGCCCTTCACGAACAGCTCGACGCCGAAAACACCGCGCCCGCCCAGTGCATCCGTCACCTTTCTGGCAATCTCGCGCGCGGCGGCTAGCGCCCTGTCGCTCATCTGCTGCGGCTGCCAGCTCTCCACATAATCCCCCTTCTCCTGCCGGTGCCCGATCGGCGCGCAGAAGAAGGTATCAATCTCGCCACTCATACCCCGCGCGCGCACGGTGAGCTGGGTGATCTCATAATCGAAATCGATCAGCCCTTCGACAATGACGCGCGGCGCCTCGACGCGCCCACCCGCCATCGCATATTCCCAGGCGGGTTGAACATCATCCGGCCCCTTGAGCAGGCTCTGCCCCTTGCCAGATGACGACATGACGGGCTTCACAAAGCAGGGATAGCCGATACCGCCTTCAATGGCCGCGCGCACTTCTTCGGCGGTGGAAGCGAAGGCATAAGGCGAAACAGGAAGCCCCAGCTCTTCTGCCGCAAGGCGGCGGATGCCTTCGCGGTTCATAGTGAGCTGCGTTGCCCGCGCGGTCGGTATGACTTCAGCAAGCCCGTCAGCCTCGATGCGGGCAAGCTCATCCGTCGCAATCGCCTCGATCTCCGGCACGATAAGATGCGGGCGCTCCTTTTCCACAAGCGCACGCAAAGCCTTTGCATCCGTCATCGCGAGCACATGCGCGCGATGCGCAACCTGATGCGCAGGCGCATTCTCATAACGATCAACCGCGATCACTTCCGCACCGAGCCGCTGCAGCTCAATGGTCACTTCCTTGCCAAGCTCGCCCGAGCCGAGAAGCATGACCCGGAAAGCGGATGGGGAAAGCGGCGTGCCGATACGCATGATGCCTCCGAAAGTTGGACGCAGCGGGTTTAGCACATCAGGCAAGGGGGCCAAATGCCGAGATACACCCGACTCTTGCGACACCCGATACTGTATGATAATGATTGAACAATTGTTCAATTGAATATATGAATCATGCCTGCCAAAACAAAAGCGGCCCTGCCCCTCCCCGCACTGGCGGAAGACAAGACCTACGAACTCGCCGACATGTTCAAGATGCTGGGCGACCCGAGCCGGCTGCGCATCGTGATTGCAACGCTGGAAGGGCCGGTATCGGTGGGCGAAATTGCCGAAAGGCTGGGCCTCTCAATCTCTCTGGTGAGCCACCACCTCCGGCTCTTGCGTGCAGCACGCCTCGTAATGGCAGATCGGCGCGGCAAGCAGATTTTCTATCGGACCCACGACCAGCATGTTGCGCGTGTCATTGATGACATGATTGCCCATGTGAACGAAGAGGCGGAGTGAGGACGGCATGAGCGCACATAACCACAATCATCCGCATGACCACGCGCACCATCATGGCCACAGTCACGGGCACCAGCATGGCCACGGACACGGCCATGCCCATGGCAGCACCAATGAGAAGCGCGTCCTCTTTGCCATGTGGCTCACCGGCGGCTTTATGGTGCTGGAGGCAGCGGGCGGCATCATCTCCGGCTCACTCGCCCTTCTCGCCGATGCGGGGCACATGCTCACCGATACGGGCGCGCTGTTTCTCGCGTTCATCGCCACGCGCCTCGCCCGCCGTCCTGCGGATGGCGCGCGCTCCTACGGTTATGCACGGGCCGAAATCCTTGCCGCTTTCGCAAATGGCCTGCTCATGGTCGGCGTCGTTGCCTGGATCGCAGCGGAGGCAGTGAGCCGCATCATGTCGCCCTCGCCCGTGATGGGCGGTACCATGCTTGCCGTTGCCGTGGCGGGGCTTCTGGTCAACATCATCGCCTTCAGGCTGCTGCATGGCGGCGAGCAGACACTCAATATGCGCGGCGCGCTGGTGCATGTGCTGGGCGACATGCTCGGCTCTGCCGCTGCCATCATCGCCGCCCTCATCATCATGGCGACGGGCTACACCATTGCTGACCCGATCCTGTCGCTTCTGGTCGCTGTTCTCATCCTTCGCAGCGCCATCGCCATCGTGAAGGAGAGCGCGCATATCCTGATGGAAGGAGCGCCGGAGGGAGCAGAAGGCGAGCAGCTTGCCGCAGACCTGATGGCGAATGTCGAAGGTCTCGCCGATGTGCATCATGTCCACGCATGGTCGCTCGGCTCGAACCACGCCGTGGCGACACTCCATGCACGACTGCAGCCCGGCGCAGACGCCAACATCACCCTCACCGCCATCAAGACGCGCCTCGCCGATGAATTCGGCATCAGCCATGCAACCGTGCAGATCGAACCGGATGACTGCCCGGATCATCAGCACTGAGAAACGCCGTCAGTGCTGACAAATAAACCGCCCCCTTCATGCTGCAATGCGGTATAATTCGCCCCGCAGCGTGAAGGGGTGTTCATGAGCGACGGCAGCAGCGATTGGAACGGCACGGCTGGCCGCGAGCCCGGCTGGATGTCCCGCTTCGGAGAGCTGCGCATCTTCGGCGAACTTGGCGCTCTCGCCCCTGCCCTGCCAGCCCTTCTTTCCGCGCCCCGTGGGGACGGACATGCGGTGCTGGTGCTCCCCGGCATACTGACGGGCGATGAATCCACTTTCGTCATCCGCCGCTATCTCGAAGAACTCGGCTATGCCGCCCATCCCTGGAAGCAGGGGCACAATTGGGGCCCGAGCCGCGAACTGCATGAAAAACTCCGCCTCCGACTCCGCGAATTGCATGAGCGTTATGGCCGCCGGATCAGCATTGTCGGCTGGAGCCTTGGCGGCATTTTCGCGCGCGAACTTGCACGGGAATTTCCCTTCGCCGTACGACAGGTGATCACGCTTGGAAGCCCTTTCGGCTCGGACATTGCGATTGATGAGGACGCCGGGCCGGAAGCCATTGGTCAGCGCCGCACACCGCCGCCAGTGCCCTGCACATCGATCTATTCGAAAAGCGATGGCATCGTCTCATGGGAAGCCTGCCGCGAACTCCCTTCCCCCGAAACCGAGAATATCGAAATCTCGGCGACCCATATGGGCATGGGCTTCAACCCGCTCGTGCTCTGGGCGATAGCAGACCGGCTTGCACAGCCCGAAGGCGAATGGTCCCCCTTTGATCGCTCTGGCTGGCATGGCTTCGTTTACGGCTAGCCATTGCACAGCGCGGATAGGACCGGGTCCTGGTAATTTCGTTTGTGAGAGTTTGGGGTGTAGTCTTTTTCCCAAGACAGAAAAAGAAGGGGGCGCCCCATGAGTCTGACAGAGTCCGAAAAGCAGCTTGTCGAACAGTCGATTGAACGGGTGGCAGAAAAAATCGGCGATCCGACACCAGCCGTCTATGAACGGCTTTTTTCCGAACAGCCGGAAATGAAACAGAACTTCATCCTCGACACGGATGACAGCGCAAAGGGGCATATGCTTGCCGAAGCGCTGAACTGCATTTTCGACCTGCTGGGACCGCGCGCCTATGCGCCTGTGCTCATCCAGAGCGAACTCACGAACCATTCAGGCTTTGGCGTGCCGCCTTCGGTTTTCGCAATATTCTTCCGTGTGATGCGCGACACGTTCCGCGACGCGATGGGCGATGAATGGGGCGCCGATATGGACAGCGCCTGGAAAACGCTGCTCTGCGACGTTGATGGCTTCATCCAGGAGCAGGCCGCGAAATACGGCATGGAAGTCGGTTAGCCTTCACGCTTCATTCGAGACCAGCACACCGGCAATACGCGCCGCTGCTTCAAAGCCGATGCGCGGCGAGGACAGCACCGGCACGGGCAATTCACCCGCAAGCGCAATCGCAGGTGCCATGGACGCCTGTGCGAGAACCAGCATGTCACTCTTCTGCGCAACAGCCCGAAGCTGCGCGGCGATGCCTTCGTAATAATCGCCGAGACGGCCTGCGCGAAACGCCGCCCAGACATCGTCAAAAAGATGTTCCTGCACTTCCACATCGCGGCCCGCCCGGACAGCCGAACTTTCGATAAGGCGGCGCGTGGGCGTCATGGTTGGCGCCAGTGCCGCGCAAATGCCGATGCGGCGCGCTGACCGCACGGCAATATCTGCCATCGGCCTGTCGATCCGCATGATCGGGATTTCTGCCTCGCCTGCCGCCTGCTCCGCTTCATCGCCGAGCGTCGAGCAGGTGCAGACAACGACACGCGCTCCGCCCTCTGCAAGCGCAAGCAAGGCTTCCTGCGTGCGCAAGGAAACGGCGGGCGTGACACCGCCTGCCCTTTCGGTTGCCGCAAGCAGGTCTTCACGTACGATATGGCGCAGCTTCACACCCGGCGCAATCTCGCGCGCGAGATCATCGAAGGTTTCGATATGGATCGCCGCCGTATGCAGGAAGGCAATGGGCGCGCCGTGATGAGCAAATGATGGAGGCATCGGCACCTCTCCTTCAAAAGAAAAGGCCCCCCGCGCGATCTGCGCGGAGGGCCCATGATGCAAGGGGCTGTTCGCGAGATCGCGTCAGTTCTTTTCCTTGTCTACGAGTTTGTTGGCCGCAATCCACGGCATCATGCCGCGCAGACGGGCACCGACTTCTTCAATCGGGTGAGCGGCGGCACGAGCGCGCGTCGCCTTGAAGCTCGTCTGGTTGACCTTGTTCTCAAGCATCCAGTCACGGGTGAATTTGCCTGACTGAATGTCGTTCAGAACGCGCTTCATTTCCGCCTTCGTCTCGGCCGTGATGATCCGCGGGCCCGTGACATACTCGCCATACTCCGCCGTGTTGGAGATCGAGTAGTTCATGTTGGCAATGCCGCCTTCATAGATCAGGTCAACGATCAGCTTCACTTCGTGCAGGCATTCGAAATAGGCCATTTCCGGCGCGTAGCCAGCTTCCACCAGCGTTTCGAAACCGGCGCGGATCAGCTCCACAAGACCGCCGCAAAGCACGACCTGCTCGCCAAAAAGGTCCGTTTCACATTCTTCGCGGAACGTCGTCTCGATGATGCCCGCACGGCCACCGCCATTGGCGGAAGCGTAGGAAAGGCCGACATCATGGGCATTGCCGGTCGCGTCCTGATGGACGGCGATGAGTGAAGGCACGCCGCCGCCACGCTTGTATTCCGAACGCACCGTATGGCCCGGGCCCTTCGGCGCGACCATGAGCACGTCGATATCCTTGCGGGGCTCGATCAGGTTGAAATGGATGTTGAGACCATGCGCGAACAGCAGGGCCGCACCCGGCTTCATGTTCTCGTGCAGGTCCTGATAATAGATGTCCGCCTGAAGCTCGTCCGGCGTCAGCATCATCAGCACGTCCGCCCACTTCGCGGCTTCGGCAACGGTCATGACCTTGAGGCCCTCGCCTTCCGCCTTCTTGGCAGAGGCAGAACCGGCACGGAGCGCCACAGCGACTTCCTTCACGCCGCTGTCACGCAGGTTCAGCGCATGGGCGTGGCCCTGGCTGCCATAACCGATAATGGCGACCTTCTTGCTCTTGATCAGGTTCACGTCCGCGTCGCGGTCGTAATAAACGCGCATGGCTGTTTGTCCTTTGTCCGTCTTTTAAAGTCGTTTCGCTCACATCGCCTCGGGGCCGCGGGCGATTGCCACCACGCCGGTCCGAGATACATCAACCAGCCCGAGCGGCCGCATAAGGCCGATAAAAGCGTCAAGCTTCTCAGGCGTTCCCGTCACTTCGAAAACGAAGGAGGAATGCGTCGTATCGATCACGCGGGCGCGGAAGGCATCAGACAGACGCAGCGCCTCGACGCGACGCTCGCCCGACCCTGCGACCTTCACAAGCGCCATTTCGCGCTCGACCGCCTTCGCCTCAACCGTGAGGTCGATAACCTTGTGCACCGGCACCAGCCTGTCGAGCTGTGCCTTGATCTGTTCGATCACCATGGGCGTGCCGGAGGTGACGATGGTGATGCGGGACGTGTGTTCCGCCTGGTCCACCTCGGCCACTGTCAGGCTTTCGATATTGTAGCCCCGACCGGAAAAAAGCCCGATCACGCGCGCAAGTACCCCCGCCTCGTTATCCACGAGCACGGAAATGGTGTGCCGCTCGATTATCTCGTCCTTCTTCATGCGCGTCTCTGTAGTGGGTATGCGGTGCCGGGGGAAGCGATATTTCGGATGGGGCCGGTTCTCAGACCAGCATCTTGCCCTCTTCCGACACGCTGGCCCCTTCCGGGTCGTCGCCAAGGATCATTTCATTATGGGCGGCACCCGACGGGATCATCGGGTAGCAGTTCTCGAACTTGTCCACCAGACAATCGAAAATCACCGGGCCGGGCGTATCGATCATCTGCTTGATGGCAGCGTCCAGCTCGGAAGGCTTGGAGGCCCGGATACCCGTCGCCCCATAGGCTTCGGCGAGCTTCACGAAATCCGGCAGCGATTCCGAATAGGAATGAGAATAGCGGCCATCATGCAGCAATTCCTGCCACTGGCGAACCATGCCCATATATTCATTGTTCAGGACGAAAATCTTCACGGGCAGCCGGTACTGAACCGCCGTGGACATCTCCTGAATATTCATCAGGATCGAGGCTTCGCCCGCAATATCAATGACCAGCGCCTCGGGATGCGCAATCTGCGCGCCGATCGCCGCAGGCAAGCCATAGCCCATCGTGCCGAGGCCACCGGAAGTCATCCAGCGGTTCGGATCGTCAAAATGGAAGTGCTGCGCCGCCCACATCTGATGCTGGCCCACTTCCGTCGTGACATAGACCTCGCGGCCCCTTGTCAGCTGGAAAAGGCGCTCGATCGCCTGCTGAGGCTTGATGACCTCGTCATTCGTCTTGTAGGCGAGTGACTTGCGGCCGCGCCAGATATCGATCTGCTTCCACCAGTCCTCAAGCGCCGCCTTGTCGGTCCGGCGTGCCTTGGACTTCCAGATACGCAGCATGTCTTCAAGCACATGGGCGCAGTCGCCGACAATGCCGACATCAACATGGACATTCTTGTTGATGGAAGAGGCATCGATATCGATGTGAATCTTCTTTGAATTGGGGGAGAAGGCATCAAGCCGCCCCGTCACGCGGTCATCGAAGCGCGCACCGATATTGATGAGCACGTCGCAATCATGCATGGCGTTATTGGCTTCATAGGTGCCATGCATGCCCAGCATGCCCAGCCACTGCTTGTCAGAAGCGGGATAGGCGCCGAGCCCCATCAGAGTGGAGGTGATGGGATAGCCCGTCAGGCGCACAAATTCGCGCAGGAGCTGGCTTGCAACCGGCCCTGAATTGATGATGCCGCCGCCCGTGTAGAAGATCGGCTTCTTCGCGTTCGCGATGAGTTCGATCGCCTCGCGGATCTTCCCGACATCGCCCTTCACCACCGGACGATAGGTACGGTGCTGGATATTGGGCGAGAAGCTGTATTCAGCCTTCTGGAACTGCACGTCCTTCGGAATGTCGATGACAACCGGGCCGGGGCGGCCATGCGTCGCGACATAGAAGGCTTCATGCATGACGCGAACGAGTTCCGGCGCGGACTTCACCAGCCAGTTATGCTTGGTGCAGTGGCGCGTGATACCGACCGTATCGGCTTCCTGGAAGGCATCCGAACCGATGAGATGGGTCGCGACCTGCCCCGTCAGGCAGACCAGCGGGATCGAATCCATCAGTGCGTCCGTGAGACCGGTAATAGCATTGGTGGCACCGGGGCCGGAAGTGACGAGCACAACGCCCGGCTTGCCCGTCGAACGCGCATAGCCCTCGGCCGCGTGAACCGCGCCCTGCTCATGGCGAACGAGAATGTGGCGAATCTTGTTCTGCTGGAAAAGCGCGTCATAGATCGGCAGGACAGCGCCGCCCGGATAGCCGAAAATCGTGTCCACGCCCTGATCGACCAGCGCCTTGATGACGATTTCTGCGCCTGTCAGTTCCTGAGCAGCCATTGGTCCCGTCCCGGTCCTTCATCGCCCGGCAACCCGCCGGACGCAAAAACAACAAGGCGGCACCGCGCGGAAGCTCCGTTTCCGGGCTCATTGACGCGCATAGCCGCCGAAATTGCGCGCAACCTAACCGCGCCTTACGGCCGGGTCAACCCCAATTCGTCAACAAACGAAAAGATTTTATCGTTTAACCTTTCCGAATATTGCTCAAAAAACGTGTTCCACGCAATCATCTGCGTCCGAAACCAGGTTTCCTGCCTTTTCGCATAGGAGCGGCTTTCTCGCTTTCCGAGCGCGGCGGCTTCTTCCAGCGAGATTTCGCTCTCGATATGCCGGATAAGCGGTCGAAGACCGATCGCCTTCATGGCCGGCAGATCAGGGTCGAGCCCAAGCCCCGCCATGAACCGCGCCTCCTCCAGCGCCCCCTCATCCAGCATGAGGTCGAAACGGCGGTCTATCCGCTCCCGCAGCCAGCCCCGTTCGGGCGTGAGCACGATCCTGGCGAAATTGCCCGTCACCAGCGGCTGAGGCGGGACACGCTGCCACTCGCTGAGCGGCCGCCCTGTGGCCCGCGCAACCTCTATCCCCCTGGATATCCGTTGCAGATCGGACGGGCGGACGGTCCCGGCAAGCACCGGGTCAACGGCCCTGAGCAAGGCATGGGCACTCTCCCCCGCTGCGGCGACTTCTGCCCGCACCGCCTCGCGCAGATCAGCTTCAATCTGCGGCACGGGCGAAAGCCCGTCGATGAGGGCGCGAAGATAGAGCCCCGTACCGCCCACCACGACCGGCAGGGCACCACGATCCGCAATCTCGCGCATACGCTCCGCTGCCCGGACGGCCCAGCGCCCAGCCGAAAGAGGCTCCGTTGCCCCCGTGACCCCGTAAAGATGATGCGGCACTCTCGCCTCTTCTTCTCGCGAGGGGCGAGCCGTGATGATCCGCATTTCGCGGTAGAGCTGCATGGAATCGGCATTGATGATCTCGCCGCCAAACCTCTCCGCCACAGCAAGTGCCAGCGCCGACTTGCCGCTTGCGGTCGGCCCTGCAATAAGAACGGCTCTGCCGATGGCGACACTCACATAAGGCTCCTTCCGGTTTCCGCGATGAAATATGTCCTGACCCTGATAGGCAATAAAGCCACGCCGCTTGCAAGCGCGCATGTCGAAGCAGCGCGGCGCGCCCTGCCCGCAGCCGGTGAAACGGTGTGGCTGGCGGAAGGTGAAGCCTGCGACATCCCCTTTGACGGCGACCCGGCAGCGGCGGAGGCAGCGGCACGCGCGGCACTCGGCGATGCGAAAATCGACCTTTCCGCACAAAAGACGGAAGGCCGCCGCAAGAAGCTCCTCGTTGCGGACATGGATTCCACCATCATCGAGCAGGAATGTATCGACGAACTCGCCGCCGAACTCGGCATCAAGCCGAAAATCGCGGAGATCACCGAGCGCGCCATGCGGGGCGAAATCGGCTTCGAGCCGGCCCTTCGCGAGCGCGTGTCGCTGCTCAAAGGCCTTCATGTCTCGTCGCTGGAAAAGGTCTATCGCGAACGCATCACCGAGATGCCGGGTGGCCGGACACTGACCACCACCATGCGCGCCAATGGCGCGATCTGCGCGCTTGTTTCAGGCGGCTTCACCTTCTTCACCTCCCGCATCGCCAGGGCGGTCGGCTTTGATGTCAATCAGGCCAATGAACTTCTCTTCGAGAATGATGCGCTGACGGGCATCGTGAAGGAGCCCATTCTCGGGCGGCAGGCAAAGCTCGATGCGCTGATCGCGCTCCGCGAGGAGCATGGGCTGGCACCGCATGAAACCCTTGCCGTGGGCGATGGCGCGAATGATCTCGCCATGATCGGTGAGGCAGGTCTCGGCGTTGCCTATCACGCAAAGCCGGTTGTGGCAGAAGCGGCGGGCGCGCGGATTGACCACGGCGACCTCACCGCCCTTCTCTATCTACAGGGCTACAGGCGGGAAGAATTCAGGGGCTGACCTTCGACCGCGCTTCCACATCATCCGTGAGTTGCGCAATCTCGATGCGGCGCGTCAGCGTCTCGCCATCGCGGAATATCTGCAACTCGACGGTTGAGCCGATTTCCGCTGCCGCAACGATGCGCGGCAGATCGCGCATGGTGGCAATGGGGTGTCTGTCAAAGGCGAGGACAACATCACCCGGCTGCAACCCCGCCGCCGCTGCGGGCCCTCCCTCGGTCAGCCCCGCAATCAGCGCACCGCGCACCGGGCCAAGGCCGACACTCTCGGCAATGTCGGGCGTCACAGTCTGAATACGCACACCGATCCAGCCGCGTCTTGTCTCGCCATATTTGAGAAGCTGTTCAACCACCGGCTTTGCCGTGCTGGCTGGCACCGCAAAGCCGATACCGACAGAAGCACCGGAGGGCGAGATGATGGCGGAATTAACGCCCACCACCTCGCCATCGAGGTTGAAAAGCGGCCCGCCGGAATTGCCGCGATTGATCGCCGCATCCGTCTGAATGAAGTCGTCATAATTGCCCGCATGAATATCGCGATTGAGCGCGGAGACGATGCCCGCCGTGACCGATCCGCCAAGACCGAAGGGATTGCCGATCGCCATGACCCAGTCCCCCACCCGCAGCTTGTCGCTGTCCCCGAAGCCGACGTAAGGGAGCGCCTCATCGCTTTCGACGCGCAGCACCGCAAGATCGGTCTTGGGGTCGCTGCCCACTAAAGTGGCGGGAAGTGTTTTGCCATCCGTGAAGGTGATTTCGATGCTGTCCGCACCCTCGATCACATGATTATTGGTGATGACAACACCGGACGGGTCGATCAGAAACCCCGAGCCGAGCGACTGAACGCGCTGCGGCCCCGCCTTCATCTGCTGTTCGAAGAACTCGTCGAAAAAATTGTTCAACGGTGAGTCTTCGGGAATGCCGGGTATTTCGAGTGACTGCGGCGCGATCACCTGTGAAATCGAAATATTGACGACGGCCGGAGAGAGTTGCTCTGCAAGCTCGGCAAAATTGCCGGAAGCGCGGCTTGCCTCGATCGGGAAAGCAAAAAGAAGGGCAGACAGGGAAGCGGAGAAGACAAGGCTTCTCCAACGCATGATCACACTGCCGCTGCCCGCCTTCGACATATCGTCCCCCTCATGGCCCGGACAATCCGACCGGGGCACCCTGTTCTTGTGTTTCTTTTTGATTATGGACGAAAGAGGCGCGTTGGTCAGCCGCGAACGAGCCAGACGACACAGACACCAAGGGCGAGCGCCCCGAGCCCGCCCATGCGCAGCGACTGATCCGATATTTCAGTGAGGGCCATGAGTGCCCGGCGCATGGCTGCCGGAAAGGCTGCGTAAAGCAGCCCTTCCAGAGCAATGGCAAGCCCAAGTGCGGAAAGAAGCTCGATCATGGAACGAAGCCTCAGCGGCGCCCGGTCTCCGATCCGAAGTAGCGGAAGAACTCGCTGTCGGGCGTCACGATCATGGTCGTGTTTTCGTTCTTCAGGCTCTGCTTGTAGGCCTCCATCGAACGATAGAAGGCGAAGAATTCGGGATCAGCCGAGTAAGCGGCGGCATAGATCTCGTTCCGCTTTGCATCGCCCTCACCGCGAAGGATCTGCGCGTCACGCTCCGCTTCGGCAAGTGTGACCGTCACTTCGCGGTCGGCACGGCTACGAATGCGCTGCGCTTCTTCGTTACCCTGCGCACGGATTTCAGCGGCTTCACGCTCGCGCTCGGTCTGCATGCGCTGATAGATCGCCTGACTGTTCTGCTCCGGCAGGTCAGCGCGGCGAATGCGGACATCGATCACCTCGATGCCGAACTGGACAGCAGCATTGTTGAAGGCATGCTGAATCTTCTTCATCAGGCCCGCACGGTCATCGCGCACCAGCTCTTCGAGCGTGTGGTCGCCCAGTACGTTACGCAGCGACGACACGAAGTTCGGACGCAGCCTGTCGGACGAATTACGCGGATCACCAACAGACTGATAGAAGCGCAGCGAATCCACGATCTTGTAGCGGGCGAAAGCATCCACCACGAGGCGCTTGCGATCCTTCGCAATGATTTCTTCCGGCGGCACATTCAGGTTGAGGATGCGCTTGTCGATATAGACGACATTCTGAATGACCGGCAGCTTCCAATGCAGCCCCGGCTTGGTGATGACCACGCGCGGATCACCAAACTGCAGCACGATTGCCTGCTGCGTCATGCTGACCGTAAAGGCCGAAAGATAGACGATGACGGCGGCAACAATGGCGATGGCACCCACGCCAATGGCGATTGACCTGTTCATCAGCGGCCTCCCGTCGCGTTCTGGTTGCTGGCGGAAGAAGATGCGTTCGAAGCAGCCCCCGACGCCGGAGCCGGCTTCAACTCATTGAGCGGCAGATAGGGAAGAACGCCCTGCCCGCCATCCACGCCGTTCAGGAAGAGCTTGTTCGTGTCGCCCAGAACTTCCTGCATGGTTTCAATGTAGATGCGCTTCCGGGTAACGGCCTGCGCCTTGCGATACTCATTGTAGATGGCCATGAAACGCTGCGCGTCACCTTCGGCTTCCGCCACGACCTGCTCACGATAGGCTTCGGCAGCCTGCGTGATCTTCGCCGCATCACCACGCGCACGCGGGATGACAGTGTTCGCGTAGGTTTCCGCCTGGTTGCGCGCGCGCTCCTGATCGGCACGCGCGGCCTGCACGTCGCGGAAGGCGTCGAGCACCTGTGCCGGCGGATCAACCTTCTGAAGCTTCACTTCCGTGATCTCGATACCGGCGCCATAACCATCAAGCGTGCGCTGAAGGCCTTCCCGAACCGTATTCTGCACTTCGTTACGACCGGTGGTCTGCAGCACGTCAATGCGTGATGCACCGACAGCCTCACGCATCATGCTTTCGGCCACAGCCTTCACCGCAAATTCGGGGTTCTCGACATTAAAGAGGAAGTTTGCCGCCTCTTCCGCCTTGATGCGCCACTGCACCGAGAAGCTGATATCGACGATGTTTTCGTCGCCCGTCAGCATCAGACTTTCCTCAGGTACGGTGACAGGCGCACCACCCGAGCCGCGGATGCCGATATCAATGCTGGTGATGTTCGTCACCGCAGGCGTCAGCACCGTCTCGATCGGATAGGGGAACTTCAGGTGAAGCCCCGGCTCTACCGTGCGCACATGATCGCCGAAGCGCAGCACGATACCCTTCTCATTCGCATTGACGCGGAAGAAGGACGAATAGGCCACCAGACCAAGAACAAGAAGAACGATCAGGAAGGCCGGGCCACGCCCGCCGCCTGCACCGGCACCAGTACCGCCACCGGCCGGGCCGTTACCGCCCGAAAACACCTGACGCAGCTTTTCCTGTGCGCGACGAAGCAGCTCATCGAGGTCCGGCGGCTGATTGCCGCCGCCACCCTGCGGCCCTTGCCCCCACGGCCCTCTGTTTCCGCCTCCGCCACCCTGCCAGCCGCCGCCGCCGTTCTGATTACTCCAGGGCATCAAAATTCCTTTGATTGCGAAGTTTTATGGATCGGTTGGAAACACCCTCATCGGGGGTTATATGACAGAGACCCGGCAGGCGCAACGCGTACCGGACAGAGCGAAAGTGAAACACTCCCCGTTTCACGAAAAGCCTCGAAAACGGCATCGGAATGAAGAAAATGACGCGCGTGACCCGTGAAGATATCGCCGCCGCTCTCGCAAAAGTGATCGATGAGGAAAGCGGCAAGGATGTCGTCAGTAGCGGCATGCTGCAGGGTCTTGTTGTGCGTGAGGGCCATGTCGGTTTCTCCCTTGAGGTTGATCCCGCGAAGGGACTGGAGAAAGAGCCGCTTCGTCAGGCCTGCGAGGCCGCCGCGAAAAACGTTCCCGGCGTGCTGAGCGTCACCGCTGTGCTGACGGCCCATCGCGACGCCCCGGCCCGGCCTTCACCTGGTCATGCCCACGCCTATTCCCATTCCGGTGGTTCCGCGCGCGCTCCGCAGGGTTCTGCGCGCATTCCGGGCGTCAAAGCCATCGTTGCCGTGGCGAGTGGCAAGGGCGGCGTGGGGAAATCGACCGTCTCGGTCAACCTGGCTCTTGGCCTTGCAAGGCTCGGGCGGCGCGTCGGCCTTCTCGATGCAGATATTTACGGGCCGTCCATCCCGCGCATGATGGGCCTCACCGGAAAGCCCGAAAGCAAGGACGGAAAGAAGCTCATCCCGAAAGAGAATTACGGCATCAAGACCATGTCGATCGGCTATCTCGTCAATGAGGACACGCCGATGATCTGGCGCGGGCCGATGGTGCAATCGGCGCTCACCCAGATGATGAATGATGTGGAATGGGGCGAACTGGATGTGCTCATCGTGGATATGCCTCCCGGCACGGGCGACGCGCAGCTCACCATGGCGCAGCGTGTACCGCTGACAGGGGCCGTCGTTGTCTCGACACCGCAGGAGATTGCGCTCATCGATGCACGCAAGGGCTTTGCCATGTTCGAGAAGACGCATATTCCCGTTTTCGGCATCGTCGAAAACATGGCCTATTTCGTGAGCCCCGGCTCGGGCGAGAAATCCTACATCTTCGGTGAAGGCGGCGCGCGCCGCATGGCGGAGAAACTCGGCTGTGACTTCCTGGGCGAAGTGCCGCTGCACATGACCGTCCGCGAAACATCGGATAGCGGTCAGCCTGTCGTTGCAACGGCGCCGGACAGCGAAGAAGCAAAACCCTTCCTCAAGATCGCAGCGCGTGTTGCCGAACATATCGACCGCGCACTGGGCAACGAAGCACGCAAGGGCCCTGTCATCAGCATTGAGGACTGACCTCCCTTTTTCTGCCGCCTGCTTTGACGCAAGCCCTATATTTTGATATCAAAACATCTGACATTCAGGGATGGAGATGTTGGATGACCTATGTAGAAGGATTCCTGCTGGCAGTGCCGACGGCGAACAAGGAAGCCTACCTCAAGCATGCAAATGATGCCTGGCCTGCCTTCGCCGAATGCGGCGCAAGGCGCATCGTCGAGAGCTGGGGACACGATATACCCGATGGCGGTGTGGTGGACCTCAAACGCGCCGTGCAGGCACAGACGGATGAGACCATTCTCTTCTCGTGGTTCGAATTCGCGTCAAGACAGGCGCGGGACGATCACAATGCGAAGATCATGGCGCATCCGAGCATGGAGCAGATGAATCAGCCGCCCTTTGACGGATCGCGGATGGTTATGGGGGGCTTCCAGTCCATTCTGGATACCGGGCGAGCGGGTGAAATGGGCTGCGTCGAGGGATTCGTTCTCGCCGTGCCGCGCGCAAGGAAGGACGACTATTTGGCCCTGGCCAAAAAGGCAGCAGATGTCTTTCTTGATGTAGGCGCAAACCGCGTTGTCGAAGCATGGGAAGATGACGTGCCGGACGGAAAGAAGACGGACTTCCATCGCGCCGTGCTGACAACCGCAGATGAAGCCGTCGTCTTCGCATGGGTGGAATGGCCCTCTGTGGAATTTCGGGAGGCCGCCCTTCCGAAGCTCATGGAAGACGAACGCATGAAATATGATCCGTCCACCCTGCCCTTCGATCGACAGCGCGCAATTTTCGGCACCTTCACCACGATTCTCGACAGGAGCGCCTGAAAACAAAACGGCCGGCCCCGAAGGGCCGGCCGGATAGTTTCAAGAGCTTCCGATTCAGCGACCGGCAACAAGAGTTGCGGTCTCGGTCGCGCCGCCCGGGGCAGAAAGCTCCCAGGTCTCGCCAATCTCGCGGGACTGTGCGGGCACGCAATAAGGCGTCTCCCCGCCAAGGAAGCAGGCCGTATCGCCATCAAGCTCATACTTGCCCTCGGCAACGGTGCCATCCGGCAGTTTCTGCGAATAGCTGCCGCCCGCGTCGATATAGACGTGGCGTTCGCCAGCAGGCCCGACAACCTTGACCGTGTTGCCGTAGAAATTCGCAAATGGATCGGCCAGGGCCGCTCCGGTGAACGCAAACAACGCAACGAGTACACTGACAAAAAGGCGCATCGTTCTTCCTCCCTGAAATGAAACGCCGTGTACCCCATAAGGCCGCGCATGATGGCATGACGGCACGGTCTGGCAAGACACGTTACGGATACGAAACGTGCCTTGCCGTCAGCGCCTCATTTATTGAGGAAGTTGAGCGCCAGCCCTGCCACCGGCCAGTCCATCGCAACGAGACGGCCCGTTGTGGAAAGCGTGATATAGGCCGTCTTCAGATCCTTGCCGCCAAAGCAGATATTCGTCGTGATGAGATCATCTGTCGGCGTGTGGACAATCTTCGAACCGTCCGGGGAGAAGGATGTGATACCCGCATTGAAGATCGTGGCGACACAGACATTGCCTTCGGAATCAACGGCAAGTGAGTCGAAGAAATTAAGCCCTGCAGGCGATCCGACAAAACGGCCCGGCAACGGCCCGGCAGACGGAGCAACCTCTCCGGGCGCTACAATATCGAAAGCCCAGAGACGGCCGGGAATCGTGTCGGCGACATAAACCGTCTTTTCATCCGGCGAGAGGCCCACTCCGTTCGGTGAGGTGATCGGAAAGACGACTTCCTTGATCAGCGAGCCATCCGGCTTTGCATAGTAGAGCCCGCCACGATCCTGCGTGCGGCCCCTGCCCTTGCCGAGATCGGTGAACCAGAAACCACCGGACTTGTCGAACACGATATCGTTCGGCCCCTTGAGCGGAATGCCGTTACATTCCGTATAAAGAGTTTCTACCTTGCCCGTGGCGAGATCAACGCGCTCGATGCGCCCGCCCGAATAGTCAGAGGCAATGTCGCCGGGGAAGAGAAGCCCGTCGCGATCATGCCATTCGAAGCCGCCATTGTTACAGATGTAGCAGGCTCCATCCGGCCCGATGGCCGCTCCGTTCGGCCCGCCGCCCGGCTCTGCCACGATCTCCTTCGTGCCATCCGGCTTGATGCGCGTGAGCGTGCCCCGCTTGATCTCGACCAGCAGGATGCTGCCATCCGGCATTGCAATCGGCCCTTCGGGGAATTGCAGCCCGTCAGCGATCAGTTTCATTTCCGCCATTTCGTCCTCCCTTTTATTCGTACGGTTTTGTTGGTCCCATTCTGTCAACGCCGCAGCGCCGCCGCAATGGCGCGGGTCAGATAGGTATTCGCCTGATCGGCCGCCGCAATGCCGGTGAGATGCGCACCATGAACGGTTGAGTACCAGTCCGCGGAAACGGCCTCGCCAGCGAGAAAGAAGCGCTCGCTCACCGGCTCTGCCAGCACCGCTCGTTCCGCCGCATGGCCGGGCCGCGCGCAGGAATAGGCACCGAGCGTATGCGGATCGCGTGTCCATGACGTTGCGGCAGCGCCGGAAAGCTCCCTGAAAATATCAGCACCGAACATGTCGGAGAGAGCAGCGCGAGCGAAAGACATCATCTCCGCCTCGCCCGCCCCCTCGAGATTTTCAGCAAGATCGCCACCGAGATAGGCAATGGCGAGGTCATGGCCGAATGGCCTTATCTGGAACGAGCAGGCAGGCCGCGCCGCATCGCGCTCATCCATGAAATTGACATAGCTCGTATCGGGTAAACCAAAGACATCCCGCTTGAAACGGAAGGCAACCTTGTTCGCATGGCCTGTCGGCACCGCCTGCAGTGCGGCCTGCAAGCGCGGCGGCAATTCCGGCGTGAAGCGGATCGCCCCTGATGCAAGTACATTGGTCGATACGGTGACAATGAGGCTTCGTGCCCGCACCGTGCCGCGCGGCGTCTCAATGAGAATGAGAGCACCGCTCGTATCGATGGCAGTGACGGGTGTGGAAAGTTCGACCGGCAGTCCCGCGTAAAGCGATTCAAGCAACGCACCATAGCCCTGCACCAGCGGCCAGTTCGCACCCGTATCGCGATAGGCGGCGAGATCAGCGGTGGAGATGTCGGAAGGCGGCACACCTGAAATGGCCATGAAGATGTGATCCACCATCCGCGCCCAGCGCGACGTGTTATCCATCACATCGAGCGCCGCTATATCGCGCCCTTCCAGCCCCGCCGCGACGGCACGCTCTTCCGCCTCGTCAAAGGCTTTGCGATAGGCGCGATATTCACCGCTCGTCGCCCAGCCGGTTCCGAGATGAAAATGCCCGTCAAAGGCGCGTGGCCGCGCTACATAGGCGTGGCCCAACGCATCGGCGATCTTCGTCAGCGGATTCACATCCGCCGAATGCAGCCAATGCGCGCCGCGATCCCAGGCAACACCGAGGCTTTCTCTGTCCGTGTGAACGCGCCCGCCTATGCGGGGCTTTGCTTCCAGCAAATAGCATGAAAGCCCAAGCTCATACGCCCGCGCCGTCGCCGCGAGACCGGCTGCGCCGGCCCCGACAATGGCAACATCGACGGCGAAATTCATCCCCGCAACCGCTGCGCGTGGAAGGCGAGGTGATCGCCGATAAAGCTCTGGATGAAGTAGTAGGAGTGGTCATACCCCTCCTGCCGCCGCAGTGTGAGCTTCTGTTTGGCGAGCTTGCACGCTTCCTCGAAAAGCTCGGGCTTGAGCTGGTTTTCGAGGAAGGTATCAGCAAGCCCCTGATCGATCAGGATGTCATCGAAATGGCCGACAGCACCACCGCTCATCATCAGGGCAGACGCATCATGCGCCGCCCATGCAGAACGGTCTGACCCGAGATAGGCAGTAAACGCCTTCTCGCCCCAGGGGCAGCGCGTCGGTGAAACGATGGGCGCAAAGGCAGAAACGGAACGGAAATGTTCCGGATATTTCAGCGCCAATGTCAGTGCGCCATGCCCGCCCATTGAGTGACCGCAGATCGACTGGCGATTGCCGTCAACAGGAAACCTGTCCCGCACCACCGCAGCCAGATCGCGGATGATGTAGCTCTCCATTCGGAAATGCGGCGCCCAGGGTTTTTCGGTTGCGTCGATATAGAACCCAGCCCCCTGCCCCAGATCATAGGCTTCATCATCGGCAACGCCGCTGCCGCGCGGGCTTGTATCTGGCGCGATGATGGCGAGACCGAGTTCCGACGCATAGCGATAGGCACCCGCCTTCGTGGTGAAGTTTTCTTCCGTGCAAGTAAGCCCCGCAAGGAAAGTCACAGCAGGAAACGGCCCCTTGCCTTCCGGAATGAAGATCGAGAAGCGCATGGGCGTGCCCGTGGAGACGGATTCATGCTGACAGATGCTGAGCGTCCCTCCAAAGCAGCGATGCGAAGAAAGTGTCTCTACAGCCATCAATAAACCACCACAGAACGGATCGACTTGCCCTCATGCATCAGGTCGAACCCCTTGTTGATATCCTCAAGCGGCAGGGTATGGGTGATGAGATCGTCGATATTGATCTTCCCGTCCATGTACCAGTCCACGATCTTGGGCACATCGGTGCGGCCACGCGCGCCGCCAAAGGCCGTACCCTTCCAGACGCGGCCCGTGACGAGCTGGAACGGACGTGTCGAGATTTCCTGACCGGCCCCAGCAACACCGACAATGATGCTCTGACCCCAGCCGCGATGGCAGCATTCCAGCGCCTGACGCATCGTGTTCACATTGCCGATACATTCGAAGCTGTAATCCGCGCCGCCGCCCGTCAGCTCGACAATATGGCCGACGAGGTCACCCTTGATCTCTTTCGGATTCACGAAATGCGTCATGCCGAACTGACGGCCGAGCGCCTCACGCTCCGGATTGATGTCAATGCCGACAATCATGTCGGCACCCACCATGCGCGCGCCCTGAATGACGTTGAGGCCAATGCCGCCAAGACCGAACACCACAACATTTGCGCCCGCCTCGACGCCTGCCGTGAAAATGACAGCACCAATGCCCGTCGTCACGCCGCAACCAATGTAGCAAATCTTGTCAAAGGGCGCGTCCTTGCGCACCTTGGCAAGCGCAATCTCGGGCAGCACCGTGTAATTGGCGAAGGTGGAGCAGCCCATATAGTGCAGCACGGGCTTGCCCTTGTAGGAGAAGCGGCTCGTGCCATCGGGCATCAGCCCCTTGCCCTGCGTCGCGCGGATGGAGGTGCAGAGATTGGTCTTGCGGCTCGTGCAGCTTTTGCACTGGCGACATTCAGGCGTGTAGAGCGGGATCACATGATCGCCCACGCTGAGCGATGTCACACCGGGGCCGACTTCCACCACAACGCCCGCGCCTTCATGGCCGAGGATCGCAGGGAAAGCGCCTTCCGGGTCATCGCCTGAAAGCGTGAAGGCATCCGTGTGGCAAATGCCCGTTGCCTTGATTTCCACCAGCACTTCACCGGCCTTCGGGCCTTCAAGCTGCACGGTTTCAATCTCGAGAGGTTTGCCAGCCTCAAAGGCTACCGCCGCACGCACATCCATAAGCCATCTCCATCGGGAAGCTGTTACAGAACAGGTTTACTATTGTGGGACACCGTCCCGTGCAACTCAATCGCGCCTCTCGTAAAGCACATAGGAGTAAGGCGCGCTGTCCTTTTCTCCCGCCTCATGGCGCTCCCGCGTCACTTCGCGCCAGTCAGACCTGTCGAAAGTGAACCGCGTATCGCCATCGGGCGACGCGTGAACTTCGGTAAGGTAGATACGCGTCGCGCGCGGCAGCAACGCCTGATAAATCTGCGCACCGCCGAGGATCACCACCTCGTCAACATCAAGCTCACCCGCCAGCGCCTCGCCGCGCGCTACCGCCTCATCGACGCTCGTGAAAACCTCACCGCCCGGCGCGTCATAATCCGCATCGCGCGTCACGATCAGATTGGGCCTGCCCGGCAAGGGCCGTTTCGGAAAGCTCTCCCATGTTTTACGCCCCATGATGACAGGCTTGCCCATCGTCATCGCCTTCAGCCGCCTGAGATCGCTCGAAAGCCGCCACGGCATCGCATTGTCCTTGCCGATGACGCCGTTCTCCGCGATGGCGATGAAGAAGGAAACATGGACCGTCATGCGAACACCGTTACAAAGTCATGCGTATCCATCTGCGAAAATCCCGGTGCGCGCAGCATTCCGTATCGAGGGGCCGCATCCGCAGAAGGATGATCCACATGGAAAAAGCGGCAAGCAACAGAACCACGATGATGAGCAACGTGACGACGATGCCATCGCGCCAGCGCATCAGACCGCAACAGGCGCTGCGATGTGCGGATGGGCGTCGTATCCCTCGAGCCGGAAATCATCAAAGGTGAAGTCAAAAAGGCTCTTCACATCCGGGTTGATGTGCATGACCGGCAGCTTCTTCGGCTCGCGTGCAAGCTGCTTGTCAGCCTGCTCCAGATGGTTGAGGTAGAGATGCGCGTCGCCGAACGTGTGGATGAACTCACCCGGCTGCAGCCCCGTCACCTGCGCCAGCATCATGGTGAGCAGCGCATAGGAGGCGATGTTGAAAGGCACGCCGAGGAAAATATCTGCCGAGCGCTGATAGAGCTGGCAGGAGAGCTTCCCTTCCGCGACATAGAACTGGAACAGGCAATGGCAGGGCGGCAGCGCCATCTTGTCCACATCCGCCACATTCCATGCCGACACGATGAGGCGGCGCGAATCCGGGTTTGATTTGATCTGATCGACGAGATTACGGATCTGGTCGATCTTGCCGCCATCCGGCGTCGGCCAGGAGCGCCACTGATGCCCGTAAACGGGGCCAAGCTCGCCGTTTTCATCCGCCCAGTCATCCCAGATGCTGACGCCATTCGCCTTCAGGTAGCGAATATTCGTGTCGCCGGCGAGAAACCACAGCAGCTCATGGATGATGGATTTGGTATGGAGCTTCTTCGTCGTGACGAGCGGAAAGCCCTTCGAAAGGTCGAAGCGCATCTGATGGCCGAAAATACTGCGCGTGCCCGTCCCTGTGCGGTCGGTTTTGGTCACACCCGTATCGCGCGTGAGACGCATAAGGTCGAGATATTGCTGCATTTTCAGTTCCCGAGAATCGACATACCCAGTCTAGCCGGGACGGCAGGTGCATTCCACCGCCACCACCGATAAGTTATCCACAGGGGCACAGCAGGCCTCTCCCGGTCGGGCAGTCAGGCTGTCTCACACAACACAGAAAAATCAGGGATAAAACCCTATGAAGCGCCTCTTTCTCGGTATTGCCGGTTTTCTCGTTCTCGCGGTGATTCTCGTCCTCGCTCTGATACCGGGCATTCTGGACGGTCAGATCAATCGCGTGGTGGAACACGAACCCTATCCGCTGAGCGCGGAGACCCGCACCCTGCATGACCGGCTTGTCATTGCCGACCTTCATGCTGACCCGCTTCTCTGGGCACGCGATCTGCGCAAACGCTCATCGCGCGGCCATGTGGACCTGCCGCGTCTCGCAGAGGGTAATGTGGCGCTTCAGGTTTTCACCGCCGTGACCAAAGTACCGGCCGGGCAGAATTACGAGAGCAATGAGGCCGCTTCGGACATTCTGCACTGGCTGCTGATGATCCAGCGCTGGCCCGCCCGCACTTGGGACAGCCTCTTCGAACGGGCACTCTATCAGGCATGGAAGCTTGAGCGCCTGGAGGAACAGGCTCCCGATCAGCTTCGCGTCATCCGCAGCCGCGCCGATCTTGACGCATTGCTGGCCGCACGGGCGGAAGGCGCAACTGTCGTTGGCGGGCTGCTTGGTGCGGAAGGCTCCCACCCGCTCGAAGGAAAGATCGAGAATATCCAGCGCCTTTATGATGCCGGCTACCGGCTGATGGGCCTCCACCACTTCTTCGACAATGAGCTGGGCGGCTCACTGCACGGCACTTCCGGCGAAGGCCTCACTCCCTTTGGTCGCGAAGCCCTAAAGGAGATGGAGCGCCTCGGCATCATCGTCGATGTTGCCCATTCCTCTCCCGCCGTCGTGGAGGACACTCTGGCTCTTGCAACGCGGCCCCTCGTTCTCTCCCATACGGGCCTTCGCGGCGCCTGCGACAGCCCGCGCAACATTTCCGATGATCTCGCCAGGCGCATCGCCGCAAAGGGCGGCGTCATCGGCATCGGCTATTGGGAGGGAGCTGTCTGCGACCCGAGCCCCGAAAATGTGGTGAAGACAATCCGCTACGCAATCGACCTGCTGGGCGCCGATCATGTGGGCCTCGGCTCCGACTATGACGGCGCGGTCAGCGTCGCCTTCGACACATCGGAGCTTGCGGTACTTACCGAGGAAATGCGGAAAACGGGTTTCACGGAAGAGGAAATCACCAAGGTGATGGGCGGCAATGTCATCCGCCTTTTCCGCGCGAACCTTCCCGCAGAGTGAACCGCTAAAATATTCTCCCCGAGAGCGGGAATGGAGGTTCAAAATTCACTCTCCCGCCCTATATTAGCCGTGTCGGTGGTTCGCCGCCGACTATGGCGATAAACGGATTGTGGAATAAACCATTCGGACCCGGGGGCGGTACCCGGCGCCTCCACCAAAAGTTTCTCCTGTCGTGGCAGGGCTTTCGGGGGCGAAACAGGATCGACGAGGGTGTAAAGACAGTCTTTTTGCCCGGCATGGTTCCGCCGTCATCGGGCCGTTTTATAGTTGCCAACGACAACTATGCTGAGGCACGTCTCGCTGCGTAATGCGGTGCGACAACCTCGATTGAAGCCCTTGCCCTTAGCCGGGTAAGGCGGGGTTCGGAGGCACCTGGCAACAGAAGCCTCCACTTTTCTTTCCGGTCCATGAGACGATTTCCAGGTTGCGGCGTTCCTGTCACAACGGAGTGAAACCTGCGCGCTCATCTGGATTTCCGGTGGAAACGCTGGTTGAATCACCGTTATTAGAGCCTGATTCACGAATTTGGAGCTGATCTTGGCCGAAGACCTGATGCGATATGACGTGCTGGCGCAGGACGCGCTGCGGGGCGTCGTGCGCCGCGCGCTGAAAATCGCGCGCGATGAGGGCCTGCCGGGCGAACATCATTTCTACATTTCCTTCCGCACCGATGCGCCGGGCGTCGAGATGTCAGAGAGACTCCGCAAGCAATACCCGGAAGAAATGACCATCGTGCTCCAGCACCAGTTCTGGAATCTGGAAGTGAGCGACGAACGCTTCTCGGTGGAACTGACCTTCAACAAGATTCCCGAACATCTGAGCGTCCCCTTCTCCGCCATTCAGGGCTTCTTTGATCCGAGCGTACAGTTCGGACTGCAATTTCAGGTGGAAGGTACGGGAAACAGCAGCCGCGAGGCGGAACCCGCCACCGAAGCCTCAAAGCCGGAGCAACCCGCTGCGGAAGCGGTCGGCGAAGTGGTGAGCCTCGACGCTTTCCGCAAGAAATAGCCCGCCTGCCTCTTAGGCTTTGGCGCATACCGCGCCTTGGCGTTCAAATGCCCGCATGCTAAACCGGCGCCCGGTTGATCTTTTCCGCCGGTATCCGGCGGCCTGCTGGAGCGCCCGACATGACCAAGACCCGCACAGAAACCGATACTTTCGGCCCCATCGAGGTCGCCGCCGACAAATATTGGGGCGCGCAGGCACAGCGCAGCCTTGGCAATTTCAAGATCGGCTGGGAAAAGCAGCCCCTTCCCGTGGTCCGCGCGCTCGGCATTGTGAAGCGCGCCGCAGCGGAAGCGAATATGGAACTTGGCCGCCTCGACCCGAAGATCGGCAACGCCATCGTGCAGGCAGCACAGGAAGTGATCGAAGGCAAGCTCGACGCGCATTTCCCGCTCGTCGTCTGGCAAACGGGTTCGGGCACCCAGTCCAACATGAACGCGAATGAGGTGATCTCGAACCGCGCCATCGAACTGCTCGGCGGCGAGATGGGCTCGAAGAAGCCCGTTCACCCGAACGACCATGTGAATATGAGCCAGTCGTCGAACGATACTTATCCGACGGCTATGCACATTGCCTGCGCGGAAGAAATTCACCACCGTCTGCTCCCCGCCCTGCAGAAGCTGCGCAACGCGCTGAACGACAAGGCGCAGGCCTGGAACCACATCATCAAGATCGGCCGCACCCACACCCAGGATGCAACGCCGCTGACACTCGGTCAGGAGTTTTCGGGCTACACGAAGCAGGTCGAGAACGGCATTGAACGCATCGAGCAGACGCTGCCGAAGCTGATGGAGCTTGCCCAGGGCGGCACTGCTGTCGGCACCGGCCTCAATGCGCCGATCGGCTTTGCCGAAAAAGTGGCGGAGAAGGTTGCTGCCATTACGCAGCTTCCTTTCAAGACCGCGCCAAACAAGTTCGAAGCGCTCGCCGCTCACGACGCCATGGTCTTCAGCCACGGCGCAATCAACACGGTTGCTGCATCGCTCTTCAAGATCGCAAATGACATCCGCTTCCTTGGCTCGGGCCCGCGCTCCGGCCTTGGCGAACTGGCGCTGCCGGAAAACGAACCCGGCTCCTCCATCATGCCTGGCAAGGTGAACCCGACCCAGTGCGAGGCGCTGACACAGGTGTGCGTGCAGATTTTCGGCAACCACGCCGCCCTCACCTTTGCGGGCAGCCAGGGCCATTTCGAGCTGAACGTGTTCAACCCGGTCATGGCCTACAATTTCCTTCAGTCCGTGCGGCTGATGGCCGATGCGGCGGTGAGCTTCACGGATAATTGCGTCGTCGGCATCGAGCCGCGCGAAGACAACATCAAGGCCGCCCTTGAGCGTTCGCTGATGCTTGTCACGGCCCTTGCCCCGAAGATCGGCTATGACAACGCCGCGAAGATCGCCAAGACCGCTCACAAGAACGGCACCACGCTGCGCGAAGAAGCTGTCGGCGGCGGCTATGTGACGGATGCAGAATTCGACGAGGTTGTCCGTCCCGAAAAGATGATCGCACCGGAGTAATCCCGGCACGGAAGGAGCGGCATGACAGGCGAGACGACTGACGAGGATTTCTCGGATGTCAAACGCTCGGTGACCATTGCAGGCCACCGCACGTCAATCTCGCTTGAACGCCCCTTCTGGGAGGCGCTGAAGGAACTCGCCTGCTCCGAAAAAACCTCGGTCAATGAGCTTGTTCGCCGGATCGACCTTGCACGCGGCGAAAAGGGAAGCCTCTCCTCCGCGATCCGCGTACATGTGTTGAAGGCCATTCAGGCGAAGCAGAGTTCCGCCTGCCCCGTGGAGAAATAACGGGCGATCAGTGGCCTGCCGCAGGGCGTGGCAGCGGCATGGCACCGCCGCCCTGTCCTGCCGGAACCTCCAACAATTCGCGCAATTCCTTCGGCACACCGGCTCCCGCTTCCTCAAGGCTCTTCTGGAGCAGACGGCGCGCCATGAAGTTTTGCAGATCAAGCGTGTCCGTGACGATGTCGAGCTTCTGACCCCGTCCGACCGCGCTGATAGTGAAGCCGGGGACTCCTTCGGGCGCCGCCAGTTCGACGGCAAGCGCCGTGTCGGAAGCAAGGCGCGGCAGATCATAGAAAAGATCAAGCGCGCCCTTCCCGCCCGTGAGCGCAAGCGAGGCTTCGGAACTGCGGATCAATCCATCCGCAATGGCGAAGGAAAGTTCCGTATCCTCAAATGCCGTCGCCCCTTGAAAAAGCTTTTCCTCCACCAGCGCCGGGAAAGCCTCGATCTCGCTTAACCGGGAAAGACCGGCAGAGAAGCCGGGCAGATCAAGCGGCTCTATCTGGGCGCCCGACAATTTCGCCGTCGCGTTGCCCGCAAGAGACGACACAAGCCCGAGCCAGCTACGTCCCTCAGCCTGCACCTGCGCATTGAGATCAAGCCTGCCAGTCGCCGGTGCGGCACCGACAACAGGGGTGATGGCCGAACGCAAATCCGCATTCTCAAGCAGGATGGTGAGGCCGATGCCAGGCTGCCCCTCACCGCCCTCGATCCGCGCACCAATGGAAAGACGCCCCCGCCCATAGGAGCCGACAAAGGGCGAAGCGGTCAGCACACCATGAGAGACGGAAAGCCGCGTCGTAACATCGCCCGCCGCGAGCCTGCCCAGCACCACGCTGCCCACCTTGAGATCAACTTCCGCATCAAGCTTCGCCAATGCCGACCAGTCGAGGGCATCAGCGGGCCAGATCGTTTCGCTGTCCTTCTCAACAATGAGCGGGGTGAGATCGATACCATTTGCCTCGATACTGCCCGTGAAGCGCGGCAGCGTCTCGCCCTCGCCCGCCACCCAGTTCGCATTGCCCGAGAGACGGAAACTGCCCGCAACGCCTTCAAAATCGGAAAGCGCGAGGCTTGCCTTGTCCCAGATAACATCGGACGACAAGACAAATCCGGGACCGGCAGCCTGCGCCCCGACCCAGTCTGCAAGCGGCTTCGGCGCGCCGAAACCGCCAAGCACATGCATCACACCAGACGCCGCAATATCGACACGTCCCGTGAAGCGCAAAGTTTCAAACGGTTTTTCCACCTTGCCGCGCGCCGTCAGCGTGGTGCCGCCGACATTCGCACGGAAATTGGTGTCGTAGATGCCGCCCGTATCACCATCAAGCTGCACAGAGACAGTGCCCGTGCCCGAAAGATCAGCCTGTGGCGCAAGACCAAGCTGCTCAAGAAGCACACGGCCTTCTTCATTCGCCGCCGTGCCGGAAAATTCGAGCCGATCCACGCCGCCCCGTGCGCCATGACGCCGCTTCGCTACACCATCGACCCGGCTGCCGCGCACCGTGCCGCGCAGTGTGAGCGTATCAACGCGCAACTGGCTGTCTTCCGCTTCGCCCGAAGCACCCGTAATGATGAGATCAACCGGACCTTCAATATCCGGCACATCGAAGCCGCCTATCTCAAGAAGTCCACCGAAACGATCCGCCTTGATCGTGCCGCTGAAGCGCCCCTTCACATCATCGCGCGCGCCGGTGGTCACGCCTGCCAGCTCGCCCGAAAGCGACAAGGCAGCGCCGGAAATATTTTTGACATCAAGGCGCGAAATGCCGAGCGTGCCCGAGCGAAGCGACAGTTCTGTCTCGACACCTTTCATCCTCTGCCGGAAAAGCGTGAGGTCTTCCGCATGAAGCCTCAGAGCAATGTCGTGCGCATCAAGCCATGCGAGCGCGTCGCCCCCTTCTGGCAGAAGCGCGGTCAGCGGTTCGAAGTCAAAGCGCGCAATATCGAAATCCGCACCAATGGCAGGCCGCTTTCCCGATGTATCGACACGGAGCTTGCCGCGCAGCGCAGGCGATGCAAGATCGCGCGCATTGGCAGCCGCGATCTCATCGAACACATAAAGCCCGTGCTCGAAACGCAGACGCGATCTGATGGAGAAAGGCGAGCGGGCCGCCGTGGCGCGCGCCGCCTCTCCGCTCACAGGTGCAAGCCATGAAGCAAGCGCCGCAACATTCGCGCTCTTCATCTCTCCCCTGCCATCAAAGCGGGAGCCTTCTTCATCGGGAGAAAGTTTTCCGCCAAGCTCGATCTGCGTTGAACCGCCAAGCTCCGCAGAGGCGCGCCTGATTTCAAGCGCGCCCTTCTCCAGCGAAAGATCAAGCATCACCTCGCGCAGCGGTACATTGCGGACGAGCAATGTCTTCGCCTCGATCTCGACATTGCCATCGAGCCAGGCAGGCGGCTGCGTAGCCATGATCATGTCGGCCAGCGGCGCTTCCCGCTTTTCCTTGTCCCGCGCGACAAGATCAAGCAGCGGATCAAGCGAGAAACTTTCAGAGGAAAGATCGAGCGAGAAGACAGGTCGCCGCTCCCAGCGTATTTGCGCATCGCCTGTCAGCGTGGAGCCAGCAGACGCAACGGTGAGGTTGCGCAGATCAAGCCCGCGCATATTGAGCACCAGACCCGCATCCACGCGAAGCACCTCCAGCGATGCCCCATCCTTGCTCGCATCGCCAATGCGCAACCGCCCGTTGCCATCGAGCCGCGCCGTAATGGCAGGCTCGGTCGCAACGCCGGAGAAGAGAAAGCGCGCGGGATAATTCTGCGCTTCAATTTCCGCCGTGACCTGAAACGCCTTCTGTCCGTCAAAGGCACCAAGCCCGATCCGCATGGCAACGGGCACGCCGCCAAGCACGGCCTCGGCATCCATCCGCATTGGCCCGAGCAGCGAGGAGGCGACGATCTCGCCGCTCACATTTTCCGCCTTCCATGCCCGGCCATTGACGCGGTTGGAATAGTTGATGGTGCCCCCTTCAAAGCTCGCCTTGTCGAGACTGATCGAGGCCAGAGAGAACATGCCATTGGCCGGAATGCGCTCGGCCATATCGAGTGCACCCCAGTTGGGCGTGCCATCGGGCAGGATCTCGAGATTGATCTGCGGCCGCAGCACAACAATGCTGGTGATCTTGATGTCGCCCCCGAGAAGCGGCGCAAGCGCCACTTCCGCGTCAATCGCTTCAAAAGTTGCAAAATTGTGATTGGAAGGCAGCGAACCTGAATTTGCGAGATGACCGATCTTGATCTTGTTCAGCGTCATCTGCGGTGCGGGCAGCATCTGAAACCTGATGTCGCCACCGATGCTGACAGGACGCCCGACCGCTTCCGATGCCTGCGCCTCGATCTCGGCGCGAAACTGGTTCCAGTCCACCAGGCTCGGGCCGACCAGCGCCGCAAAAAGCAATACAACGAGAAGACCCGCGATATAGGTCAGGATCGAATTCAAAAGCATCTCCAGCGGCAAACCAGACGTGACGGGCGCGTGTCTTCGGTTCCTCCCGGACAGGGTTTGTCCTAGAATTCCGAACGATCAGAGCGGCCCCGGCGCCGCATCGCCAGCTCGCAGGCAAGTTATGGATTCGGACGGCGGAAATATAGTCAATTTCTCCTCTTTCCGGAAAAGAGCGCGCCTCGAAAAGGCGGCCGGAGAAAAAACGCGCGCCGAAAAGAGGCGCGAGGCGAGAAAGCAGGACAAGGCAAAAGCCGCCGCAAACCGCATTCGCTTCGGGCGCACTGGTGCGGAAAAGAAAATTTCCAAAATCGAGGCTGCCCGGCGCGAGCGCCTGCTTGATGGTAAACGTCTGACCCGCCCAGATGAGGCCGGCGAGCCGGACGATACCGAACCGGGCTGACTCGCTCCCCTACCTCCTATCGCATTTTCCTTTGACGACCTCGCCTGTGTATATTACTAACTGTCCAGTCAGTCATTAACTGGACGCAGGATCGCCGATGGCGCGGCCGGTACCGAAAAGACAAAGACGCAAGGAAGCCCGCCCGGCTGAAATCAGGGCCGCGGCCCTTCAGGTCTTTTCCGAACGCGGCTTCGCGGCGGCCCGGCTTGAAGATGTGGCGGAAGTCGCAGGCGTCAGCAAGGCGACGATCTATCTCTATTTCGAAAGCAAGGCCGATCTCTTCGCCGCCATCGTGCGAGAGATCGCGACGCCCCGCTTTGACGCCATCGAGAAGCTGATCGACACCCATGAAGGGCCGAGTGGCGAGCTCATCGACTTCATCCTTGCGCGGCTGCAGGAAGTGGCGACGACGACGGAGCTTCCCGCCCTCCTCAAGATCATCCTTGCGGAAGCAGGCAATTTCCCGGAGATCAGAAATTTCTATCTCGAGGCCGTGGTGCTCCGCGCCTTCAAAAGTCTCGGCCGGATCATCCGGCGCGGGATCGAGCGCGGCGAGTTCCGGCCCTGCAATATCGAGGCAGCGGTGCAGGACATCATCTTCCCGATCCTCCTCAACACGATTGGCCGCAATACATTCGGCGCGATTCCGCAACTCGATCCGGGCGGCTTCTTTTCCGCCCATGCGGAATTCGTTCGGCGCGGTCTCGCAGCGGACAGGGGAGCGTAAATGATGCGCCTCCCTTCCCTCATGTTCGCCTGCGTGACCGCGCTTCTTCTTTCCGCTTGCGACGAACGCCCCGACAATAGCTGGCAGGGCTACGCGGAAGCCGATTATGTGCGCGTAGCTTCCATGGAAAGCGGCATCATCGAAAAGATCGCGGTAGAACGTGGCGACAGGGTGCGGGCGGGCACGCCCCTCTTCCGGCTGGAGACAACGGTAGAGGAAGCAGCAAGCGCCGCCGCACAGGCAAATCTCGAGGCGGCAAAGGCGACGCTGCAGGAAGCCGAACTTGAACTGAAGCGAAAGCTCGAACTTCACCGCAGGGGAAATGTTCCGCAGGCAGAAGCAGACACGGCGCGCGCAAGAAGCGACCGCGCGGGAGCCGCCATGCTCGCCGCTGCCGCCGCGCTCGATCAGGCGAAATATCGCCTCGCCCGGCGCGAAAGCCACGCGCCCACAAGCGCCATCGTTCAGGACGTGCTCTTCCGCGAAGGCGAAACCGTGGTCGCGGGCCAGCCCGTCATCACCCTGCTGCCGCCTGGCAATATCAAGGTGCGTTTTTTCGTACCGGAAGCAGAACTCGCCAACCTTCGCCATGGCGCAAAGGTGCGGCTCTCCTGCAGCAATTGCCCGCCGGACGCCACCGGCACGATCCGTTTCATCTCCCCGGAAGCCGAATTCACACCGCCCGTCATTTATAGCGATCGCTCGAAGGAGAAGCTCGTCTTCATGGTGGAAGCAACGCCCGATGCCGAGCCGGAAGCCTTCCATCCCGGCCAGCCTGCCACCGTGTCCTTGATACCGCCCGGAGCGGAATGACCGCCATGAGCCGGACGCACGGAGTCTCCCCCTCCCCCGCAGACCGCCCGGCTGAAGATGCGCCGCTCGTCATTAATGTCTACGGACTCACGAAAAGCTTTGGCGGCACAAGGGTTGTTGACAGCATCGACATGCAGGTGGCGGAAGGAGAAATCTATGGATTTCTCGGCCCCAATGGCAGCGGCAAGACGACGACCATCCGCCTGCTTTGCGGACTGCTGACGCCCGATGCTGGAGAAGGCACCTGCCTCGGCCATGACATCCGGACGGAAAGCGACCTCATCAAGCTGAAGACCGGCTATATGACGCAGCGCTTCAGCCTCTATGAAGATCTGTCGATCCGCGAAAATCTCGCCTTCGTTGCCTCCATCTATGGCCTCGCCAATCCGCGCAAGGCGGTGAGTGACACGCTGGCGAAACTCAATCTCGAAAACCGCGCCCATCAGCTTGCCGGCACATTGTCCGGCGGCTGGAAGCAGCGCCTCTCGCTTGCCGCCGCCATCATGCATGGGCCGAAGCTGCTGCTGCTCGATGAACCGACCGCAGGCGTGGACCCGAAGGCCCGGCGCGAGTTCTGGGACGAAATTCACATGCTCGCCGAGGGCGGCATGACCGTTCTTGTAAGCACGCATTACATGGATGAAGCGGAACGCTGCCACAAGATTTGCTACCTCGCTTACGGCAAGCTTCTCGCGCGCGGCACGGCAGCAGAAGTGGTGCGCGGCTCCGGCCTCATCACCTGGGCGGTGAGCAGCGCCTCCCAACGCCGGATCAACCGGCTGGCACATGAACTCGAAGGACGTGCAGGCATCGAGATGATCGCGCCCTTCGGCGCAACGCTTCATGTGAGCGGGGCAAACAGTGCCGCCCTCGAAGCCGCCATTGCCCCCTTCCGCGACGAAGAAGGACTGTTCTGGCGCGAGGCCGATCCGACACTGGAAGATGTGTTCATTCACATGATGAAAGGCGCATCCGATAATTTCGGATGACGCGTGAGGTGCGCAATGGCAGGGCGTTTTTCTTTCACCCGGCTCAACGCGATGATCCGCAAGGAATTCATCCAGATGCGGCGCGACCGGCTCACCTTCGCCATGATGCTGGGCGTACCGGTGATGCAGCTCATCCTTTTCGGCTATGCGATCAACACCGATCCGAAGAACCTGCCGACCGCCATCTTTGCGCAAGATAATTCCGCCTTCACGCGCAGCTTTGTGAGCGGCATGGTGAATTCGGATTATTTCGATGTGGTTGCAAGTCCCGAAACGGCGCAGGAAGCAGACGAATTGATCCGGCGCGGCAAGGTGCAATTCGTGCTTCAGATCCCGCCGGACTTCAGCCGCAAATTACAGCGCGGCGAACGGCCCGAACTTCTGCTCGATGCCGACGCGACGGACCCCGCCGCCACAGGCAACGCGACGGCCGGTATTCAGCGCCTTGCATCAAGTGTGCTGAACCGCGACCTCAAAGGCCCGCTCGCAACTGTCGCGCCGACCCCCTTGCCCTTCGATGTGGTCATCCATCGCCGCTACAACGCAGAGGGACGGACGGAACTCAACATCGTGCCGGGGCTGATCGGCGTCATCCTTACCCTCACCATGATCGTCTTCACCTCGCTTGCCATGACGCGCGAGACGGAGCGCGGCACGATGGAGAACCTTCTCACCATGCCGGTGCGCCCGCTTGAGGTGATGATGGGAAAAATCCTGCCCTATATCATCATCGGCTATATCCAGACGGCGGTGGTGCTGGCGGCGGCGTGGTGGCTGTTCGAGGTACCGGTCGCAGGAAGCCTGTGGCTTTTCTCCATCGCCCTTTTCTTCTTCGTCGCAGCGAACCTTGCAGTCGGCTTCACCTTTTCCACGCTCGCGCGAAACCAGCTTCAGGCAGTGCAGATGACGATGTTTTTCTTTCTGCCGTCCATCCTGCTGTCCGGCTTCATGTTCCCTTTCCGGGGTATGCCGCAATGGGCGCAATGGTTTGGCGAGGCCCTCCCGCTCACCCATTTCCTGCGTATCACGCGCGGCATATTGCTGAAAGGAAACGGCCTCGTGGAAATCGCGCCGGACATGGCGGCGATCCTGCTTTTCCTGCTCGTCGTGTCGCTGATCTCGCTTAATCGGTACCGGCAGACGCTGGATTGAGAGAGAAAATTTTCCCCGGATTGAGAATATTCGCCGGGTCCAGTGCCTGTTTGATCGCGCGCATGACGGCAACGCCCGGCCCATGCTCCATTTCAAGGAACTTGATCTTCCCCTCGCCAATGCCGTGCTCGCCCGTGCAGGTACCGCCGAGAGAAAGCGCGCGCGCCACCATGAGATCATGGAGCCGCGTTGCCTCAGCAAGATCGGTCGGACTGGCCGGATCCATCAGCATCAGCATATGGAAATTTCCATCACCCACATGACCAACGATCGGTGCCTTCAGGAAGGAACCCTGAAGATCGGCAAGCGTGCCGGAGATCGCTTCTGCAAGCCGCGAGATCGGCACACAAACATCCGTGACCATGCCCTTCTTGCCGGGCGCGGAAGCAAGCGCAGCATAATAGGCATTGTGCCGCGCCTCCCAGAGCCGCGTGCGATCTTCCGCTTTTGATGCCCACTCCGCTCCGCCCGCGCCGTGCCCCGAAGCGATGGCACTGAAACGCTCCGCCTGTTCGGCAACATAGGTTTCCGTTCCGTGAAACTCCACAAAGAGCGTCGGCACCTCGGCAAGACTGAGCTTCGAATAGGCGTTGCAAGTGCGGATGGCGAGCGGATCGAGAATCTCGATCCGCGCAATCGGAAGGCCCGACTGGATCGTCTCGATCACTGCATCAACGGCCCCTTCAAGCGATGCAAAGGGAACGAGCCCGGAGCGCACGGCTTCGGGAATACCGTAGAGCCGGAGCGTAAGTTCAGTGATGATGCCGAGCGTGCCTTCCGAACCGACAAGAAGCCGCGTGAGATCATATCCGGCGGATGATTTCCGCGCCCGCGTGCCCGTGCGGATGATCGAGCCATCTGCCATGACCGCCGTGAGCGCCAGCACATTCTCGCGCATTGTGCCATAGCGCACGGCATTGGTGCCCGACGCCCGCGTCGCCGCCATACCGCCAAGCGTTGCATTGGCACCGGGATCAATCGGGAAGAAAAGCCCCGTATCGCGCAGATAGTCGTTCAGCGTCTTGCGCATCACACCCGCCTCCACACGCACATCCAGGTCTTCGGCATTCACCTCGATGATGCGGTTCATCCGGCTGAGATCGAGTGACAACCCGCCATGCACGGCAGAGACATGCCCCTCAAGCGAGGTGCCTGCACCAAAGGGGATGACCGGCAGGCGATGCGCCGCGCAGATGCGGACAATGGCAGCAACCTCCTCCGTTGTTTCCGCAAAGGCCACCGCATCGGGAAGGGAAACGGGATGCCAGCTCTCATCGCGCCCATGCGCCTCGCGCATGGCGGCAGACCGCGTGAGCCGCTCGCCAAGCAGCGCGGCAAGTTCCGTAAGCGCCGCCTCTCTGCTCTCTTGTGTCACCGCTTCCTGCATCACTCTCTCCCTGATCGGGGAAGCCTAGCACTGCCCCTCGGTCGCGTCATGGCGCTCCGGCTATGGATTGCCGCTTGCCCTTCGCCTAGGCTCATGCTCTCGACAAGCAGAGAACGGGGTAAGCCCGTCACAGAGGAGAACGACCATGACAGACACCATCCCCGCCGCGCCGCTCGAAAGCCCCATCCGCAAGGTGGAGCCTGAATGGGTCGATCTGAATGGCCACATGAACATGGCCTATTACCATCTCGTTTTTGATGAATCGCTCGACGTGGCCTTCTCGACGCTCGGCATCGGCTGGGATTATACGCAGAAGGGGGAAGGCTCCTGCTTCACCGCGGAAGTGCATGTCTGCTACCTCGCGGAAGTGAAGGAAGGCGATCCCCTGCGCGTCACCTATCAGATGCTTGATGCGGATGAGAAGCGCATCCATGTCTTTGGCCATATGTATCACGCTGAGAAAGGCTATCTCGCGGCCACGAGCGAGCAGATGTGCATTCATGTCGATATGAAATCACGCCGCGCCTCTCCCTTCCCCGCCGCGCAGCGGACGAAGATTGAAGCGATGAAGCAGGCTCACGCCCATCTGCCTCGCCCGCCACAGGCAGGCCGCGTCATCGGCATCAAGCGGGTAAAATAGGCGGCTCGACACATGATTTAGCGGGGCGGGCAACACCTGCTATTATGCCGGAATCATGACCACAGCCGACGATCCTTTTGATCTTGGGAACATTCCCGAGGAAACCACTGCCCGCTCCACAAGCCAGCAGGCCATGGCGGCCATGCGCGCGCCCTATCTCGAGGGGCTGAATGCCGAGCAGCGCGAAGCGGTGGAAACGGTGGACGGGCCGGTGCTCGTGCTCGCCGGTGCGGGCACGGGCAAGACAAGGGTGCTGACCGCCCGGCTTGCCCATCTGCTTGCCACACGCCGCGCCTGGCCGGGGCAGATTCTCGCGGTGACATTCACCAACAAAGCCGCCCGCGAGATGCATGAGCGCACGGGCCGGCTGATCGGCGGTGCGGTGGAAGGCATGCAATGGCTTGGCACCTTTCACGCACTAGGCGCGAAGATGCTGCGCCGACATGCGGAACTGGTCGGCCTCCGCTCCGACTTCACCATTCTCGATGCCGATGACCAGATCCGCCTGATGAAGCAGATCATTCAGGCAGAAAATATCGACGAGAAACGCTGGCCTGCCCGCCAGCTTGCCCTTCTCATTGATGGCTGGAAGAACCGGGGCCTGACGCCCGACAAGGTTCCGGCGGGGGAAGCCCAGTCCTTTGCAAATGGCAAGGGCGGCGAGCTTTATGCTGCCTATCAGGCGCGGCTCAAGGTGCTGAACGCTGCGGACTTCGGAGACCTTCTTCTGGAAGTGCTGACCATCTTTCAGCGCCACCCCGAAGTCCTTGCCGAGTGGCAGGACCGTTTCAAATACATGCTGGTGGATGAATATCAGGACACCAACATCGCGCAATATCTGTGGCTTCGCCTGCTGGCGCAGAAGCATCGCAACATCTGCTGCGTTGGTGACGACGACCAGTCGATCTATGGCTGGCGCGGCGCGGAGGTGGATAACATTCTCCGCTTCGAAAAGGATTTTCCGGGCGCAAAGGTCATCCGCCTTGAGCGGAACTACCGCTCCACCGCCAATATTCTGGGTGCTGCCTCGGGCCTCATCGCCGCGAATGAACAGCGCCTCGGAAAGACGCTCTGGACGGAAGCGAATGACAATGAAGGTGACCCGGTAAAGATCGCCTCCTATTGGGATGGCGAGGAAGAAGCCCGCGCCGTTGCGGAAGAAGTGGAGCAGTTGCAGCGGCAGAGCCATTTGCTGAGGGACATGGCAATCCTTGTGCGCGCCTCTTTCCAGATGCGCGAATTTGAAGACCGTTTCATCAATCTCGGCATTCCCTATCGCGTAGTCGGCGGTCCGCGTTTCTATGAACGCGCCGAAATCCGCGATGCGAACGCCTATCTTCGCCTGATCGCTCAGCCGGATGACGATCTTGCCTTTGAGCGGATCGTGAACCGGCCACGCCGTGGCCTTGGCGACGTCGCCCTTCAGACGATCCACAAGCTCGCGCGGGCGGAGAACACCTCGCTTTACCGCGCCTCCAAGATGCTTGTCACCACAGAGGAGCTGAAGCCCGCCGCCCGGCGCGCACTTGCCAATTTTGTGGAGATGGTGGAACGCTGGCGCTCGCTCGTGCCGGGTATGCCGCATACGGAGCTTGCCGAAATCGTCCTCGACGAATCCGGCTATACGGAGATGTGGCAGAATGACAAATCCGCCGAAGCGCCGGGAAAGCTCGAGAATCTGAAAGAACTCGTGCGCTCCATGGAACAGCATGAAACGCTTGCGAGCTATCTCGAGCACATCTCCCTTGTCATGGAAAATGAACAGAACGACACCGCGGATAAGATCAACCTGATGACGCTGCACAGCGCCAAGGGGCTGGAGTTCGACACGGTGTTTCTGCCCGGCTGGGAAGAAGGACTTTTCCCGCATCAGCGTTCGCTAGATGAAAATGGCATGGCCGGGCTGGAGGAAGAACGCCGCCTCGCCTATGTCGGCATCACGCGTGCTAAGAAGCGCGCCTATATTTCCTTTGCCGCGAACCGCCGCATCCACGCGCTCTGGCAAAGCTCCATCCCCTCCCGCTTCGTGGATGAATTGCCGAAGCATCATGTGGAAGTGACAGAATCTGCGATGGCCGGTGCGAGTTACCAGAATTACGGCCAGAGCCGCTTTGCGCAGGATTTCGCGCGCGACAGCAATTATTCAAGTCCCGGCTGGCGGCGCGCGCAATCAAATGCCGAAATGCGCACAAAGCCGCCCGCCTATGAAGCCCATGCAGAACTTGTTGCGACAAGCGATCCCGCAGCGGCGAGCTATGTGCGGGGCGAGCGCGTCTTTCACCAGAAATTCGGCTATGGCCATGTCGCGGAGATAGACGGCAACAAGCTCACCGTCGATTTCGAGAAGGCAGGCCGCAAAAAGGTGATCGACAGTTTCCTTGAGCGTGTGTGACGATGCCTCCGCATTTCTCGACCATCGCCCTTCCCGCAAGCCCAAAGGCACCTCACAGATGACCGCTGTCTGGAAAGTCTCCTTCACCGTGCCTTACGAGGTGGCGGACAGTTTCACAGACGTGCTGGAAGCCGCGATCTGGCCGGAAGCTCTCGCCATATCAACGCTGGAAGCCGAGCCCGGCTCAGGCCCATTGGTGCAAACCGCCTCCGACTGGAACGAGGTCGAGGCGCATGGAGTATGGCGGGTTGAGGCGCTTTATGCCGATGAACCCGAAGAAGAAACAATCCGTGAGCTGATCGCGCGCGCGGAAAAGGAAAGCGGCGTCAAGGCCAGGGACTTCCGCATTGAACTTCTGCCGGATGAAGACTGGGTGTCACGCTCCCTCGAAGGGCTGGAACCAGTACGCGCAGGGCGTTTTTTCGTGCATGGCAGCCATGACACGGACAAGGTGCCCGCAGGCGTGATCCCCATTCTCGTTGATGCGGGGCAGGCCTTCGGCACCGGCCACCACGAAACGACCTCCGGCTGCCTCGAATATATTTCCGAGATTGTGAAGCCCGGCGTTCCGCTCAACGCGCTCGATATCGGCACGGGCACCGGCGTTCTCGCCATCGCTATTGCAAAGCTCGCCCGTGTGAATGTTCTCGCCTCCGACATTGACCCGGTAGCCGTGCGCGTAACGAAAGAGAATGCGAAGGCAAATGGCGTTGGCTCTTTCGTCACAGCCGTCACCGCGAAGGGTTTTGGCCATACAAGCCTCGCGGCCCGGGCACCTTATGACCTCATCATCGCGAATATCCTTGCCCGCCCGCTTGTTTCCCTCGCCCCCGCCTTCCGCGCCCATCTGAAGCCGGGCGGCACGCTGATCCTTTCCGGCACGCTGCAAACACAGGAAAGCATGGTGACAAGCGCCATGCGGATGCAGGGAATGCACCTTGTCTCGCGCAAGCCCATGGGGGACTGGGTGACGCTCCGCATGGCAGGCTAAAGCCCCATTGCCGGTTTCCACGCCTGCCCTTACATTCACCTCATGTTCCAGACCTATGAAGACAGCGCGAACCCGGCGCTTGGCAAAACGCGAACCGCAAAACTCCGTGAGGAACTTGCGCGCCGCGGGCTTGACGGATTCCTCATCCCCCGTGCGGACGAGCATCAGGGCGAATATGTCCCCCCCCATGCGGAACGGCTGCGCTGGCTGACCGGCTTTAACGGCTCGGCAGGCATGGCCATTGTGCTGAAGGACAAGGCCGCGATCTTCGTCGATGGGCGCTACACACTTCAGGTCCGCACCCAGGTCGATCTCGGCACATTCGAAGCGCGGCATCTGATCGAGGAGCCGCCCGCGCGCTGGATCGAGGAGAACCTGCCCAAAGGCGGCAAGCTCGCCTATGACCCCTGGCTCCATACGCTTGACGGGGTGGCGCGGCTGCGGGCCGCGGCGGAAAAGGCAGGTGGCGCGCTTGTGCCGGTGGAAACAAACCCGCTCGACGCCGTGTGGGACGACCAGCCCCCGCCCCCGCTCGCGGAAGTCCGCCCTCACCCTGTTGAGTATGCGGGCGAGCCTGCATCAGAAAAGATCCACCGGATCGCGGCTGATCTCGGCGCAAGCGGTGTAAACACCGCGGTGCTCACCATGCCGGACTCGATTGCATGGGTGTTCAACATTCGTGGTGCGGATGTGCCGCACACGCCGCTGCCTCTCTCCTTTGCCTTGCTGCATGAAGACGGCCATGCTGACCTCTTCATTGACGAGCGCAAGCTCGGCGCGGAGGTGCGCGCGCATCTCGGCAATATCGTGACGCTCCATCCGCGTGAAGCGCTGGGCGATGCGCTGGAAGCACTCGGCCGCACGAAGAAAACCGTCCTCGTTGATCCGGCGACCTGTGCCTCATGGATTGCCGCAAAACTTTCTGATGCGGGCGCAGAAGTGCGGCGCGGACAGGACCCCTGCGAATTGCCGAAGGCGATCAAGAATGACGCGGAAATTGCTGGCACACGCGCCGCCCATCTGCGCGACGGCGTGGCGCTGACGAAGTTCCTCGCCTGGATTGCCTCTGAAGCACCGAATGGCGGCGTGACCGAAATCGATGCAGCAAAGCGCCTCGAAGCCTTCCGCGCGGAAACCGGAAAACTGAAGGATGTGAGCTTCGACACGATTTCAGGCGCAGGTGCGAATGGCGCCATCGTCCATTACCGCGTGACGGAAGCTACCAACCGACCGCTCAAGCCGGGCGAGCTTTTCCTTGTCGACTCCGGCGCACAATATCTCGACGGCACGACAGACGTTACTCGCACCATCGCAATCGGCACCCCCGGCGCGGAAGAACGCGACCGCTTCACCCGTGTGCTGAAAGGCCATATCGGCATCGCAACTGCGCGCTTCCCTGAAGGCACATCCGGTGCGCAGCTTGACGCTTTCGCGCGCATGGCGCTCTGGAAGGCAGGCCTCGATTACGACCACGGCACGGGCCATGGCGTCGGCTCCTACCTTTCCGTGCATGAAGGCCCGCAGCGCATTTCGAAAATGGGTCATGTGCCGCTGAAAGCAGGCATGATCGTCTCGAACGAGCCGGGCTACTACAAGACCGGAGCCTATGGCATCCGCATCGAAAATCTCGTCGTGGTGACACCGCCTGCCCCGGTGGAAGGGGGCGAACGCATGATGATGGGTTTCGAGACGCTGACCCTTGCCCCCATCGATCTCAATCTCGTCGAGAAAAGCCTGCTCACTTCGGAAGAAGTGGAATGGCTGAACGCCTATCACGCGCGCGTGCGCGAGGCGCTTTCACCTGGTCTCGACGCCGAGATGAAGGAATGGCTCGCAGAGGCTACGCGGGCAATCTGATTTTTCAGGAAGGTCTGAGGCCGCGCCGCAGCTTCAGAGGCAGGCGCTCATAAAGCGCCTTGGCCGCCGGGCGGATCGTTGCAATCCACGCAAGGGCGAGATAGCCGCTCCAGCCGAGCACAACGCCATAGTCTCGCACGGCAATACGTCGGTTGCTCCATGCCAGCTTGTAATCATCCGCAGGCGGCAGCGGGTCATACTCATCGAGCCCCGCCTCCACACAGTCGCGAATGGTAAGCTCCGTCACAACGAAACCGGGGCTGTGCTTGGCAAAGGCGGGCGAGAAACTGCCCATATAGGCGTAATGCCGGCCACCGCGCCGGAAGCCGATTTCAATGGCCGCTACCTCGCCACCAACCGAAAGGCAGGAGATGACAAGGCCGGACTGTGCCTTTGCGTCCCCCGCCAGTGCGACGAGACATTGCTGCGTGCGATTGTCGATCACCGCACGGCCATAGAGACCGCGTTCCGCGAGCCACGCACGCTTGAAATCAAAAGCCTGCGCAACAAGCTCAGCCGCGCGCGGGCCCGGCGTCACAATCTCAAAATTCAAGCCGCCAAGGGAGTCGAACTTCCGCATGCGCTTCGCGTTGCGCTTCGCCTGCGGCCAGCTCTCCGCGAGAAATGCATCGAGATTGCTGAAATGCGCTGTATCGAGGACCGGCGCTTCTGCCTTGCCGCCAATCTGCTTTCCGCGCCGCTCGGCCCAGTCAGCAATGGCGCTGTCGGCCCGCACACCGGACAGGTGAAGAAACCCCACATCCGACCAGCCACCTATTTCGCGAAAGGCAGCATCAATCCATTCGGTGCGGCATTTTCTGGCCGTGACCACATCGCCATATTGTCCGATGGGGTCGCCCGCCCAACAGGCAACCCTTCCCAAAGGCGTGGTTTCGACCATGAGCGGCCAGACAAGAACAAGCTCGCCGTCCTCGCGCACGCCAACAACGCGAAGTTCCGTGCGCGCATCTGCAAAATGTTCTTCCCAGGCCAGCACCAGATCGCATGCCTGAAAGGCCGTACCAGCCCGCAAGCTGCGCGCCTCAAGCGCCCGCCACTCGGCAGCAAGCGATTGCGCATCTTTTCCTGCAAGGGTGAAGGTAGAAGCATGTTCAGCTTCTTCTGAAACCCGCCCGCGCGTAAGCGCCGCGCCAACTGCATAGACAAGCTGGTCGAGAATCAGCGTTTCCTGAAGGAGCAGAATTGCTTCCATATCTCTCCGCCCAGGGCTGCGCCGTCGCAGCCGGTTTCTTCGGCCAGTATCGGAAGAGAAGGTTAAGATCGTCTAACCCAGGCGAAATGGAAGTTTTTCTTAACTTTCCGCCATTTCGATCCATTGATCTTCGTCAATGATTTCGATGCCGAGTTCACGGGCCTTGGCGAGCTTCGAGCCAGCGCCCGGCCCCGCCACGATGAGATCGGTCTTGGCGGAAACACTGCCCGCAACCTTTGCCCCCATCTGCTCCGCCCGCGCCTTCGCTTCAGAACGCGTCATGCGCTCCAGCGTGCCGGTAAAAACGACAACCTTCCCGGCAATAGGCGAGTTCGTCGCCTGGGCTTCAAGCGGCAAAGCCTTGACGCCTGCATTGCGCAGACCTTCCAGCACTTCGAGATTGTGCTTCTCGGAGAAGAAATCGACGAGCGACTCCGCCAGCACCTCGCCAATGCCGCCAATGGAAAGCAGTTCAGCCCGCGCATCACTTTCCGGGTCTGCAGCTGCGATCATCTGCGCTTCGAAGTTCTCCAGCGTCCCATAGCTCCGCGCGAGAAGCCGCGCATTCGTTTCACCCACATGGCGGATGCCGAGCGCAAAAATGAAGCGATCAAGATCAACTTCCCGCCTGCTATCTATGGCCTGAAAGAGTTTCTTGACGGAGGTTGCCCCCCAGCCCTCACGATCTTTCAGCTTCTTGAGAGATGTCTTGTCGCGTGCTTCCAGCGTGAAAATATCATCGGGACGGGAAATGAGCTTGTCCTGATAGAAGGCAGCGATCTGTTTCTCACCAAGCCCTTCAATATCAAACGCATTGCGCGATACGAAATGGCGGAGCCGTTCCACTGCCTGTGCGGGACAGACAAGCCCGCCCGTGCAACGCATAACGGCGTCGAGCTTGCCCGTCTTGGGGTTCGTCTCGCGTGTCGCGTGGCTGCCGCATTCGGGGCAGGTATTCGGAAAAACATATGGCTTCGCGCCTCGGGGCTTCTCCTCCACCACGCGCACGATTTGCGGAATGACATCGCCTGCCCGCTGCACGACAACCGTGTCGCCGGGGCGAACGCCGAGCCGCTCGATTTCATCCGCATTGTGCAGCGTTGCATTGGAGACGACCACGCCGCCCACCGTCACCGGCGTCAGCCGCGCGACAGGCGTCAGCGCGCCGGTGCGGCCCACCTGAATCTCGATCCGCTCCAGAACGGTTACGGCCTGTTCCGCAGGAAACTTGTGCGCAATCGCCCAGCGCGGTGAGCGGGAGACAAAACCGAGACGGTTCTGCCAGTCGAGCCGGTCAACCTTGTAAACAACGCCATCAATATCGTAGCCGAGTTCTGCGCGGCGCTTTTCGATATCCCGGTAAAATTCGATGAGCGCTTCCACGCTCTCACATCGCGTGAAAAGCGGGTTCACGGTGAAGCCCCATTCCGCGAAGGCTTTAATCATGCCCGACTGCGTGGTGGCGGGCATTTCCGACATCTCGCCCCAGGCATAGGCAAAGAAGCCAAGCGGGCGTGAGGCAGTCACCTTCGGATCAAGCTGCCGGAGAGAGCCTGCCGCCGCATTGCGCGGATTGGCGAAGACCTGCTTTCCCGCCTCCCGCTGGCGCGCGTTTAAAGCCGTGAAGTCATCATGCGCCATATAGACTTCGCCGCGCACCTCCACGACATCCGGCACATTCTTGCCCTTGAGCGTTTTGGGAATGGCCGAGATGGTGCGCAAATTCTCGGTGACGTTCTCACCCTCGCGCCCGTCGCCGCGCGTCGCGCCCTGCACGAGCACACCCTTCTCATAGCGCAGCGCCGCCGAAAGCCCGTCGATCTTCGGCTCCGCCGTCACGACAAGCTCGTCGTCTTCCTTGAGGTTCAGGAACTTGCGAATGCGGTTCCAGAAATCCGTGACATCCGCATCATCAAAGGCGTTGGAAAGCGACAGCATGGGTATGCTGTGCAGCACCTTGCCGAAGCCTTCCATCGGTGCCGTGCCAACGCGAAGATTGGGGCTGTCCTCTCGCTGAAGCTCCGGGTAGCGCGCCTCGATGGCGTCGTTCCTTCTTTTCAGCGCGTCATAATCAGCGTCGGAAATCTCCGGCTGGTCCTTGCCATGATAAAGCGCATCATGATGAGCAATCTCGGCGGCAAGCCGGGCAAGTTCCTCAGCCGCTTCTTCCATGGTGAGGTCGGCAACATCCTTGTCGGCCAAGGCGTCATCCGCTTTGGGCTTTGCGGGGTTCCGGCTCATGGGTGACTTCCTATGAGGCGATCAGCCGCGGCGCGCGCCTCGTCGGTGACGGTGGCACCTGCAAGCATACGCGCGATCTCTTCGCGCCGCGCGCTGGCATCAAGCGTTTCAACCCGCGTCGCAATCTTCGCGCTTTTCGTCTCACCGCCTTTTGAGATGCGGAAATGATGCTGCGCGCGGGCGGCAACCTGAGGTGAATGGGTGACGACAACAACCTGAACAGACTTCGCAAGCTCGGCAAGGCGGAGCCCGACCGCTTCCGCCACCGCGCCACCAACACCCGAATCCACTTCGTCAAAAATCAGCGTGGGCGCGCTGCCGCGTGAGGCAAGCGCCACTTTCAGCGCCAGCACGAAACGCGAAAGCTCGCCGCCCGAAGCAATCTTGATGAGCGGCCCGAAAGGTGCGCCGGGATTGGTGGAAACAAGGAAGGAAACGCGGTCGATACCCTCCGGCCCGCCCTGTGCTTCCGGCAGCACCTCGATTTGCGTTTTGAAACTTGCACGATCAAGCTTGAGCGGCTTCAGCTCTTTCATCACTTCCTTGTCGAGCGTCGCAGCCGCCTTGGCGCGCGCTTCCGACAAGGCGCGCGCTGCCGCGCCATAGGCCGCCGCGGCTTCATCCGCCGCCTTCCGCAGCTCGACGAGCCGCGTCTCGCCACCCTCAATCTCCTGCAAGGCACTGCGCAGCTTTTCCGCAAGCGCCGCGAGATCATCGACCTGCACATTATGTTTGCGTGCCGCAGCCCTCAGCGCGAAGAGCCGGGTTTCCACAAGTTCAAGCCGGGCGGGATCGAACTCGAGCGCGCGAACGGCTTCCGCAATCCGGTCGCGTGCCTCTGCCGCTTCATTGAGTGTGCGTTCAAGAGCGGCAATCGCTGCATCAAGCCGCCCGCCCGCCTGCTCCGCAGCACGGGCGAGACGCCGCAACGCCACATTGAGTCGCGCATCAAGCCCGCTGTCGCCAGAGAGCGCCTCTTCCGCCTCGACGAGATCGCTCGCAATCTTTTCGGAATGCATCATCAAGGCGCGTTCTTCGGCGAGGGATGTTTCTTCCCCCGCCTGTGGTGCGAGTTCATCGAGCTCTGCGACAACATGGGTGAGATAGTCCTGCTCGGCCTTTGCGCGTGCGAGCATCGCTTCATGTTCCGCCAGCGCCTCCCGCGCTGCGGATGCCGTGTTCCAGAGCTTGCGGAGCTGTTGCAGCTTGCCCTCAAAGCCGCCAAAAGCATCAAGAATGGCGCGGTGGCCGGAGGCGTCCAGCAGGCCGCGCTCATCATGCTGGCCATGCACCTCGACAAGCTGATCGCCGATCTGGCGCAAAAGACCCACACTGACCGGCTGATCATTCACGAAGGCGCGGGAGCGGCCATCCCTTGTCTGCACGCGGCGGAGAATGAGATCGCCGTCATCCTCGATACCGTTCTCGCGCAGGATCGCGCGGGCAGGATGATCCGCACTCACATCAAAAACGGCGCTGACGCTGCCCTGCTCTGCGCCCTGCCGCACCAGCCCCGCATCGGCGCGCGCGCCAATCGCAAGCCCCAGCGCATCAAGAAGAATGGACTTGCCTGCCCCCGTCTCGCCCGTAAGCGTGCATAGCCCGCTATCAAGCGAAAGCTCCAGCCTTTCAATCAGAACGATATCGCGGATCGACAGCGCGGCGAGCATGCAACACGCCTTCTCTGGCAAGTCCCAAAATCAGAAAACGGTTTTCCAGGCGCGGCTTATCCAGGAATCCTTGCTCTCTACCGGTTCAAGCCCCTGATTGGCGAGCAGCGCATAGGCATCTTCATACCAGTCGCTGCCGGGGAAATTGTAACCAAGGATGGCAGCTGCGGTCTGCGCTTCCGTGGTAACGCCGAGCGCAAGATAAGCCTCTGTCAGCCGCTCCAGCGCCTCAGGCGTATGTGTCGTCGTCTGATAACGCTCGATGACAATGCGGAACCGGTTGATCGCAGCAATATAGTCGTGCCGCGTGAGATAGTAGCGGCCAATCTCCATCTCCTTGCCCGCCAGATGGTCCAGCGTGAGATCGATCTTGAGCCGCGCATCACGCGCATATTCGCTCTGCGGGAAACGGCGCGTCAGTTCATAGAAGGAGTTGAGCGCGCTCTCCGTCATCTTCTGGTCGCGGCCCACATCGGAGATCTGCTCATAATAGGAAAGGCCGATCAGGTAGTAGGCGTAAGGTACATCCTTGTTGCTCGGATGCAGCGAAATGAAACGCTGCGCCGCAAGGATCGTCTCGTCATACTTGTTGACCTTGTAGTTCGCGTAGGCGCCCATCAGCATGGATCGCCGCGCCCACTCCGAATAGGGATGCTGGCGCTCCACCTCGTCAAACTCCTTGACGGCGGGAATGTATTGCCCCTTCTCCATATGATCCATCGCCTTGTTGTAGATCTGCTCTACAGGGCGCTCTTCATAGGGAATTTCGTCATTGGACGAGCAGCCCGCCAGCCCGGCAACAGCCAGTGCCATGACACCGACAGCAAAAAGGCGGGAGCGAACGGGGCGGAAACGACAGGCGGGCAGACGGGCCTCACTCATGCGGGCAAAGTCCATTTAATTCTCGATTTCCGGCCACGCGGCGGAAGCCGCAATTCTTCCAAATTGCCGACTCGCCCGGCGCGAAGCCGATCCGGCACCTTTTCTATCTCAATAAAGGCCGGTAGACCATAGCGGCAACGAACCGGCCTGTCCCCATCCGCCCACGAAAAAGGCGCGCCTTGCGGGGCGCGCCTCTCACATCTGATCACAGCCGGATCAGGTAATCTTAATCGGCCGAAATCGCAGCCAGTTCAGCGGAGCGCTGCGGCATCCGCCGGTTGACCTCGGCATAATCCACAATCTCCCAGGCCGATGTATCGGCCATGAGCGCGCGCAGCACGCGGTTGTTCATGGCATGGCCCGCCCGCGAGCCTTCATAACGACCGATCAGCGGAAGACCGGAAAGAGCAAGGTCGCCCACCGCATCAAGCAGCTTATGGCGCACGAACTCGTCCTCGTAGCGCAGCCCCTCCTCGTTGAGGATGGCATGGGTGTCCACCACCACCGCGTTTTCGAGCGAGCCGCCCTTGGCAAGCCCCATCGACCACATGGCCTCAATATCCTTGCGCAGGCAGAATGTACGGGCGCGCAGAATATCTTCGGCAAAGAACGGGTCATGAAGGTCTGCTTCAATCTCCTGACGGCCGATCACTTCATTGTCGAACTCGATCTCGAAGCGCAGGCGGAAGCCCTCGCCCGGATAAAGCGCGGCACGCTTCAGCCCGTCCTCGATGATGACCGGCTTCAGAATGCGGATCGCCTTGCGCGGCGCATCAAGCTTTTCAAGCCCGACGGCTTCGATCTTCTGGATGAAGATTTCGCTGCTGCCATCCAGCACCGGCACTTCCGCCGCGTCGATCTCGACCAGCGCATTGTCGATGCCGAGCACCGAGAAAGCAGCCATCAGATGCTCGATCGTGCTGACCGTCGTGCCCGCCGCATTGCCAATGGCGGTGGAAAGCGTCGTGTCGGCGACATGATCGTAAATTGCGGGAATATCGGAAACGTCACGGCCCTGCGCCACGAGGTCGGTACGACGAAACACAATACCCCGATCTGCTTCCGCAGGATGCAGGACCATGTGAATGTCGGAGCCGCTGTGCAAACCCACGCCGTCAATGACAACAGGCCGCGCCAGCGTCATCTGCGGCGCGCGAATGGCCTGCACCCGGCGCTCACGCCGGACATTTTCCAGCATGATGGTTTCAAACTCTGATTTCGGCACTGTGAACACTTTCATCACCCCAAAGCAAACCGCCCCCTCTGGTTCGCTAGGGAGGTTCTATCAACCGCCCGGCAAAGCCTCAAATAACAGATTTTTACTGAATGTTACTAAAATAAACAGTTCATAAATCGTTGATTTTAAAAAGAAAAATCCATCCCCGCGCCTCAGGCAGTCAGGGATGGATTTCCCAAAAAAGTGTCCCGCCGGAGCCCCCGCTCCGACGGGACTTCCCCTCGAAACGACCCCGTCAGTTCGCCTGGCGACGAAGGAATGTCGGGATTTCGAGCTGTTCTTCCTCATGCGAGGGCTGGACCAGCCGGCTCTCTGTCGAAGGAGAGAGGCTCTCCGGCGCACGCTGTTCCACCGCAGCCGGACGCGCGGCACGCTGGGCAACGGTCGGCTCGCGGCGCTGCTGCGGCGCGGCCTCCACTTCTTCCGGTTCCTTGCGGCGACCACCGGTCAGGCGCTCGAAGAAGCCCGGGCCTTTCTTCGGCGCACGGGATGACTGCACCGGCTGGGTCTTCTGGCCAAGGAAGGACGGCAGCCCCTCATTCTTGCCCGTCTGCACCCGGTCAAGATCACCCGGAATGAAGGGACGCGTAGGCGCCTTCGGCTCGGCATTCACCGCATAGGGTGCAATAACCGGCGCTTCCGGCTCGGTGCGCGCAGGCTGACGGGATTCCGGCTTGTGGATGATGACTTCCGCCTCGAACTCACGCGGATCAAACGTGCCCGAGACCGGTGCCGGCTTTTCCGCTTCGATGCCAAGTTCAGCCTGTGCCGTCGCGGGCGCGAGTCGCTCCTCGATCTCCGAAACCTGCGTCTGGACAGGGTTCGTGGCGCGGGCCTGTGCGGGCGCGGTCACCGGGCGAAGCGGCGCACGCTCCTGCGCCACGGCGCGGGTCTGGACAGGCGCTTCCGGCTGCCCAAGCTGAGCTGCCGCAACCTCGATGCCCGTGGCGACGACCGAAACACGCATCCGGCCATCAAGCGAGCTGTCGAAGGTCGAGCCGACGATGATGTTCGCATCCGGGTCCACTTCCGAACGGATACGGTTCGCCGCCTCATCCACTTCATAAAGAGTGAGGTCCATGCCACCGGTGATGTTGATGAGGACACCCTTGGCGCCCTTCATCGACACTTCATCGAGCAGCGGATTGGAAATGGCCGCTTCCGCTGCCTCGATCGCGCGATTTTCGCCCGTCGCCTCGCCCGTGCCCATCATGGCCTTGCCCATCTCGTTCATCACGGTGCGAACGTCCGCAAAGTCGAGATTGATGAGGCCCGGCTTCATCATCAGGTCAGTAATGCCGGCTACGCCCGAATGCAGCACCTGGTCCGCCATGCCGAAGGCGTCGGCAAAGGTGGTGTTCTCATTCGCAATCCGGAAGAGATTCTGGTTCGGAATGATGATGAGCGTATCGACATATTGCTGAAGGTCGCGAATGCCCTCTTCCGCAAGGCGCATGCGGCGCGTGCCTTCAAACTGGAAGGGCTTTGTCACCACGCCAACGGTCAGGATGCCATGCTCGCGGGCCGCCCGCGCAATGACGGGGGCCGCACCCGTGCCCGTGCCGCCACCCATGCCGGCGGTGATGAACACCATATGGGCGCCGTGGAGGTGCTCCACGATCTCATCCAGAGCTTCCTCGGCTGCGGCGCACCCCACTTCCGGACGCGAACCCGCACCCAAACCCTCGGTGATGGAGGCTCCGAGCTGGATACGGCGTTCGGCGGAGGACAGCGACAGCGCCTGTGCGTCGGTGTTCGCAACCACGAACTCCACGCCCTCAAGACCTGCCTCGATCATGTTGTTGACGGCATTACCGCCCGCGCCGCCAACGCCGAAAACGGTGATACGGGGCTTGAGTTCCTGCGTGTGCGGGACCGAAAGTTTGATGCTCATGACTGCCTCCTGGAAGCGAATTTGAATGGGGGGATCGGGGTTGCCGCACATCTTCGTCGTGGCGGCGGTTCTTCACCCCTGGTGCCGGGCGGTGCCGCAAGCCGCCCGAGTGAGCGTTCCGTGAAACTGCATCCCTGTTTTTCGCGCTGCATCAGAAGTTCTCCTTCAACCAGCGCCCGAACCGGCGGATATGCCCGCGCGGTGCAGCCGATGCGGCGTCATCATCAACGCCTGCCGTTTCAAGAGGGGATATCTGCGAATAGATGAGAAGCCCGGCACAGGTCGAGAAGGCGGGTCCGCCTGTCGCTTCCGCCAGACCGCTGACACGGAGTGGTTGCCCGACACGCACCTGCTTGTCGAGCATCCTGCCTGCAAGTTCTCGCGCGCCATTGAGCTGCGCCGCGCCCCCGGTCAGCACCACACGTCGCCCCGCGAGCCGCCCATATCCGCTCGCTTCCATCCTGTCGCGCACAATCTCGAACGTTTCCTCCAGCCGTGGCTGAATAATGCCGGTCAGCATCGACCTTGGAATATGGTTGGCCGAATCAGTGTCACTCTCACCCACCTGCGGCACGTCGATCATTTCCCTCTCATCCGACGGGCTTGCAAGTGCGCTCCCGTACAGCGTCTTCATCCGCTCTGCATGAGCGAGCGGCGTAGAAAGCCCCCGGGCAATATCATTGGTAATATGATTCCCGCCAATTGGCACGGAATCGCAGTAGACCATCGCACCTTCGAAGAAGATCGAGAGCGAGGTCGTGCCGCCCCCCATGTCGATCATCGCGACACCGAGGTCCATCTCGTCTTCCACGAGACAGGCAAGACCGCTTGCATAGGGCGAGACAGCGATCCCCGAGACCGTGAGGTGGCAGCGCTCGATGCACACTTCGAGGTTGCGGAGCGGCCCGCGAAGGGCGCTGACCATGTGAACCTCAACGCCGAGCTTCTCGCCAAACATGCCGCGTGGATCGCGCACGCCGCGGCTTCCGTCCACCGAGTAATTGGTCGGAATCGCGTGAAGGACCTCACGCCCCTCCGGCTGGAAGTTTTCCTGCGCGTGATAGATGAGTCGCGAGACGTCATGGTCGGTCACTTCGCCGTTCGGAATGGACGCGCGCACACCGACCGTCTGGCTTTTCGGTTCTGCACCGGAGAAGCCGACCACCACATCGCGAATCGTGATGCCGGCCATGCGCTCGGCCGCATCGACGGCAACGCGGATTGCCTCTTCCGCCGCATCCATATCCACCACCGCGCCTGCGCGGATGCCGCGCGAGACCTGATGGCCGATGCCAATGACGCGCACCGGGGCGTGACCATTCGCCAGTCTGCCCGGCTCTATCTTGGCGATGAAGCAGGAGATCTTGTTCGAACCGACATCCAGCGCCGCAACAATGCCCGAACGCCCCACCGCGACGGGCCGACCCTGAAAACTACGCGATCCCAGAGAGACCATATTCATGTATTGCCTCCACGCGCGGCCCCGACTGGCCGCACCACGCCCTTGCCTGCCTTCGCCTGCATCGCAATCCCCCGCCCGCTCGCAGCGGTTTCCGTCAACTCGACCGATACGCGGTCGGGAAGACGCAGATCGACGGATACGATGTCCCGCGAAAGAATTCTGTGTTTCGAGTCCTGCGCCACCAGCGTTGCAAGGGCAGCAGACACGCCCGTTTCCGGCAGCTTCACATCGACGCCATTTTCAAGGCGGAGATTCCAGCGCCGATCACCCACACGCACGAAGGCCCGCACGCGCTGCAAAAGCTGCGGCTGCTCGGCCCTCATCAGTTTCAGAAGCTCAGGTGCCGCGCGCGGCGCACCAAACCCGACGATGAAGGGAAGATGCGCAAAATCCTGCACGCCATCATCGGTGATCGGCCGGCCGGAGGCGTCGATAAGCGAAAGCTCGCCGCCGCGCTGCCAGAGGGCAAAAGGCTCGCGCTCGGTAATCTCGATACGAATCGTATCGGGCAGAAGGCGCGTAACGGTCGCCGTCTCCACCCAGCCCAGTCGCTCGATTCGCTGACGCGCTGTTTCCGTATCAAATCCGAAGATCGGATCGCCGCGCTTCACGCCGACCGCCTGAAGAAGTTCATCCTTCTGCGTATGCGCCCGGCCCGTGACCCGCACATCCTGTATGGAGAAACCGGACAGCGCGAGAAGCTCGTTGACCTGGCCCGCCACGGCATCACGCGCGGCCTGTACATGACCGCCAATGCTCAAGCCATAAAGACCGATGGCACCGATCAGCGCGAATGCCCCCCACGCAAAGGGCTTCATCCCGAAGTCACCTTCGCGGAGACGTTCAAGCCAAAGGGCCACCGCATTTCTGGGCTTCTCGCGGCGACGCGAAAGATGCTTCGCGCCCCCTTTCACCGACTTGCCACGCGGCGCGGCGCGAACACCGGTGCGCGACGGGACCTTCACCTGTCGCATGATGCGTCCTCCACCATCCAGCTCACGAGATCGCCATAGGAATAGCCCGCCAGACCCGCCAGCTCCGGCACAAGCGAAGTCGGCGTCATGCCCGGCTGCGTGTTCACTTCGAGAAGAATGAGTTCGCTCTTGCCCGGCCGCGTATCGTCAAAGCGGAAATCAGCACGGCTCACACCGCGGCAGCCAAGCGCCTTATGCGCGGCGAGCGTGACGCGCTGCACTTCGGCATAGGTGTCGGCATCAATCGGCGCGGGAATGATGTGGCGCGAACCACCTGTCTTGTATTTCGCTTCGTAATCATAGAACTGCGTCGTGGCTACGATTTCCGTCACACCGAGCACTTCCTCGCCCATGACAGCGCAGGTGAGTTCACGGCCCGCAATGTAACGCTCCGCCATGACTTCCTCGCCGAGATTCCATTCCGGCGAGGTGAGTTCTTCCGGCGGACGATTGTCGCCTTCGCGGACGATGAAGACACCGACAGACGATCCCTCGCTCACCGGCTTGATGACATAAGGCGGGTCCATCACATGACCGAGCGCTGCCTGCGCGCGCGGCACAACAATGCCTTCGGCAACGGGCAGGCCCGCCGAACGGAAAACCTGCTTCGCACGCTCCTTGTGCATGGCGAGTGCGGATGCGAGCACACCGGAATGGGTGTAGGGAATGCCGAGAATTTCGAGCAGGCCCTGAACGCACCCGTCCTCACCCCAGCGGCCATGCAGCGCATTGAAAGCGACATCAGGCTTCAGAGAGATAAGCTGATCGGCAATATTGCGCCCGACATCAATCTCCGTCACGCGGTAGCCGCGCGCTTTCAGCGCCTCGGCACATCCCCTGCCCGAGACGAGGCTGACTTCACGTTCCGCGCTCCAGCCGCCCTTCAGGACGGCGACATGCTTGCCGCTCATACGCTGCCCTCCCCGCACTTCACACCAATGCGCCGAATTTCCCATTCGAGCGTCACACCGCTCGTCGCCTTCACGCGGGCACGCACTTCTTCGCCCAGTTCTTCAAGATCGCTCGCCGTGGCGGCACCCGTATTGATGAGGAAGTTGCAATGAAGTTCGGAAACCTGTGCGCCGCCGCGCTTGAGACCACGGCACCCGGCAGCATCAATGAGCTGCCATGATTTATGCCCTTCCGGATTCTTGAAGGTTGAGCCGCCTGTCCGCATGCGCACGGGCTGCGTTGTCTCGCGCGAGGAAGTGATTTCGTTCATCCGCGCGAGAATGGCGTCCTTGTCATCGGGCCGCCCGCGAAACAGCGCCTCGACGAAAATGAAATCGTCGGATACGCCGCTATGCCGGTAGCGATACTGCATGTCTGCATTGCTCAGCACATGGCGCTTGCCCTGCCGGTCAATCGCGACGGCCTCCACAAGCACATCTTTCGTCTCGCCGCCATAGGCCCCCGCATTCATGCGGAGCGCCCCGCCGACGGAACCGGGAATGCCGCGATAGAACTCAAGCCCTGTAATACCGGCTTCCTGCGCCGCGCGCGCAACAGCCACATCAAGCGCCGCCGTGCCGACACGGATATGCGTGTCACCTTCGATGGTGATGTTCATGAAGCTGCGGCCAAGGCGGATCACCACGCCCGGCACGCCACCATCGCGCACCAAAAGATTGGAGCCGACGCCGATCACCGTCACCGGAATGTCGGCGGGCAGCATCGAAAGGAAGTCTGCCAGATCATCCGCATCCGCCGGACGGAAAAGCACTTCCGCATTGCCGCCCGCACGGAACCAGGTCAGCGGCGCAAGCGGCGCATCCGCAACCAGCTCGCCGCGCACGGAAGGCAACCGATCAATGAGAGGGCGTGTGGCTTCGGCAGCCATCATTTCTTCCTCCCCCTCGGCGCGGCCTTCGCAGGTGACTTCGCTGTGGTCGCCTTCTTCGCACCCTTCTTGCCAAGCTTTGCGAGATCTTCCGCCAGCGCATTCGCCCAATAGGTGATGCTGCCTGCGCCGAGGCAGACAACGAGATCACCCGGCTTTGCAATATCGGCAATGAGGCCCGGCAGTGCTTCAGGGTTTTCAAGGGGCATGACATCGCGGTGGCCACGGTCGCGCAGCCCTTCCACCAGCGCATCCCGGTTCGCGCCCTCGATCGGCTTTTCGCCCGCTTCATAAACATCCGCAACGATCACCGTATCGGCATCGTTGAAGCAGGAGCAGAACTCATCGAAGAGATTGTGAAGTCGCGTATAGCGATGCGGTTGCACCACGGCGATAGTGCGTCCCTGCGTGGCAGAACGGGCCGCCTGCAACACAGCGGCAATCTCGACCGGGTGATGGCCATAATCATCATAGAGATTGACGCCGTTCCACTCGCCTACATGGGTGAAACGCCGCTTCACACCGCCAAAGCCTTCCAGCGCACTCCGAATGCCCTCATCGCCAATGCCCATTTGCAGGGCGACGCCAATGGCAGCAAGGCTGTTCAGCATGTTATGCGTGCCATGCATGGCAAGACGCACGGCATTCATCTCGCGCTTCGCGCCCGTCTTGCGATCCGTGATCGTGACATCGAAGACGTTGAACTTGCCTTCAACACGCGCATTGGTGGCGCGAATATCGGCCTGCGGGTTCGTGCCATAGGTCACGATGCGGCGGTCGCGCACGCGGCCGATCAGCGCTTGCACCTCCGGATGGTCGATGCACATGACCGCCGCGCCATAGAACGGCACATTCTCGATAAAGGTCAGGAAGGCATCCTTCGCCGCATCAAACGTGCCGTAATAATCGAGATGCTCGGGATCGATATTGGTGACGATGGCAATGGTTGCAGGCAGCTTGACGAAAGTGCCGTCTGACTCGTCAGCCTCCACCACCATCCATTCGCCTTCACCAAGCCGCGCATTGGTGCCATAGGCGTTGATGATGCCGCCATTGATGACAGTCGGATCGAGACCCGCCTTGTCGAGAATGGCCGCAACAAGCGAGGTGGTCGTCGTCTTGCCGTGAGTGCCTGCAATCGCGACGCAGCTCTTGAGGCGCATCAGCTCCGCCAGCATTTCCGCGCGGCGCACCACGGGAAGGAAGCGTGCCCGCGCTTCCATCAGTTCAGGATTGTCGGCCTTGATCGCCGATGACACGACGACCACCTGCGCATCCTTCAGGTTCTCCGCCTTCTGGCCGATAAAGACCTTTACGCCGAGCCCCTTGAGCCGCTTCACGGTCGCGCTCTCGGAGAGATCGCTGCCCTGCACCTTGTAGCCAAGATTGTGCATGACTTCGGCAATGCCGCTCATGCCGATGCCGCCAATACCAACAAAATGGATGGTGCCTATATCGAGTGGTGCCGGACGCATCATGCACCTCCCGCAGCAAAGTTGAGATTGGTGGAACCGCTTTCAATGGCAGCATTCTTTGCGGCACGATCACGCAGCGGGTGATAATCCCCGCGCCCCAGCGCTTCGACGAGATTGGCAAGTTCGCGCACGGCTTGCGGCTGCCCCATCTTCTTCGCGGCTTGCGCGGCGGCGACAAGTTCGCCTGGATTGTTGAACAGCGTTTGCAAGCGGCTCGACAGCATCTCTTCAGTAAAATCCTTCTGTTCGATCATCCAGCCTGCACCTGCAGAACCAAACTTTTCGGCATTCGCCTTCTGGTCATTGTCAAGCGAATGAGGCAGCGGCACGAGAATGGCCGGACGGCCAATCACCGAAAGCTCGCTCACCGTGGAAGCGCCCGACCGGCCAATGACAAGATGCGCAGCCGCGATGCGCTCCGGCATATCGTCAAAGAAGGAAGCAAGCTCTGCCGCAATGCCCGCTTCTTCATAGATGCCGCGCACACGCTCGATATCTTCAGGCCGCGCCTGCTGCACCACACGAAGGCGCGCGCGCATTTCCTGCGGCAGAAGCGCAAGGGCGCCCGGCACGACATCGCTCATCACCCGCGCGCCCTGGCTGCCGCCAAAGACGAGAAGATGAAACAGCCCGTTACTCTGCGGTGCCTGATAGGGGCGATCTGCCTGCGCGATAACGGCATCGCGGACAGGGTTGCCCGTCAGCACAAGTTTGCTCGCATCCCGCGACTTGAGAAACTTCGGCGCCTCGAAGGTCGAGGCAACGGCATGAACATGCGGCGCAACAAGCCGGTTCACACGGCCAAGCACAGCATTCTGCTCATGCACGCAGCATGGCACACCGCGCACAATCGCGGCGGCAACGGGCGGCAGCGTCGGATAACCGCCAAAGCCGATCAACGCGGCAGGCTTCACCCGCTGCAGAACAGCGATGCTCCTCGCGATACCCGCAATGATGGAGGGCACGGCTTTCACCATGCCGACAAGCCCGCCACCGGAAGGCGTCGCGGACGGCACTTCGAAAATATCTGCCTCGGGAAACAGCTTGTCGAAACGCTGCACACGCTCATCTGTCATCAATACGATCTTGCGGCCACGGCGGCGCAGTTCCTGCGCAAGCGCCTGACCGGGAAAGAGATGCCCGCCCGTTCCACCAGCAGCGATGACAATGGGACCGGAAGGATGGCGCTTCATGCGTTGATCCCCCTTCCATTCGGCGCGGCCACATTGGCACCCGCGCGGCGGCGCGTCAGCGCGAGCAACATGCCCATCGAGAAGGCAAGCGCGAGAAGCGAGGAACCGCCATAGGAAATGAAAGGCAGCGTCATGCCCTTGGCCGGCATGAGGTTCACATTCACCGCCATGTTGATCAGCGCCTGAAAGCCGAACTGGGCAACAAGGCCGCAAGTCGCAAATTGCACGAAGAGATCATGCTCGTCCATCGCATGGCGCAGGGTGCGAATGACGATGAAGGCAAAAATCCCGATGATGAGGAGACCGACAATGACGCCATACTCCTCCGCCACGACCGCGAAAATGAAATCCGTATGCGCGTCCGGCAAAATGCGCTTCACGATGCCTTCGCCCGGCCCGCGACCAAAGAAGCCGCCCGCGTGAACCGCATCAAGCGCGCGATCCACCTGATAGGTGTCGCCCGATTCCGGGTTCAGGAAGCGGTCCACACGGCTTGCCACATGCGGCATCGCCGAATAGGCAACAAAGGCGCCGACCACTGCCAGGGCTGAAAGCGAACCGATCCAGAACCAGGAGAGACCTGCCATGAAGAACATGGCGCCAAACACCATCGTAACCAGCATGAGCTGACCGAAATCAGGCTGCAGCGCGAGCACAGCGACGGTCATGGCATACAGCACGAGCGCCAACGCGGTCCCCGGCACATCCGGCGTGCGCTGCGCTTCCGCGAAGAACCACGCCGAAAGCACGACAAAGGAAGGCTTCACGAATTCGGAAGGCTGGATGCTGAATGGACCGATATAGAGCCAGCGATGCGCGCCGTTGATCTCCGGCCCGATAACAACCGCCAATGCCATCAACACGAAGGAAACCGAAAACACGATAGCCGCAACACGGCGCACCATGCGCAGATTGAGCAGCGATACGCCGATCATGATACCGATAGCGGGCAATACGAAAGCAAGCTGTCGATAGACGAAATGGAACTGCGGCAGGTTGATGCGCGTGGCAACGGCTGGGCTTGCCGCAAGCGTCAGCAAGCCACCCAACAGCATCAGGCTGAAGAGGCCAAACAGCGTCCACTTGTCAACGGTCCACCACCACTCGGCGATTGCGCTGCGATTTGTACGGGCGAGCCGGATCATGCCACGCCCCCCTTTGCACCAAGACGTTCCTGCACGGCCGCGCGAAAAACATCGCCGCGCTCCTCGAAGCTTTTAAACTGGTCGAAGGAGGCACAGGCAGGTGAGAGAAGCACGACCTTGAACTCTGCCAGATCAGCCAGCGCATCGCGCGACGCTGCTTCGACAGCACGGTCGAGCGTGCCGCAATGAATGGCCTCCACCTTGCCCTTCAGCGTCTCGGCAAATTCGGACGCCGCATCCCCGATCAGATAGGCGCGGCGAATGCGCGGGAACCACTCTTCGAGCGAGGTGATACCCCCCTCCTTCGCCTTGCCGCCAATGATCCAGTAGATGTTGTCATAGGTCGCAAGCGCCTTTGACGCCGCATCGGCATTCGTTGCCTTGCTGTCATTCACGAAGCGAACGCCATCCGCCTCACCGACAATTTCCATGCGATGCGCAAGGCCGGGGAAACTTTCAAACGCGGCGAGGATACGTTCGCGGTGATAGCCGAGCGCGCGCCCCACGGCATAGGCCGCCGCAGCATTCTGCCAGTTATGCGCACCCGCCAGCGTCTTGATCCCGGCAAGATCGCCCGCTTTCACGCCCTGCGCGGCGAGATTCTCATAGAGAACACCGTTCAGCGCATAGACACCGCGCGACAAGGCCTTGCCGACAGAAATCGGAATCACCTGCGCAATGCGGCGGGCAGTCACATCCGTGCAGATGCTGCTGGTGCGCATGTCATCAATGCCGATGACTGCTGTGTCCGTTTCGCCTTGCAGAGCAAAGAGGCGTGCCTTCACCGCGGCGTAATGCTCCACCGTACCATGCCGGTCGATATGGTCGGGCGTGATGTTGAGAAGCACTGCCACATTCGGCGCAAGCGAGGGCGCGAGATCAATCTGATAGGAGGAGACTTCCACCACATAAACTGTCGTTGCTTCCGGTGCCTCAAGCTCCAAAACGGGCTTGCCAATATTGCCGCCCACCTGCGCATTGTCGCCGCAGCGCCGCACCATATGGCCGACAAGCGCTGTCGTCGTGGACTTGCCATTCGTGCCGGTAATGGCGACGAGCCGCGCCTTCTTGCCCGATGCCCTCAGCGCACGCTGGAAAAGCTCGATATCGCCGATCACTTCGACACCCGCCGCCTGCGCCTTCAGCACCGCCTCATGAGGCTTCGGATGCGTCAGCGGGATACCGGGACTGAGGATCAGCGCAGAGAGATGCTCCCAGACCCAACCTCGTGAATCCGCCAAAGTGAAACCTTCCTTCGCGGCTTCCTCACGCTTCTCCGCCGCATCGTCCCACGCAAAGACCTTTGCACCACCAGCTTCAAGAGAACGCGCAGTCGCAAGCCCGGACTTGCCGAGCCCGAGCACCGCTACATTCTTTCTCTCAAAGCCGGTTGCGGCGATCATGAATGATTACCTCAGCTTCAGGGTTGCAAGACCCGCCATGGCGAGCACGACCGAGATGATCCAGAAGCGCACAACGACGGTCGGTTCCGCCCAGCCCTTCTGTTCGAAATGATGGTGAAGCGGCGCCATGCGGAAGACGCGCTTGCCGGTGAGCTTGAAGGAAGCGACCTGCACGATGACCGACACGGCTTCGAGCACGAAAAGCCCGCCAATGATGGCAAGCACCAGCTCATGCTTTGCAGCAACGGCAATCGCGCCCAGCGCACCGCCGAGAGCGAGCGAGCCCGTGTCGCCCATGAACACCATGGCAGGCGGCGCGTTGTACCAGAGGAAGCCAAGCCCGGCGCCAATCAGCGCGCCGCAGAAGACGGCAAGCTCACCCGTGCCGGGCACGAAGTGAATCTGGAGATAATCCGCAAAGACCGCGTTGCCGACGAGATAGACGATGAGCCCAAGCGAGGCCGCCGCGATCATCACCGGCACAATGGCAAGCCCGTCGAGACCATCCGTGAGATTGACCGCGTTGGACGAACCGACAATCACCAGCGCGCCGAACAGGAAGAAAAAGCCGCCAAGCTCGATCAGCAACGTCTTGAAGAAAGGTACGGTGAGCGCTGTCTGCAACGGTTCGCTCGCCACCAGCACCAGCGCCCACATGGCGACAAGCGCGATGATGAACTCGAAAAAGAGCTTTACGCGGCCCGGCACACCTTTCGGCGAAATCTTTGAAACCTTGAGATAGTCATCCGCAAAGCCCACCGCGCCGAAACCGAGCGTCACGAAAAGAACGATCCAGACATAAGGATTTTTGAGGTCCGCCCAAAGCAGGACGGAAGGCACAAGCCCCACCAGAATGAGGAAGCCGCCCATGGTGGGCGTGCCCTGCTTCTGGATCACATGCGTCTGCGGCCCGTCTTCACGAATGGGCTGGCCGCGTCGCTGCTTTGCCTTGAGCAGCGCGATAAGGCGCGGCCCGAAAAGAAAGCTGATGAGAAGCGCAGTTACCGTCGCGCCGCCTGTGCGAAATGTGATGTAGCGAAAGACATTCAGCGCCGGAATGTCGCCTGCCATGCCTCCGAGCCAGTCGTAAAGCATCAGTTTTCCCCCCTGTTGCGCCGGATGCTTTCACCTTCGTCGTCGCCAAGCCCCAGAAGCATCTCGACAAGCGGCCCCATACGCGATCCGAGAGAGCCCTTCACCATGACCACATCGCCCGGCTCTACCGCTTCGCGCAGCAAATCACCCAGTTCTGCCGATGTTTCTGCATAGGCGCCTTGTCGCGCGGCCGGCAGCGCCTTGAACAACTCACGCATATGCGGCCCGCAGGCAAAGACGAGGTCCGTTCCCGACGCCTTGATCGGTGCCGCAAGGCCGCGATGCATCGCAATCGAGTCCTCGCCAAGTTCCAGCATGTCGCCGATAACGGCGATGCGACGTCCGCGCCCTGTGGGTTTCGCCTGACCGAGAGCAGCAAGCGCTGCCGCCATCGAAGCGGGATTGGCGTTGTAGCTTTCGTCAATCACGGTGAAGGCACCCAGCGGCGTCTCCACGCGATGCCTTTCGCCCCGTCCCTTCGGCGCCTTGAGATTTGCCATGGCAAGCGCGGCAAGAGCGAGATCCGCCTCAAGCGCATGGACCACGGCAAGCATTGCCAGAGAGTTCATCACGATATGGCGACCTGGCACCGAGAGCTTGTAGGTCACGGGCTGGCCGCAGATCGTGGCCGAGACGCAGGAGCAATCTTCCTTGAGCGCCACCTTGTCGAGCCGCGCATCAGATTCTTCATGCTCGCCAAAGGAAATGATCTTCCCCGCGCCACTTGCTTCTGCCTTGGCGCGCAGCCGGTCGAAATGCGGATTGTCGCGGTTGAGAATGGCGACACCGCCCTTCTGCAAGCCGTCGAAGATTTCGCCCTTGGCATCGGCAATCTGTTCGACACTGTCGAAGAAAGCCATATGCACGGCTTCCACCGTCGTGATGAGGGCAGCGAAAGGTTCGACAAGCCGGGAAAGCGGCGTGATCTCGCCCGGATGGTTCATCCCGACTTCGAAAATGCCGAAATGCGTGTCCGCCGGCATACGCGCGAGCGAAAGTGGCACACCCCACATATTATTGTAGGAAGCAGCCGACGCATGGGTCGCGCCCTGCTCGGAAAGGATGAGACGGAGTGCTTCCTTTGTGCCGGTCTTGCCCACGCTACCCGTGACGGCCACAACCTTCGCCGGCGCGCGCGAGCGTGCCGCACGGCCAAGCGCCTCAAGCGCGGTGAGCGTGTCTTCCACCACCACAAGCGGCCCGGCCGCCCGCATGGCATCATTCGGCTGCGAGACAATGGCCGCGGCAGCGCCCTTCTTGAGCGCGCCTTCCACATAGGCATGGCCATCGGTGTTTTCGCCCGTAATGGCGACAAAGAGGTCGCCCGGCTCGAGCGTCCGGCTGTCAATCGACACGCCACTTGCCGTCCAGTTGCCACCTTCGGCCTTGCCGCCCGTCGCCGCGATCACTTCATCACTTGTCCAGAGAGGGCGCGTCATGCAGCACCTCCCATCTTCGATGCAGCCGCGCGCACCGCTTCATGGTCGGAGAAAGGGATCGTCTCGCTGCCGATGATCTGGCCGGTCTCATGTCCTTTGCCTGCAACGACAAGCACATCGCCCGCGCCAAGCGCCTGCATCGCAGCCTCGATCGCTTCCGCGCGATCTGCAATCTCTCGCGCGCCGGGGCACCCCTTCAGAATTGCTGCGCGGATCAGCGCCGGATTTTCGCTGCGCGGATTGTCGTCCGTCACATAGACCTGGTCAGCAAGACGCGCCGCCACTTCGCCCATCAGCACCCGCTTGCCGGGATCGCGGTCACCGCCGCAACCGAACACGACCGCAAGCCTGCCTTTCGTATGCGGACGCATGGCTTCCAGCACATTCTCAAGAGCATCGGGCGTATGCGCATAATCGATATAGACGGACGCGCCGGAAGGAAGATGCACCGCAACTTCCATCCGCCCCCTCGCGCCTGTGAGACGTTCAAGCGCTGCAAAGACTTTCGCGGCTTCGGCCCCGCAGCCGATCACAAGACCCGCCGCGACAAGCGCGTTTGACGCCTGAAACTCGCCCACCAGCGGCAGCTTCACATTATATGAAGTGTCTTCATAAGAGAGTTCGAGCGTCTGCCCGCGTGCATCTGGCCGGGCGGCAACGATGCGGATATCCCGTCCGTTGCGCCCGACCGAGATGACCCGGTGACCCCTTGCCCAGGAGACCGCTTCAAACTCGGCATATTGCGGACTGTCAGCATTGATGACGGCGATGCCACCCGGCCCCATCACCTCGCCGAACAGACGAAGCTTCGCATAGAGATAGTCTTCGAAGCTCGTATGATAATCCATGTGGTCGCGGGTGATATTGGTGAAACCCGCCGCGCACAGCTTCACACCATCAAGCCGGTATTGCGCAAGCCCATGGCTTGAGGCTTCCATCGCAAGATGCGTCACCCCTTCACCCGCAAGCACGGCAAGCTCAGCCTGCAACGAAACGGGATCCGGCGTGGTGAAGCCGAGCGGGCGTTCACCCTTCGCGCTCGACACGCCCAGCGTGCCAAGGCTTGCCGCTTCCTCACCCAGCATCGTCCAGAACTGTTGCGTGAAGGTTGCAACCGATGTCTTGCCATTGGTGCCCGTCACCGCCGCAATCGTCGCGGGCTGCGCCCCAAAGAAACGCGCGGCCATAAGCGCAAGCCTGCGGCGGGGGTTGCGATCGGAAATCACAGGCACACGCGCCTCGACTGTCGCGCCCTGCGGCACAAGCAGCGCCGCCGCACCCTGCTCGATTGCCTGCGCGATGAAGGCCGTGCCATCGAGCTTCGTGCCGGGAAGCGCCGCAAAAAGATAACCGGGCTTCACCGCACGGCTGTCCGCCGTCAGGCCGAGTATCTCCGTCGCTCCCATATCCGGGAGCGGCAGGGAATCGGTCCCAATCAGCGCCGCCAGTTGCATCTCGCCCAACATTTTCTCTCATCGCCTCCGCTTTGTGTCGCGGGGCGGCTCTTCACTGTCCACTCGCCTCAAACGAAACGAGCTTCGCTTCGCGCAGCATGTCGTTGTCCTGCGGCTGCGTCGCCGGCCGAAGGCCAAGCAGCGGCGCCACACGCGCCACCACGCGCGATGTCACGGGCGCTGCGTTCCAGCCCGCCGTTGCATAGCCATAGGTGTTCTTTGTCGGCTTCGGTTCATCAAACATCACGAGCATCGCGTAGCGCGGATCATTCGCCGGGAAGGCGCTGATGAAGGATGTAATGAGCCGATTGCGCGCATAGCCGCCATTGACGGCTTTTTCTGCCGTGCCGGTCTTTCCCATCACCGGATAGCCCGGAACGTCTGCGCTGCGGCCCGTGCCTTCTGCAACCACCATGCGCAGAAGCCCCCGCATCGCCATGCTCGTCTCTGCCGAGATCACGCGCTCGCCAAGCCGCACATCATTCTGCCGCAGGAAAGTCGGCTTGACCTTGAACCCGCCATTGACCACGGTGGAAATCGCACTCACCACCTGAAGCGGCGTCACCGCAATGCCGTGACCGAAGGAGGTGGTGATGGTCGAAAGCTCACCCCAGGGACGCGGCACGATGGGCGAGCCTGCTTCCGGCAGTTCAATATCCGGGCGGGAAAGCAGGCCGAAGCGCGCGAGATAACCCTTGTAGTCCTCGGTGCCGAGCTGCAGCGCGATCTTCGCCGTGCCGATATTCGACGAATAGACAAAAACTTCCGGCACAGACAGCCAACGGTTCTTGCCGCGATAGTCGCGGATCGTGAAGCGGGCAAATTTGATCGGCTGCGTCGCATCAAACTTGCCGTTGATATTGACGCGCCCGCTGTCAAGCGCCGCCGCAAGCGTCACCGCCTTGAAAACCGAACCCATCTCATACACGCCGAGCGTCGCCCGGTTGAAACGGGATTCCTCCGGCGACGCCATCGGGTCATTCGGGTCGAAATCAGGCAGCGATGTCATCGCCACGACTTCACCCGTATGCACATCCATAATCACGCCCACTGCTGCCAGCGCGCTGAACTCGGCCATCGCCTTTTCGAGTTCGTCGCGCAGCGCATGCTCCACATGCAAATCGATGGAGAGCATTGTCGTGTTATTGCGGTCGAATTTGGGCCGCCCTGCGTCATCCTTGCGGCTGAGCGCGCGGTCCATGTAAAGCTCCATGCCCGCAAGTCCGCGATTGTCGATATCGACCATGCCGAGCACATTCGACGCGATCTTGCCGTTCGGATAGACGCGCTTCTGCTCCTTGCGGAAATCGAGACCGGGAAGCCCGAGATAATGCACCGCATATTGTTGGCGCGGGGTGAGATCACGCTTCAGCCAGACAAAGGCGCTTCCGGTAGCAAGCTTCCGCGCCACTTCTGCCTCATCAAGATCGGGCAGAACGCTGACAAGCTGCCGTGCCGTCTCTTCCGGGTCGATCACATAACGCGCATCCGCAAAAAGAGAGGCCGTGACAATATCCGTCGCCATCACCTCGCCATTGCGATCCACAATGTCAGGCCGGTTGATCTGCGTTGTGAGGCTTGCAACGGAACCCTGCCGCGCTCCGTCATCACCCATGATGGCAAGGCCGACAAGCCGCGCACCCACCAGCGTGAAGCAGGCCGCGAATATCGCAAGCGACAGAAAGATGCGCCGCTGCGAAGGCGTACGCCCGCCTTCTGTACGCCGCGCGCGTGTGCGCGAGATAGCATCATAGCCCGGCGGAAAGTAGCGCCCCTGGGCGCTGTTGTTGCTGCGCCCAATCATTGGATCGTGCTCCCTGCCCCGCCCGGCACCATGCCGCCCGCATAGCCACCAAGCGGCTGGCGTCCAGACGGCACATAGAAGTCGTCCGCCATATGCGGCATCGGCACTTCTTCGAAGGTTCCGATCTGGCCAGCCGTCAGCGGGCGCAGCGCGGTGTAGCGTTCGGCAAGCTGTTGCAGCCTTTCGGGCTGGTTCAGATAGCTCCATTCCGCACGCAGCACGCGGATCGCTTCCTGCTCATTGGCAATGCGCTGTTCAAGCTGGCGCTCAAGGCGCACCGCGCCTTCCGCACGATACTTGATGTCGTAAAGACCGACCGAAAGTGCGATCACCGCTGAAACGAGAAGGAAATTGATGAAGCGGATCATGCAGCCCCTCCCCAGATGGAAGGAACAGCGCGCAGACCGAGCGCCTGCAGATCAAGTGGCTTCGCCGGTGCGCCGGTGCGAATGGCGGCACGGAGCTTTGCCGAACGCGCCCGCGCATTAAGCTCGACTTCTTCATCCGCCGCCTTGCGCGCCTTGCGCGCGATTTCCTCAAAGCTCGTCGCTTCGTCCTCAACCGCAGGCATGTAGCGGTTTGGCCGCCCGCCCCGTCCCGTGCGCTCCGTCAGAAAGCGCTTCACGATCCGGTCTTCAAGCGAATGGAAGGTGACGACAGCAAGCCGCCCGCCCTCACGAAGCAGCGCCTCGGCACCCGAAAGGCCGCGCGCGAGTTCGCCAAGCTCGTCATTCACAAAGATGCGCAGCGCCTGAAAGGTGCGCGTCGCCGGATGAATCTTGTCCTGCGGCCTGCGCCCGATCACACGCTCCAGAAGCTCTGCCAGTTCGAGCGTGCGGCGAAACTCCGCTTCCTCGCGCGCCTTCACAATGGCGCGGGCAACGGCGCGGGCGCGCTTCTCCTCACCATAGACGGCTATGATCCGCGCAAGCTCACTCTCTTCATATTGATTGACGACATCAGCCGCACTCGGCCCCTCGCCGCCCATGCGCATATCAAGCGGCCCGTCCTTCTGAAAGGAAAAGCCCCGCTCCGCCTCGTCAATTTGCATGGAGGAAACGCCGATATCGAGCACGACACCATCGACCGCTTCATGACCAAGCGCACGCACCAGACGCTCCATGTCGCCGAAGCATCCTTCGACCAGCGTCAGCCGGCCTGCAAATTCAGATTCAAGCGCCCGCCCCCGCAGGATGGCGCTCGGGTCGCGATCAATGGCGAGCACGGCGCAGTCCGCCGCGCCGAGGATCGCGCGTGTATAGCCACCCGCACCGAACGTACCGTCCACATAGATGCCGCCATCACGAGGTTTAAGCACGTCAAGAACATCGGCCAGCATCACCGGAACATGAGGAACGTTGCCCTGACCGGTTTTGCTCATCGTGCGCCCCCCATGCCGGAGCCTGATGTGCCGGAAGTAACAGCGCCGGGCGCGCGGAGCAGTTCGCGATGCTTCTGCGCCTCCTCCAGAGCCTTCGCGTAATATTCCTCATAGGCCTTCGGCTCCCAGATCTGGAAGCGCTGGCCCATGCCCACGAAAGTGGCTTCGTCCTTGATGCCCGCAAGATTGCGCAGCGTTTCCGGCAGGATCACGCGGCCGTCTGCATCAAAGGTGAGTTCCGCGCTTTCGCCGATCAGCACGGCAGCAAGGGACTGGCGCTCCGGGGAGAACGGATCAAGCCGGTCGAGCATCTGATCGACAATGTCGGAAAAGGCAGGGCCGCAGCCTTCAATGAAGGCACCGGGATTGAGCGGCGGAAAGCAGATCACACCATTCAGACCCTGAGCCATGGTGACGGCACGAAACTTCGCCGGAACGGACACACGTCCCTTCGCGTCGATCTTGTTCGTGAAACGCCCCCGGAACGACTCCATCGTCCGACCTGCTCCCTGTTACGGACCCACCCTGCCGAAAGGGCCCTCTCACCGCAGGACCGGCTGGCACCACTAGGGGCAGCATGGCCTTATACGGGATAACATGGGATATCATGGGACCATATGGGCGTCAACGGGAAAGCCTAGTATTTCTGCGGCTTTGAGGCATGTTCCGCAGGATTAACAGGTCGTTAAAATTGTCAATATTGAATAGAACGTAATGAGAACATATCGAATACATGAGGTAATAGCGTGCCAGCACGGCACGGAATTCCATCCGGCCCTGTTTCAGCTGTGATGCAGGAAAATGTCAGATGGCCTGTAAGCCGGGTTCTGTACCCTTGCAGGCGATGACCATTCATCTGGGACGCCCGTTACCGGACGCCTCTAGCAACCAACCCGGGCGGCGACCCGGAAACGGGTGTTCAGGCCAAAGCCTGAGATGCCGCCCCTATTCGGTTTTGCTCCCGGTGGGGTTTGCCCTGCCGCGCCCGTTACCGGCCGCGCGGTGCGCTCTTACCGCACCCTTTCACCCTTACCGGGCCCGCAGGCCCGGCGGTTTGCTTTCTGTGGCACTTTCCCTGGAGTCGCCTCCGCCGGACGTTATCCGGCACCGTGTTTCCGTGGAGCCCGGACTTTCCTCCACCCGGGCCGAAACCCGAGCAGCGGCCATCCGGCCATCTGACCCCTTCGACATGAGGCCAAAGCCCCGCTGCGTCAAGATGCTTGCACTTTATCCCCGCAGCCACGACATAGGCGATACTGCAAATCACACAGAGGGAGGAAAAGATGAAAGCTGCTGTCTATTACGAGAACGGGCCACCAAGCGTTTTCAGATATGAGGATGTCGCCGATCCGGTCTGCCCCGATGAGGGCATCGTCATCCAGGTCGAAGCCGTATCCATTGAAGGCGGTGACACGCTGAACCGCGCCCGGGGCGAACTCACCAGCATCCCCCATATTGTCGGCTATCAGGCGGCAGGCACGATCATCGAGGTCGGATCGAAAGTCACCACGCTGAAACCCGGCCAGCGCGTGACCACGGTAAACTTCAGCGGCTCCCATGCCGAAAAGCGCGCCGTTTTCGCCCGCACCGCATGGCCGGTGCCGGATGGCATGGATATCAAGACGGCAGCTGCAATCCCCGTCCCCTTCGGCACGGCCCATGACTGCCTTTTCGAGTTCGGCCGCCTCAAGGCGGGTGAAACCGTTCTCGTGCAGGCAGGCGCAGGTGCTGTCGGCCTTGCCTCAATCCAACTCGCCAAGCGCGCGGGCGCAACCGTCATCGCCACGGCATCAAGTGATGAGAAACTCGAGCGGCTCCGCGCCTATGGCATGGATCACGGCATCAACTACCGCACGCAGGATCTGGTCGCGGAAGTAAAGCGCCTCACGGATAACCGCGGCGCCGATGTCATTGTTGATCCGGTCGGCGGCTCGACATTGCAGAAGTCGATCCTCTCGCTTGCCTATCGCGGCCGCGTCTCGACCGTTGGTGATGCCGGGCGCGAGGAGGTTCGCCTCGACACATCCACTATGCGAGCAGGCAACCAGTCGCTCACCGGCGTGTTCCTCGGCGCGGAAATCTTCACAGACCGCGTTTACAACAACATCGCAAAGATGATCGAGGACATAGCGAAGGGCGAGTTGAAGGTCGTGCTCGACAAGTCCTTCCCGCTCAAGGATGCGGCAGCCGCCCATGAATATATCGAGAGCCGCAAGGCTTTCGGGCGCGTGACGCTGATCCCCTAGGCGACAGCTTTCGCGGTATCGAGAAGGCGGCGAAGCGTGGCGACGGTAGAAATATCCGCCACGCCGTCCACCCTCTCGGGCCGGAAGTGACGCTGGAAAGCCGTCACCACCGCCCTGGTCGCATCATCAAAGCGACCCAGCACCTCGATGCCATAGCCGTAATCCCCCAGCATGAACTGCAGCTCGGCAACCATATCGCCCCTGTCGCCATGCTGAAGGACATGCCCTTCGATGAACGGCTCCGGCTGAACCCAAAGCCCGACACCCGCCCGCGCAAGCCGCGCCCAGTCGAACCACTCGCCGGGATCGGACTTCCGCGCGGGCGCAATATCGGAATGACCCAGCACCCGGCGCGGCGGGATCGGATGGCGCGAGAGAATGTCCCGGCACAGCGCCTCCACTGCCCGCATCTGCGCTTCGGGATAAGGCGGGCAGCCAAAATCATGCCCGCCATTCACGATCTCGATGCCGATGGAGCAGCCATTGATGTCGCTCTCCCCGGCCCAATGGCCGACACCCGCATGCCAGGCCCGCAGATGCTCCGGCACAAGACGGGTGATCTGCCCGTTCTCTTCCACGAGATAATGCGCGGAGACTTTCGCCGCCGGATCGCAGAGCCGTGCCGCAGCCGCCTCCGCACTCTCCATGCCGGTATAATGCAGCAGAAGAATGTCGGGGCGCCGCCCGTCAGGACGTTCATTGAAATTGGGCGATAGCCGTTCGGCGATGGCGAGTGACATCAGAACCCCGTATCGACGATCCGCTTCTGCCTGAGCGACACGATGAGAACCCCCGTAAGAGCAATGGCGGCGCCGATCATCATACGCGTCGTGAGCACTTCACCAAGCAGCATAACGGCGAAGAACACCGTGAAAACGGGCGAAAGCAGCGTCAGGGGCGCGGTCTGCGTCACCTCATAGCGCTGGAGCAGATAATAAATGCCCGCATGGCCGACAAGGCTGGAAGCGAAGGCAACATAGAAGACGCCCGACCATTCCAGCAGATTGGCCGTCTTGATGAGGTGCACAATATCGCTCTCAAAGATGAAGGACGCCCCCAGCATGAGCGGGGCCGCAGCAAGCGCGATCCACGCCTGAAGCTCAAACACGCCGACATTCTTGATCTGTCGTTGATAGATCGTGCCGATCGAACCGACCAGCGCCGACGCCACCACGAAAAGCAGCCCGTCAATATAAGTGAAGACATTGGGGTCGAAGCTGATGACCATGACCCCGAGGAAAGAGAGCGAAATACCGAGCCAGCGCCGCCAGTGAACCTCTTCCTTCAGGAAGACGATGGACATGATGGTAGCGAAGGGCACGCCAAGCTGGCTCGTCACCGCCACGACAGAGGCGTTTGAAAGCGCAAGTCCAAGAAAGAAGAAGCCGAACCCGACCGGCCCCGCGCAGAGCGATATGATGATGACCTCCTTCATCCGCCCCTTGTGTATTTTCAGGAAGGGGAAAAGGACAAATACGATCAATGTGAAGCGCAACGCCGCAAAGAGCAGCGGCGGAAAGTGATCCAGAGACACCTTCGCCGCAATAAGCGCGAAGCCCCAGATCAGATTGATAAGGACCATGAAGCCCAGATGGAGGGGGGTCATCCCGAAACCGCGCAGAAGCCCGGCAAGGATCAAAAGCCGCCGGATGTTGATGGATGCCACGTGTTAGCGCAGGTGACGGGGCGCGCCTAGAGCCATGATGAGAAAAAACGCTAGCTCGACAGTCCCCGCGCCTTGGCAATCCGGTCGTAGGCCACATTGATGGCTGCCAGCTTCTCATTGGCGATGGTGACAAGCTCTGCGGGCACACCACGCGCAATCAGCGTGTCGGGATGGTTTTCCCGCACCAGACGGCGATAGGCCTTTTTCAGATCCTCGTCCGAAATATCAGGCGTGATGCCGAGAACGAGATAGGGGTCGCCCTTTTCCTGCCCCAGATGGCTCGCGCGGATACGGGCAAACTCGATCTCCGAGAAGCCGAAAATGTCCGCCACGGTGCGCAGATAGTCCAGCTCCTGCGGATGCACATGGCCATCGGCCTTGGCGATGTGAAAGAGCGCGTCGATCACGTCTTCAAGCACGGCCGGCTTGTTCTGATAGATGCGTGCAACCTGCTTCGCATAGGCCTCGAAGCCCGCCACGTCCTGCTGCGCGACCTTGTAAACACGCTCGACATTACGCGCCTCACCGGGCGGGATCTGGAAGACTTCCTCAAAGGCGCGGATTTCGGACTGGCTGACCTCGCCATCGGCCTTTGCCATCTTGGCGGAAAGCGCGATCAGGGCGATGGTGAACACGACCTCGCTGTCCTGTAGCGCCCGGTCGATGACCACATGGCCAGCAACCGCGCCCAGAAGCGCACCCAAGGGCCCGCCGACGGCAAGTCCCACGCCGGCGCCCGCGATTTTACCCCAGATAGACATTGTCAAAGCTTAGGCTGATTTGCCTCGCTTCGCACCTGCGAAATATCAAGATGACCTTGCGGAAATAAGAGGTTCGCCGCTCTCGTGCTTCCCGGACCCCGAGGCTTATGGCAGTTTGCGCGCATGAATGAGCAGACAACACAAGGCAGCCGCTGGGATTTCTGGATCGACCGGGGCGGCACCTTCACGGACATTATCGGTCGTGCGCCGGATGGCAGCCTCCATGCGCGCAAGCTCCTCTCGGAAAATCCCGAGCAATATGAGGACGCGGCGCTGCAGGGCATCCGCGACCTGCTCGGCATTGCCGCCAGCGCGCCGCTGCCCGCGGGCCTCATCGGCTCGGTCAAGATGGGCACGACGGTTGCGACCAACGCGCTGCTTGAGCGCAAGGGCGATCGCACGCTGTTCCTCACCACGCGCGGCTTCCGCGATGCGCTTGCCATCGGCTATCAGGCAAGACCCCATCTCTTCCGCCTGAAGATCGAAAAGCCCGACCAGCTTTATGAGCGCGTGGCGGAGATGGGCGAGCGCGTGACGGCGGAAGGCGAGGTGCTGTCCCCTCTTGATGCAGAAGAACTGCGCAACGCGCTTCAATCCGCCTATCAGGATGGTATCCGCTCCGTCGCCATTTGCTTCATGCATGGCTATCGCTACCCGGCGCATGAAAAGCAGGCGGCAGAAGCCGCAAGGCAGATCGGCTTCACCCAGATATCGGTGAGCCATGAAGTCAGCCCGCTCGTGAAATTCGTCTCGCGCGGCGACACCACGGTGGTGGATGCCTATCTCTCCCCCCTGCTGCGGCGCTATGTGAACCGCGTCGCGGATGCCATCGGCGCGGGCGATGCCTCCACCCGCCTCTTCTTCATGCAGTCTTCCGGCGGCCTCACCGATGCACAGCTCTTTCAGGGGAAGGACGCAATCCTCTCCGGCCCTGCGGGCGGCGTGGTAGGCGCGGCGATGACAGCCGCAGAAGCCGGTTTCGACCGCGTCATCGGCTTCGATATGGGCGGCACCTCGACCGACGTGTCACATTTCGATGGCGAGTATGAACGCAGCTTCGAAACCGCCGTCGCAGGCGTGCGGATGCGCGTTCCCATGATGCGCATTCACACCGTTGCGGCGGGTGGCGGCTCGGTGCTGCATTATGAAGACGGGCGCTTTCAGGTCGGCCCCGATTCAGCCGGTGCCGATCCCGGCCCCGCTTCCTATCGCCGGGGCGGGCCGCTTGCCGTGACCGATGCCAATGTGATGCTCGGCAAATTGCAGCCCGACCTTTTCCCGCACGTCTTCGGCCCCGGACAGAATGAACCGCTTGATGCCGATACAGTGCGTGCCCGGTTTGTCGAACTCGCAAACGAGATCGGAGACGGGCGCACAGCCGAGGAAGTGGCCGAAGGCTTTCTTCGCGTCGCCATTGAAAACATGGCGAATGCGATCAAGAAAATCTCGATCGAGCGCGGCCATAATGTCACCGCCTACACGCTTTCCTGTTTCGGCGGCGCGGGCGGGCAACATGCCTGTCTGGTAGCCGATGCGCTCGGCATGAAGAAGGTTCATATCCACCCCTTCTCCGGCCTGCTCTCTGCCTATGGCATCGGCCTCGCGCGCATTACCACCTCGCGTGTGCGCGCCTTCATCAAGCGCTTTGACCAGGCACTGCTCGCTGAACTGAGCGATGCCATGACAATGTTGCAGCGGGAAACCGAAAAGGAACTCACCGCGCAGGGTGTGGCGAAAGGCGACATCATCACCACGCCGCTTCTGCATCTGCGCTATGACGGCAGCGACACGGCGCTTCAGATCGACTTTTCCGATGGCGACCGCCTCGCCGCCATCGCCCGTTTCGAGGCGGCGCACAAGGCGCAATTCGGCTTCAGTTTCGAGAACAAGAGTGTTGTCGTCGAAGCGATGGAAATCATCGCATCAAGCCGCGCCGACGCCCCCAGCGCGGAAGCACAGGACACCACTCCTGCCTCCACACCGGAAACGGATGATCGCCGCAATGTCTGTTTCGGCGGCGTGTGGCGCGAAACGGCAATCTTCCGCCGCGCCTCGCTTGCACCGGGGCACCGCATGGACGGACCCGCGCTCATCATCGAGGATAACCAGACCATTGTAGTTGAACCCGGCTGGACGGCGGAAGTGACGCCTCTCAACCATATCGTTCTCACACGGACAACGCCCCTGCCCGCCCGCACATCAATTGGCACAGGCGCGGACCCGGTGATGCTCGAGATCTTCAACAATCGCTTCATGTCGATTGCCGAGCAGATGGGTGCGACGCTTCAGAACACGGCTTCCTCCGTCAACATCAAGGAACGGCTCGATTTTTCCTGCGCAATTTTCGACCGCGATGGCGGGCTTGTCTCCAATGCGCCGCACATGCCCGTTCATCTCGGCTCGATGGGTGCAAGCGTGCGCGCCGTGATCGACCAGAACCCCGACATGCGCCCCGGCGATGTCTATGTGCTGAACGCGCCCTATAATGGCGGCACCCACCTGCCGGATGTGACAGTTGTCGCTCCCGTCTATGACGAAACAGGCACAGAGCGCCTTTTCTATACGGCAGCGCGCGGGCACCACGCAGATATTGGCGGCATCTCGCCCGGCTCTATGCCCGCCCATTCGCATAATGTCGAAGAAGAAGGCGTGCTCATCGACAATTTCCGCATTGTCGAACAGGGGCGTTTCCGTGAGGCGGAGATGCGCGACCTTCTGACCCGCGCGAAATATCCCTCGCGCAACCCCGACCAGAATCTTGCCGATCTGCGCGCGCAAATTGCCGCTTGCGAAAAAGGCGCGCAGGAGCTTCGCCGCATGATGGCAGAGTTCGGCCTTGATGTTGTCGAAGCCTATATGCGCCATGTGCAGGACAACGCCGAAGAGAATGTCCGTCGCGTGGTCGGTCGGCTGAAGGACGCACGCTTTGAACAGCCTATGGATGATGGCTCGAAAATCTGCGTCGAGGTGAAGGTGGACCGCGAGGCACGCACGGCGCGGATCGATTTCTCGGGCACAAGCCCCGCACTTGAAAGCAATCTCAACGCCCCTTCCGCTGTGACGCGTGCTGCCGTTCTTTATGTTCTTCGCTGCATGGTGGAGGACGACATTCCTCTCAATGAGGGCTGCCTCAAGCCCATCGACATCATCATCCCCGAAGGCTCCATGCTCGCGCCGAAATATCCCGCCGCCGTTGTCGGAGGAAATGTCGAGACGAGCCAGGCCGTGACGGATGCCCTCTTTGCCGCCTTCGGCGCAATGGCGGCAGCACAGGGTACGATGAACAATCTCACCTTCGGCAATGAACGCTACCAATATTACGAAACCATCGCAGGTGGCTCCGGCGCAGGTCCCGATTTTGACGGTGCAGACGCCGTGCAGACCCATATGACCAATTCGCGCCTCACCGATCCCGAAATACTCGAATGGCGCTTTCCCGTTCTGCTTGAAGAATTCTCGATACGGAAGGGATCAGGGGGAACAGGGCGGCGAAAGGGGGGCGATGGCGCCATCCGCGCGATCCGCTTTCGCGAGAAGATGGGCCTCTCGATCCTGTCAACGCATCGCATTGTCCCGCCCTTCGGCCTTGCAGGCGGTGGCGATGCGGCACTGGGCGAGAATGAAATCCGCCGCGCTGACGGCACCATCGAAACGCTCGGCGGTTCCGCTACGGCAGAGATGGCGCCCGGCGACACCATCATCATCAGAACACCAGGTGGCGGCGGCTATGGCGCAAGCTGAGGCTTGCAACCCACGCAGCGTCGCGCATCATGCGCCGAACGAAACTGGAGAAAGACATGAAAGCGATCCGCTGCCACAATTACGGCGCTCCTTTCACGCTCACTTTCGAAGAACTGCCTGATCCCGAACCGCGCGCGGGAGAAGTTGTCATCGAGACGGAAGCGGCAGGCCTTGGCTATGTGGATGCGCTGCTCGTTGCGGGGCGCTATCAGGTGAAGACGCCGCTTCCCTTCATACCGGGCAGCGAAGTCGCAGGGAAAGTCGTGGCGCTTGGCGAAGGCGCGCCGGAAGCCCTGCTCGGCAAGCGCGTCATGGCGCTCTCGCCCCGCGGCGCGCTGGCAGGCCGGATTGCGCTTCCCGCGCTCACCTGCATTCCCGTGCCCGACAATATGAGCGCAGAAGCTGCAGCGGGTTTCATCGTCTCCTACTGCACCGCCCTTTACGGACTTGAGGAATGCGGGAAACTCCGCGAAGGCGAAACCCTGCTCGTGCTGGGCGCAGGCGGTGGCGTCGGCATGGCGGCAATCGACATTGCAAAGGCCATGGGCGCAAAGGTCATCGCGGCGGCTTCTTCAGAAGAAAAGCGCAAGGCTGCGCTCGATGCAGGTGCCGATATCGCCATCGACTACACCAATCCAGACTGGCGCAAGAAGCTTGAGCCGCTGACAGGACGCAAGGATGTCGATCTCGTCTATGACCCCGTGGGCGGCGATTTTTCCGAAACGGCGCTGCGCTGCCTCGCGCCGGGTGGACGGCATCTCGTGGTCGGCTTCGCAGCGGGCGACATTCCGCGCATTCCGCTCAACCTCGCCTTGCTGAAACGCTGCTCCATTGTGGGTGTTGATTGGGGAGGTCACATCCGCGCGAACCCGGCTGCGAATATTCCGCTGATGAAGACGCTGACGAACTGGGTCTCGGAAGGCCGCATTCACCCCGAACCCGCAGCAAGCTATCCGCTGGCAGAAGCGCCTGTCGTGCTGCAGCGTCTGCTCGACCGCGAAAGCATCGGCAAGCCGGTCATCCGATTCCGCGACTAATCTCGGCCGGGAAACGTGAAATGCACACGAGACGCGTCGTCGGCTTGCGGTACGCCTCAGGTGTCTTGCCAGCGTGACAAGAAGCGAGATTTATCCACACGGGATTCATCACGCCCTTTCAGTCACTTGGCCCGCGATCTTCACATGCGACAGCTTTGCACATCCACTCGCCGTCGAATCTGCTTGCGAAGCAGCGTCGATAGGGTGAAGAATTTTTAACCACCCGCGAGTGGAGGTTGAAATGCTTGCGAACAAGGTTGGATATCTGGCGACCGGGCTTGCGTTTCTGTTCGTAGGTGCGGTCCTCTTCGGAATCTTCTGATCCCCCAGTCGGTTCAAGACCGCTTCATCAATTCAAAAAGGGCGCACCCACAAGGACGCGCCCTTTCAAATTTTGAAGGTGGCGGGATTGCGAACCGCTTGTACAACTCGCGCCCTCACCGCATTGCCTTCAGGCCGCCTCTTCAGATGCTTTACCCGGCGTGTAGTTGAGAATCGGCGCGAGCCAGCGTTCCATCACGGAAAGCTCCATCCCCTTGCGCCGCGCATAATCCACCACCTGATCGCGCTCGATCTTGCCAACGCCGAAATATTCCGACTGCGGATGGCTGAAATAAAGCCCGCTCACCGCAGCACCCGGCCACATGGCATAGCTTTCGGTGAGCTTGAGGCCGATCCTCGCTTCCGTGTCGAGCAGGCGGAAGAGCGTCGCCTTTTCCGTGTGGTCCGGCTGCGCCGGATAACCGGGTGCCGGGCGGATGCCCTGATATTTCTCGTCGATCAGATCCTGATTGGTTAGCTTCTCATCCGGCGCATAGCCCCAGAACTCGCGGCGCACACGCTCATGCATATGCTCCGCAAAGGCCTCCGCGAGACGGTCAGCCAGTGCCTGCGAGAGAATGGCACGGTAATCGTCATGCTTCTCGCGGAAGCGGCGAGCGACCTCATCTTCACCAAAGCCTGCGGTAACGGAGAAACCGCCGACATAATCCGCGATGTTGCTCTCCTTCGGTGCCACGAAATCGGACAGAGCAAAATTGGCGCGGTCGGAACTGCGCTTCATCTGCTGACGCAACGAATGGAATATGGCGAGCGTTTCCTTGCGCTCATCATCCACATAAAGCTCGATATCATCCGTGCCGATTTCATTCGCCGGCCAGAAACCGATTACGGCACGGGCCTGCAACCACTTCTCTTCCACAATCTGCTTGAGCATCTCCTGCGCATCGGCAAAGAGTGACCGCGCAGCCTCGCCCACCTGAGCATCCTCCAAAATCTGCGGATACCGCCCATGCAGTTCCCATGTCTGGAAGAAGGGCGTCCAGTCGATATAGGGAACGAGCTTGTCGAGCGGATAATCCTCAAAAACCTTCGTGCCAAGGAAGCTCGGCTTCACGGGGCGATAGCCATCCCAGTCGATCTTGAAGCGATTGGCGCGCGCTGCTTCGAGTGTCTGCCTTTCCTTCTTCTCCTGACCGGCCGCATGCCGTTCTGCGAGTGACTGATATTGCTGCCGAATATCAGCGATATACTCGTCCTTCTTCTCCGAGATGAGGTTTGAAGCAACACCCACCGCGCGGCTCGCATCCGTTACATAAACCGTCTGTCCGGCCTTGTAGTTCGGATGGATTTTCACCGCCGTATGGATCTGGCTCGTCGTCGCACCACCGATCAGAAGCGGAATATTGAAGCCCTGACGCTCCATTTCGGAAGCGACATGACACATCTCGTCCAGCGACGGCGTGATGAGACCCGATAGCCCGATCATATCGACATTGTGCTTGCGCGCTTCCTCGAGAATCTTCTCGGCAGGCTGCATCACACCAAGGTCAATCACCTCGAAATTGTTGCACTGGAGCACGACGCCGACAATGTTCTTGCCGATGTCGTGAACATCTCCCTTCACCGTCGCCATAAGAATGCGTGCGGCAGCATCATCGCCGGTGATGCCAAGCTCTTCCTTTTCCTTCTCCATGAAGGGCATGAGATAGGCCACGGCCTGTTTCATCACGCGAGCGCTTTTCACCACCTGCGGCAGGAACATCTTGCCCGCGCCAAAGAGATCACCCACCACATTCATGCCGTCCATCAACGGCCCTTCGATGACATGCAGCGGGCGCTCAAAGAGATGGCGCGCCTCTTCCACATCCTGCTCGATGAAAGCATTGATGCCTTTCACAAGCGAATAGGTGATGCGTTCACGCACCGGCTTTTCGCGCCAGGAGAGATCTTCCTCGCGCTTCTTGCCGCCTTCGCCCTTGTAACGCTCGGCAATTTCCAGAAGCCGTTCGGTCGCATCCGGGCGACGGTTAAGGATCACATCCTCAACGCGCTCGCGCAGTTCAGGTTCGATATCATCATAAATGGCAAGCTGACCTGCATTGACGATGCCCATATCCATCCCCGCCTTGATGGCGTGATAGAGGAAAACGGAATGCATGGCCTCGCGCACCGGCTCATTGCCCCGGAAGGAGAACGAGATATTCGAAACGCCGCCGGAAATATGCGCATAGGGGAGATTCTGCTTGATACGCGAACAGGCCTCGATGAACTCCACCGCATAGTTGTTGTGTTCTTCGATGCCTGTGGCGACGGCAAAGATATTCGGATCGAAGATGATATCTTCGGGCGGGAAGCCGACCTCTTCGGTCAGAATCCGGTAGGCACGCTCGCAGATTTCAAATTTGCGGTTTGCGGTGTCGGCCTGCCCCACCTCGTCAAACGCCATGACGACAGCCGCCGCGCCATAGCGGCGGATCTTGCGCGCATGTTCCCGGAAAGCCTCCTCGCCTTCCTTCAGGCTGATCGAATTCACGATCGCCTTGCCTTGAACGCATTTCAGTCCCGCCTCGATGACATTCCATTTCGAGGAGTCGATCATGATGGGGACGCGCGATATATCCGGCTCGGATGCGATCAGATTGAGGAAGCGGATCATCGCAGCCTCGGAATCGAGCATCCCCTCATCCATGTTGATGTCGATGATCTGGGCGCCATTCTCGACCTGCTGGCGCGCTACGTCGAGCGCCTCATTGAACCGACCCTCCAGGATCAGTTTCTTGAAGCGCGCCGAGCCGGTCACATTGGTCCGCTCGCCGACATTGATGAAGTTAGCCGTAACTTTGGTCATCTCGTCCCGATCTTGCTTTAGTCAGTCATCCGGCATCAGCCACCGGCATGGGGTCAGTGGGCGACGAAGGGTTCAAGCCCTGCGAGGCGCAGTTTCCGTTCGATTTGCGGTATCTCGCGCGGCTTCCCGCCCTTTACAGCCTGTGCAATCGCGCGAATATGGTCCGGTGTTGTTCCGCAGCAGCCGCCAAGAATGTTGACGAGACCCGAAGACACGAACTCTGCGACAAGCTCCGCCGTCTGTTCGGCACTCTCGTCATATTCACCCATTTCATTCGGCAGACCCGCATTCGGATGCGCCGAAACATGCGTATCGGCAATGCGCGACAGCGTATCGATATGCTGGCGCATCTCTTTTGCACCGAGCGCGCAATTGAGGCCGATGGAAAACGGCTCCACATGGCGCACGGAGTTCCAGAAGGCCTCGGGCGTCTGCCCGGAGAGAAGACGGCCTGATTTGTCGGTGATTGTGCCGGAAATCATGATCGGCAGACGAAAGCCCGCCTCATCAAAGACATCTTCAATGGCAAAGAGAGCCGCCTTCGCATTCAGCGTGTCGAAAATCGTTTCGACGAGGAGGATATCCACTCCACCTTCGATCAGCCCTTTTGCGGCTTCCTTGTAGGCTGCATGCAGCTTGTCGAAATCGACATTGCGAAAGCCCGGATCATTCACATCGGGCGAAATGGACGCGGTACGGTTCGTCGGCCCAAGAACGCCCGCCACATAGCAGACACGACCCGGCTCTTCCTTCTCGCAAATATCCGCCGCCTCACGCGCAATCCGCGCGCTCGCCACATTCATTTCATAGGCGAGATCTTCCATCTCGTAATCTGCCTGCGCGATGCGCGTGGCGCCGAACGTGTTGGTTTCGGCAATATCGGCGCCCGCGCGGTAATATTGCAGATGAATGTCGCGCAGAATGTCGGGCCGGGTGAGCGAGATCAGCTCGTTGTTGCCCTTCACATCCTTGCCGTGATCCTTCAAGCGCTCGCCGCGGTAATCCTCTTCCTTCAGCTTGAAGCGCTGGATCATGGTTCCCATTGCACCATCGAGGATGAGCACACGTTCCTTCACCTCCTTGTAGAGATGGGCGATGCGTTCTTCGCGCGTCTTGGGGTGGGACATGTCTAATCCTCCAACAGGGAAATCAGTTACGACGCCTGAGCCGCTTCCGGTGCGGCGGTTGTAACCTGCGGACGCAGGCCAAGCACATGACAGATCGCAAAGGTGAGATCAGCCTGGTTCAGCGTATAGAAATGAAAGCGCTCAAAGCCGTAGCCGCGCAGGCGGTTCACCTGCTCTGCGGCCACATAGGCCGAGATCAGCTTGCGCGTGCCGAGATCGTCATCAAGTCCGATGTAATATTCCTCAAGCCAGCTCGGTATCGTGGCGCCACAGCGTTCTGCCATGCGCTTCGTACCCTTGAAATTCGTGGTCGGCATGATGCCCGGCACGATGGGAATGGTGATACCGGCCTTGCGCACCTTTTCAAGAAAGCGCACATGCTGCTCCGTATCGAACACGAACTGCGTCACCGCGCGCGTGGCGCCAGCATCGACCTTGCGCTTCAGCAATTCGATATCAGTTTCGAGCGACGCCGACTCTGGGTGTTTTTCCGGATAGGCCGAAACAATCACCTCGAAGTCGGCGATCTTGCGGATGCCTTCGATCAGTTCCGGCGTTGACTGATAGCCCTCGGCATGGGGGCGATAAGGCGCGCCAAGCTCCGGCATGTCGCCGCGCAGCGCCACGATGCGCCGCACGCCTGCATCCCAGTAGGAGCGGATCACCTCATCCACTTCGCTACGGGACGCGCCAACGCAGGTGAGATGCGCCACAGGCTCCAGCGAGGTTTCATCCTGAATGCGCTTCACGGTCGCGTGGGTGCGCTCGCGCGTGGAGCCGCCCGCGCCATAGGTTACCGAGACGAATTCCGGCTGCAACGGTTCGAGCCGCGCAATGGAACGCCACAACGTCTCTTCCATTTCGGGCGTCTTGGGCGGAAAAAATTCGAACGAAACATTCGTTCGCTTTTCCTTCGCCGTCTTGCGCGCGTTCGTCATTGCTTATCGTGCTCCTTCAAATTCAGTAGCTCGCGCCGGCTTCGTGTCGGCGCGCGCCGTCTTGTCTGCGACCCAGATCAGCACTGTCAGCTTGGCATCCTCGCCGCCCTCGGGCGGCAGGGTCGTGATCTGGTGGACTTTCAACCCCGCTTCGGTGAGCCAGCCGGTGACTTCGCTTTCAGCAAAGCCAAGGCGCCGATGGGCATGGCTCTCGCGGAGAAAATCGAGTTCATGGGGGGCAAAATCGGCAATCAGCAGCCGCCCGCCCGGCTTGAGCACCCGCGCGGCTTCCGCAATGGATGCGGCCGGATCGTCGAGATAATGCAGCACCATATGCAGCGTCACCAGATCGGCGCTCTCATCCTGCAGCGGCAGATCATAGAGATCGCCCTGCCGGACGGAACAATGCTGCAACTCCGGACGGTCAAGCTGAGCACGGGCAAGCGCCAGCATTTCCGAACTGAGGTCTATGCCGATGCCACCCTTGGCGCGGCTTCCGAAAAGTTCCAGCATCCGTCCGGTGCCGGTACCGAGATCAACGACGAAATCGAGTTCCCCCCGCGGCGCACCAAGCGTCACCATGGCCTGCTCGACCTTGGCTTCGGGCACATAAAGCGAGCGGATACGGTTCCATTGCTCCGCATTGGCCCGGAAATAGGCCGCCGCCCTCTCCGCCCGCGCCGACCTGACGGCTTCAAGTCGTTCAAGATCGCGCGCAATCACGAGGTCTTCCTGCGGAATAAGCCCGCTCAATACGGCGGCAAGCTCCCCGACCTGGCCGGTCCCGGCCAGGCGATAGAAAACCCAGCTTCCCTCGCGGAAGCGTTCCAGCAGGCCTGCCTCGCAGAGCAGCTTCAGATGACGGCTCACGCGCGGCTGGCTCTGCCGCAGAATCTGGGTCAACTCGGTCACTGTCAGCTCTCCGCGCGCCAGAAGCGCAAGCAGACGAAGCCGGGTCGGCTCCCCCGCTGCTCTCAGACCTGCCAGTAGTTGCTCCATCGGATTCCACTCCGCCAAATTAGCAAGAACGATATAAACATATCTTTATGTCTTTCCAAATGCTTTTTTCCCGCCGTCGGTAACTGCCATATTTTCGCAACAGAAGTCCGATTCCCCCCGCGCTGTGCCCTTGACGCGCTGGTTAACGCACACCGCCTATGCTAGCTAGATGGACCGCGCGGGAGCGGGAATCGGCGGAAAACCACCCGTTTTCTGCCCGTTCATCAGGTTTTAATTCGCACGCGAAATGCTCGCGGCGAGGGGCTGGCTGTTTGTGGATGCGATACAGCCCCAAGACAATCATTCGGGTAGGGCCCTATGAAGTTTTCGTTCGGGAACGGCAAGGCTGCGAGACGCTTCGGATGCGTCGCGCTGCTGACACTGGCTGCGCTCATGGCGGCACCAGCACAATTCGCCCATGCACAGGATACGGCGGCAGAAACGGACCCGGAGAACGATCCGCTGGAGCCGATGAACCGCTACTTCTTCGAGTTGAACCGCTTCTTCGACACCATTCTGCTGAAGCCGGTCGCGACCTGGTATGACGGCGTGGTGCCGGAACAGGGCCGGGACGGCATCCGCAACTTCCTCGACAATCTGCGCAGCCCCGTCATTCTGGCGAACGACCTGCTTCAGGGCGAATGGGACCGCGCGGGTACCACGGCAAGCCGCTTCGGCATCAACACCACGGTTGGCGTGCTCGGCCTCTTCGACCCCGCCGCCGGCTGGGGTATGCCCAAGCACAGCGAAGATTTCGGCCAGACTCTCGCCGTGCATGGCACGCCGGAAGGCCCCTATATCTTCCTGCCGGTGCTTGGCCCCGCCCCGCCCCGCGACATGACCGGCGTCGTCGTTGACCAGTTCTTCGACCCGCTCACTTATATCTATTGGGACCGGGCCAAGACCGTTCCGGTCACACGCTTCGTCGTGAACGGCATCGACCAGCGCGCCCGCAGCCTCGATACGCTGGACCAGATCGAGCGCACGTCGGTCGATCACTACGCCACGGTTCGCAATCTCTATCGCCAGATCCGCAAGAACGAGATTGCGAATGGGCAGCGCGATTTCGACGATCTGCCCGATATCGAAAACCTCAATTTCGACACAAACGAACCAAACAGTCCCGGTATGCGTTTCTGATCCGCGACAGGCGGACTGTACCGGTTTCGCCTGAGACGGACCTCAATATCGGTAGGAGACAATCAATATGGCGATAGCAATGGCGAGCCGACTGACCGGCTTCTCCAGATGGGCGCTTGCTGCGCCGCTGATGCTCTGCCTTTCGCTCATGGCTCTGCCCGCAAGCGCATCGACCGACGAAGCAAAGGCCTTTGTGGAAACGGTCTCGGAGAAGGCCATCGCGATCATCAGCGACAAGACGGCCGACAAGGCGAAGCGGGAAAGCGATTTCCGTGCGCTTCTCGCCGAAAATGCCGATATGGACCGCATTGCCGCTTTCGCGCTGGGCCAGTATCTGCGCACACCGACTGACGCACAGCGCGAGCAGTATCGCGAACTTGTCGAAACCTTCATCGTGAAGGTCTATGTGACGCGGCTCACCGATTATAATGACGAGAAGCTGAGCATCTTCGGCGCGCGGGAGCGTGGCGAGAACCAGGCCATCGTGCAGAGCGAGATCCGCTTTACGAATGGCCGCGAGCCGGTTTCCGTTGACTGGTGGCTCATCAAGAAAGACGGCGGCTACAAGATTTTCGACGTGAATGTCGTCGGCGTCTGGCTCGCGCAGGAACAGCGCTCCGCTTTCACCAGCGTGATCCGCAACAATGGCGGCAATTTCGACGCGCTGCTCGCACATCTCAGCACGCAGATCGGCAAGGCTGAAGCGGGCGAATTGCCGGACGTCGCCTCCGCAAACTGATCGCAGTAACAATCCAGATTGAGAACGGCGTGCTTGCAGGGCACGCCGTTTTTTCATGCGCGCTCATGCCGCCCGATGTTCAGAACAAGTTAACGCATCGGACACACAATCCATTCACCTAGTTGTGTGCATGAGAAGAGACTTTGCCGTGCCTGCCAGCTCCCTTCAGAAAGATGTTCTGCCAACACAGACGCGTTCGGCCCGCTCTGAAAGAAGCCTCGCCTTTGAGGCAGCCTGGCTCAAACTTCCGAGATCCGGCCTCATCCCTGACAAGGCCGACTTCCGTCCCGAGCGCCTCGCCCCGTTTCTGAATGACATCTATCTGCTGGAGCTGAGCGACAATCCCTCGGCGCGGCTGCATGTCCGGCTTGCAGGCGCAACACTGCGCGAGAGGCTAGGAGTGGATCTCCGCGGCCAGAACTACGCGGATTTCGTGCCGAGCGAGCATCGCGAGCAATCGGGCCTCTCAATGCGCCTCATGTTTGGTCCCGTGCCCTGCGGGCGCTGGGTGCGCAAGGAGATCGTGCATACGGACGGCTATCGCGAGCCGATCGAACTGACACAATTTCCGATGACAGACCATTCCACCGGCATGCGCCTCGTATTGGGCATAGCGACTGGCTTCGGTGACAGTTTCGCCCATGAGCCGGAAGGCGAGTTCACCATCGAGAACCGCGACACCGAAGAATTCATCGATATAGGCGCAGGCGTGCCGCGCTAGGCCGCCAGCCGCCTCGCGGCAATGTCAGGTTCCGACCTGCTTCAGATCAGGAAACGCCGCGACGGGTGACGGTGCGCGGCCATATCTGACTTCGAGAACCCGACCAAGCTCCCCGACCAGATCACGGTGATCAATCGGTTTACCGACATAGCCATCTGCGCCCATTTCGTCATACCGCGTATTGTTCGGCCCGAGCGAATCCGCCGTGAGCGCAATGACGGGAACATTGCGGATGGCCTGCACCTCATGCGCACGGATGTGGCGGAGCGTTTCCCGTCCGTCCATGACAGGCATATGCATGTCGAGCAGAACAAGATCGAAGGGTTTTGTCTGAAGCCAGCGAATGGCTTCCTCCCCGTTCTCCGCTTCAACAATGGTAATGCCGAGCGGCTCAAGGAAAAGGCGTGCAACCTTCCGGTTAAGCGCATGATCATCGACGAGAAGCATATGAAGTCCCTGCGCCCAGCGCACGGCCCCCACCTGATCCACATCTTCATGTGTGGCTGCGAAATCGGCGCGCTGCCCTTTCTCCGCGCGGAAAGACAGAATGAAGACGGAGCCCTGCCCCTCTTCGCTTTCCACCGATATGTCACCACCCATGAGCTGTGCGAGCTTGCGGCTGATCGAAAGCCCGAGCCCCGTGCCACCGAAACGGCGCGACGTGGAGGAATCCGCTTGCGTGAAGGGCGCGAACAGCTTTTTCACGGTCTCCGCGCTCATACCGATGCCTGTATCGCGCACGCGGATAGCCACGTTGAACACATCGTCTTCCAGCGGTTCCACCGTGACGGAAAGCGAGACGCTGCCCTTTTCCGTGAACTTGATGGCGTTGGAAACGAGGTTCGACACGCACTGGCGAACACGGACAGGATCGAAGCGCAGGAAGGTTTCTGACGTAGGATCAATCGAAAGGGAGAGCCACAAGCCCTTCTCCTTCGCGCGCGGCGCCCAGAGTTTCTCCAGCCGATGCAACAAATGAGAAAGATCATTGTCGATCGGCGAGATGTCGAACTTGCCGGCCTCGATCTTCGAGAGATCGAGAACGTCGTTCAGGATCGCCATCAGTGTCTTGCCGGAATCGAGAATTGTCTCAAGCTGGTCGCGCTGCTCTTCCGTCAGTTCGGAAGTCGCCATGAGCTGCGCCATGCCGAGAATGCCGTTGAGCGGTGTGCGGATTTCATGGCTGATATTGGCAAGGAACGCGGACTTCGCCTCATTCGCCGCTTCGGCTTCCTTGCGCGCCTTTTTAAGTTCCCTCTCACGCTCCCGCAGCGCCGTGATGTCGGCCCCGACAGCAACAGAACCGCCGCCGGAGAGCTTGGTCTCGACGACCTGCATGATGGTGCCGTTGGGTGTCATCACTTCAACAGGCTCGCCCCGCTCCAGCGCGGAGACGATACCATTGGCAATCTTCAGGCTCTCGTCATACCCGACACCGGGCAGCAGCGCCTCAACACCCTGGCGCGTCGCCTCGAGGTAATTTGCCCCCGCCCGAAGCGCGGCATTGGTGAACGGAAAATCCCGCTCATTCTGGTCATTCGACAGCAGAATCTCATGATCAGGGCCGAAGATGACAAACCCGCCCGGAAGCTTGTTCACCGCTTCCTGGATGATGGCAGCCATCTCCTCGCTGTATTTGTTCACATTAGCCATGCCGTGCTTTTTCGTTCCGCTGCCTGCAATCCCCCCGGCACCGGACGCCCTCCTCCGCTTCCTCAGGGGAAAATCTAGGTTCTCGGGCTTAACGTCTCGTGAACAGCACAAAAAAACGCAGGGGAAAGCTGCATCGGCACGGAGGGCAACAAAAAGGGAGAGAAGTCCGCTTCTCTCCCTTTTCCGGCTAGCGGCTGAACCGCTTGTATTTGATCCGATGCGGGATTTCCGCCTCAGGCCCGAGGCGGCGCTTCTTGTCCTCCTCGTAATCCTGATAGTTGCCTTCAAACCACTCCACATGGCTGTTGCCTTCAAAGGCAAGCATATGGGTGGCGATACGGTCCAGGAACCAGCGATCATGGGAGATGACCACGGCGCATCCGGCAAAATTGACGAGCGCATCTTCGAGCGCACGCAGCGTTTCAACGTCAAGATCGTTGGTCGGTTCGTCAAGCAGCAACAGGTTAGCGCCGGATTTCAGCATCTTGGCGAGATGAACACGGTTGCGCTCACCACCTGAAAGCAGGCCGACCTTTTTCTGCTGGTCCGACCCCTTGAAGTTGAACGATCCCACATAGGCGCGGCTCGGCATGGTCATCTTGCCAAGCTCCACAATGTCCGTGCCGCCAGATATTTCTTCCCAGACGGTCTTGTTCGGATCGAGCGTGTCGCGGCTCTGATCGACATAGCCCATCACCACGGTCTCGCCGATTTTCAGCGTGCCGCTATCTGGCTTTTCCTGACCGGTGAGCATTCGGAAGAGAGTGGTCTTGCCCGCACCGTTCGGCCCGATCACACCGACAATGCCGCCCGGAGGCAGCTTGAAGGAAAGATTGTCGATCAGCAGACGATCACCAAAGCCCTTGGAGATGCTGTCGGCCTCATAGACGTTGCCACCAAGACGCGGCCCCGGCGGAATGACGATCTGGGCCTTGCCTTCCTGCTGCTTGCCTGCCTCGGCAAGAAGGTCCTCATAGGCATTGATACGCGCCTTGGACTTTGCCTGACGCGCCTTCGGGCTTTGCCTGATCCATTCAAGTTCGCGGGCAAGTGTGCGCTGCTTGGCTTCTTCCTGACGGCCTTCCTGCTCCAGCCGCTTCTCTTTCTGCTCAAGCCAGGTCGAGTAATTTCCCTCATAGGGAATGCCCGAACCACGATCGAGTTCAAGAATCCACCCCGTCACATTGTCGAGGAAGTAGCGGTCATGGGTGACCATGACCACGGTGCCCGCATATTCCTTGAGGTAGTTCTGCAGCCAGGCAATCGATTCCGCATCCAGATGGTTGGTCGGTTCGTCGAGCAACAACAGGTCCGGCGAAGCGAGCAGCAGGCGGCAGAGCGCAACGCGGCGCTTTTCACCACCAGAAAGCTTTGTCACATCGGCATCGCCTTCAGGGCAGCGCAACGCATCCATTGCCATCTCGACCTGCGCATCAAGGTCCCAGAGGTTCTGCGCGTCGATAATGTCCTGCAGCTTCGCCATCTCCTCGGCCGTCTCGTCCGAGTAGTTCATGGCGAGTTCGTTATAGCGATCAACCAGCGCCTTCTTCTCGGCAGCGCCTTCCATCACATTGCCGAAGACATCCTTCGATGGATCGAGTTCCGGCTCCTGCGGTAGATAGCCGACCTTCACCCCTTCGGCTGCCCATGCCTCGCCGGTAAACTCCTTGTCCACCCCTGCCATGATGCGCAGAAGCGTCGACTTGCCGGCGCCGTTCAGGCCGACCACACCGATTTTCACGCCCGGCAGGAAAGAAAGACGAATGTCCTTCAGAACCTGCTTGCCGCCCGGATAGGTCTTGGACAGGCGGTCCATCACATAGACATACTGATAGGAAGCCATGAGGCACGTATTCCCTTGGGATCGTTAACGGATTGGCGATCCTTCTACTCAATCGGCGCGTGGGGAGCAAATGGCGGCAGTGGCGGTCTGCGCTACATCGTCTTTGCGTGGGCGACGAGCTGCTCCAGCGACGCGCCCCAGCCGTCCTGAAACCCCATTTCCTCATGGCGCTTTGCCGCTGCCTCATCAGGGTGCTGGGCGATGGCTGTATATTTCGTTCCCTGCCCCTGCGGTTCCAGGATGATCCAGGCCGTAAAGAAAAGATCATGCACCCGGCTCACATTCGGGCGGTAGTCTGGCCCGAGCGCAGACGTCCAGACGAGCCTGCGCTCCGGCACCACATCCAGATAGCAGCCCGACCCGCCCTCCATCGTCTCTCCTTCGGGGGAGCGCATGACGGTGTAGAACTCGCCGCCCGGCCGGAGATCGATCCGGCAATCAACCGTTTGCCACGGCTTCGGCGTGAACCATTTCATGAGATGCTCCGGCTCAGTCCATGCACGCCAGACAAGGCGGGGGGAAACATCCACGACGCGCTCCAGCACGAGGTCCAGCTTCGGGTTGATTTTCGGCTTGCTCATCGTTCCTCCTCCTTCATGTTCAAAAGATAATCGTCGAGTTGATCGAGCCGCGTTTCCCAGAGCAAACGCTGCTCATCCAGCCATGTCTCCACCGCTTTCAGAGATTGCGGCTGCAACTTGTAAATACGAAGACGGCCCTCCTTGCGGGACGTGACGAGGGCGCATTTCTCGAGAACGGCGAGGTGCTGCATGAAAGAAGGCAGCGCCATCCTGAATGGCCGCGCCAGTTCCCCCACCGGCGCCGGGCCACGCCCGAGCCGCTGCACCACCGCCCGGCGCGTCGGATCGCCAAGCGCATGGAAAAGCTGATCGAGCGTCGCCTGCCGTTGGTTAGTCATATGCCTAAGTATCAGCGCAGAGACACTTAGGTCAACACCTTAGTTTTGATCTTATGCCGAAACAGGCACTCCCGTTTAATCCACGCCCTTTTTCATGAGGCTTTATCCGAACCGGAGGCAGCGAGCATGAAAGGGCGAATGGCGACCTGGAGAACAGTTCTCCTCGGCACAGCGCTCACACTTGGAACCCTCACCCTGCCTGCCCCAGCCGAGGCTGCCGTCAAGGCGGTCAGGGACAATCCCCGGCTGGCCGGCTGCATCGCCCGCGCGGCGAAACATTACGACCTGCCTGAACCGCTGATCTGGCTCATCCTCGATGTGGAAGGCGGCGTGGAGGGAACCATCTCCGTTAACACCAATGGCACCGAAGACCTCGGCCCGATGCAGATCAACACGATCTGGCTACCGGAAATTCAGTCTGCCTATAACGAGCCCGTGGAAAGACTGAAAGCACGGCTTGCCAATGATGGCTGCTTCAACATCGCCATGGGCACATGGATTCTCCGTCTCAGCATCGACAATGCGGGCGGCGAGGTGTGGCGCGGCATTGCCTGGTATCACTCGCGCACACCCTCCCATGCGCGGCGCTATCTCGACCGCGTGCTGAAAACCGCCGAACGCTGGTACGGAAAGAAGATCGAAGTCGAAATCGACTTCTGATTTTTCTCGGACTTCTCAAAGAAAAAGGCCCGCTTCGAAAAGCGGGCCAATCTCCGGTGGCGCGGCCATGGCCGCACCACCTTTTCGGGGGATATTAGCGGAACAGCGACAGGATGTTCTGCGGAGCGCCATTGGCGATCTGCAGCGCCTGAATGCCGAGCTGCTGCTGCACCTGCAGAGCCTTCAAGCGGGCACTTTCGCGGTTCATATCCGCATCGACCAGCACACCGATGCCACGCTCGGTCGCGTCGGCAAGTTTGGTGACGAAGTCCTTCTGAATGCCCAGGCGGCTTTCCACCGAACCGAGCAGAGAACCGACTTCCGTGGCCTTGGCAATCGCCGCTTCGACTTCGCCCAGCGCATCGGCAAGATCCGTTGCATCGAGCGAGTTGTCCACGGCAAACGCCGCACCAAGGATACCATCCGCAATCACCGCTGAGGTGCCTGCGCTGAGCGTACCCTGGAAGAAGCCCGTACCGTTGGCATCCATGTAGTCGGTCTGACCGGGATCGAACACAATGTTCTCCGGCGTGACCGTGGAACCGGTACGAACGAGCGAAGCGAGAATGTTCACCGCTTCACCAGTATCGGCCGTGTCGTTGATCGAACCGTCAAGCCAGTTGTTGCCGTTGAAAGAAGCAGACGAAATCACGGATTCGATCTGCGACTTGAGCTGCTGGATGTCGTCGTTGATCTTGATCTTGTCAACGCCCGCATCCTGCGCGGCAACGAGACGCTGCTTCATTTCCTTGAGCAGATCGACGATCGCTTCATTCGCCGTCGAAGCAACGTCCGCCGTGGACTGGCCGAGGCCAATCGCGTCGGAAATTGCCTGATAGCCGACAAGGTCAGTCCGCATCGTGGTCGCAATGGCCCAATATGCAGCATTGTCCTTGGCGGAACCCACACGCATACCCGTGGAGATACGATCCTGCGTGGTCTCAAGGCTGTGGTTGATGGAGGTAAGTGTCTGCAGCGCCGTCATGGCACCGACGTTCGTCAGAATAGAGCTCGACATGGCATCTTCTCCTATGTTCTAGGTTTCCAGATGTCCCGCCTTCTGACGACCTGCAAAGGCCTCGTCCGTTCTTCGGAATTGCTGGCCTGAGATGACATGCCTACCCTCATCCACCCGGGTTAAACGCAGATTTACGTTTCAGATATTCTCCGCTCGCGCCTGTTGCGCGTTGCCAGAAAAATGACGATGTCGGTTTCTTAAAACTTCACTTAACCCGCCCTCCCTAGCGTCTGCGCTATTCGTCCCGATCCGGATGAATTGTCATCGTTCCAGCACAGGACAAGCGCAATGGGCCTCATCATCGGAATCTCCTTCCTCTTCATCGCCGTGCTGGGCGGTTTCATCGGCATGGGCGGCCATCTCGCCGTTCTCTGGCAACCCTTCGAAGTTCTCATCGTCTGCGGCGCAGCGCTTGCGACATTCTTTACCGCAAACTCCATGAAGGTGATCAAAGATACAGGCCGCGCGCTGATGGATATTTTCACGGGGAGGCGCCTGAAGGAGAAAGACTTCCTCGACCTTCTCGGCCTCATGTTCTCGCTTCTGCGCACCATTCGCGGACAGGGCATCCTTCACCTCGAAGCCGCGATCGAGCGCCCTTACGACAGCCCGATCTTTCAGCAATATCCTTCCGTGCTCGCAAAACCGCGCGCCGTCTCCTTCCTTTGCGACTATCTGCGCCTCCTCTCTCTCGGCACCGCAAAGCCGCATGAGGTAGAAGCCCTTATGGACGAAGAGATCCGGATGATTTCGAAAGATCTGCACCGCCCGACACATGCACTTTCCGTAGTGGCAGATGCACTTCCCGCCCTTGGCATCGTTGCTGCTGTCCTTGGCGTCATCAAGGCAATGGGTGCAATCAACCAGCCGCCGGAAATATTGGGCCATCTGATCGGCGGCGCGCTTTTCGGCACCTTTCTCGGCGTATTTCTTTCCTATGGGGTGGTAAGCCCGATTGCAGGCCAGGTGCGCTCCAACCGCGACACCGAGATCAGCTATTTCCTCGCGATCAAATCGACGCTTCTCGCGCATCTGAACGGCGCAGCCGCCCAGGTTGCCGTGGAATATGGGCGCAAGGTGCTGCATGACGACGCGCAGCCGAGCTTCGATGCGGTTGAGGAAGCGACGATCCGCGAGAACGAAGTCATCCGACACTCCAAGAACCGCAAGGTCGCATGATGACGCCGGCACAAAACTGGAATCGAACAGGCCTCTGGCTCGGAGGAAGCCTTCTCGCAGGCCTTGCACTCGGATATGCGGCAGGAAATGACGCAATCCAGCGTCTCTATCCGGCTTCTCCTGCTGCGGTGACAACGGAAGAAGGGAATACAGCCGCCGCGACAGAGGAGCCGACACCCGTCCAGCCGGACCGCTATGTCGAGTTCGGCCAGTTTGTCGTTCCCGTCCTACGTGCGGGCCAGACAACAGCCTTCATTCTTGCAGACATCACGCTTGATCCTGGCTCTGTCGAAAACGCAGCGAGGATTCGAAGCAGCCTGCCGCGCTATCGCGATGTCATTCTCCGGACACTCTATGCGGAAGCCGGGAAAGGCGTATTCGAAGGACCAAACTTCAACCCTGACCGCCTCGGCGATCATCTGGGAAAAGCACTTGTCGCAGCCGCGCCGGAAATTGGCGACGGGAAAGTGATGTTCCAGCGATTGCTGCTGCAGAACAATACCAGATAGCGGTTTTGCTATGGCCGACAACCTGCCTCCTCTCCAGCAGATTGATCCGGACATCTTCCGGCAGGGAACGACCGCTTTCAGGGAGCTGGTAGCGATCAAAGCCAATGTCTATGTGCTTTCCCGCCCGCCCCTCTTTGTGCCCGGTACGGAGCCGCTTCGCATTGAAGGCACGGTAGAACGCATTCTGCCGAACAATATTCTCCGGGTGAACACAGATCTCGGCAGCTTTGCCCTGCGCCCGATGGACAGCCTCCAGATCGCTCGGCATGGGCAAGTTGTAACCGACTCGCAAAATACTCTGCCGATGAACGGAGAAAAACTCTCTGTAATCATCTCACCTTCCGGTGCGAGTGCCCGTCTTGAGGCTATCCCGCTTGCAGTGGGCAGCAGCGCCGTCACCCCTCTCCCGGAAGCATCTCTTCCGCATGTCATCGCCGCACATACGGTGCGCACCGGCATGGCGCCGCCCGTCTCGCCCTTCCTTGCAGAAGGAACGAGACTGAACAATGCGCCGGAACCAATCGGACTTAAAGGTCTCACCAGCTTCTACGGCTCGGCGATTGGTGCGCAGCGCCAGAGCGAGTTGTGGCTCAAGAGCGATTCCACCGCCGGTGAGAATGACAAGAACACCTTTCGCAGCAGCCATAGCACGAGAGATATTTCACGCGCCTTTGCCGAAGCGGGCGGCCTTACAAAACCCAGCAACGCCCACCGCATCACCACAAGCTTCGGTGACTCCACGCGGCAAACCTTCTACTCGATGATGGAAATGCTCGCGATCATCAATCCGATGGCAATGGCGCAGGCGCAACGTAACATGCCACGGAACAATTCAAGCTTTGGCGCGGGCATTCTTTTCTTTCTGCTCTGCCTGAAACATGGCGGCATCAACCGCTGGCTGGAAGCAACGCTTGCCCCGCAGGATGAACGAGACAAAAGCGGTTACGGTGACTATTTCGATCGCCAGTTTCTTGCGCATCTCGTTCATATCGAAGGACAGGGAAGCTGGCGTGTGACGCTCATTCCCTTCATGGCGGGGGAGTTATCCCAGATCGTCTGGGCGGTGAAGGAACGCCCGCCGGGCACTGTAGAACATTTCGCCCTGCAACTTGTTCTGCCGCATATCGGTCCGATCCAGATCTCCGGCTATACGGATGAGGGTTGGCTGAACCTGCTGCTCCTTTCACTCATTCCTTTTCCCTACTCGCTGGAGCGGCTGACGGGCGACGCTGCCGTTCATGCATTCAAGAATTATGCCTTCGAAGGCACACTCTCCTATTCGTCCAATGCGCAGCTTTGGCTTCCCTTTCTGGAAGCGCTGCATTTTGAACGGCGCGTCTAGGAGATACGAAACCGAAACCCCGTTTTATTCATGAGCGCCTACCCTCTCCATATATGACAATGGAAAGAGCCGTGAGCGGAACAAGCATCAGCCATCTCATCGCGCCGGGCGCATCCGACTTCGAGACAAGAGCGGCGGCCCGCGGAACGGGCAGCACCGCACGGCGCGATCAGGACACCGGCGATATCTTTGCCGGGCTTCTGCATAAGGCTGCAACGCCCGATAGCGAGCATAAGAGCGGCGAGCAAGAAGCAGCGCCTCTGGCCGAGATGGTGGAGAACAGCATGGTGTGGATTGTACCGAATACCGCACCCGCTCCATCCGCGCCGGAGGTGATAATCTCTGATGCTGAAATGCCGACAGGCACGGAACTCATCTCCGAGGCGTCATCAGAGGCAGTTGCTGTGCTGCCCCCGAACGCCGCGCAAAGCATCAAGGCAGACGAAGCCGAGATGTCAGACGGCAAATCGCAAGCGACAGCCAACAAACCTCCCGCAGATTCCTTTGGCTTTACACCCCGAATGTCTGCCTTCGGTTCTGCTTCCGGCGAGACCGGGGAGACAGATATTGCGCTTCAGCCTGCCGCAAAGCCGGATCATTTGACGAACGCCGCGCGGCAACTCGGCCTGACGCAGCCCATCGATAGAACGACGCCTGCCCCTTATGTGATCCCGGGACAGACCGACACGCAGAAGCATAGCTCGACTCCTGACACGAAGGCTCCGGGCAACATCTTCACCGCACGATCGGAGATAAACAGAACCCTCTCCACCACCGCTTTTCCTGTGCTGGGCGGCCCCGCACCTCAGGAGCAGGTAACAGGAGAGACACCGCGCGAGACGCTCACAAACATTGATGCGCTTGCCGCGCAGATGCGGGCTGATGCCGCCCGCACTACCGCCGCGCCAACGGATGCCCGCCCCGTGCGCCAGATCGCAGAAGCCGTTCAGCACGCCGCCTCCAACGGGCGCGACAGCCTGACGCTTCGTCTTTTCCCCGAAGAATTGGGTGAGGTCGATATCTCGCTGCGCATGAGTGACGGACTATTGAAAATCAGCATCGCCTCAGCGCGCCCGGACACATTGGTGCTGCTGCAAAACAACCATCAGATGCTGAGCCGTGCTCTCAGTGATCTCGGCTTTGCCGATGGCACAACGCAGTTTGAGTTCACCGAGCGTCGGGGCAGCTCGAGCGATTCCGAAGAGAAGCGCGGTAGCCAAAGTCCACATCGCCTGTCCGGCAGCGAGACTGCGCATGAACCCACACAGATGAGCCATCGCATTGATGGTGTCATCGACATAAGGCTCTGACCCCGCCGGCCAGGAGCGCCAAGGAGATTCCCATGACCGCCATTCCGCAGACGACATCTGACTACAACGCCTTTCTGAAGCTGATGACGGCTCAGATGAAGTATCAGGATCCATTGGCGCCACTCGATGCAACGCAGTTCGTGACGCAGCTTGCGCAGTTTTCGCAGGTTGAGCAATCCGTTCAAATGAACGGCAAGCTCGACAATTTGACGAGCGCCATCGCCAATCTATCCTCACAAACCGCCGTTTCCCTGATCGGGCGTCAGGTTGAGGTACAGGGCAATACAGTGACGCTAAAGGATGGAAGCGCGAGCTTCGCCGTCACCCTCGATGATACCCCTGAGCAGGCTGTCTATGTGATTGCGGACGCACAGGGCAATATTGTCCGGCATGGCGAGTTCACCTATTCCGGTGATCGCCATGTGATCGACTGGGATGGCAAGAACAACAACGGCGTGGCGGTCGACGAAGGCGCCTATCGTATCGAGGTCATCGCTGCCGACGAGAACGGCAACTCGATCCCGGCGCGCACTTTCATCAAGCAGACCATTGCACAGGTCATCCAGTCCGGTGGTACGACAAGCGTGCTTCTCGATAATGGCCAGACGATCGACGTCAATGCAGATATGCGGATTTCGTGACGCATCAGAAGCCAAAGAAAAGGCGGCTTCTCGTTGAAGCCGCTTTTCTTGTGCCTGGCTCATCCCGATCTAGAGATCTAAATTCATCCCTGCGAGGGAAAACTCGGCTGGCTCCACCTGCCGGCCGGAGGAAGCATAAAGCCCTTCGCTGCCCATCTCCTTCTCCGCCTTCACATGCAGGCCGACGATCTGCCGAACGGTTTCGTCAAGCAATCTGAGCGCCCTTTCATTATTCTGGGCGGCTTGCGCAAGCTTCTGTAACCCGGCCCCGAATGTTTCGGCGATCCAGCTACGGGGGGCGTCAGATGAAGCTTCCTCGACTAGCCCCTCCAGCGCGACAAGCAGCGCCTCTTTCCGGTCCGCGGCTTCGGGCAGAAATTCATAGCGAAGCTCGTAAACCGCCTTCGCCTCCTCTTCCAGCGTCTCGGTCAGGTCTGAAAGCGCCTTCGCCATGCGCATCTCCACCGCTGCAAGGCGCGCGACCGCAGCTTCATCGACCTGCGGGCTCACCTCTGCAACAGACGTCTCTTCGACAATGGCTACTACCTCATCGAAGGACTTGATCTTCTCCGAGAGCTTCTTTCCCGTCTCATTCATGCCTCTACCCCCACTCGCCGGAATTTGCGGCACCATAAGCGCGCGCCATATCGCGATGGATGAGCTCGGCAATGCCGATGCCACCGCTCTCTGCCACAGCTTCGCCAATTGTCTGCATCAGAAAACTTCGATAAATCGATTCCGCATGGCCGCCGCCAAAGAGCGTGTTCGTCTCGAGCCCCTTGAACATGTGGTCGAACATCTGCGCGAGCATGAGTGCCTCAAATTCCTGCGCCGCTTTCCGCATCGGGTCATGCGCATGATGCGGTGAGGCACCTTCTATGGTAGGTGCAGGCGCATATTGAATCCGTGCGAAAGCGCGCCCTCCCGTCGGTGGCAATGCACCACCCGGATTATCGGGCATTGGTATCGCGCGGCTCGTAAAGCGCTCCACAGGGGGCGGAGCGGAACGTGATGCCGATACATCCACGCGGGGTGACTTCACGATCCGGTCAAGATCGAAAGCAGAAGGCCCGAGCGATGAAACAGGAATTGACATCATATTACCTCGATCTCGGCCTGCATCGCCCCGCTTGCCTTGATCGCCTGAAGGATCGCGATGATGTCTCCCGGCGTCATGCCAAGCCGGTTGAGCCCTGTTACCAGCGCTTCAAGCGTGGTTGACCCATCGACAATCTCGAAGGAAGCGGGGCCGCCTTCGTCATAATCAATATCCGTGCGCGGCACGACAACGGTTTCACCCTGCTCCGCAAAGGGCGATGGCTGCGAAACCTGCGGCGTCTCGGTGACTTTCACAGTCAGGCTGCCATGGGTGATCGCAACCTTGCTGATACGAACATCTGCACCGATGACGATGGTGCCAGATTTTTCGTCGATGACGACCTTGGCCTGCGTGGCGGGACGTACTTTCAGATTCTCGATCTCGGAAATAAGCCGCGCAACCTGCCTGTCATAGCGCGGCAGGATCTGAACTTCGACATTGTTGAGATCCAGCGGATTGGCCACCACCGCTCCGAAGTGACGGTTGATAACATCCGCAATACGAATAGCGGTCGTAAAATCCGGATTACGAAGATTGAGGCGGACAACACCAAGCTGATTGAGTTGGTCCGGTATCTCGCGCTCCACCACCGCCCCGTTGACGATCCGGCCACGCGTTGGCACGCCTTTGGTCACGCTCTGCGCAGCACCTGATGCTTCGAAGCCGGAAATGGCGACTGCCCCCTGGGCAATGGAATAGACCTGCCCGTCTGCGGCCATCAGCGGCGTAACAAGGAGAATGCCGCCAGCAAGGCTCTTCGCATCCCCAAGCGTCGCAACGGAAACATCCATCAATGTGCCCTGGCGCGCGAAGGGCGGCAAATCAGCTGTCACCATCACCGCAGCCACGTTCTTCGTCTTGAGATCATCTTCCGAAAGATTGACGCCCATTCGCTTCAACATGCTCGCCAGCGTCTGCTCGGTGAAAGGCACGTTGCGAAGCTGGTCGCCCGTACCATTGAGGCCGATCACAAGCCCATATCCGACGAGAAGATTTTTTCGGACGCCCTCTACCCGCACAATGTCCTTGATGCGGCTTTCAGCCATGACGCTGCCCGGCGCGACAAGCGCCAGCGCAATGGCGAGAAAGAGAGTAGTGACGTTCTTCATCAATCCGGCTCCATTCGACTCTGTCGAACCCTAAAAAGATCGGGTTAAAGCCGGTTGTAAGTATCAGACATTTCTCAGAGTACAGTCGAATAGATTTATATAGAAATTTGAATACAAATTTATATAAACGGAATACGTAACGATCTATTTTGGAACGAGTACCAATATTTCTTATATATTCAGCGTTTAATCTTTGAAATTTACCTTTTGTTCAGCCGTTACTCTGCCTAATCGCCTTGTCATTGCCGAAAGCACCAAGGATTGGTCCATCCGGCAGAGGGGCTAGGGCATGCCCATGACACTTCGCACGTTCCAGAACTCGAACAAGCGGGTATGTGATGAAACGCAAGAAAACGAGTGTGAGCCTCATCGAGGCCGACCAGATTGTAGCCACGGCGCTGGAGAGACTGTTTCTCAAGGAAAGAACCGAGATCCATCATCTTCCGTCTGACTTCGCAGAACGTCCGGACGATGAAATGGCTTATGAGCTCAACCACTCCTTCGGCGCGCTCATCGGTTCTACGGAAAATGCCGAAGAACTCGTTCGCCGTCTGCGGGCTGGTGGTTGTACTGTGCCCATCATCGTTCTCATCGATCATCGATGCAGCCAGAGCACCATTCAGCTCCTGAATGCGGGCGCTGACGATGTGATGGTGAAGCCTGTGAATGCTGCTGAAGTGCTGGAGAGAATGGCTGTCATCACACGTCGGACTTTCGGCCACCAGACAACCGGCATCCAGATCGGCGAGATCACCGCCTATTTTGACGGACACGACCCCGAGGTGGACGGGAAACGCATCAAGCTCAGTCACCGCGAACACACGATCTTCACGCAGCTTGCCTTGCGCGTTGGCCGCGTCGTCTCCAAGGAGACGATCTATGACGCGGTTTACGGTATGCGTGACACGCAACCGTTCGACAAGGTGGTGGATGTCTATATCTGCAAGCTGCGCAAGAAGCTTGCGGCGCATACGTCTGGCGGCTGTTACATCGAAACGGTCTATGGCCGCGGCTACAAGCTGGACGCCCCCTCGGCGGCAAGCCTGCCCGATATGGCAGAGGACATTATCGAGGAAGCCGAACCGAAACGCGCTGTCGGCTGAGGCACCCACAAAAGAAAGACGGGCCCCAAGCGGGCCCGTTCTCTTTTGTCGTGTCGATGAAGCAGCAATCAGAAAATGGCTGACCCGTCCTGGCCAAGCCGATGCCACAGATCGCGCAGCAGATGGGCTACCACCCGCTCCATATCATAGCCGGCTTCCGGTACGATCCTCTCCAGCGTGCAGAAGCGGCGGCTGCCCTCTCGCGTCATGTAGAAGATGACATTGTAGAAAGGGCCACGCCATGTGAACTCAAGCTGCACCATGGGCGGTGAGTTCCAGTCGAGGCCGAACATGCCCTTGCCTTCAAATGTAACCGGGGCACTATTCGGCATGCTTTTCAGCACATCATCGACAACATCAATCAACACATCGCGGTAGCCATTGCGCAGCTCGCCGACGAAATGGGCGAGATCGACATCAAATATGTCCGCCATCGCTTCGCCAAGAACCTGCTCGAGCCCGGCGCAGATCAACCCGTCATAGGAGTGACTGGATGAAGATCCCTCGCTGCCATTGCGGCTGCCGGTAATGAGCGTGAGGGTGGGTCTGCGATGGTGTTGCGCCATACGAATATGCCTTTAGCCGAGTTCCCCGCCAAGATGCATCAGGCTCCGCTGGCGGGCGATCTCACGCGTGATCTGTTGCGCCGCCGCTTTTGGCATTTGCGCAAGGATCGGCGCCGCATCGCGTTCGCTCATCGCCATGACAATCGACACCACGATTGGCATATCGAGATCGGCGAGAATGGAAGCCGCCTCCCCTGCCTTCATATTACGATACAGATTAACAAGGCGTTGAATGTCCTGATCCTCCGCCGCCTTGCGCTGCTCAAGCAGCTTCTCCAGTTCCGTCTTCAGGGCTGCCAGATGATCTACCTGCTGATTGATCCGCAGTTCGGCCGCCTTAAGCTGTACCAACCTGTCTTCTGATGCAGCCGCCGTCATGGGACAGGTCGCCGGTACCGTCGGAGCAGCGATTTCATCTTCCTTCTCTGACGCGATCACCTCCGCAGCGGGCGCGGCTTCCTCGACGGTGGCAAGATTCTCCGCCCATGGCCGCGGATGGTCACCGAAGCCCGGCACCGTGCCAGACTTCGCAATGGCCTGGCTCTGCTGCACGACCAGTTCCACATGAACGGGAAGTGCAAGCAGGATCGCCGTCAACGCAATCAGAGTAACACTGACTCTCATTTCAGCTCCCCGCTTCCTGCGATGCAGTCTGAGGCCCATAGAATGTAGCGAGCGCTTCGCTGAGAACCGCACCATGCCCCTGCCCGGCGGTTTCCGTGTCGCGAGCGCGATAATGCGTCGCGGCGCGCGTCGTGGCCTTGGCCCAGACGGGGGCTCGGATCGGCTCCGCAGGTTCATTGGCCGAGGTGGCAAGGCTCAGAATATCACGAACTGGCGCAGACGGCTTTTCAATGACCGCCTGCTGCAACGAAACAGGCTTTGCCACCTGAGCACGCTCCGCCACCTTCTGCTCAAACTTCAGATCAAGAAGAGCGCGCTCTATGTCTTTTTGCTTGGCGCTCGCGCGCGAAATGGCATTCTCAAGCGCATGGGCGGCCTGCCCTGCATCTTCCTTGAGCATTTGCAACGTACCGGACATCTCGACCGTCAGATCAGCGAAGCGGGCAATCGTGGGCGCAATCCCGTCCTGCCCTGACCGCAATGCCTGCAACCGGCGCGATACGACGAACATATATCCCGCACAGACAAGCAGCGCGACCAGAAGCACACCGTTAATCGCGAGCGATAGCATCGAAAAACTCCTTCTTCTGGTCGGTCGGCTCTTCTATCCGCACCGCGAGAGAGCCGTTGGATTGGCCCATTTCACCTTCATAGAGCGGAACGCCATTGCACATGAGCCGCGCCGATGGCTTGCCGACTGAAACAGGCAGCATGACCGTCATGCCCGGCTTCCAGCTGGCAACCTCGCCGAGAGGGATCATGCGTTCATGCAGCACGCCGGTCAGGGTGAGTTCCGTGCGGCGTACTTCCGTATTCAGATGCTGTTCCCAAACAGGGTCACGGCCGAACTTGTCGTTCACAAACATCTTGAGCAGAGCCTTACGCACCGGCTCCAGCGTGGAATAGGGAATGGCGATGCTGACAAGACCACCGACCTTTTCAAACGCGATGCGCAGCGTGAGCAGGACCGTCGGCGTATTCTCCCGACAGATCACCACAAACTCGGGATTTGTCTCGATCCTCTCACCTTCAAACTCAACCTTCGCGATGGGATCGAATGCGGTAGACAGGTTCTGCGCGACAACATTGAGTGTCCGCTGCGCAAGACGGCGTTCGATGGAGGTGAAGGCACGCTGAAGCTCTGTACTCACAGGTTGCTGGCGCCCCCCCATCAGCACCTCGACCAGCGCAAAGATCATCTCGGCATCAGCGGCCATGAGCACCTTGCCATCCCAGCTGCGCGCCGCCGTGACGCTGATAAGACCGGGATCAGGAAACGTGCCCAGCGCCTCACCAAACTTCATCACTGAGTAACGCTCAATCGAGATCTTGGCAGTGCGCGAGGTGAACTGGCGCATACCCGAGGTAAGAAGCCGCACCAGCCGGTCCGCAATCACATCCAGCATCGGCAGGCGTTCATAAACACCCGCTGCGCCCGTCAGCCGGGAGAGAGCATCATTCTTCACCGAGTCCGGACGGCGGTTCAGCGCCTCCGCAACCCCGGCCTCGATGTCTCTCTGCTGAGCGGCCACTGTTTTCTTGCCAGTCGGCATCGTCTAATCCCGCCTTCAGAAGCCTGCCGCCATACCCGGAATGGGTTCAGAGACGATGTCCGTCAAGGTCACGCCGAAGCGGTCATCATCAACGACCACCACCTCGCCGCGCGCAATCACGCGTTCATTGATGGTGATGGCAACAGGCTCGCCCACCTTGCGGTCGAGTTCCACCACGGCACCACAACCGAGCTTGAGAAGATTGGCGACAGGCATGACAGCCGCGCCGAGAACAACCTGCATCTTCACGGGAACACCCATGATGAGGGACAGGTTCTGAAGCTCGGTCTGAGCGCTTGCGAAAGCCTGCGCCGTTCGCGCACCCGTGGGGGACGGCTGGAGAGACACCCCGGCATCCTCCGGCGAAATCGATACTTCTGCGGCGACGTCAGCCGCGCCGGACACCGCCATGTCCATTTCATCGTGCTGATCCGTCATTTCCTCATCTCCTTCAGTTGAAAATTCTCGTTCTGGTCGAGCACAGCCGAAAGTTCCTCAAAGAGATCGCGCGCATCGAAGCGCACCCCGCCGTCGCCCCAGCGGAGATCGCAGCTTCCTTGCGGAATCCGGGCGATGCCGATCACTTCAAGCGTGTGTCCGTTTTCCTCGGCAAGCGTAACGAGCCTTTCCCCGGCCATAGCGGCATCCATGGGATTGAGACGAAGCTCCAGCGCAACACCGTCGCCGATCCGCTCAAAGGCTTCACTCATCAGCTCTTCGAGACGGTTAAAGAAACCAGCTTCCAGAAGACGCGGTGCGAGCCGGCGCACAAGCGCGCGCATGGCAGAGAGCATCTGCCGCTCCATTTCCGAGATCGAACTGCGCAGTGTTGTATCCGACGTGGCAAGGGCCTCGACGATCCGCTCCAGCGCAGCCGCTTCCCTTGCGCGCTGCTCAGAGCGGGCCGCTTCCTGTCCCTCAAGGAAGCCTGCGGCCCGACCTTCCGCATAGGCCTGCTTGCGCGCATCGGAAATCCCCTGCTCGACGCGCTGCGCGATCAATCTTTCATTCGTTGCCTCATCCACGAAGGATGCGGGGTGAACAGCAGTGATGCCCTCATGTTCCTCGCCATCATGGAACACACGGAACCTATAGGGGTGATGGCGATCTCCATTGCGGATGCTCATGCGCGCGCCTCCTCATAGATCCAGGACCGGAGGATCGCGACGGCATCATCGGGGTTCTGTTCCACGATTTCGCCGAGCTTCGCGATAGAGGATTCGCGGACCTTCCCCTCGACCGATTTGAGCTGGATCATGTTTTCAACAAAGCGTTCCGTGTCTGACGCACCCGGCAAGGCTTTCAGAGCATCATCCGTCCCCGGCAAGGCCTGCGCCTGCGGTCCGCCCAGGGCGGCCATCGCCTCTCCGTCACCGGGAGCAAGCTGCGTCAGAAGATCGGTTTCAGCGTCCTTGTTGCGCCGCGCCGTGGCGAGCAGGCGCGACATAAGCGGCCGAAGACCGAACATCACGAGAAGGCCGACAATCGCAAGCAACACCACGGATTGCACAATCGTGCCGATATTGCGCATGAGGACTTCCGCGAAGCCGGGCTCGCCCATTGCGATGAGGTCCATGCCCCGCTCCTGGAAGCGTACATTCTCGACCGTTACCACGTCGCCACGCGACTGATCGAAACCTGTGGCGGTGCGCACGATGGTTGCAATCTTGGCAAGCTCTTCTTCCGTGCGTGGTGCGTAGCTTTCTGCCCCATCAGCTCCCGCTCCCCGCACACCATCCACAAGAACGGCGACATTTACGCGCTCAATCGTTCCGCCCTCGCTGATGCGTTCCCGGCGCACGCTCGAGATTTCATAGTTAATGGTTTCTTCCTGACGGCGCGTATTCGAGCTGGACTGTGCCCCCGCCGCATTCGGAACATCCTGTGTCGGCAGATTCTGCGACACGGTCGTCGGCGGATCGATGCTCCTGTCATTCGATTCCTCGCTTTCCGCCACATTGTGCCGCGACCGTTCGATCTGGCTTTCCGGGTCGAAAATCTCTTCGGCCACCAAAACCCGGTCCATATTGAGTTGGGCGGTTACGGCGACACGGAAATTACCGTGACCGAGATAGGGCGTGAGAAGCTGCGAGACGGTGTCCGCCATCTTGGCTTCCGTTTCGCGCTTGAGATCGATACCTCGCGCTGCCAGCGGCCCGCTGTCTCCCTGCGCGGCGAGAATGGTGCCTGTCTGGTCAAGAACCGTTACGTCCTCGGCCTTGAGGCCCGGCACAGCGGATGAGACAAGACGCTGAATGGCAACCGCCTTCTCGCGCGCCTTGGAGGATGAATCCTCGACATGAATGAAAACGGAAGCGCTTGGCCGTGAGGCCGCCCGGTTGAAGGCCTCCCTCTCCGGCAAAACAAGATGCACCCGCGCAGCAACAACGCCCTCCATGGTCTGCATGGTGCGCGCAAGTTCGCCCTCAAGCGCGCGCGTCTTCGTCACCTGCTGCATGAAGGAGGTAAGCCCGAGCGCACCCGTATCATCGAAAAGCTCGTAGCCAGCCGCATCACCGGAAGGCAATCCTCTCTCGGCAAGGCGCATCCGCGCCGCACGCGCATCTTCAGGCGCGACCAGTACAGCCGTGCCGTCATTCTGAATGTCGAAAGCAATGTTCATCTCGCGCAGCACCTGCCCGATGCGCGCGGACTCATTCTTCTGAAGGTCCGAATAAAGGATCGTCATGGACGAACGGGACATGCTGATCGAAAGGCCCACAATTGCGACGATGATCGCAAGGCCGACGCCGCCCAGAATGAGCAGCCGCTGTGTCCCCAGATCCCGCAGATTATTCAGTAGAGACTTCACGAAACGTCCGTTCTTTAAACTTTCCGGATATCGACGAAACGTAGGCTTCGTCCGTCGGTAGGAAGCTATCGGCCAATGTTTTCAGCGCGATTTACGTTTCCAGATTTGGCGGAGAAGTCGGTGGCGGCAGAGTTTCCCGACAATGTGAGCGAAGAGAGACGCGGCAAGAATGGCGGTATGGAGCGCCCTCACCTTCAGCGGCTGATCCTGCCTGCCGGCCTGGTACTACTGCTGATTGTCGGTGTGATTGGTGGCTTCTTCCTCGCCACCCGAACGGGAGAGATGAAGGACGCCTCCCCCGTCGAAATCGCGCACGCCTATTGGAATGACCTCAAAGGTGAGAATGAACCGGACCCCGCTTTGACGCCCGTCTTTCTCACCATGGAACCGCTTGTCACCAATATGCGGAGCAGCGCGAACAACCGTCTTCTTCAGCTGTCTCTCACGCTGCGTACCCTCCGCAAGAATGAGACGGCGGTGAATGAGATGACGCCGCATATTCGCGATCTCGTGATCCTCTATCTGCGCACGCTTGATGAAAACGACATTCAGGGAAGCGCCGCGCTGATCGCCTTCAAGGAGGCGATCATGCGCCGCATCTCGGCGATCGATCCCGCCGGGCTTGTGGAGGCTGTCTATGTCGATCAGTTCGTCGTCCAGTAAACCATTCATGTCAGAAGGCATGGTCAGATGATCAGAAGAACTCTGAAAGCGACGGGAATAGGAATAGCAGCCCTTCTGGCAATGACGGCGGCCGCACAGGCGCAGATGATGCCCTCGGGCTTGGGCGTGGACATTCAGGAGCTTCTGGGGACAGAGGGAAATGGCCCCCTTACCGGCCGCATCATCCAGTTTCTGGGTCTCCTCACCGTTCTGAGCATCGCCCCGGGCATTCTCATCATGGTGACCTCTTTCACGCGCATCGTGATCGTTCTGTCTTTTCTGCGCTCAGGCCTTGGCCTCCAGCAATCACCGCCGAACATCGTGCTTGTAAGCCTTGCCCTGTTCATCACCGCCTATGTGATGGCACCGACGTTCGACCGCGCATGGCGGGACGGGCTTCAGCCGCTCGTCAGCGACCAGATTTCAGAGGAGCAGGCCTTTGAACGGATCGTTGACCCCTTCCGCATGTTCATGATGGAGAATGTGAGAGAGAAGGATCTGGCCGTTTTTGCGGAACTATTCGATGCCGTTTACAAACGCGGCAGCGCGGCAGAGGCAGAAGCGCTGGCAGATGAAGTACCGCCCTATCGCAGCGCCGAAAGCGTGGACCTGAGGATTCTCGTACCCGCCTTTCTCATCTCCGAGCTGCGGCGCGCCTTCGAGATCGGCTTTCTGGTTTTTCTTCCCTTTCTCGTGATTGACATGGTTGTTGCCACCATCCTCATGGCGATGGGCATGATGATGCTGCCTCCTGTCGTTATCTCGCTCCCTTTCAAGATTCTCTTCTTCGTATTGATCGACGGCTGGTATCTGCTCTCCACAAGCCTTGTGCGTTCATTCGTCTAGCGGACCACCGGCATGGAAAGTCTCCAGCTTTTCGCCACTGCGCAGGTTTTCACCTTCATGCTGGTATTTGCCCGTGTGGGAACCGCGCTCATGATGATGCCGGGATATGGCGAGCAATCCATTCCGCCCAATATCCGGCTCATCATCGCGCTCGCCCTTTCATTCGTCGTGATGCCGCTCCTGCCGCTGGGGAGTGTTGTCCCCCCTTCAGACTTTGGCGGCTTTGCAAGCGCACTCATGATCGAGTTCGGGGCGGGTGCCTTTATCGGTGCGTCCGCCCGTATTCTTTTCGCCATGCTTCATGTAGGCGGGCAAATCGCCGGTCAGTCCATGGGGCTCGCAACCCTGGCTGGCCCCACCGGTGCGGGCTTCGAAAGCGGCGCTGCCGTTGCAAACTTCATGGTCATGAGCGGCGTGTTGATGCTCTTCGTCACCGGTCTCCATATCGTGATGATCGAGTCCATCGTTGCGTCCTATGCCCTGTTGCCCATGGGAGAGGTGCCCGATTTCGGATATCTCGCCGCAAGTATTGCCCGCACCGCCACACGCTCTTTCATGCTGTCCGCCCAGTTTGCCTCGCCCTTTCTGGTGCTCGGCTTCCTCTTCAATCTCGGGCTCGGCCTCACCAATCGGATGATGCAGTCTCTGCCAGTCTTCTTCATCGGCGCCCCCTTTATGCTGGCGGGCGGCCTCTTGCTGCTATTCGCCTGTGTCGGCTCCATCCTCATCGCCTTCACCAATGCCATGGGTGACTGGCTCTACAGCGTGACAGGGTGATCCATGGCTGAAGACACACAGGATAAATCGTCCCAAACCGAAGAACCGACTGAGAAGAAGATCTCGGATGCCCGCCAAAAGGGCAACACGCCGAACTCCCGCGAGCTTGGGTCTCTTGCCTGCGTGATCGCAGGTTTCGTGATCGCGGCGGGTCTGAGCACCAGGATCGCCATGTCGCTCTCCACCTCCATGACACCCCTTATCGAGAATTCGTCTGACCTTATCTCCGGCATCTCGGTGGGCGACCTGACCCAGCTCTTCAGCCGCTTCATCCTCGAAATCGGAGCGGTTCTCGCCCCCGCCTTCCTCATTTTTATCGGCGCGGGCATCTTCGCGGCCTTTGCCCAGGGCCATGTCGTCCTTACAGGCGAGCGCATCCGCCCGAAAGCCGAACGCATTTCCCTGAAGAACGGCGTGCAGCGCCTTTTCTCGACCACGGCTCTGGTGGAGTTCGGCTATGGTCTCTCGAAGCTGACTATGGTTGGCGCCATCACAGGCTTCATGCTGTGGAGCACCTTTGCCAACGCGCAGGGTCTCGTCTTCACCGACATTTCGACAATGCCATCCACTCTCCGCGACCTCACCATGCGTCTCCTGATCGGGGTGGCCTCTGCCATGAGCCTCATCGCCATTGTGGACATCATCTGGCGGCGCTTTGACTGGCGGCGGAAGCTGCGTATGTCCCACCGCGAGATCAAGGACGAGCATAAGCAGGTTGAAGGCGACCCGATGATGAAAGCCCGCCTGCGCGAGATTCGCCGCCAGCGGGCGCGCAAGAGAATGCTTTCGGCGGTGCCGAACGCCACGGTCGTGATCGTCAACCCGACACATTACGCGGTTGCTCTGCGCTACACGCGTGGCGAAGACGCCGTGCCCGTCTGCGTGGCCAAGGGGCTTGATCTCATCGCCTTGCGGATCAGAGAGATTGCCGAGGAGAATGGCGTCACCGTGGTGGAAGAACCCCCGCTCGCGCGCGCCCTTCATGCGGCGCTCGAAGTGGATCAGCCAATCTCCCGCGAGTTCTACAGGGCCGTCGCCGAAATCATCAGCTATGTCTATGCTCAGAACGAACAGGCAGGATACAAAAAGACCGGCGCCAGGGTGACGCCGGTCATAGAAGCAAATTCAGCCGGATAGAGCCTGCGCGGCCCTTCAGTAAACCATTGCTGCCTTCCGCTCATTCTGCTCCAGCACAATCTCGCCTCGTGCCTCAAGATCCTTTGCAACACGAACGATGCGGGCTTGCGCTCCCTCCACATCGGCTGCGCGAACCGGCCCCATCAGTTCCAGCTCGCTGCGCACAATGGCGCTGACCCGCTCCGAAAGGTTCTCGAAGAAGGTTTCCTTCACCTCATCCTTCACGCCTTTGAGCGCCAGAATGAGCGTATCGATTTCGATCGCCTGAATGATCGTGCGGAAGGAGCGCGCATCAAGCTTCACCAGATCATCGAAGGTGAACATGAGCGAGCGAATGATCTCGGCCGATTGCGGAACCTCGCCTTCGATCTCGCCCATGATTTCGGGAAGCTGCGCCCGATCCACCTGGTTCAGAATTTCGGCAATCCGCATATGACTGTCATTACCGAGCATACGCGCATAATTGACCATGAACTCGGAATGGAGTGTCTCTTCTACATCCTTGAGAACGTCTTTCTGCACATATTCCATCTCTATCATGCGCCGCAGCACTTCCGCCCGGAACTGCCCCGGCAGGACATTCACAACCTTTGCCGCATGGGAAGAGCGGATTTTCGAAAGAATGACAGCGGCTGTCTGCGGATGTTCGCTCTGGAGATAGCTTGCCAGCATCTGCTCATTCACCGTGGAAAGCTTCTCCCACATGCTGCGGCCTGCCGCGCCGCGAATATCGCCCATGATTTCCATGACCCGCTCATCGGGCAGGAAAAGCGACAGCATCTTCTCTGTGGAATCATATGTACCGACAACCGCAGAGCTGTTGGCGAAATGATCGGTGAACTCCCGAAGCAGCCGCTCACAGACGCTCGACGTGATGCTGCCAAGCTGGGCCATGGACCGGCTGAGAATGCGGATTTCATCCTCATCAAGCCGTTCCATCAGCTTCGCACCCCGCTCCCGACCGAGCGAAAAGAGAATGACGGCCGCTTTCTCAGGCCCGCTCAGCAACCGGTCTTCTGCGCCTGGTTTCACTTGCTCTTCCATTTCAATCCTCTTTAGGGAGAGTTAGAGCGCCGCCGACCTTCTTGTCGTCAGCATCCAGTCTGTTCTCGTATCGAAATATCTCGCTCAGTATTTCGCCAAGCGCGAGCATTAGCGGAACCTTCACACCTGTGCCCTGCGCCAAACCTTCAAGCATGTCCTTAAGGTCCGTCTCGTCCGTAATGGCTATGCCATTGTCGCGCGCAAGCAGCCCGATCTGCTCCGCCATTCCCGGAAGCCGCACTATCGGTGATGTGGATCTGTTACCTGTTTCAGCCATGGGCGCTTCCTCAAATCTGCGCGATCGTCTTCACCGGCGTCTTCCGGTGAAGCTCTGCATGACTGAGAACGGGAAGCGAGGTGCTTACACGCTCGAGCAGCGACCGCACAAATGGCCGCGCTTCCTGACTGACGATGATTGCAAAGGGATTGCCATGGGAGAGCTGGTCCTGAATGACGGAACGCGCGGCGATCACGAAGTCATGAACCAGCGAGGGCGGCATGGTGAACACACGGTCATCTCCCTGCTGCTCGATATGGGAGAGGAAGGCCTGCTCCCATTTGGGCTGCAAGGTAACAACCGAGATGAAGCCATCCTCACCCGCCAGCGTTTGACATATCTGCTGGGAAAGGCGCACACGGACATGCTCTACGATGAGATTCACATTCCGTGAATGCGGCACCGCCTCGGCAACGGCTTCGAGGATCAGTGGCAGATTGCGGATGGATACCTGCTCGGCGAGAAGGCTCTGCAGCACGTTCTGCAATGCCGCCTTGGTGATCTGGCTCGGCACAAGTTCGGCAACCAGCTTTTGATATTCAGGAGAAAGCCCGTCAATCAGCTTTTGCAGCGCCGAGTATGTCAGAAGGGTGCTGAGATTTTCCTTGATGATCTCGGTCAGATGCGTCACCACCACGCTCTCTTCATCGACCACCGTATAGCCGAGTGCCTCCGCCTTCTCTGCTGCAGAGCGCGTGATCCAGCGGGCCGGCAGGCCGAAAGTCGGCTCCCGGGTCTCCTGACCATCAATAGCCGGCGCCTTGCCGCCGGGATCAATGGCGAGCATGTAACGCGGCCAGATTTCTCCTTTGCCCGCAACCACACCCTGAATCGAGATTTCATAGGCCTTGGGCGCAAGGAAGCCATTATCCTTGACCCTGATCTTGGGCAGATAGAAGCCATATTGCTTGGCGAAGCGGCGGCGCAGCAGACCCACTTTTGCCGTAAGGCCGGTATTCTCGCCAATGATGAGCGGCACGAGCTGGCTGCCCACTTCAAGCTGAATGTCCTCGACGCGTAGCAGTTCTTCGATGGGTGTCTCTTCAGACACTTTCGGCTGCGCAGCGGCAAGCTCCTGCCGCTGCCGCTCGGCTTCCGTTCGTGCCAGATGGCGTGGCAGCCACCAGGCAACGAAGCCGAAAATGCCCCCCAGCAAAAAGAAGGGAAACATAGGAAGACCCGGCGCAAGACCAAACATGCCCATCAGAACGGCAGCAACGAAAAGCGCCTTCGGATAACCGCCCAACTGGCGGAGAACAGCCTCGTCGGTCGATCCCTTGTTGCCACCCTTTGTGACAAGCATGCCCGCCGCCAGAGATACGATGAGTGAGGGGATTTGCGACACAAGCCCGTCACCCACCGAAAGCGTGGAATAGACATGGGCCGATTCGGAAAACGCCATGCCCTGCTGCGCCACACCAATCAGCATGCCGCCAATGAGGTTGATGAAGGTGATGATGATGCCGGCAATCGCATCGCCACGAACGAATTTCGAGGCACCATCCATCGCGCCGAAAAAGGAGCTTTCCTCTTCCACTTCGCGCCGGCGCCGCTGGGCTTCCTTGTCGTCAATAAGACCCGCAGACAAATCCGCGTCAATCGCCATCTGCTTGCCGGGAATGGCATCAAGCGTGAAGCGCGCCGCCACTTCCGCCACACGGCTTGCACCCTTCGTGATGACGAAGAAATTCACCGTGGTCAGGATCGCGAAGATGATAAGCCCGATCACGAAATTGCCGCCGATAACAAACTGTGCAAATCCTTCGATCACATGCCCGGCGGCGGACGAGCCTTCATGCCCCTCCGAGAGAATAAGGCGTGTCGATGCAATGTTGAGCGCCATGCGCAGCATGGTCGAAACAAGCAGGATCGTCGGAAAGGACGAGAAATCGAGCGGCCGGTTGATCCACAGCCCCACCATGAGGATCAACACCGACAGCGCAATGGAAACGGAAAGTCCCGCATCGAGCGCCCAGGCCGGGACCGGCAGAAACAGGACCGTCAGAATGAATATGATGCCGATCGCAAACCAGACGTCGCGATGCTCACCCGAGCGGCCAAGATGCGTGAGAAAGGGAAGCCTCGCGGCCAGAAGCTCTGTCATGCGCTAAGCTTGCCCTCCTTTGACTGAGGCGCTTGCTCGGGATGCCCGGCCAGAATGTCCTCAAGCCGGTCGAAGCTTTCGGCGAGGCGGTGGCTTTCATGCGGCGCCTGCGCAAGAAATTCTTCCACCGCGCGGCTCAGCACAATGGCGCGGTCAAGCCGCGGATCACTCCCCGCCTTATAGGCACCGATCTGGATAAGCTCGCGCATCTCCTCATAGGCGGCCATCAGACTGCGCGCCTCACGCGAAAGGCGAAGTTCCCTCTCCGTGTGGCAGCCCGGCAGCATGCGCGAAACGCTTTTCAGCACATCAATCGGCGGAAAGCGACCCCGTTCGGCAATCGCCCGGTCAAGCACAAGATGGCCGTCCAGAATGGAGCGGACAGCATCTGCCACCGGATCATTGTGATCATCCCCTTCAACGAGCACGGTGAAAACGCCGCTGATATCCCCCTGTTCCTCCGCCCCCGGCCCTGCGCGCTCCAGCAGACGAGCAAGTTCCGAGAAAACACTCGGCGGATACCCCTTCGCCGTGGGCGGCTCACCAGAGGCAAGACCGATTTCGCGCTGCGCCATGGCAAAACGCGTCACTGAGTCCAGAAAGGAAAAGACCTGCAGCCCTTCATCGCGAAAAGCTTCGGCAATCGCCATCGCCATATAGGCCGCCTGACGGCGCATATGCGGGCTTTCATCCGAGGTCGCAACAACCATCACAGAGCGCGCAAGCCCCACTTCACCCAATGTCTCCTGAATGAACTCCTGCACCTCGCGGCCACGTTCGCCGATCAGGCCAATAACCGCCACATCTGCCTCGCTGCGGCGGGCAAGCATTGAAAGCAGCGTTGATTTTCCGACGCCGGAGCCCGCGAATACGCCCATGCGCTGCCCACGGCAGATGGGCGCAAACACGTCGATTGCGCGCACGCCTGTATCAATCTTCGCCCCGACACGACGCCGCGCATAAGCGGGCAGCGGCGCAGCGCGAAGACGCCGCGTGTGAGGGCCGCGCGCAAGCGCGCCCTTTCCGTCAATCGGCGTGCCGCAGGCATTCACCACACGGCCTATCCATGACCGGTCAGGATGAACGGTCGGCTCCACACCGCGCGCCAGAACCTCTGAGCCAAGCACGATGCCGTCTGCGGGCTCGAAAGGCAGCAGGAGAGACTTGCCCGCTTCAAAGCCAATGGCTTCGCACTGGATGCGCCGCCCGTCTTTGGTTGTCACCTCGCAGCGGTCCCCCGGCGACAGATAGCCATCAAGCCCCGCTGCACGGATCGACTGCCCCGTGCAGGCTTCCACCTTGCCGTAGTAAACCGGCCCCGGAAGCCTTTCAAATTCTGCTTCTATATCGCGAAAGAGTCTCATCACCACCCGCCACCTTGATGCGCCAAGGCTAGGGAAGGTCGTTTAAACTCGGGTATAAGTTGGGAAAAATGCGGGCGCTATTCATCACAGACTGTGATCGGCACCAAGCTCCGCCGCAGCATGGAGGAAGCGCGAACGATGCATATCGTAAAGCGCTTCCAGAAGTTCCTTTGGCATGCGGTTTCCGGGGAAAGAGGCCGCTGCATCAACGCTCGCCATACCAAGCGGCGCTATGCTCGCGGGCGTCTCGGCGACAGCGACATCTTCCTCCATGCTCGCCATAGATGACAGGACGGCGCTATCCAGCTGCGGATTAAAGGCCGGTATCGGGAGCACCTCTGCAACCACCGTCTCGGTCGGTATAGGCTCAAGCAAGGCCACCTGCTGCTCTTCAACGGGCACGCTCTCATCCTGCTCTACCGCCGCAATGGCCGTAGCGGAGGCATCTTCCGAACCGCTTCCAAGCCCCAGAAAGGCGACAGCATGGGCGCCGGGATCCTTGCCGGACACGGCTTCCACCGCCGCCGAAGCCGCACCCGCCGCAGCGCCGAGCGGCCCGGCGAACAGCGCCCCGCCAAGAATACGCGCGGGCGCACCAAGCTCGTCTCCCGTCAGCTCCCGATAAATCGACGATACAATGGGAATGTGCTGGAGCGGATTGATGACATCAAGAAAATCAGAAAAACCAAACTCGCCTGCAGATACCTTCTCCGTATTCCCACGCACGCGAACGTCAGAGGCCATTGGCCCCGGCCGATCAAGCGTTGCATGCGTGTAAACGACAGACATACCCGTCCTCCTAGAACCCTGTAGCTATGCGGTCATAGAGCGAGAAGGTGAAATGCGAGAGGCCCTGATAAATGAAGGGCGCGGATATAACGGCAACGAGAAGAATGGCACCGATCTTCGGCACAAAAGTCAGCGTCATTTCCTGCACCTGCGTCAGCGCCTGCAGAAGCGCAATGGAAATGCCTACAATCATGCCAACCGCAAGCATGGGCGAGGTGACGAGAAACGCGGTCCACACACCATCCCGAACAAGATCAATTGCATCTGCTTCGTTCATCACTCAAGCCTCAGACCGGCATCCGCATGATTTCCTGATAGGCACTCACCAGCTTGTCACGAATAGCGACAGCTGACTGCAGCGTCACTTCCGCGGCCATCACGCCTTCCACCACCTGCTGCGCGCTTGCTTTGCCCTGCGCCCCCGCCACGGACACTGCCTCACTCCGGCGCAACACGTTTACGGAGTCCGTCACCAGCCCCTTTACGAAGCTGCCAAACTCCGCCGCATCTGCCTCGCTTGGCTTCAGGATTGCCTGCGAGCCGTTCGATACGCCTACGCCGAAGGCCTTTGCTTCCTCGTAAAGTTTCGCAACCCGGCCAATTGCCGCCGCGCCGTCAAGCATTGTCATCTACCTCAGTTACGGCGAATGAGATCGGTGGTGCGCATCATCATGGTGCGCGCCTGTTCGATAATGTTGAGATTGGCCTCATAGGAGCGTGTGGCTTCGCGCAGATCAGCCATTTCGATAAGTGCCGAGACATTCGGCAACTTCACATAGCCTGCCGCATCTGCCGCCGGATGGCTCGGATCATAGTTCATCCTGAAATCTGACTTGTCCACGCCAATGGCCTTCACCTTCACCATCGACGCACCGATAGCGCGGTCAAGCTCGGCATCGAATGTTACCGTCTTGCGACGATAAGGATCACCGCCCGGTACATCAGAAGTGGAATTGGCATTGGCGACGTTTTCGGACACCACGCGCATTCGCGTGCTCTGTGCCTGGAGGCCAGTGCTGGCTATCGCCATTGCCGCTGTCAGTGGATCACTCATTATGACTTCCCGTTATCTCGGCCCGCTGACGGCCTGGCTCAGAAGATTCACATTCGACTTGTAGATGTTCGACACCAGCGCATAGGACGTCACCGTGTCGGACGCCTTGAGCATTTCCTGCTCAAGCGAAACGCCATTGCCCGACGGCACGAGTTCCCAGGTCTGGCTCTTGCCATCCATCCGCAGCTTGCCACCCGCCGTGGAGGAAATGGGCAGATGGCCGGGCCTTGTGCGCTCCATTGTCACGACGGCATTTTTCAGTTCCTCGGAAAAGGGCTTCAGGTCGCGCGCCACAAACTTCGGCGTGTTGGCATTGGCGACATTCTCGGCGATCACCTCATGCCGCATCGCCAGATAGGACATCCGGTCACTTGCAACACCGAAAAGAGGTATCCCCATCAGATCCATGGCACCAACTTCCTTTCCCTTACCAGTTCATAGTCCGGCGCCGGCCTTAAACCGGGATTTCAGTTTCAGAGAAAATTGATAATGCTGAGCCTGTTGACGCGCGCGGTGATCGAGAAGGTGCTTTCGATCTGGGTCATCACATGGGAAAGCCGGACCGCGGTTTCATAGGGATCAACCTGTTCCAGCGCGGTAATCTGCTTTGCCATCAGGTCGGACATCAGCGAGTGCCGTTCGTTCGTGCGCTCGATCGACTGTTCCGACAGGCCGAGAATTGCCTGCTTCTGCTGGATCTTGAACATGCCAGCCTGAATATCGGCCATGGCGGCATCGAGCACCTGTCTGTACTGGACTGCAGGCATGGAGTCAGGGTCGATAGCTGCAAGTGTATAGGCCGCCCGGAGCATCAACCGCACACCTTCCTCATTGGCGCGCGCCCCGCCCGGCACGTCTGTCGATGCATCTATCTTCGCTGCGATGTCCTGATCATTGCCATTGTAGAAGGTGGCATCGAAGCGATAATCCGCATTGCTGTGCGTGCTGTCGAAGACGGAGGCAATGCCATCCGGCCCGGAAAGGAGATCGGCAAGGCTCGCCGCATCCGTTACGGGCGGTTTGGCCGCGATCACATTCTTGATCACTTCCATCGGCGAATATCCTGTCACCGGATGGGTAAGCTGAGAAAGCTGAAGCGGCTGAACGTCAATCACCGTTCCGGCGAAAAGCGAGCGGCCGCCAAATGAGGCATTCAGCGCGCTTTCAATATTTTCGATAAGGTCCGCCGCCGCAGAAGGCATGAAACCGGCAGCAGTTTCCCCATTCAGCGCGGCAACAATCTTGGTGATAAAATCGTTGCCGTTTGACGTCAGATTGCTGAAAGCGTGCTGTGTCACTTCAATGCGCGAGGAAAGCGTCTTGTTATTCAGGAGATAAGACTGCGCCTCGTTATAGCTTTCGCGGAGCAGAATATCCCGGCTCGTCTGCGCCCCGAGCTTTCCCGCAACGTCGAAATGCTTGCCTGTCGCCTGCTCCTGCTGAAGAACGAGAAGCTGCTTCTGGGTATCGGCTATGGACTGCCTGCTGAGAAGCCCCATTCCCATCGTGGATACGTTGCGAACATTCATGGCATCTCACCCCTATCTCATGGCCTCAAAAAGCGAATCCAGCATGGCATTCGCCATCGAAATCACCTGCGCGCTTGCGGCATAGCTTCGTTCAATCGAGAGCATTTTCTGCATTTCATCATCAATGTTCACGCCGTCGCGATTGAGCCGCGTATTGGAAAGGCCGGAAAGAACAAGCGACTGTGCTACATAGGCTCTGTCGGCTTCGCTGCGGACCTTCTGAATATCGGCGGTGGCGCTGGCGGCAAACTCCGCAAGCTTTGCGGCTGTCTGAAGCCCCGCCCCGGGGTCGAAGCTGAAAGTCTGCGAGAAGATCGCCTGAAAGGCATGAATCTGCGTCGGGTCACCCGCCGCCCCCGCTGCGGTAGCGTGAACACCATCCCGCAGGAGAGCGGCATTCGCCTCAACAAGCCCGTTCACCGAAAGCCGCCCGGCAAGCCCCGGCACATAGGTCAGCGGGTCAACCGGCCCGCCATTATCGGTGAAGAGGCCGGTATCTGCGGGGGGAGCGCCTGTTACCGTTGCATCGGCAGCCTGAAAGGCTGCTGCAACATGCGCGGCAAGCTCATCTGCTTGCTTTTGCACCAGCGGCATAATGCTGTCGCGGATCTCGAACAATCCCGCCAGCGTACCCTCACGTATGGCGCCGGGATAGGTGCTTGAAAAGGATATATCAACACCATCCACCATCAGCCCCGAGAGCGGTGAGGCAGCAGGCGGCGGTACATAGGCCGAATTGGCCGGTATGATAGCAGAGGTCTGGAAACTGAGTTCATGGACCGCATTGTCGAGCAGCGTCACGCCGCCTTTCGTCATCACCACGACATTGTGTCCGGACTGGATGACATTGATCGGCAGGTCCCGCGCAAGAGAATCCAGCAGCCGGTCACGCTCGTCCCGCAGATCGCTTGTATCAATCCCCGCGCTTGCCTGACCCGCAATCTGGCGGTTCAAATCATCAATCCGATGGAGTGATGAATTGACGTTGCGCACGATGGAGTCGATCTGGGAGTCGGCATCCTCTCGCGCTTTCTGCACGCCGCGATCAATGGTCTGGAATGACGAGATAAGGGCTTCTGCTGCCGCAACGGCAGACTTCTGCAGCGTTGCATCTTCCGGTGCATTACCCAGTTCCTGCAACGCACGGTCAAGCTTGCCGAGCGCGGAGGCAAGTGATCGCTCATCCTGCGGCTGGCCTACCAGATCGGTGAAGACAGTCAGCGAGGCAGACAGGACATCCTGTCGCCCCAAACTGGCGGCTGCAATACGCATGTCGCGGATCAGATATTCATCCACCTTGCGGCTGATACCCTGGACCTCAACACCCATGCCGACGCCATTGACGATCCGATTTCCCAGATTCACATCCTTGCGGACATACCCTTCCGTCTGGGCATTGGCGATGTTCTGGCTGACGATGGCCGCCTGTGTTTGCGCCGCCTGAAGCCCGCTCATCGCGGACTGTATCGCCTGAGAAATGGTCATCTTTCCTGTCCTCGGTCTTGAGCCCTACTCGCTATCAGCGCTTCAGGTTCGTCAGTTCCTGCAGCATCTCGTCGCCGGTCTGGAATATCTTGGCGTTGGAGGAGTAGGCACGCTGCGTCTGGATGAGTTCAGTCAATTCCTCGGCGATATCCACGTTGGAGGCTTCAAGCGCACCGGAGATAACCTCACCCGCCGGCCCCTTGCCGGCATCCCAGAGGCGCATGGTTCCCGCTTCCTGCGAGAGACGGAATGTGTTGCCGTCTTCCGAAACGAGGCCGTTCGGGTTTGTCACATTGGCGAGCGGAATCTTGTAAACAGGCGTCCGCTGACCGTTGTTGAACACGGCCGTCACGATGCCGTCTTCGCCAATGTCAACGCGCAGAAGCTCACCCACCTGAGCACCGTCAATGTTGATACGGTTCGGCGAATAGTCGCCCACAAACTGCACCACGCCATTGAGCGAGTTGACCTCGCCAAGACGAAGATCAATGGACTGTCCATTGACCGTGGTGAGAGAGGCAACGCCACCCGCAAAAGGCAGGGCAGTGACGATGGAAGCAGGCGTACCGGCATTCGCGCCCGTGGCATTGAAGACATAATCAACAGTGCCGATGCTCGTGCCGTCATAGTCGAGAATGTTGAGCGTCCACTGGTTCTCCACCGCAGTATCCGGTTGCCACTCCAGCGTCATACGGCGCGCATTGCCGAGCGGATCGTAATAGGTGACAGAAGTCTGAAGCGGAGCCACCGGTGTACCCGTGCCCGTGAGCTGCATCGGCAGGTTCGCGGCGAAATCAACCACTGTGGTCGGCGCACCCGCAAAACCGAGGCTCGCAACATTGATCGTTTGCAGGTCGGCGAAGGAATCCTGCGACGGATTCGGAATGGCCGTTGTGCCATCCGAATTGAGCGCGTAGCCCTGCAGATAGAAACCTGCCGAGTTCACGAGGTCGCCATTCTTGTCAATGGCGAAGGAGCCTGCCCGCGTCAGCGCATATGTCGTATCGGCGCCACCGCCCGCATTATTTGCAACGACAAAGAAACCGCCGCCGCCGATCGCAAGGTCCGTAGTGCTGGATGACGTAATGAGGCTGCCCGCGCTCGACACATCCATGCGAACCGCAGGGCGCACGCCGCCCGATGTATATTCGGTGCCTGTCGCCGCCTGCGTCACCATCGTGGTGAATTGCACATCGGCGCGCTTGTAGCCGATGGTGCTGGAGTTCGAGATATTATCGGCGAGTGCGCCGAACTTCATCGACTGCGCCTGAAGTCCGGAGACACCGGCCCGCATTGCACCCAAAACACTCATGGATAGCTCCTTGCTTCATCATGTTGTCCCCGGTCATTCTGGACAGGAAGCAGAGCCCTTCTTGGGATGCAGCTTGGCAAGCTGTGACGCCGCCATATGGTGCAATGCTAGAAGCGCATGTTTAAGGCAGGGATAAAGATTCAGACCCTTTGCAGCTGGAGCCGCTTCTCATCCCTGGCTTGCAAGCACAAGAATGGTGATACGCCGGTTGCGGGCATCAAACGCATCTTCCTCGATCAGCGGTGTGCGATCGCCATGGCCCTCGACACGCAGAATGCGGTCGGGCGCCATTCCGCCTTCGACAAGCGCGCGCCGTGCCGCATTTGCGCGATCAGCAGAAAGCTCCCAGTTGGAATAACCGTCGGCCGTGCGATAGGGAAGCGCATCCGTATGGCCGGTTATCATGATTCCGTTCGGAATATCCCGGATTACCTGCGTGATCGCAGAGACAATCTCCGCCGCCTCGTTTTCCAGCCGGGCAGAACCCACCGGAAACATCGAGAACTTGTTGTCATCCGTGATCTGGATGCGAAGCCCGTCGTTGTCGATATTGAGCCTCACATTATCGGTAAGGCCATTGTCCTCCAGAAGCTGCGTCAGTTGTGCAAGCAACTCCATGCGCAGGGCTTCGAGATCCTCTCCGCGCCCAGCTCTTTCATGCAAGGGGGAAACCTCAAGCTCCGACAGAAGTTTCTCAGGCGCATCCGGGTGAGTAACCAGTTCCTGATAAGTGTCGAGCGCAATCGCCTCGTTGGGATCACCAAAGGGATCATCAAAGGTTCTGACTGCGGTTTCTTCGGGCGTGGCAGTGAGGTCAGTTCTGATCTGCGCCATGGGGGCAACGCTCAGATCGCGCGCCTCATCCTTCGGCTTCGTTCCCCGCTCCATCTGCGCGCCCTGCGGCATACGCTTCTCGGTCCCGAGTGCTGAAACATAAGGAGGGGCTGTCATCGGATGGCCGAGACGCCCTGCCCCGTCCGGCGCGTCGAGCGAGCCTTGCGTGTCGGTCGTGCGGCCGGCCAGAAGCCCGTCGGTGCCGGACGTACCGGTCGAAACAGAAACAGGATTGAAATAATTGGAGATGCCGTCGCGTTGCTCCTTCGTTGTCGCATTGACAAGCCACATAAGCAGAAAGAACGCCATCATCGCCGTCACGAAGTCAGCATAGGCGAGCTTCCACACCCCCGTATGTCCGCCTTCAAGTTCCGGGTCATGCCGCCGCACTTTGACGATGACAACTTCCTGCGTTTCCTGCGACTTTTCTGCCACGAGCCCGCCCCTCACCAAGGCATCACAATGTCATAGACCTGCTGCCCATAGCGCGGCTGCTGCACATCCGAGATCATGCCCCGCCCGCCATAGGCAATCCGGGCCTCGGCAATGTCCTTGTAGCCAATCTCGTTTGCAGCATTGATATCCATAGGCCTGATCACGCCTGCGACGCGCAGATCCCGCATTTCATAATTCACAAGAACTTCCTGACGTCCGGAGATGGCGAGGTTGCCATTCGGCAGGACATCGATTACGACGGCCGCAATGCGGAGCCTGATCTGTTCCTTGCGGTCAATATCGCCACTCCCCCGGCTACGACTGCGACTTGAGCCCTGAACGGCGGGGGTCAGCTCAAGCTCGTTGACCGCATCCGTCGCAATATCCTCAAGTCCGAAAAGCGCCTGCAGCGATGCGTCCTCCGACGCCTCGCGGCTGCGCTGGCTCGTATTATTGAGCTTGGCGCGGTCATCAATATCAATCAGAACAGTCACGATATCGCCGATCTGCTTTGCTCTCACATCGACGAAGAATTCCTTGTTGCCCGGCGACCAGAGCGACGAAAAAGGGCGCGGGGCTGGCTCATCGACAGGCATGGGGATCGATATCTGGCGCGCGATTTCGCCATCATGCTTCGCCACCACCATCGGGCTGAAATCGGGTGCCACGCCAACACGCGAAAGCCTGTCGCATCCACCGAGCATCGCACAGGTCGCCATCAGAACTACGAGCTTCTTCATTTCCCGCCCTTACCTGCCAATATCGACCTGGCTGTAGCCACTCACCGTTGCATAGAGGACCGATCCCGTATCCGGATTTGTCACGCGCACTGTCTCGCCCATTGCGCCGTCTTGCGCGGAAACCACCCGCAGGCTGAGTTCGAGCCCGCCTTGCGTGTAGCGCGCCTGAACACGCTTATTCCGCTCCACCAGCACAGGCTTTCCGACCGTCAGCGAAGAAATCACATGCCCCGGCAGCAAGGTGCGCCTGGCCTGCATTCCGACAATATCGTCCATCTCCGTCACGCTGTCGGGGCGCAGGCGACGCACAGGAATCTCGATCTTCTGCAAATCTGCCCGGGAGATCAGATCGCCCGCCTGAATGCGGGTTGCAGGCACAATGGCATAGGCCATCTCCTCAGCCTCCGCCCGAAGGGGCAAGAGCGCAAAACACGCGAGAAAAGCCAGCCACCGGATGCAACGTCTCATGACCATCACCTCATATTCGTGACGGTGCTCGACATCTGATCTGCCGTTTCAATGACCTTGGAGTTCATCTCATAGGCGCGCTGGGCGGAAATGAGATCGGTGATTTCCTGCACCGAGTTCACATTGGAACTCTCAAGAAACTTGTGGCGGATCTTGCCGAAACCATCATCAGAAGGCACCCCCACAACAGGCGCGCCAGATGCCGTCGTCTCGGCAAAAAGATTGTCGCCCAGCGCATCAAGGCCGATTTCATTGGCGAAAACCGCAATCTGGATCTGGCCCACATTCACCGGCTCCACCTGATCGGGAACCGTGGCGAAGACCTGACCGCTCTGATTGACCGTCACATCAATTGCATTGTCCGGAATGGCAATGCCCGGCTGCAACAGGAAGCCGTCTGCCGTCACAAGCTGTCCTTCCGGCGACTTCTGAAAGGCGCCAGCGCGCGTATAGGCGGTTTCGCCATTCGGCAGATCGATCATGAAATAGCCGCGACCTTGAAGCGCCAGGTCGAATGTATTGCCCGTTTCCATAAGGCTGCCCTGAAGTGCCACGCGGCGCACCGCCGTCGTCTTCACTCCAAGGCCGATCTGAATCCCGGCGGGGATGATGTTTCCTGCGTCGGTTGACTCTGCCCCCTGCCGCCGCTCGGTCTCATAGAAGAGGTCGGTGAACTCCGCCCGCGCCCGCTGAAATGCGGTCGTGTTCATATTGGCGATATTGTTCGAAATCACCTCGACATTCGTCTGCTGCGCCATCATGCCGGTCGCGGCAATGCTCAGAGCCCTCATGTCACTCTCCTTTGTCTTTCATAACCGGCTGTTACTCGATGCGACCAATCGTGCGGATCGCATTTCGTGCGGTTTCATCGCCTCCTTCGACCAGCGTTTGCGCACGCTGATAGGCGGCTGAAATATCGATAAGCTGCGTCATCGCCAGAACGGCATTGACGTTTGAAAGCTCAAGCGTCCCCTGCATCAGCTCAATGCCTTCGGCTGGTGTCAGGGCGCCACCGCCGACATAGAGCCCTCCCGCCTCATGCGCCAACGCGCCTTCATCGGCGGCCCGCACAATCTCTATGCGTCCGAAGACGCGCTCACCATCGCCTATGGTGCCGTCCTTCATGATCTGGAGATTGCCGGCATCTTCCGGGATTTCGACAGGCGCACCACCCACGCCAAGCACTTCATAGCCCGCGTGGTTTACGAGCGTTCCCTCTGGATTGAGATGCAACCTGCCATCACGCGTGAGGCGGACACCGTTTTGCGTCTGGACCTGCAGCCAGCCCTCGCCCCGGATCGCCACATCAAGGGGGTTTCCCGTTTCGCGGAAGGTGCCTGCTTTCCTGTCTGTGTAGCTGAACTTGTCCACCACATAGGAAACGGTCTGCCGGTCATGCGTCTTTTCCAGATGACTGTCGAAGAGAACGGACTCCGCGCGAAACCCGACCGTGTTCACATTCGCGATATTATTGGCCAGCACATCAAGCTGCTGCCGAAGCGCTAGCTGGCTGGAAAGCCCCACATAAATCTGCGTCTGCATCGCCTCGTCCCGGTTCCGTCTCAGCTTTGAACGTGGGTTTAACCTGAGGCAGGCAGTTTAAACGGGCGTTTCGATTTCAACCGGACAGGCGGAAATGAGAACAGTCAATACAAACCGGCGGGCTAGCAGACATCTGAAGATGAAGCTGCTCGCAACCACCATGCTGATCTCTATGTCTCTCCCCGGCACATCCCTGGCGCTGGAGAGCGAACAAAGCTTCCTCGAAAGCCGCCAGACACTCGAAAGACAGATTGCAAATACAGAAGGTGACGAGCAGGCCTATGCGCGGCTTCAGCTCATGAAGCTCTATATGGAGCACAGTTTCTATCGGGAGGCCTATGCGCTTGCGGCAGGCACCGCCGATACACCTCAAGCCATGACACACCCTGACGATCAGGAAATGGCAAAGACCGCCTTCATTCTCGCCCGCCTTCCTGACAGCGAAGACATACTCGGCGCTCGGAGCTTCACCCTGGCCGACCCTGCCAAGGAGATTCTCTGGCAGCTTGTGCATGCGGCCCATTCCGGCAAAGCCATTCCGGGAGATATCGAACCCGCAAAAGCCCTTCCCTCCCTGCATTCAGTCGCGGAATATTCAACAGCCATTCAGCAGCACATCGCTTTGACGCTCATCAATGCTGCTTTTGATGCAGGTGACGGAATCTTTGCTCGCGCCCTCATCACTCATCTTCCCTCTGCTGCCCTCGCGACTTTTCCGCGGGATTGCCAGACATGGGTGTCCGGCCGTCTTGCAGAGCTTGAGAACTATCCACGCACCGCACTGGACCGCTACAAGGAGATCAAGGGACCAGACGGTCAATGCGCGGCAATGGCGATCCAGCGCCGCATTGTGCTCAGCCTTGAAAGGGGCGCTCTCTCGCCGCAAGAAGGCCTGACCGCTCTGGAGAACTTGCTTCAGGACTGGAAGGGCGATCAAGTCGAGCGGGACGCTCTCATCCTTGCCGTCCATACAGCCTCTTCATTAAACGACGGGGACAAGGCCCTTGCCTATCTGGAGAAGCTGCACAAACGCTTTCCAGAAAGTTTCGAAGACGAGCGGATCAGAGAGAAGGCCCATCACCTCGCCTTGGAACGCCTGACCATCGAGAAGGACTCCACACCGGAAGAACTCAGATCAGACCGCGCAACGTTCCGTCCTTTCATTTCCGCTGGCCTCGATCTCTTTCAGGCCGATATGGCCTATGCCCGCATGATGTTTACCGCCGGCCGCTATCACGAGGCACGAGAAACATATGAAGCATTGCTGGGCGATCTCGCCGGTGATGCCCGCGGCGCAACGCTCGCTGCAAAACGTGACCTCATCGCCGCACTCGCCCGGACCTGGCTCAAACTCGGTGACACGGCGAAGGCGCAGGAGATACTGGCTTCCGCACTGAAAGACAGAGACCCGACGACATGGGAAAGCCTGCTCCGGGATGCCTATCTCGATGTCGCCATCGCACGTCACGAGATCGACGCCGCGCGCAAAATACTCGGCGCAACAATCACCGACCGTGAAAGGCGGCAACTCGCGGATGCCGCACTCAGGCAAGATCAGGTTCAGGCCGCTTTCGATCTGACCCGCGAGATTTTCTTCGCGGGCGAGAACATCACCATTGAGGATTGTGACCGGCTTGCTACCGCCGCCCTGCTGTTGAGCGAGGAAAATGAAGCAAACCGCATTCTCGCACCGCATCGGAACATCTGGGGCGGAAGCGCAAGAATTGCGGCAATCGCCTTTACGAGCGCCCCCGAGACAGAAACGGACAACATTTCCCCGGAAAGCCGGATGAGCGCCATTCTGGAAGCAAGCGATGACCTCATCACTCTCGCATCGGAACTCGCCACCGCCCCCTGACAAAAAAAAGGCGACCATTCGCATGGTCGCCTTATCCGGCCCTCGGACGTTCCGACTTTTCAGATTTTGTAACGAGCAAGCTCCGTGAGAAGAGAAGGGTCGATGCTCACCAGCGTATTGCTGCCGAGCGGTGCAATCGGAGCTATACCATGCGCGGCGAGATTGATCATGTCCGGCGCCTTGCCGGATACATCCCAGAACGCTGTGAAACGCTCCAGAAACTTCTGCACCTTCTCAGGGTTCTTCAGATCCTCAATAGGGAATCTCTCTTCAAAATAGGAAACCTGCTTGTCAATATTGGTCTGCGCGAATTCGTCCGGCAGGCCGAAAGCAGTTCGCACCACTTCCGCCAGCGCCGGGTCGCCCAGCACCTCATACCAATTGTCGATACCGGGCGCCATGCGCTGGAAGTAGAGCGCCAGCCGCACACCCTGATTGCTCTCCCCCGCCTGAATTTCCAGCTCCTGCTGCATATAACGCAGGACTATCTTTTCAACATTGGAGGTGATGAGCATGTTGAGATTGCCGGTCTCGGCAAAGCCGAAGGCCGTTGCGATTTCCTTGAACCGGCTGTCCGTCAACAAGTTCGCCATGGATTTGGGATCTTTGACCCCGCCGTCAAATACCTTCTTCATCAGGCCCTTGGCATAGATTTGCTCTTCAAGGCCGAAGGCTTTCATCGCAAAGGTGTAAAGCCTGTAATCATTCATCAGCTCATCGCCCGACGAAACCTTGGCGATGTTCTCGCGGAAATAGGCCGCTTCCCGCTTGATGAAGTTCTGGTTGCCGATCGCCTCGATACGCGCGCTCATATTCTGCGAGGTGATCCTGTAGTCGAGAAAAGTTGTCATGGACACGCCTCCGCCAGCGGTCGTATGGCAGGCGTATCCCCCAGAAGCCGCTCCTCATAGGCAAGGACGGATTTCAGCTCGCGAAGCGCAGCATAGAAGTCGCCGTTTTCCACAAGCCCGTCGATGCGCGAAAGCGTATCCAGCACCTCGGCATTCTCCAGTGCATAGCGCAACTGCCCCATCACCGTGTTGTAATGCAGCTTGTGCCTCTCGACATTTTCCGCATCGATCAGCATGAGCTGGATAACGAAATAGACATGCTGCGTCGGCGTCTTCACATCAGCAGGATCGAGAATGTCAGGGCCGCGGATGACATGGGCGTAGTTTTCAACGCTGATGGTCGCCCGCTGCGACTTGCAGGAGATCACGGCACCATTGATAACGCATTTGTCACCATGAAGAAGGCGGATGTTCAGTCCCATGGGTTCAATCCCTCGCTCAACATTCAGGACGATGCGCTAAGGCCTGCGATCATCGCTTGATTGACTTCGATAAGACCGGAGACCGGCGCGTCCCCGCTATGGATGCTGGACGATTCTCGCTCTACCCATATCGCGAGTGACAAGAGGCCCGCCTTGAGTTCGTTTGGCATCTGGTTGCTAGGATCAACGACATCGCTTGCAAGAGCGGCCCAAAGGCGGCGGTTTTCCAGCACTGCCCTGTGAAAGAATTCGGTGCGGCTCTCCTCCTTGTCCGCCAATCGAAGCTGATCGGTCACGCGCTCAAAAATGCGTCGTTCCATATCGCGTGGCGCAACAATTTCCTCTTTTGTCTCTTTATAGGCATTGATCTGGCGCATTCAGCCTTCTCCCGCGAAACCGCCTGCATTGGCGCATTGGCATCGACGCTAGAAGACGATGTTTAAGCGGGGTTTTAAGGTTGGCCCGCAAAGAAGAGCGCAGATGGTGTCCCGATCAAGGACGCTGGAGGCGCCGCCCGCCACATTCTGCCGCCTGGCGAATCTTTCGCTCAAGAAGTGTGAGTGCATGGGACACGACGAGATTTCGCATCTCATCAGGTTCCATCGGTTCAAAGCGGCATTCTTCTACCTCTACCGGCTCGCCTCTGAGGCCACACCCGAAGATCACACGGCCGACAGGGTTGCCATCTTCATCCTCTGCCGGCCCGATCACACCGGTGAGCACAAGCGCAATATCCGCCAATGATCGCTCCAGCGCCCCTTCTGCCATGCGCCGCGCTATCTCCGGTTCGACACTTCCGATTTTCTGCAGCAACTCACGCTGGACGCCGAGCGCAACCGCTTTCTGATCTTTCGTGTAAACGACAAAGCCACCTTCCAGGGCCGTTCCCGCCCCTTCCGCACCTGAGAGAAGCGTGCAAACAAGGCCGCCACTGCAGGATTCCGCCGTGACGAGCGACATCTTGGCCGACGTCAGAAGGTCCATGACGGTGGTGGCTTGTTTGATTGTCTCCTCACTCAGCGTTGGTCCGCCCACTTCAGCCTCCGGCAAGGTCGCTGCTATCCGGGTCCAGCAACGAAAATGATGCTTCCGCATCAACGGACGGGGGCGGGTGAGCGTTCCATCACAAGCGCGCGGCGAGGGTACCGTTTCGGGCTGGCAAGCGATCTAGGGCTTCTGCCCGTAGGAGCCGAATTGTTCGGCGACGCGGGCCATCTCTGCATCATCGAGCAGAACCGGCCCGCCAATGGCGAGCGTGCCGTAATAAATGGCCGCCTGTTCCTCGATCTCTTCGGCAATCACCAGCGCCTGTTGAAGGCTCGGCGCCACCGCTATCTGTCCGTGATTGGCCATGAGCGCGCCATACTGCCCTGACAGCGTCTCGCAGACCAACACCGCAAGCTCCTCAGTGCCGAAGGTCGCATAAGGCGCCACCGGCACTGTCGGCCCGCCGCTCACCGATACCATGTAATGCAGCGAGGGAATGGGACGGTTCGCACAGGCAAGCGTCGTTGCAAAGCGCGAATGGCAATGCACCACGGCATTCACATCCGGCCGAAGCTGCAACAGCTTCACATGCATCCGCCACTCGCTTGAAGGCTTCATGCCCTCAGGATTGTAACGGCCTTCCGCGTCCATACGCACAATATGCTCGGGCTGAAGCCGGGAAGGCGGAACGCCTGAGGGCGTGACCAGCATGTCCGACCCCAACCGCGCCGAGACATTGCCCGACGTGCCCCGGTTGAGGCCCCGCGCGTCCATGTACACCATGACATCGACAATCTGCTGGCGCAGCTTTTCTTCCAGTTCATTCATCCTGCGTAACTTTCGGAAGCGTTTCACCGCTTCCTCCCCTGAGCGAAGCTCTCAAGCTTGCCACAGGTCGCAGGTCCTGCGCCACCAGCGCGGCTGTTGCCGCCGCAAGTGTAGTGCGTTCAAGGTGCCATCAAAACTGCCCCAGCGCGACGCGGCGAACTGCGTCACTGTCGGTCGGCTGGTGTCCGACCTTGTGCATTGGCGCGGGCGCTTCCTGCACGGTGTTCGAAAGGCGGCCAACGCCGGTTACCTCCACCTCCACGACATCACCGATATTCATGGGGCGGGAGTTGGCCGGGGTGCCCGTCAGCACGATGTCGCCGGGCAGGAAGGTGATGTGTCGCGACAGGTCGGCAAAGATGTAATCGATGGGGAAAGTCATCTCGCTGACCGGCCCGTCCTGCACCACCTTGCCGTTGATATAGGTTCGCACGCTTTCCTTGCGAATATCGACGCCACGCACAACGCCGGGGCCGATGGGGCAGAACCCGTCCTGCCCCTTTACCCGGAGCATGGAGCCGGCATCCGTATCACGGAAATCCTGAGCGCCGACATCATTTGCCGGAGCAAAGCCCGCAAGATGATCCCAGACCTCTTCCGGTGCGACATTGCGCATCGGCTTGCCGACGATTGCAGCAATCTCGCCTTCATAATTCAGATACTGGCAATCTGCCGGGCGGTTCAGAAAGCCGCCGTGTGAATTGAGTGTTGTAAGCGGCTTCTGAAAATAGGTCGGCGTGACGAGCGGCGGCGCCTTGAACTCGACACGACGCGAGTCGTAATTCAGATGAATGCAGATGATCTTGGTCGGATCGCAAGGCGGCAGATAGGTCGCACTCGCTTCATCCACCACCCGGCCGTCACCAAGGCGCAATATGCCGCCTTCCTCGGGTTTCACCCAGACAGGCGTTCCCTGATGGAGTATTCGCCGCCACTCTTCGCGCGGACCTTCAAGAACCGACATTTCTCTCTCCCGATTTCAGTTGCAGGTCACAGCGCCTCAGGCGGGCACCATGAAGCCTTTCATGTTCTCAAAGATCGGCATGTGACCGTAGGAATCGCGCTGATAATATTCAGACTGTCCTGTCGGCTCGCGACCACCCCATCCGATTTCATTCATGAACCCTGACGGGTTCTTGAAATAGAAGGAATAGTTGTGGTCGTTCGCGTGGCTTCCCGGTTCGATAATGATCGGCAGCCCCGCCTCGCGGACGATGTCATAGGTGAGGCCAACATCTTCCAGCCTCTGCATCTCGAACATCAGATGGTTGATCCGCTTCTCCGCTTCTCCGCCAAAGGCGAGCGTATGCTGCCGCGTGTTGCAGTGGAGGAACATGAGCTCGACCGGCTCTTCAAGGCCCGGAATGGCGATCTTGTATTCAACCCCGCCACGCATTCCGAGAAGAGTGTAGAAAGCATGCAGTTCCTCAAAGTCGGCGCGCCGGTTCAGCATCATATGGCCGAACCCGCCACCCGCGGTCCTGAAACCGCCATGCATTCCCCGCCCCGGATAGAAGGGGCGATCATACTGAACCAGAGGTCCGTGAAATATTTCGATATCGAACCCGTTGGGATCGGTCACGAACATGACCTCAAGCAAATGGCGCGCGGCGGCCTCACTCTTGCTTCCGATCCGCACCGGCACGCCCGCTGCTTCCAGCCTTGAGGCCATCTCCCGAAATTCCAGCACACCCGCCACGCGAAGCCCCATGGCAAGCAGGTCATCAGCCGGGTCTTCCACCAGCTTTATACGATGATGCCAATAGTCCATGCGCAGATAGCGCGTCTTCTCGTCTTCGCCGGGCCGCACCTCGACCGCAAGAATCCGGGAAGCAAACCGCTCCCAGGCCTTTATGTCACTGACCCCCAACGTTACATAGCCAAGCTCTGTGACTTCCGCTGCCATGTTTCCCTCCCCTAGCCCGCAAAACTGTCTTTGCGTACGGCAATGTTTTTGATGTCGCTGTAGAAGTCGAAGCTCCAGTTCCCGCCCTCTCGGCCAAGGCCGGAATCCTTCGCCCCGCCGAAGGGTGCTGCGAGATCGCGAATGAAGAAGCAGTTGACCCAGAAGGTGCCAGCCGTCACACGCGAGGCAATATCCATTGCCCGCTTCTCGTTTTGACTGAACAGCGTGCCCGCAAGGCCGTAGCGCGTGTTATTGGCAAGCGCCACCACTTCATCATCCGAGGTAAAACTCTGCCAGGTAAGAACAGGCCCGAAGACTTCCTTCTGCGAAATCTCAAGCCCGGGGCTTACCTGAGCGAAAAGCGTCGGCTCGAAATAGAGTTCGCCGATATTTGCCTGAGACCCGCCCCAGAGCGGAACAGCTCCATCCGCCTTGGCGCGCTCGACAAAGCCCACCACGCGCGCGAAATGCTCCTTGTGGATCAGAGGACCGACGCGCGTATTCTTGTCGCGCGGATCCCCCAACACCATGTGGCTTGCGGCGGTGCGGACCTTTTCGAGGAACTCTTCCTCGATTTTCTTCTCCACCATGATGCGGGTGCCCGCGAGGCACACCTGCCCCGCATTCATGTACTGCCCCGCAACCGTTTGCGCAGCCGCTTCAAGATCTGCATCAGCGCAGACGATAAAAGGCGACTTGCCGCCAAGCTCTGCGCTCAGGGGCGTGATCGAACTTGCCGCCGCACGGCCGATGATCTTCGCCGTATCGGTCGAGCCGGTGAAGCTGATGCGATCTATGTCGGGATGGTTCACCAGCGCATCACCCGCGACCTCGCCAATGCCCTGCACCACATTCAGTACACCTGCAGGAATCCCCGCTTCATGTGCAATGTCTGCCATGAGCGAACATGTCAGCGGTGCCCATTCCGGTGGCTTCACGACAACGGTGTTGCCCGCCGCAAGCGCCGGCCCGACCTTCCACGTCGTCAGCATCAGCGGCGCATTCCAGGGAGTAATAAGAACGGCAACACCTGCCGGGTCATACTTCACATGGTTCACGACTTCCGGCGAGTCGATCACATGCCCGTCAAGCGTAAGCGCCCAGTCCGCAAAGAACTCGATGTTCTGCGCCGCGCGCGGCACGACACGATGGATATTGCCCATCAGCAGCGAGCCATTATCCATCGTTTCGACGGCCGCAAGCTCGTTCGCCCGCGCCCTGATACCTTCGGCAAACTTCTTTAGATAGGGAAGCCTCCCCTTGGGGCCGAGGGCCGCCCAGGCCGGAAATGCTTTCCGCGCTGCTGCGACCGCCGCATCGGCCTCGCTTTTTCCGCCCGCCGATATATCGGCGAGGTGAGAGCCGTCGATCGGTGAGAAGTTTGCAAACTTCTCCTTCGAGGCCACACGCTTTCCTCCGATCCAGTGATCGGTCGAAACCTCTACACCGGCAACCTTCACGATGTTTGTGCTCATCACACCGCCTCCGCGAGCTTGAGTTCGGGGGCGAGGACGCCGTCTTCCTTCAGGAAGCGATCAACCAGACGATCAGCCCGGGACCGGTCTGCAATCATATGCGCGAGCTGTTGATTGCGGGCACCCGATGCAAGATAGAAACGCTCATACTGTTCGCCTCGGCTGCCAAGCGCGCTGCCCGTGAAATCCCAGGCAAGGCGGAAAAGCCGTGCGCGCGTTTCTGCGTCGATACCATTTGCGCCATGCATGTAGCGGTCGATCAGGGGGCGAAGTTCGGGATGATTGAGCTGTGCCTGTGTCGGTGCCGCCAGAAGATTATGCGAGCCGAGAAGCCGAATGATCTCGTTCACACGCGGGAACCATGTCGGCAAAAGAGACTTCAGTGCCGAGAGCGGCGCGCCCTGCGGAAACCAGACACCATTGCCGAACTCATGGGCATTTTCTTCCGCTGCCTGAATGCAGGAGCGCGCAAACTCGCCATAGCTCCAAAGCTCTCCAAGCATCTGAACGGAAGGCGGCTGCATGCCCCCAACAGCTTCCGTCATGCGTGTCGCAATTCCCCATGCAAATTCAAGCTTGGTTTGCGCCCGGATCATGGTCTGTTGCATGACATTGGGGAACCAGCCCGTGGACATGACCTGATTGTAAACCGCCGTATTGCAATTGATGTGGATACGGTCATAGGGCACTTCTACATCGTCGAAGATCACGAAGGCATCCTGCTCATCGAAGCGTGAGGAGAGCGGGTGATCCTGAACATTGAGCGAGCCGGAGCAACTGTCCCGGCAGATGAACTTCAGGCCCGGCGTATCCATCGGAATGCAGAACGCGAGGGCATAGTCATCCGCATCAGGCCGCACGGGATGCGCCGGATAAACAGCCAGTTCGTCTGCAAAAGGCGCGAGTGTCGCCAGCACACGGGCACCACGCACGATGATGCCATGTTCCGTTTCATCGACCTTGTGCAGCGGCACTTCATTGGGCGCCCCGACAAAATCCCCGCCCGCCTTGTCGATTGTCGGATGGATAATCGTATGCGTCAGCGAAATGTCGTTGCGGCGCAGATACTTCTGGTAATTGACAAGGTTCTCCGCCCCTTGCTCATTGCCATTCGCACCCCATTCATCGGCACGCCCGGCAAACCCCGCATAGGTCACGTTCATATAGTCCGGTGAACGCCCCATCACGCCGACAGTGTATTCGGCATGGCGCTGCAACGCCTTATGGCGCCGAAGAAGATCTTCCTTCGATCGCGGGATCATGTGGCTCACATTGATCGGCTCACCCGTTTCAGGGTCCGGCATCAGGCAGTCATCGGCATACTGATGCTGCAGATCAAAAAGACCGGCGAGACCGCGCGCCGCTCCTGCAAAGGCCGGGTGATCGACAATATCCGTGACCTTTTCGGAGCCGAGCCAGATTTCTCTCTTTCCCCTCAGCCCCTTCAGAAACTCTTCTCCCGTCCGTGCAGCCATCTGGCAGTTCCTCCCGTTGCACGCCCGGCCGCTTCCTCAAATACGGCCGTTTATGATTCTTTTCATTTATGACTACAGTCATTTTTAAATTTACTGTCAAGAAAAACCGCGCGGCGGGAGGCAAACGGAGTGATTGACAATGCCCTCTCATCCGCCAAGTTGTTGGCAAATCAGAATTTCTTGCGTTTATCGAAGATGAGGTTCGGCGTGGGTGAAGAGGTGATAAGACGGTCTACGAAGGGAAAGGCAGGCAAAGCTCCTCCCCTTGGCCGGCGTGAACGCAACAAGCAGGAGAAACTTGACCGCATTCTCAATGCGGCGCGGGACCTTTTCGCCGCGAAAGGCTTTGCGGAAACCACGACCCAGGAAATCGCTGACCGCGCCGATATCGGTACGGGGACCCTCTTCCTCTATGCCAAAAGCAAGGAAGACCTGCTCATCCTCGTCTTCAAGGACGAGATGATCCAGACATCGCAGGCAGCGATCCAGAAGGTTTCACCCGATACCCCGCTTATCGACCAGCTCATGCAGGTTTTCGGGGCGATGATTGCCTATCACAACCGCGACCTGCCGCTGGCACGCGCGCTCATTCGTGAAATCACCATCCTGTCATATGCGGAGCGCGGCAAGGATGTGCAGGCCTTGATGCGCATCATCTATCGCGGCATCAGCAACATCGTTCTCGATGCTGCAAGGCGAAAGGAGATCAGGTCCGACATTGATCTCACCCTTTTCGGGGAAATCTTCTTCGGCATCTACTATCTGGGCCTTATCGGCTGGCTCAATGGCCACACGTCAAAGCAGGCCTTTGTGAAAGGGCTGCGCATGAAACTTTCTCTCGTGATCGAAGGATTGCGAACAGGCAAACCCGCCGGGAAGAAGCGCCTGAAAGCAGCGGACGGCGAAAAAGCCTGATCGAGCACCCCCTTTTATTGACTTTCATCATTTATGATGACACTCATTTTACTTCCGGCGGCGGAGAACCGGAGTTATGAGGGGGGATCACGATGACGACATCACTCAAGCAGCGCTGGGCAAAGGGCGAAGTCACTCTCGGTGCCTGGTGCATGATCCCTGAAGCTCTGACGGCAGAAGCACTCGGTCGCGCGGGCTTCGACTGGGTGCTCGTTGACATGCAGCATGGCTGCATGGATTACGAGACGGCCCTCAACATGATCCGCGCCATTGACCTGACCCCCGCCCTGCCCGTCCTGCGTGTGCCGTGGAACGATCCCGGCATCATTGGCCGCGCGCTTGATGCGGGCGCGCTTGGCGTTGTCATCCCCATGATTCAGACCGCGGAGGACGCTAAGCGTGCTGTCGAAGCGTGCCTCTATCCGCCCAGGGGCCGCCGCAGCTTCGGCCCTGTCCGCGTGGGCATGCGCGACGGTACAGGATATTTCATGGAAGCGAACGATCGCGTCGCCGTTGTTCCAATGATCGAAACGCCCGAGGCACTTGCGAATGTCGAAGAGATTGCCGCGGTGCCGGGCGTGGACGCCCTGTTTGTCGGCCCCTTCGATCTTTCGATCGCACTCGGCCTGCCGCCGGGTGACAATGACGGCAAGCCCGCCTTTGATGAAGCGATTGCGAGAGTTTCGGCTGCTGCCCGTACCAACAATATAGCAACTGCCGTTCTGTCGAACGCGAAGGTAGCGCCCCTTCGCATAGAGCAGGGCTTTCAGATGGTTTCCACCACAACCGACATCAACGCCCTTTCCATGGCCGCCCGTGCCGATCTGGAGGCGGTGAAAGCTGCTGGAAAGAAAGAGAACTGACATGCTCGACCAAGCCACGCGCGACCGGATTGTTGATGCGTTCTTCGACACCTATGAGACCAGAAAGCCCCTGCCGCTTCCCTCAAAGACGTGGCCCGGCATCGAGGTGGAGGATGCCTACCGCATCCAGCAGGCTTTCATCGCCCGCAAGGTGGCGGCCGGCTCGAAGGTCAAGGGCTACAAGGTTGGCCTTACCTCAAAGGCGATGCAGGAATTTTCCGGCACGACAGAACCGGACTTCAGTGCCATCACCGATAATTTCTTCGTGCCCGAAGCAACACCCATTCCGATGTCGCGCTTCTTCGCGCCCATGATCGAAATGGAAATTGCCTTCGTGATGAAAGAGCCGCTCAGAGGCCCCGGCGTACTGCCTGTCGATGTAATTCGCGCGACGGACTTTGTTCTCCCCGCCATCGAAATCGTTGACTTCCGCGTCGAACGCGGACCGGGCCTCAGCGTGATCGACAACATAGCCGATCTCGCCTTCTGCGGCGCTGTCGTGCTCGGCGCCAATCCGCGCCGTCTCGACCAGATCGACATTCGCCGCGTGAATGGCGCCATCTACAAGAATGGCGTGAAGGAACTCGAAGGTGAGGCCTCCGCCGTCCTCGGCAACCCTGTGACGGCTGTTGCATGGCTCGCAAACAAGCTCGGAGAATTCGGCACGTCCTTCGAACCAGGCGACACGATCCTCACAGGCTCCTTCGTGCGCGTCCTGCCCGTCGAACCGGGCGACGAATTCACCTGCCGCTTCGATCAGGGGCTTGGCGAGGTTTCCACGAGCTTTGTGTAGCAACTTTACCGATTTAGCGAAGAAGACACGCCTGCTTTATTGCGGATTCAGAATTCACTTCGTGCGGGCGCTTGTTCAAAGTGCCTCAGATCCAAGCTGAAGTGACTCAAGTGTTGGAGTTTCAGGATTTCCCGGACACTCCGCCGCGTGGCTCCGACATTAGACCGCGAATCAGAGCGTAGCAGCCAAGCAGGAGGACAATCGCGAAAGGTAGACCGGTTGATACTGCCGCTGCTTGCAACGCTGCAAGACCGCCACCGAGTAGCAGTGCAATCGCAACCAGACCCTCGAAGACGGCCCAGAAGATCCGCTGCGCCATCGGTGCATCGACTTTTCCACCTGCGGTGATGGTGTCGATCACCAGCGAGCCGGAGTCTGACGAGGTGCAGAAAAATACCACCACCAGAACGATGCCGACGAAGGAAGTCATCGCTGTCAGTGGCAGATGCGACAGCATGGCGAAGAGCTTGAGCTCCAGCGCCGAGTCGGTGATGTCGGTGAAGCCCTCACCGATCACGCTGATAGCAGTGCCACCGAAGCTTGTCATCCAGACCACCGATACGAGTGACGGAATGAGCAAAACGGCAATCATAAACTCGCGCACGGTCCGGCCGCGGCTCACACGGGCGATGAACATACCGACAAAGGGTGACCATGATATCCACCAAGCCCAGTAGAAAGCAGTCCAACCCTGTCTAAAATTATCATCTTCTCGCCCGAATGGGTTCGCGAGGGCGGGCAGATGTTCGACATAGGCGCCTAGGTTCAGGAAGAATGCCGTGATGATAGTCAGCGTCGGGCCGGTAAGGATCACGAAGAGCAACAGGAGTGCCGCCAGCACCATGTTGATCTCCGACAACCGTCGTACGCCAGCGTCTAGCCCCGCTATAACCGAAAGTGTAGCGATTGCGGTGATGCCGATGATCAGCAGCACCCTCGATGTATCGGTATCCGGTATGCCGAACAGGAAGTTCAGTCCCGCGTTCGCCTGCTGCGCGCCGAGCCCGAGCGACGTGGCCAGTCCGAACAGGGTCGCGAAAACCGCGAGGATGTCAATGATATGCCCCGGCCATCCCCAAACACGCTCGCCGAAGACGGGGTAGAAAATCGACCTCATCGTCAGTGGAAGACCTTTGTTGTAAGCGAAGATCGCCAGTGCCAGCGCAACGATGCCGTAGATCGACCAGGGGTGAAGCCCCCAGTGGAAGATCGTTGCCGCCATGGCAAGGCGCCGCGCCGCCTCGCTGTCGCCCGCCGCCCCGTCAAGCGGTGCCCAGTCCGTGCGGGCGCCACCTTCTCCAACAATTCCTCCGAAGGCGGCATCATAGTGACCAATCGGCTCAGCCACTCCGTAGAACATGAGTCCGATGCCCATGCCGGCGGCAAAAAGCATTGCCAACCAAGAAGAAAAGCTAAAATCCGGAGTTGCATCGCGTCCGCCAATACGAATTGCCCCCCACGGAAGAACGATGACAGCCAAGCACACCAGAACGAAGGTGTTGCCCGCGATCAGAAAGAACCAGTCGAGATTGGCCGTCAACCAATCGCGGAGACCAGTGAAGAATGCTTTCGCCTCGTTCTGTAACGCCAGTGTGAGAATGACGAAGGCGACGATTACCAGCCCGGAGATTGCAAAGACCGGGTTGTGAACGTCGAAGGAAAGCACTCCCATCCTTCGCTGGACATTATCTTGACCGATCTCATAGTCGGTTTCGATGATTTCGGTAGGTCCCTCGGGATCAGGAATCCCCGTCGATTCAGCGTCGGTCATAAGCTTCCTCCACTATCGTTAAAGTCGGCTACCACCGTCCGATTACGTGCCTCCGCGCATATTGCAATCATAAATACACCAAAACGCGCTGCTATGTGGTTGTCATTCACGTGACGAAAGCAACAGCGCGCGATCGAGCTGCGTGTGCTTGTCAGCGCGCGCATATCGCCGGAAGCATGGGACCTCCGACGTGCGGTGCGCGAAAAGCTTGTCGCGTGGATGTGCGATAGTCATCCGGCTTTGCTGCGTTGTGAAAAGCATGCCGCAATCGCAGGGACGTGATGTGCCAGGCAGCCTGATTGCAAAAGCTGGCTGAGAAAGTTCAGTTCGGCGGTTGCGACATGAGTGCTCCTTTGTTAGCGTGCTTTCGCTGAGTGGGCTTCCATAATCCGCATATGAATGCGGTGTCCTTCAGTCGTGTCTCGCAGCTTTGCTGCCGCGTTTCGTGTAGGCGAAACATCATGGGACGCGGCCCGCTTATCGTGCGTCTGCGCGTTTTATTTTCTGCGGGCTTCAGAAATCGATCTCATAGGTTTCCGGTGGCAAATATGCCGGGACCCTTTGTGTCTGACGGCGGCCTTTGAATGCGCCTGCACGCGCCGCGATCCTTGATGGGGGACTTCAATATGAAATCGTTGATGAAACGGGAACAGGAATTCGGGGATGATCCCCTCGCCATACGCGAAACGGGCCACTACCAGCAGGAGTATGTGGAGTCATTTGTAGAGAAATGGGACGATCTGATCGACTGGGAAGGCCGCGCTGAGAGCGAGGGGCAATTCTTCATCGACATTTTGAAGAAACGCGGCAAACACAAGATTCTCGACGTGGCGACCGGCACGGGATTCAATTCCGTGCAGCTTCTCAAAGCGGGTTTTGATGTAACGAGTGTTGATGGCAGCGCGGAAATGCTTTCAAAGGCATTTGCCAATGCGCGCGATCACAACTTTGTCCTGCAGACGGTTCATGCGGACTGGCGCTGGCTCAACAAGGATGTGCACGGAAAATATGATGCCATCATCTGTCTCGGAAATTCATTCACGCATCTTTTCGATGAGCGTGACCGGCGCCGGGCGCTTGCGGAATTTTATGCGGCACTGAAGCATGACGGCATCTTGATCCTTGATCAGCGCAACTATGACGCCATTCTGGATCTGGGGTTCAAGTCGAAGCACAAATATTACTATTGCGGCGATAAGGTTTCGGCGGAGCCGGAATATGTGGACGAAACGCTTGCGCGATTTCGCTACACATTTTCCGATGGCGCCATCTACCACCTCAACATGTTTCCGTTACGCAAGAATTACACGCGAAAATTGATGCATGAAATCGGCTTTCAGAAGGTCGAAACCTATGGCGACTTCGAGGAGAGCTACAAAGACGAAGACGTCGACTTCTTCATTCACGTCGCGGAGAAAACCTATCATGAAAACGACTAGGTCGCGTGCGGTCGTACAGGCCGAAGCATACTATGACAGTCCGGATGCAGACTCCTTCTACTTCACGATCTGGGGTGGGGAGGACATCCATATCGGTATGTACAAGGACGATTCCGAGGCCATAGTCGATGCGAGTCATCGCAACGATGAAACGCTTGCTTCGATGTTGAAGGATATGACGGCGGGTTCTGTCGTACTTGATATCGGCTCAGGCTATGGCGGTGCGGCGCGTCATGTTGCTCAACGTTTCGGCTGCAAAGTCATCTGCGTGAATATCAGCGAGAAGCAGAACCAGCTTAACCGGGAGTTGAATGCCAAAGCAGGGCTTGATGGACAGATCACGGTTCTGCATGGTGATTTTGAAAATATTCCGGTAGAGGCAGACGCCGTTGATGTAGTGTGGTCGCAAGATGCGATCCTTCATAGCGGTAACCGCCCCCGCGTGCTGGACGAAGTGCGCCGCGTGCTGAAACCCGATGGTCAGTTCATTTTCACAGACCCGATGCAGGCAGATGACTGCCCCGATGGTGTGCTCCAGCCGATCCTTGATCGAATACATCTCGAAACACTCAGCAGCTTCGGCTTTTACGATCGTGCGCTTAGGGAGCGCGGGTTCGAGAAAATCGAAGTTATCGATATGACGCATCAGCTTCGCCGCCACTATTGGCGTGTGGGCGAGGAGTTGAAAGCGAATTATGAGCGACTGACGAGAGACGCAAGCGCGGATTATCTCGACAACATGCTCACTGGGTTGGAACGCTGGGTAGAAGGTGCCGACAAAGGTTGGCTCGCCTGGGGCGTGATGCACTACCGGCTCGCAAAGTAAGCTCACCATTCGGCAGTTACGCCAAAAAGGACGTCTTCAGAGCTGGGCATTACATGGTATCGGTGAGCGGCGGGCCGACAGCGCCGGTGGCGCCTTATGCGACCTTCGGCATCGAGGAGCGTGCGGTGTTGGTCTGCGAGACGCTGTCAGGGCAGTATGGCACTCATGGCCAATCACGGACAGATAGCGGTGGCGCCGAACATTCAATAGGCGCGGGTGATTGCCCAGGCGTTGGTGGGCCCGGCAGGACTCGAACCTGCGACCAAACCGTTATGAGCGGTCCGCTCTAACCAACTGAGCTACAGGCCCCCAACTTCACGGACAGGCGAAAAGCGCCCGCTCCCCGCCATATAGCAGGAGATGAGCGGCCTGTCACAGCCCGGATTCGCGTTTCTTCCCGCCCCAATTTTGCCCGGTTCCGGCCCGAAGCTTGCAGCAATCCATTCAGACGTGGTTCAGCGCGGAAGGTTCATAAGCGCTGAGAAAAGCCGACCTGCTCTGCCACAAAGGATATAGAGAAATGCCGCAGACCCTTTCCCGTCCGTCCTTTTCCTTTCACGCTTTTGCCCTTCCGGCGCTCGCACTCGCAGCCGGACTGATGCTCGCCCCTGCAGCCCACGCTTCGGATGATGCCCCGCGCACCATCACCATCACAGGCGAAGGCGAAGTCACCGCCGTTCCGGACATCGCCTATATCGACACCGGCGTCGTGACCGAAGGCAAGACCGCAGCAGAGGCGCTCGCCGCCAACACCAGGGCGATGAACGAGGTCTTCAAGGGGCTGGAGGAAGCCGGCATCGAAAAGCGGGACATGCAGACATCGCAATTCTCAGTCTATCCCGTCTATGAGCAGGCGAAGGATGACGGCCGCCCCCACACGCCCGTGATTGGCGGCTACCGTGTGCAGAACCAGCTCACCGTGAAGGTGCGCGATCTCGACAAGGCAGGCGCAATCCTCGACCGCGTGGTGACGCTCGGCTCGAACCAGCTTTCCGGCATCCGCTTCGAAATTGACAACCCGAAGCCGCTTATGAATGAGGCACGCAAGGCCGCCGTGAAGGATGCGCTGGAGCGCGCGAAGCTCTATGCGGGCGCGGCTGGCGTGTCGGTTGGCGAAATCCTCTCCATCTCGGAGAACGGCTACTCCATGCCCCGTCCCTATTACGCGAAGGACATGATGGTGATGCGCGCCGAAGCGTCCGCCGTGCCGATGGCGGCAGGCGAGCAGACCGTCTCCGCGAATGTGACGCTCGTCATACGGATCAACTGACCAGCCAAACGGACTCGGCCGAAAAGGATTTCGGGCGGCGCATGACATGGCGCCGCCCTTTCTCTTTGCCCGTGAATAAGATAAAAATATTGACATGAGACTTTTGTCTCATTATCTGGTCACTCAGCTACGCCCCTGATCGGGCGCCCCGAACCAGTTTTGAGGAGAAATCCCATGCCCCTGACGCCAGCCGAAATGGACAGGAAGATCGACGAGCATTTCGCCTTCGAGGCACGTGACGATGTCGACGGCGTGCTTTCAACGCTCACGCCCGATGTGGTGCATGACGTGGTCGGCTGGCCCACTGGCCCCGCGCATGGCCGCGATGCAGCCCGCCCCTTCTACGAGACGCTATTCGCCGATCTCGCCAATGGCGAAGTGACGTCGCTGCGGCGATATCACGGAGAGAATTTCCTGGTCGATGAATCGCTCTGGCGCGGAACGGCGCCGGGCCGCCCCTTCGGTATCGAGGGTCGCGGACGGCCGCTCGAATTCCGCCTGCTTCACATTATCGAATTCAGGGAAAGCGGGGATATCTCGCGCGAAAATGTCTGGGTCGATCTCGCCGCCGTGATCGCGCAACTGCCGCAGACGGAAGAGGCGAGCGCATGAGCGGCGCAAGCGCACGCGCCAATCAGAAGCGGCGCACGAGGAAGGATCTGCTGCAGGCGGCAGCGCGCCTGCTGAAGGAAGGGCGGAACCCAACCCTTGAGGAAGTTGCGGAAGAAGCGCTCGTCTCTCGCGCAACGGCCTATCGCTATTTCCCGAATGTCGAGGCACTTCTGATCGAGGCACCGCTCGACCTCGCGCTGCCGGACGAGACGGCGATATTCGCCGGCGCGCCGGAGAAAGACCCCGTGGCGCGGATGGAGCGCGTGGACGCCGCCTTCCACGATATGATCCTCGAAAACGAGATGGCACTCCGCCTCATGCTTGCAAAAAGCATGGAACGCCGCGTGGCCGAAGATGACACCGCGCTCCCCGCCCGCCAGAACCGCCGTACCCCGATGATCGAGGCGGCCCTCGCGCCCTCAAAAGCCGAGTTCAGCCGCGCCGCGCTCGACAAGCTTCAAAAGGCGCTGGCGCTGATCGTCGGCACGGAAGCCATGATCGTCTTCAAGGACGTACTGCAACTGGATGAGAAAGAAGCCCGCGAAGTGAAACGCTGGGCCATCCGTGCACTGATCGAAGCGGCGCGGAGATGAACGATGCAGGCGAGCGGAATGCGGCCCCTCCTCAGACTCCCGGGAGGGGCCGACAATGACGAGTCAGGTTAGTTATCGAGGAAGCTCCGCAGCTTCCGGCTCCGGCTCGGATGCTTCAGCTTGCGCAGCGCCTTCGCCTCGATCTGGCGAATACGTTCGCGCGTGACCGAGAATTGCTGACCAACTTCTTCCAGCGTGTGATCCGTATTCATGCCAATGCCGAAGCGCATGCGCAGCACGCGTTCTTCGCGCGGCGTAAGCGAGGCGAGAACACGCGTCGTCGTTTCGCGCAGATTCGACTGGATTGCCGCATCAATCGGCAAGATCGCATTCTTGTCCTCGATGAAGTCGCCGAGATGGCTGTCTTCCTCGTCACCAATCGGCGTTTCGAGAGAGATCGGCTCCTTCGCGATCTTTAGAACCTTGCGCACCTTTTCGAGCGGCATGGCGAGCTTTTCGGCAAGCTCTTCCGGTGTCGGCTCGCGGCCGATTTCATGCAGCATCTGGCGCGAGGTGCGAACGAGCTTGTTGATCGTCTCGATCATATGCACCGGAATACGGATGGTGCGTGCCTGATCGGCAATCGAACGCGTGATCGCCTGACGGATCCACCATGTTGCATAGGTGGAGAATTTGTAACCGCGGCGATACTCGAACTTATCCACCGCCTTCATCAGGCCGATATTGCCTTCCTGAATGAGATCGAGGAATTGCAGGCCGCGATTGGTGTATTTCTTCGCGATGGAAATAACGAGACGCAGGTTCGCCTCCACCATTTCCTTCTTTGCGATGCGCGCCTCGCGCTCACCCTTCTGCACCGTGGCAACGATGCGGCGATATTCGGAAATATCGAGGCCGGTTTCGGAAGCAAGCGTCTGGATTTCCTGACGCAGTTCCTTCACCTGATCGCGCTCATCCTTGCAGAACTCCGTCCAGCCCTTGCCCTTCAGGCGGCTGACGCGGCGCAGCCAGTTCGGATCAAGTTCATTGCCGAAATACTGCTTGAGGAACTCTTCGCGCGGCACGCCATGGCTTTCAGCCAGCCGCAGCAAGCGGCCTTCCAAACCCATGAGGCGCTTGTTGATCGCATAAAGCTGCTCGACAAGGCTCTCGATACGGTTGTTGTTGAGCGACAGGCTCTTCACTTCCTCGATGAGATCGGAAGTGAGCTTCTGATATTTCTTCTCTTGCGCGGCCGGCATCTCCTCGCCCTTGAGAGCGAGTTCAACCTTAAGGTCCTGCAGCTTGCGGAGCTTCTTGTAATCGGCGGCGATCTTATCGAAGGTTTCGAGAACCTTCGGCTTCAGTTCCGCCTCCATCGCGGCGAGCGACATGTTGTTTTCGTCGTCGCCATCCTCATCGACCTCTTCTTCCTCCGGCTCGATGCGCGGCGGTGCCTCGCCTGCAAGGGCGGCCTGGCTGTGGTCGATCTTCTTGGCGTCGGGGCCGGCATAGGTCGCGTCGAGGTCGATGATGTCGCGAAGGAGAATCTTTCCTTCGTTCAGCTCGTCGCGCCAGATGATGATGGCCTGAAAGGTGAGCGGGCTCTCGCAAAGCCCGGCAATCATTGTCTCGCGGCCAGCCTCGATGCGCTTGGCAATGGCGATTTCGCCTTCGCGTGACAGAAGCTCAACCGAGCCCATCTCGCGAAGATACATGCGGACGGGGTCGTCGGTGCGATCAAGCGCGGTAGAGGTGGTTGTCGTGGTGGCGACGGCCTTGCCGGTCGTCTCTTCCTCGTCATCATCCTCGCCGCCTTCAGCGCCATCCGCCGCGTCATCGGCTTCGTCATTCTCGACGACGTTGATGCCCATTTCGGAGAGCATCGACAACGTGTCCTCGATCTGCTCGGACGAGAACTCCTCGGAGGGCAGAACCTTGTTCAACTCGTCATAGGTGACAAAGCCGCGCGCCTTGGCGGCCTTGATCATCTTTTTGACAGCCGCATCCGACATATCGAGGAGCGGGCTGTCCTGCGACACTTCGGTGGCCGCTTCCGGAGCTTCCTGTTCCGCCGTCTTGCTCGCCATTCACACTTTCTCCGACATATCGCGGGCATTCCGGCGCTCATTAAGAGCCAAAGCCGGTAGCCCCGTTTCTCTCTTCAGATAGGTCACTCGAGAAAAAGGACCAGAGGATGCGGGTATCATGCCGCAGGACGTTGCAAATGCCGTAAAAGGCAGCACAGGCATCCCGTTCAAACCGGATGACCCGCTACCCGCCTCACTTTGCGCTTGCTGCCCTTGGTTTCGGCCCGTCCCCTGAGCGGGCCTGAACCCGCCTTATCGAAACCGCTCTGCCCTTTAATCCCGCTTCTGGCCGATCCCCGTAAAAGTTCGATCCTGCTTCTGCCTTAAAGCCCGTCCACCGCTTCCGCGCGCTCAAGCTGCGCATGAATGGCCTGAAGCCGGGCAAAATTCTCTTCCGTCATCTCTTCCGCGAGCGCCCGCTCGGCGGCCTTCAACTCTGCCTGCAGCCCGATTGCCCGCTGATGCCGCGAAAGCGCGTGGAGGAACCCGGCTTCCGCTTCGTCAGCCGGCGCCTCTGGCGATACAAAGCGCAGGCTCATGAAGGCTGAATTGGCCTCCAGCCGTCGCGCTATATCCGCCAAATCCCTGCTCACCAAGTGGTTCTTCAACGCCTCCCTTTCAAGAGGCGCATGAAGGGCTGCTATATCTATGATTTCATTGCGTAATCTGTCAAGCGCCGGGGTCTTGATATCAATCCGGGCGATATCCTCGGCGTAAACTTCCAGCAACTCCGGGTGGTTAAGCAGGATGAGGAGCAGCAATTCCTCCCGCTTCTGCTCCCCCGTCGAGCCGCTTGCAAGGGCGGAACGGCGCAGTTCCGGCGTCACGGGCGGTATGAAATTCTCGCCGCGCCCGAAACCGGCCCGCCCCCGGAGCCCCCGACCGGACCACTGCCCGCCCCTGGAGGGACCGCCGAAGCCCTGCCGGGAACCACTCCATGCGCCACTTCGCCGTGCCGGAGCTGCCCCCCCGCCGAAGAAGCGGGTCATTCGCTCCCGCAGTGCCTCAGCATAATGTGCGCGCACTTTCTGGTCGCCGATCGCGGCGATGGCGGCTTCGAGATCGGCCTCGAGCTTCGCCCGCCGCTCCGGCGTGTCCCAGGCCCCGGAGGAGATTTCCTTCTCCCACAGCATGTCTGACAGAGGCCGCGCTTTCGCCAGCACCTCGCGCATGGCATCGCCCCCTTCCTCACGCACGAGATCGTCGGGGTCCTTGCCCTCCGGCAGCAAGGCAAAGCGAAGCGAATGACCGGGCTTGAGCAGCGGCAGCACCCGCTCCACTGCGCGATAGGCCGCGCGCAAGCCTGCCTTGTCACCGTCAAAGCAAAGGATCGGCTCCGGCGCCATCCGCCAGAGAAGCTGGATCTGATCTTCGGTGAGCGCCGTACCGAGAGGGGCAACGCCGTGATGGATGCCGCCCTGCGCCATTCCCACCACGTCCATATAGCCTTCAACCACAATCACCGTGCCCTCATCATGGGCAGGCTTGCGCGCACGGTCGAGATTGTAGAGCACCCGCCCCTTGTGGAAGAGCGGCGTCTCCGGGGAGTTCAGATATTTTGCTTTGGCATCGGGCGAGAGCGCGCGCCCGCCAAAGGCAATGACCCGCCCGCGCGCATCGGCAATCGGAAACATGAGGCGATTGCGGAAACGGTCATAGGGTTCGGCAATATCCGGTCCCGCAATGATGAGCCCCGCTTCCGCCATCTGCTCGACGGAAACATCTCTCGACTTCAGATAGCGCAGCAGCGAGGTCCGGTCCGCACGGTCATCACCCGGCGCATAGCCGATGCCGAAATCATCAATCGTCTTGCCGCGAATGCTGCGGCGCTCGAGATAGGCGCGCGCTTCTGCGCCCGCCCCTTCAGCGAGCTTCTGCCTGAAGAAGCCCGCCGCCATCTCCATCACATCTATAAGAGTGGCAGCCTCCCGGTCGCGCTCGGCAGCGCGCGGATCGCGCTCGGGCATCTCCATGCCCGCTTCGGCGGCCAGCCGCTCCACCGCCTCTATGAAAGAGAGGTTCTCGGTCTTTTCGAGGAACTTGATGACATCGCCATGCTCGCCCGATGAGAAGCAGTGATAAAACTGCTTGTCATCATTGACGGTAAAGCTCGGGCTTTTTTCGTTGGTGAAAGGCGAAAGGCCGACAAACTCCCTGCCTCGCCGGACAAGCTTCACCTTGCGGCCGACAACTTCAGAGACGCGGATGCGTCCCTTCAATTCGTCGAGAAAGCCTTTAGGAAAAGACATGAAGAACGCCGCTCCGATGGCACCAGAGGGCGGCCATTCTGCCACCCGACCTCACACTAGGCGAGTCAGGCTTCAGGCGAGCTTTTCTTTCACGATGGCACCCGCCCTGGCGAAGTCCATCTGGCCGGCATGGCGCTTTTTGAGTTCGCCCATCACACGGCCCATATCCTTGATGCTGGCAGCCCCCGTCTCCGCGATCACGGCCTCCACGGCAGCCGCCGTTTCCTCGGGCGAGAGCTGCTTTGGCATGAAGCTCTCGATGATCGCGATTTCCTCATTTTCCTGCTCGGCAAGCTCGGTGCGGCCCGCCTGTTCGTAAATGCTCGCGGATTCGCGGCGCTGCTTCACCATGCGCGACAGGACTTCAAGGATTTCAGCGTCACCCACACCTGCATCCCGCCCGTCTGTGCGTCCAGCAATATCGCGATCCTTCACGGCAGCCTGAATGAGACGCAGCGTACCGATGCGGCGCTTGTCCTGGGCTTTGGTCGCCTCGACAAGACCTTGCTTGATGGCATCACGCAGGCTCACGCTCATGGCTTCGATCTCCAGCAAAATGGGGCGCGGCGGCCCCGCTTGATGGGCCGGGCAACACATGGCCCCGGAATCGCTGGCACGCTAAAGCAAAGCCCGGAAAGGCGCAATCCTGCGTCCGACCGCCACGCATACCGTAAGCATATGATTTTAATGGAGTTTTTTCAACCCAAGCCAGCTTGACGCCACCGGGCCTTTCCCTTAGTGTCCGCCAAATTCAACGGGACACCGGACTTTCCGCGCGCGGGGCATCACGCACCGCGCTGGTTGCTTACGGTCTGGTCCCTCCCCCGGAGTAGCCATTATGGTTGTGACGACGAAAGCCGCCACGGAACGGCGCGAGCCTCAAGCCTCGCAATGTTCCGGGGAGGAGTCGTCATGAGCACCACGCCATCCGCCACCGAGACACCCCTTCTGCCGCCCGAAACGAGAGCAACGCCCATGACCGCCACCGACGCGCCGACCGCCCTTCTCATCCTGAAGGACGGGACGGTTCTTTCGGGACGCGGCATCGGCGCGACAGGCAACGCGGTTGGCGAGGTCTGCTTCAACACCGCCATCACCGGCTATCAGGAAATCCTCACCGACCCCTCCTATGCCGGGCAGATCATCACCTTCACCTTCCCGCATATCGGCAATGTCGGCGTGAATGATGATGACGCGGAAACATCGAACCTCGCTTCGGCTTCCGGCGTGCGCGGCATGGTGATCCGCGCCGACATCACCAATCCGTCCAACTACCGCGCAGCACAGCATCTCAATGACTGGCTGAAGGCGCGCGGCATCATCGGCATTGCAGGCATCGACACGCGTGCGCTGACGCGGCGCATCCGCGAAAAGGGCTATGTGGACGGGCTGATCGCGCATGACCCTTCCGGCAATTTCGACATTCCCGCCCTGCTCGAAAAGGCACGCGGCTGGCCGGGTATGGTGGGACTTGATCTCGTGAAGGACGTGACCTGCGGCCAGTCCTATTCATGGCGCGAGGCGCGCTGGGAATGGGGCACGGGCTTCGCCGAGGGGAACGCGCTCAAACACCGCGTCGTCGCCATTGATTACGGCATCAAACGCAACATCCTGCGCTGCCTTGTCAGCGCGGGCTGCGAAGTGACCGTTGTTCCCGCCGAAACCAAAGCAGAAGACATTCTCGCCATGAACCCGGATGGCGTATTCCTTTCAAACGGCCCCGGTGACCCTGCCGCAACCGGCGAATATGCCGTGCCCGAAATCCGCAAGCTCGTTGACAGCGGCAAGCCCGTTTTCGGCATCTGCCTCGGCCACCAGATGCTCGCGCTGGCGCTTGGGGCGAAGACGGAAAAGATGCATCAGGGCCATCACGGCGCGAACCATCCGGTGAAGGACTACACGACCGGCAAGGTCGAGATCACCTCGATGAACCACGGCTTCGCCGTCTCGCGCGAGAGCCTGCCGCAAACGGTCGAGGAAACGCATGTCTCGCTCTTTGACGGCTCGAATTGCGGCATCCGCCTCAAGGGCAAGCCTGTCTTCTCCGTCCAGTATCACCCGGAAGCCTCACCCGGCCCGCAGGACAGCCATTATCTCTTCGACCGCTTCGTGAAGATGATCGAGGGGCAGGAGTAATGGCGAGCGCAACGGCCTCGAATAAGGACGTGGATGGCCCGGACAAGCCGGGCCATGACGTTGTTGGTCAGCTTCTTCTTTCTATTCCTTCAGCCGGTAACCGATAGCCATGCCCAAACGTACAGACATAAAAAGCATCATGATCATCGGCGCAGGCCCGATCATCATTGGTCAGGCTTGCGAGTTCGACTATTCCGGCACGCAGGCCTGCAAGGCGCTGAAGGAAGAGGGCTACCGGATCATTCTGGTGAACTCCAATCCGGCGACGATCATGACGGACCCGGAGCTGGCGGACGCGACCTATATCGAGCCGATCACCCCGGAGATCGTTGCGAAGATCATCGAGAAAGAGCGCCCGGATGCGCTGCTGCCCACCATGGGCGGCCAGACCGCACTCAACACCGCGCTCGCCCTTGCCGATATGGGTGTGCTCGACAAGTTCGGCGTCGAGATGATCGGCGCGAAGCGCGAAGCGATCGAGATGGCCGAAGACCGCCAGCTCTTCCGCGATGCGATGGATCGCATCGGCCTTGAAAGCCCGCGCTCGCGCGTGGCGCACAATATGGAAGAGGCGCTCGAAGCGCTTGAATATGTTGGCCTGCCCGCCATCATCCGCCCCTCCTTCACCATGGGCGGCACGGGCGGCGGCATCGCTTACAACAGACAGGAATTTTCCGAGATCGTTGAAAGCGGTCTTGATGCAAGCCCCGTCAATGAAGTGCTGGTCGAGGAAAGCGTTCTCGGCTGGAAGGAATATGAGATGGAAGTCGTCCGCGACCGCGCGGATAACTGCATCATCATTTGCTCCATCGAAAATGTGGACCCGATGGGCGTGCATACGGGTGACTCGATCACCATCGCGCCTGCGATGACGCTCACCGACAAGGAATATCAGGTGATGCGCAACGCCTCCATCGCGGTGCTGCGCGAGATCGGCGTGGAGACGGGCGGCTCGAACGTGCAATTCGCCGTGAACCCGAAAGATGGCCGCCTCGTCGTCATCGAAATGAACCCGCGCGTGTCGCGCTCCTCTGCGCTCGCCTCCAAGGCCACGGGCTTCCCGATTGCGAAAGTCGCGGCAAAGCTTGCCGTCGGCTACACGCTGGACGAATTGCAGAACGACATTACGAAGGTCACGCCGGCAAGCTTCGAGCCGACGATTGACTATGTCGTGACAAAGATCCCGCGCTTTGCCTTCGAGAAGTTCGCAGGTGCCGAACGTCTTCTCGGCACCGCCATGAAATCGGTCGGCGAAGCGATGGCCATTGGCCGCACATTCCAGGAGAGCCTGCAGAAAGCGCTGCGCTCCATGGAAACGGGCCTCACCGGCCTCAATGAAGTCACCGTGCCCGGCATGGGCGAAGGCGACGACAAGAATGCGATCCGCGCCGCCCTTGGCCGCCCGACGCCTGACCGCCTGCTCGTCATCGCGCAGGCGCTGCGCCTCGGCGTCGATCACGAACAGGTCCGCGCTTCCTGCTCCTACGATCCCTGGTTCATTGAACAGCTTCAAGAAATCGTGGATGCGGAAGAAGCCGTACGCAAGAACGGCCTGCCCAAAACAAAAGCGGAAATGCGCGCGCTGAAAGCACGCGGCTTCTCGGATGCCCGCCTTGCGGAACTTTGCGGCATGGATGAGGAATCCGTGCGCAAGGCGCGCCGCGAGCTTGGCGTGCGCCCCGTCTATAAACGCATCGACACCTGCGCGGCGGAGTTCGAAAGCCTCACGCCCTATATGTACTCGACCTATGAAACGGATTTCGCAGGCAATGCCGATTGCGAAGCCGACCCCTCCGACCGCAAGAAGGCGATCATTCTTGGCGGCGGTCCGAACCGCATCGGTCAGGGTATTGAGTTCGACTATTGCTGTTGCCATGCCGCCTTCGCGCTCGAGGAAATCGGCATCGAAAGCATCATGGTGAACTGCAACCCGGAAACAGTCTCCACCGACTACGACACCTCCGACCGTCTTTATTTCGAACCGCTCACCGCCGAAGATGTGCTGGAGCTGATCGATCTCGAACGCTCGAAGGGCACGCTTGCGGGCGTCATCGTGCAGTTCGGCGGCCAGACGCCGCTCAAACTCGCAAACGATCTTGAACGCGCAAATGTACCGATCCTCGGCACATCGCCCGACGCGATCGACCTTGCCGAAGATCGCGACCGCTTCAAGGCGCTGCTCGAAAAGCTCGGCCTCAAGCAGCCGCCGAACGGCATTGCCCGCTCGGCCGCTGAAGCCAAGGCGATTGCCGAGAAGATCGGCTATCCCGTCGTCATTCGCCCCTCCTATGTGCTGGGCGGGCGCGGCATGGAAATCGTGCGCGATGCAAACCATCTCGACCGCTACATCAATGAAGCGGTGATCGTGTCAGGCAAAAGCCCCGTGCTGATCGACTATTATCTGCGTGACGCAATCGAAGTGGACGTGGACGCGCTTTGCGACGGCAAGGATGTCGTGATCTGCGGCATCATGGAGCATATCGAGGAAGCGGGCGTTCACTCCGGTGACAGCGCCTGCTCGCTCCCGCCCTACTCCCTGCCTGCCGAAACCGTTGCCGAGATCGAACGCCAGACACGTGAGATGGCGCTCGCACTCAATGTCGGCGGACTGATGAACGTGCAATACGCAGTTCAGGACGGCACGATCTATGTGCTTGAAGTGAACCCGCGCGCCTCGCGCACCGTGCCCTTCGTTGCGAAGGTCATCGGCGAGCCGGTGGCGAAGATCGCCGCGAAGGTGATGGCAGGGGAGAAGCTTTCCAGCTTCAACCTGAAGCCCGATGCGCATGGCCGTGTGGCGGTGAAGGAAGCCGTCTTCCCCTTCGCGCGCTTCCCCGGCGTAGACACGATCCTTGGCCCGGAAATGCGCTCCACCGGCGAAGTCATGGGCCTTGACCGCAGCTTCGCGGCCGCTTTCGCAAAGAGCCAGCTTGGCGGCGGCAGCAAGGTGCCGGTGGAAGGTACGGTCTTTGTGTCGGTGAAGGACAGCGACAAGGCAAAAATCGTTGCGCCCGCGCGCAAGCTTCTCGATATGGGCTTCAAGCTCATCGCCACCGGCGGCACGCAGCGCTATCTCGCTGAACAGGGGCTTGAGGTCGGCACCATCAACAAGGTGCTTGAAGGCCGCCCGCATATTGTGGATGCGATCAAGAATGGCGAGGTCGCCCTCGTCTTCAACACGACGGAAGGCGCGCAGGCGCTTGCCGATTCGATGTCGCTGCGCCGCGCGGCACTGATGATGAAGGTGCCCTATTACACCACGCTTGCGGGCGCCCGTGCGGCCGTGGAAGGCATTGAAGCCGTCCGCAAAGGACAGTTGGAAGTCGCCTCTCTTCAGTCCTATAGTTAGGCCAAGCGAAGCGGCTGGCGAAAATCGCATTTGACGCCCGCCGCTTCCCTCACTCACAATCGGACCACAGTCCCGCCTTTCAGGTTCCTCGCGGAGCCCTGGCGGGATTTTGTTCAACCGAAGGCAAGAAAGACCGTCGAGCGAAATGGAAAAGATTCCAATGACTTCCGAGGGATATACGGCCCTGGAAGAAGAAATCAGGTTTCTGAAGTCCGTAGAGCGGCCGCGCATCATCAAGGCGATCGCCGAGGCCCGCGCGCATGGCGATCTCAGTGAAAATGCCGAATATCACGCTGCCAAGGAGCTGCAAGGCCTCAACGAAAGCCGTGTGGCGGAACTTGAGGACAAGATTTCGCGCGCGGAAATCATCGATGTCTCGAAGCTTTCCGGCGACACGGTGAAGTTCGGCGCGACGGTTGACCTCATCGACGAGGACACGGAAGAAGAAGTGACCTACAAGATCGTCGGCGAAATCGAAGCCGATGTGAAAAAGGGCCGCGTCTCCATCACCTCCCCCATCGCCCGCGCGCTGATCGGCAAGAGCGCAGGCGACAGCGTCGAAGTCGTGACGCCGGGCGGCGGCAAGAGCTACGAGATCGTGAAAGTGCGGTTCATCTGAACCGCACCTCCCTACTCTTCTTCCAGCATCTCCACCGGCACACCCGGCTCATGCTTTGAGCGGCGGATAGTGAGTGATGTGCGCACACTCGCAACGTTCGGCGCGGGCGTAAGCTTTTCCGTGAGGAAGCTCTGGAAGGTGGAGAGGTCCGGCGCGACGCATTTCAGAATGAAATCGATCTCGCCATTCAGCATGTGGCATTCGCGCACAAGCGGCCATGTCGCAACTACTGCTTCGAACGCCTTGAGGTCTGCTTCCGCCTGGCTGTGAAGCCCCACCATGGCAAAGACCGTCACCTCGAAGCCGAGCGCGCGCCCGTCCACATCTGCGTGATAGCCCTTGATGAAGCCCGCCGCCTCCAGCGCCCGCACACGGCGCAGGCAGGGGGGCGCGGAGATGCCGACGCGCGACGCCAGATCGACATTCGTGATCCGGCCATCGGCCTGCAATTCGGCAAGTATCCGCAGATCAATATGGTCGAGCTTCGCCCGCTTCATGGCACTCCCCTTCGCGCCGCACGCCTTTAGCCGTATTCCGCGTGACTTGCGGCCTTTCGCGTTTTACTTACTCTGACAGGCGCCGCGTTTCAGCAATAATATTACCGGACAGCGCATGATTATGACCGAAATCCCGCCGGATCTCACTTGCTGGGTCCTGACCAATGGCATGGCGGGATTTGAAACGCAGGCAATCGGCGTGGCCGAGGCGTTGGGCCTCACCCCCATCGTGAAGCGGGTGGCTCCGCGCGCGCCCTATAAATGGCTCGCCCCGCGCGGCCCCGCCCAGCCGCAACCTGATATAAGTCCGCCCTGGCCGGACATTCTCATCGCCTCGGGCCGCCAGTCGATCCCTTATGCGCGGATGATTCGACGGGAATCCGGCGGTCGCTCCTTCACCGTCATCCTGCAAAATCCGCGTATCGATCCCGCCAATTTCGATTTCGTCTGGGCGCCAGACCATGACCTGCTGACCGGCCCGAATGTGCTTTCCACCCCTGTTTCCCCTCACCGGCTGACAAGGGAAAGGCTGGAACGGGAAGCCGAACGCATTGCGCCGCAGGTTGCCCACCTCCCCCGCCCCCGTGTCGCGGTGCTGATTGGCGGCACGAATGCCGTGTACCAGCTAACGGAAACGGTCGCCGCCAAACTCGCCGAACAGCTTGCCCGTATTGCGGATGAAGGAGCCGGCCTCATGGTCACGCCGTCGCGCCGCACCGGCGAGAAACAGACCGCGATTTTGAAAGAAGCCCTGAAAAACAAGAACGCGATCATCTGGGACGGGTCCGGCGACAACCCCTATTTCGGTTTTCTCGGCCTTGCCGATGCGCTCATTGTCACCTGCGATTCCGTGAACATGGTCGGTGAGGCAGCCTTCACCGGAAAGCCCGTTCATGTGATCGAACTGGAGGGAGGATCGCCGAAGTTTCGCCGCTTCCTCGATACGATGTATGCGACAGGTGCCGCGCGGCGTTTCAGCGGAAAGCTTGAAAACTGGGTCTATGAACCCCTAAATGCCACGGAGCAGATTGCGGCGGAGATCGCCCGCCGCTACCCGGCAAGACAGGCCGAACTGGCAAGGACCGAAAAGGGTTAACCGGGTGCGTCAATTCGTTGCCGCGACATTTGGGTCATTGCGAAGGGCGCGGTAAGCTCCACATCATCATTCACACGGGAATGAACCGCCCCTGACGGGCGAAACGGACGGAACAACGGCACCATGAGCCTGATCAATCTCGAAGCACTGCGCGCGACCCCGCTGAAGACGGACCCGTACGACTATTTCGTGGTTCCCGCCTTCGTCTCGGGCAAGGCGCTGGATGATGTGATCGCAGATTTTCCGGACATCCAGTCCACCGGCTCGATCCCGCCGAGCGAACTCGATATCCGGGGCGCCTTCGAACAGCTTCTCGAAGAGATGAACGGCCCGGAGTTCCGCGCCGCCATCGAAGAGAAGTTCGGCGTCGACCTCTCCGACCGCCCGACCATGTTCACCGTGCGCGGCTATTGCTCGCGCACCAATGGCAAGATCCACACGGACACGAAATCGAAGATCATCACCGTGCTGCTCTATCTCAATCAGGATTGGGAAGCAGGCGGCGGGCGGTTGCGCATTCTGCGTTCGGGCACCGATCTCAATGATGCGGCGGAAGAAGTGTCGCCCAATGGCGGCACGCTTCTCGTGTTCCGCCGGTCGGACAATTCATGGCACGGGCATGAGCCCTTTGAAGGCCAGCGTCGAGCAATTCAGATGAACTGGGTCACGGATGAAGAAGTGGTCGCCCATGAACAGCGCCGTCACCGCTTCACTGCCACTCTGAAGAAGCTCAATCCCTTCGGTTCCCGCGCGGCGCGTGAAGCCGCATCCGAAACCTACTAGGCTCAACCGAAAAGAAGCCGGGACAAGAAGTGATGACGCTCCAGATCGAGACCTTCAAGAACGCCGATCTTTCTCATGGCTGGCGCCCCGGCAACAATGCAGGCGGCACCACGCTCTTCAAGGCACTCGGCCATCCGCTGACAGCGCCGAAGGGTGATGCGCTGATTGCCGATCTCGCAAAGGCCGGCCCCGTCGCGGTCTATGATCCTTCGGGCACGATCGGCAATTTCCACGCCTATTACGATCTCGCTCGCCTCGACATTGCAGGCTATTTCGTTCAGCGCATCGAAGATCTGGGCGGCACCTTCCTCGGCCATCAGGCAAAGCCCGTGAACGAGATGAAGGCGAGCGGCGCAAAGGCTGTCCTCGTTCTCACCTTCGATGCGGGAAAGACGCTTCCCTCGATCAAACATGTGTTCCCGGAAGGCGCGCGCATCGCGACGCTTGATGATATCCGCCTGCCGGATGACATGCTGACCAACAAGGCGAACTATCTCGACCCGCTCAACTTCGCGACCAATTTCGCGCTGATGCGCGAGAAGCGCGGCGCAAACGGGCAGGACGGCATCCATACCCGCGTTGCCAGTGCAAATTACTGGGCGCTGCATGGCGCGGAGAACCCGGAACTCTGGCTCTGCCTTTTTGACGAAACGGGCAAGCAGCTCGCCGAATGGCGAGAAACGCTTCCCGCCCCCGGCGCGCCTTTCATCATCGACAGTGCGGAAGTGCGCGAACGCTTCGGCCTTGATGATTTCACCGGCTCTCTTTTCATCCATGCCATCCGCATCAAGGGCCATGATGTAGTGAAATATGCGCTCGACATGTATGGCGAGAACGGGCTTGCCCTTTCCTGCAGCCATGATGCGAATGCCTGGCCGGCTGATTTCTATGCGGGTATGCCCGCAGGTGAAGCCGATGAGCGCGTGACGCTTTTCGTGCAGAACTCGCATCCCATGCCTATCCCGCCGCGCACGGTTGGCCTCAACATAATGGGCGCGCAGGATACGGCCTGGTACGAGGACGAGATCCCGCCTTTCGGCACGCGCGGCATTCCGGTTGAAAGCCTGCTGCCGGATGCGAAATGGCCCGACCAGATCGAAGTGGTGGCCGGTCGCTATTTCGTGCGCCCCCGCTATGAAGTGATCCGCAATGGCGGCCAGCGACGCATCGCCCATGCAAATGTGGAACGCACCGATCTCAAGCCGAACCCGGAAATCCAGACGCTCGGCAAATATATGGGCAAGGGCTACATCATGCCGCTGCCCATCCTGCCGCGCGACCAGTTCGAAACCGTCATGCTGCCGACACCCATGGCGCGTGACGAAATGGAAATGCCGCTCCGTGCGGAGATGATCGACGCGAGCGGCGAAACCGTCTCAGTGAAATATCTCGGCCGCATTCAGCGCCGCGACAGCGTTGAAGTCGATATCGAGGCATGGATGAAGGCGGAAGCGGTGAAGCTTCCCTCCGGTTATGGCCATGTCGAATTTCTCTACGACTTCCGTGAAGGCGGCGAGGCCAATGGCTGGCTGCACGCACTCGGCCGCTTCGAGCAGAAATCAAGCGGCCACCGCGCGGAAACAATCTTCGGCGCCCATATCTACAACACCGCCGTCATCTACAAGGACGAGCCGCAGAGTTACACCAACAAGCCGCCGGGGCTGACGACGCGCCTCTTCCTGCGCATCGCGGGACCGGCGCTTGAAGAGGGCGCACTCGATACTCTCTGTCACCTCATCTATCCGGCCTCGACCGAATGGCACCCGAAAAGCTCCACCCTGCTCATCCTGCATGACGCAGAAGGAAAGCCGGTCGCCGAAAAGAAGATCGAGATTGCCTGTGGCGGCTCGTATCACTGGCGCCTGTCGGAAACCTTCACCGCAGAAGAACGCGAGCGCATGGGAGGCAGCGGCTA
>ENA-UOVV01000066-UOVV01000066.1-compost-metagenome-genome-assembly--contig:-NODE-66-length-166873-cov-96.797768_pt1 | contig 166873 bp, 137 predicted proteins | sample MGYA00238155_ERZ761577 | MGnify/ENA primary metagenome ERZ761577 (study PRJEB28898, sample SAMN06268775) | compost metagenome | isolation source: Emeryville, CA | place: USA:Emeryville, CA | collected...
CGAAAAATTCCAGAATAACTTTTTCTGCTGTTTACACACTTAGCGGGATGCTACCACAATTTACAAAGTAAGCATTCAAACACCATACTCTACTACAAAACACCTCAGATTACTTCTAAAGACTGATGAACAAAGAGATATCTGCACTTTATTTAACCTTAATATTTAGCAAACTCCAATTTGGGTGTCCCGCTGCACAAAACAGGAAACAGGAAAACAAGCAACAAATAAAAAACAAGAAAGAATACACATGAACTATCAATAGAAAAATTTGGAGTACCAGTGGTAATGTGGTTATTTTCCGATACAAAACTTCCCAAATATAGCTCCCAGTATATCTTGATCAACATCTATCTTACCAGTAATGCTTCCTAAATAATAAAGTGCATCTTTAAGATGTAAGGATAATAAATCTCCGGGAAGGGAATTGGCTAAACCCTCAGATACTTGCTGTAAGGCAGCTAATGTTTTTTCTAAGGCTTCTTTATGACGTAAATGGGATACAATCACATCATGCCCACTTCGCTGTTCTTGGAAATACGCTACCAATTCCGATTTCAGTTTGTCTATATGATAACCTGTCTTGACGGAAATGGAGAAGTGTTTATAGGCTGGATATTGTTGCAGTAAGACTGCTTCTTCTATAACATTTCTTCCTGACAAATCGGCTTTGCTGGCTAAATTGAATACTAACTTGCCAGACAAATCTTCTGCCAGCTGATCTAATAATCGAGTATCATCTTCATACAAGTGTATCACCACCTGAGATTGTTTCACTTTTTCTTTGGCTCGCTGTACCCCTATAGCTTCTATTACATCGTCTGTTTCTCTGATACCGGCTGTATCTATAAACCGAAAAGTAATACCCTCAATGGTCATAGTTTCTTCTATGCTATCTCTCGTGGTACCTGCTATATCACTCACAATGGCACGTTCTTCCTGCAGCAGTGCATTCAGCAAGGTTGACTTTCCGACATTGGGCTTTCCTATAATGGCTACGGGAACTCCATTTTTTATGGCATTTCCATAGGTAAAACTTTGTATTAAATCGACTACTTTATTTTCTATCGCAGCTATGAGTTCTTCTAATTCTTTCCTATTGGCAAAAGCTACATCTTCATCTGAAAAATCTAATTCTAACTCTATCAATGCGGTAAAATGAATCAATTGTTCTCTTAATTGACTAAGCTCAGAACTAATCCCCCCACGCATCTGCATGATAGCAATTTCATGTGAGGCCTTATTGGCTGATGCTATCAGGTCAGCTACGGCTTCAGCTTGTGTCAGATCTAATTTGCCCTGAATAAATGCTCTTTGGGTAAACTCTCCAGGCATTGCCTGTCTGGCTCCTTCCCGAATACAGAGATCTACAACTTCCGCTAATATATAAGGAGATCCATGACAATAAAACTCAACAGTATCCTCGCCAGTATAACTCCCCGGCGCACGAAACACAGCCGCAACTACTTCATCAATTATCCTCTCCTTTTCTTGGATTTTTCCCCAGCGGAGGGTATGTGTGGGTTGCTTAGATAAGGGTTTGCCGTAAAATATACGTTCTGCAATAGCTATTGCCTGTGTCCCACTCAATCGAACTATACCAATAGCACCTACCCCAGGTGCCGTAGCGGGAGCTACTATGGTATCTTCAGCTGAAAATCGAAAGTTCATCAGGGTAAAATTACGGTTATCTTTGCCATTTTGAAACGCTATTATCTTTCTCTGATTTTTACAATCTATAACTCATGCGTGTTGTCTTACAAAGAGTTTCACAAGCATCGGTATCTATTGATGGAAAAACAAAAGCATCTATCCAAAAAGGCATGCTATTACTCCTAGGCATTACTCATGAAGATAATGTAGAAGATATACAATGGCTCTGTAAAAAGATTGCTCAACTTCGCATTTTCTCTGATGAAAATGGATTGATGAATCTGGATATCTCTGCTATAGGAGGCGAATTCCTGGTAATCAGTCAATTCACTTTACATGCATCTTATAAAAAGGGAAACAGGCCTTCGTTTATTCGGGCGGCACGCCCCGACACTGCCCTGCCTCTATATGAGCAATTTGTAACACGGCTTGCTGAGGTATCCGGACGACCTGTATATAGTGGCGAATTTGGTGCAGATATGGCTATCTCCCTAATAAACGATGGCCCCGTAACGCTAACCCTAGATTCGAAAGAGCCTGAATAAAATGGTATATTATAGCCACTAAATCTTTGTATGCTGCCAGTGAGGCAGATTTGAGTACAACCACCTGTAATAAATGCAGTCCAGGCTTAATACATAAGCCTTAATGACATCTATATTTTGAAAATCCATGACATATTTTCCTGAGATTTGTTGTGGACTATTCTTTGTGTATATCCACACGCAGCAACGGTAGCATGGGCTCGTGAAAAACCGTTGCCATGAAATCTAAAAATCACACTATGAATATCAATAATTTCACCATTAAAGCACAAGAGCTCTTACAGGGAGCTCAACAACTGGCCTATAATCACCAAAGCCCTGCTATTGAAACGGTGCATATGCTGAAAGCCTTATTGGATGATACAGATGGTCCTATATCTTACTTACTAAAAAAGAACAATGTAAACCTGGGATTACTGGAGAAAAAACTGGACGAACATATACAGCGAATGCCTAAAATCCAGCACGGAGAGCCCGCACAACATATTTCGCGAGACATGAACAATGTGGTATTACGTGCCGGTGCTGCATTGAAACAGTTTGGTGATGAGTTTATTACTCCTGAACATCTCCTGATCGGTATGTTACAGGTAAATGATGATGCAGGTAGATTATTGAAGGATGCTGGCCTCACAGAAAAAGGACTGGTGGCTGCCATAAAAGAACTACGCAAAGGAAGTACAGTACAATCACAAACTGCTGAGCAACAGTTTCAGGCATTAAAGCGTTACGCTAAAAACCTAAATGAATTAGCTAGAGAAGGAAAATTAGACCCAGTTATTGGTCGAGATGAAGAAATACGTCGTACGCTGCATATCCTATCCAGAAGATCAAAAAACAACCCGATTTTAGTAGGAGAACCTGGTGTAGGTAAAACTGCTATTATCGAAGGCCTTGCGCATAGGATTATCAACGGAGACGTACCCGACAATCTTAAAAATAGGACAATATATGCTCTGGATATGGGAGCCTTAATGGCTGGCGCAAAATACCGCGGAGAATTTGAAGAAAGATTAAAGGCAGTGATCAAAGAGGTTACGGAAAGTGATGGCTCTATTATCCTGTTTATCGACGAAATACATACGCTAGTGGGTGCCGGTGCTATGGAGGGTGCTATGGACGCTGCAAATATTCTGAAACCTGCGCTTGCCCGTGGTGAACTCCGAGCTATAGGCGCAACAACATTGAATGAATATCAAAAATATTTTGAAAAAGACAAGGCACTAGAACGTAGATTCCAAAAGGTACTAGTAGATGAACCTTCTCCTGAAGATTCAATTTCCATACTGCGTGGGCTGAAAGACCGCTATGAAAACCACCATCAGGTAAGAATTAAAGATGAAGCTATTATTGCCGCTGTAGAATTATCCAGCAGATATATAACAGATCGATTCTTACCAGATAAAGCCATAGATTTAATTGACGAAAGTGCTGCTAAGCTAAAGTTGGAGTTGAATTCTATGCCAGAAGAACTGGATGAATTGGAAAGAAAAATTCGTCAATTGGAAATTGAAAAAGAAGCCATTAAGCGTGAAAATGACGAGGAAAAACTTAAGCAATTAAACCAAGACATCTCTTTATTACATGTAGAAAGAGACACACTTAAAGCAAAATGGCTGGAAGAAAAAGAAATTGTAGATGAAATCAATAAAGCCAAATCTACTATCGAAGCTCTAAAATTAGATGCAGAAAGAGCTGAAAGAGAAGGCGATTATGGTAAAGTAGCTGAGATACGTTATGGAAAAATAAAAGAACAGGAAGAAATCGTATCCACACTTTCGAAACAATTAAATGAACTCAGCGACCAACATAAAAGACTATTGAAAGAAGAAGTAGATGCGGAAGATATTGCAGAAAATGTAGCAAAAGCTACTGGGATACCCGTACAAAGGATGATGCAGAGTGAACGCGAAAAATTGATGCATCTGGAAGTTGAACTACACAAGCGTGTAGTAGGACAAGACGAAGCCATTGAAGCCGTTTCAGACGCTATACGCCGAGGAAGAGCTGGCTTGCATGATCCTAAACGCCCCATTGGCTCATTTATCTTCTTGGGTACTACTGGTGTGGGAAAAACAGAGCTTGCCAAAGCATTGGCTGAAATCTTGTTTGATGATGAAAGTATGATGACTCGCATCGACATGAGTGAATATCAGGAAAAACACAGTGTAAGCCGATTGGTAGGCGCTCCTCCGGGATATGTAGGATATGATGAAGGCGGGCAGCTCACTGAAGCAGTTAGAAGAAAACCATATTCAGTAATTCTGTTAGACGAAATTGAGAAAGCGCATCCTGATACATTCAATATACTATTACAAGTATTGGATGATGGTAGGTTAACAGATAATAAAGGGAGGACAGTTAACTTTAAAAACACCATCATTATCATGACTTCCAATATGGGTAGTCATATTATTCAGGAAAATTTTGCTGAATTAGATGATCAGAAAGATATTGATCATGTAGTAGAAGCGACCAAAGAACAAGTATTAGATTTACTAAAGCAAAGCATGCGGCCAGAGTTCCTTAATCGTGTTGATGATATTATAATGTTCCGTCCATTAATGGTTAATGAAATCAGAGATATCATTAAAATTCAGCTGGATCATCTTAAAGAAAGAGTGGCAGAACAAAATATTGATCTCCGTTTTACGGATTATGTTATCGATTATCTTACACGTCGGGGATTTGATCCTCAATTTGGAGCAAGACCTTTAAAAAGGGTTATACAAAAAGACATTGTCAACCTACTAAGTAAGAAAATTATTTCTGGCGAAGTAGACAAATCAAAACCCTTGTTAATAGACGTTTTCGACGGAGTTGTTGTGTTACGCAATGAGGTGGAACAATAAGCCTTTCCACAACCAAAAGCTTAATTTCTAATAACCGACCGCTCTCTAATTGTACAGAAGCGGTCGGTTTTGTATTTATCCCAGCTTCCATAAAAAATGTTTTACGCCAAAAGCAGATCAAGAATATCTTAGGATCTGCATTATGAGGTATCCATTGTTTATTTATGGTTTTTGCCGCTTATATAGTTTTCCTTTTTCACAAAACCTCTCTACATTTTATCATAATCAACAGCCAAAGCTTTACATGCATCCAGAATGGGTGCTACTTTTTTCATCTATAGCACACAAGCAATCTTTTAAGCTTGTAATGCATTCCTGAATAGTGCTAATTGTTCCTGATAGGCATTTGCTAAGTCTTGCTCCAGAATACCTTGCTGAGGGTCAAAATGTATTTTAAACTGGGGCAAAGAAAAATGAGCAATAATATTAGCACCAAATTGTGGGAGGTATTCTAAAGCATGCTTCATCACATTGATACCTCCGCCTTTACCAGTAGAAGTAGAAAGCAGAAATAAAGGTTTTTGCTGAAATAGTTTAAGTTCTACTCTTGAACACCAGTCAAAAATATTCTTAAATGCAGTTGTGTAGATTCTATTATGTTCGGCTAAAGAAATAATTAAAGCATCATGCTCTCTAATTTGCTGCACAAATTGGTGTGCGGCATCCGGAGCGCCATATTCTTTTTCTCTGTCTATGGAAAACAGAGGCATTTCATAGTCGTTTAAATCTATAATATGGACGGTATGTTCTTGAAGCTGAGCGCTTGTATAGGTTACCAATTGTTTATTTATGGAAGTAGAGCTATTACTGCCCGCAAATGCTAATATCTTCATAAGGCTACTTTATATTTGGAAAGCTACAGAAACATGAGCAGTTAAAAAAATATAAGTGATGATTTTACCTTTGGGCTTTACTTTCTCCAAACAGTGCCTGTGCTACATAACTAAAGCATACTACTGAAGCAGCACCAATCAGGTTAAGCCATAAAAATGAAATCCAGTCCATCCAATAGATAAATATTACGCATACTTCTGCAAATATGATGGCAGGAAAAAGGCTTTTGCCCCGAATAGATTTTGCATAAAATGCTACAAGGAAAATCCCTAATATCGTCCCATAAAACAGTGAGCCTAATACATTCACAGCTTCAATTAAAGAGCCCATTCTAGTAGCAAACATGGCAACTGCAATACAGAAAATTCCCCAAGCTAATGTATGGATACGTCCGAGTTTTAACTCCTGTTTATCTTCCTGAATGCCCTCTTCACCTTCTGAAGAATGATGGGGAGTTTTATTTTTCAGTCGCATATGGATGTCAACCAATGATGATCCTGCCAAAGAATTCAATGCAGCAGAAATGGATCCCCATGAGGCAAGAAAAATTACAGCAAACAATAAGCCTACTAGTCCTGCTGGCAAGCTATGGGTTACAAAGTACAAGAAGATATAGTTGGTATCATTTGTGTTTAGTGGATTTACATTTTGAGTAATCAAATATTGTACACTATCACGCATTGATTTTAGCGTCTGCTGGGATTGCTGTAAAGGGATGAGCGCTCCTTCATCCTTGCTGGCAATAGCCTGGATAGCATATTGACTATTTATGGCGGCTAACTGCTGATATCTGTTTTCTATGGGGATAATGGTTTCAGGAATTTTCTCTTTCACCTCCTGATACGCTTTCTCATTGAAATGAATAGGGGCACTATAGAATGTATAAAAAGAAAATAGCAAGGCGCCTATAAGCAAAATCAAAAACTGCATGGGTATTTTCACAATACCATTTAATAATAAACCCAGCCTGCTCTCTTTAATATTTTTACCGGTAAGATAGCGACTCACCTGGCTATTATCGGTACCAAAATATGATAGCGCTAAAAAGAATCCGCCTATGAGGCCGCTCCATATATTGTACTTATCATTGAGGTCAAACTGAGTAGTAATTACATTCAGCTTACCTGACTTCCCGGCAATATATAAGGCATCTGTAAATCCTACTCCATCGGGGAGTCTTAGTACTACCCAGACTCCGGCAATAGCCATTGCAGAAAGAATAATAAGGAACTGTAGCTTTTGAGTATGTGCAATAGCTTTGGCCCCTCCTGTAAATGTGTAAATAATCAACAAACCACCCACCAAGAGATTAGTCAGATAAATATTCCAACCCAAAATGGAGGATAAAATAATTGCAGGAGCATAAATACTAATACCTGTAGAAAGTGCTCTGGATAATAGGAATAAAAAAGCAGTGAGTACCCTAGTTCGCTTATCAAAACGAGACTCTAAATATTCGTAAGCTGTATATACCTTCAGTCTTTGGAAAATGGGTATGAAACTTACACAAATTACAATCATTGCAATTGGCAATCCAAAATAATACTGTACAAAACGCATTCCATCCGTAAACGCCTGACCCGGAGCAGATAAAAAGGTAATTGCACTCGCCTGTGTGGCCATTACACTCAGTAGCACTACTGGCCATGACATTTGTCTATCTGCAAGCAGATAAGTTTTGGCACCATGCTGATTCCGGCTTTTATACATTCCGTAACACAACATGGCTACCAAGGTGCCAATAAGTACATACCAATCTAAACTACTCATGCCCTCGTAAATTTGTGGTTGACAACAATGCAATATATAAACATACCAAGTGCGATATGGTTATTTCCAATGCTGAGTAAAGAGATAATATAAAACTATCTGAACCCCTAATAGGATACACACCCACCAGTACCATTTACGCCAGTATGTTTTTTCTGATGTACTCATTTTCCTGCTGAAATCATATTCATAAACAAACGAAATGCTCCTACATTCCCTGCAGGCAACTGCCTAAAAAAGGCAAGTCCTGTATAGATATAATGTCCTTTCCCGTAGGGCGTATATAAAACAGAACCCTCCAAAGGATCTTCTCCTGTATCAGACATACTAAATAGTGTTTCATATTGAGCATCCCACTGATCGGGGAAATACAGTCCTCTTTCCTGAACCCAGCCATCGAAGTCTTTTTGTGTAATTAAGTTCGGGTGCTTCATCAGTTTATGTTGCGGACGAAGGAAAGTCACTGGAGCAGTTTCTTCTGTAACTCTTTTACCAGATATTTCCATAGGATAAGGCCCCGGAGACACCTCAGGCATTTGTCGGTAATTATTGTATTGCACCATCAGGGTTCCTCCCTGATACACATAATCAAGTAATACAGGCATACGATAAATAAGCTCCTTTTGCGTATTGAGTGCTCTGATTCCCAACACCACAGCGTCATATTGCTGCAATTTGGAAGCCCTATCTATTTGTTCAGGCTGCAATATGGTTACTTGTATACCTGCTGCCTGAAGTATTTCGGCTATCTGATCGCCAGCGCCAGGCACATAGGCAATTTTCTTTGCTGTAGTTTTCCAATTTCTAGGCACTAAACTAGTCTTCGCTTCTGTAAAAAATTGCAACGTAGGGATATGATCATAACGGATCATGTTTCTTTTCTGATAGAACACATTTTCTCCTGCCTGGATGCTTGCAGTTATGTGCGTAACATCATTGCCAATCTTTTGCACTTCGGCAGGTGAAATACGAAAACTTATAACAGTATCTGTACTTTTTCTGAAATGAAGGTGGGGTATGACATGAGTATATGATCCCGCTTTTATTGTTAAGTTAGCATCGTTCATAGTTCTTTCTGCCCTTACCTGCACAGAAGCTTCTATGCTACCATCTTGCTTTACAAATGTTACAGGTGCTATAAAGTCTAGACTTAAAGCCGGAATAACCCTAAGCTGTTCTATCATATCTCCTCTGATTGGATCTAGGTTTTTCCAAGATAAGGGAACATGAAGCTGTAAGGTATGTGTATCTAGCTTAATCACCAGAGAAACACTTAATGCATGGGGATTATTCGGTAACCCAGCCACCTGCATATTCGGCACTATATAATGAGCATTATCCTCTGTTGGAGAAGCTAACCAATAAGGCTGCGTAAGTGGTGTATTTCCAGGAACCACAAACGTATGGCTTAGACTATATAAAGAGTCTGAGTAGAGACGTAATTGTGGCTTTTGCATACTGCCATCAGGCCATTGAATTTTCTCAATGGATAGTTTTATCTTTCCTGTTCTGCTGATCAGATTAAGCTTATAGGGAAGTGTATCCCCAATAACAGCTTCCTGAGATTCTGTAACAGCTTCTGCCATAAAACCAGAGGCATTTAGAATAATCTGATCAAGTGCTTTGAGTTTCTCTGTACGCCAGAAACGATGAGTTACGGTTTGTAACTGAGCTCTTAAAGCAAGTAAATCAGGTAGAATTCTATATGGCTTTTTGAAATCATAACGCTCCATAATAGCTGAAATCATCTCTCCGATATCCGGACGACCAATACGATTCCACGATATATCAATGCCATCAAACAATGACTGCCCAGCGGCATCTCCGGCTACATGTTGAAAATACTCTGTAGCAGTACCAGCTACAGAAGGAGTACCTGCTCCCTGACTACGGTGAATACTTCTACTCTTACCTGCTAACTCTCCATAACCCATTCCTATTAATGGACTGTAGTGTCCTACCTGAATTTTCAACTGATCTTCAGAGGTAGTATTTCTGTTCCCAAAGCGATATGTATTCCAAAGCAGTCGTTTAGGCTTCCATGGTTTGTAGAATGCAAGTTGTTCAGGAAATTGTGTCGGATCACCCGCAGCTTCAAAAGCCTTTGCAGCTAATACTGCAGAAGCAGCGTGATGTCCGTGTCCAGCCAGTTCATTGGGAGGGAAACGGCAAATAATCACATCGGGCCTGTATTTACGGATAATCCATACTACATCTTTCAGGATGGTATCCTGATTCCAGTGCGTAAACGTTTCCTGATAATTTTTAGAAAAACCAAAATCTACTGCACGAGTGAAAAACTGTCCTGCCCCATCCATTTTTCTGGCTTCCAGCAGTTCATAAGTCCGAATCAACCCTAAAGCGGGTCCCAACTCGGCACCTAGAATATTTTGCCCACCATCACCCCGTGTAAGCGAAAGATAGGCAGTGGGAATATGCTTATGATTCACAAGCCAACCCAGCAGTCGGGTATTTTCATCATCAGGGTGTGCAGCCAGATACAACACTCTGGTCAGGTTATTAAGCTGTGCAATTTCATGGTATAAACCGGCAGCATCTAATGGGCGAACTTGTTGTGCTTGTGCCCATCCTGAAAGAAAAAGCAAACAGATAAGTAATAATTTCTTCATCATTAACTTTATGGTAATTCTTACACAAGAATGCAGATACTACAGATTTAATTTACCTGCACGAAGATGTAAATATAGGGTATTGTAGGGAGCCAAATAAGCTAAACAAATGCTATATATGTTAGGGTTTACCTAAAAATCAACATGGTTTTCTTACAAAAAGCAGCTTTTGATTGTTAATTTGTGGAACAATTAAGCGTTCAGGTATCATTAGATGAAGCGCAGACATAACAGGTACAGGATGTGATTGCACCAGTCACCTTGTAAACTCAAAAAAGTTTCGCATGACCACCCCAAAAACCATTGCCATAGTAAACGGCCCTAATCTAAATCTCACTGGCATTAGAGAACCAGAAATATATGGCAATCTTTCTTTTGATGATTATTTGAAACAGCTACGTTTGTCTTTCCCCGAAGTAGAAATCCTATATTTCCAAAGCAATGTGGAAGGAGAAATCATAAACTTTTTACAGTCATGCATGGGTAAAGTTGCTGGAATCTTATGCAATGCAGGGGGCTATACCCATACTAGCGTAGCTATTGCTGACTGTATTGCTGCGATTCAAATACCTGTAATTGAAATACATATTTCTCATGTGTTGGCACGAGAAGAATTCCGTAAACATTCTTTTATGGCTTCAAAATGTATTGGCACCATCAGTGGATTAGGTATGGAGGGTTATAGACTTGGGATTGTCTATTTTCTATCAAAGTTTAAATCCTAACATTTCTATTCCTCAAAGTCAGGATATAGCAGATATTTTTTACGAATCTTTTTAAAATTATCCAGTTCTGGCTGCCAAGAGTTACGGATATGCGCTGCATCTTTTCCTTCTCGAATCTGTTTTCTCAACAAATCGGTACCCGCAAGTTTATCGAAAAAATTGTTGAAAAATTTATCCTTCTCCTCATACCAATGGTAAGCAGTCAATACATGCGATAAATCTAATTGACTAGGTACAAATGAGGAATCATTTAACACTAGTCCATAACATTTTTGATCCTGATAAAGAGGTTTCGCGGCTCCTATCCTACTTTGAGGTGTAAAGTAATAGGTACTGTATGCTTTATAAGAAGGATGTCCCCATTGTTCGAACGGACGTGGAGTTCCCCTTCCTACACTTACCACTGTACCTTCAAAAAAACAAAGAGAAGGATATTGGTATATAGCATGCATGGTACTTAAATTTGGAGAAGGGGGAATGGGTAACTGGTATAAAGAATGGTGCGTATATCCCTCCATAGTTATAATTTCCAGCCTGAGCTTTTCTGCCTGTGGAAACCATTTCTCTCCTATCAGCATTTGCGCATACTCACCCACCGTCATACCATACACTACGGGAATAGGCTGCATGCCAACAAAAGAAGAAAATGAAGGCTGTAACACAGGACCATCTACATAATGTCCATGCGGATTAGGTCTGTCCAAAATCAACATAGGTATATTCCAGGCTGCACAAGCCTCCATCATATATTGCAAGGTAGAAATGTAGGTATAAAAGCGTACCCCTACATCTTGTATATCGTACACTACAATGTCCACATCCTGAAGCTGAGTCTTAGTGGGTTTTTTATTTTTACCATATAGAGAAATGACCGGTATCTGGGTGGCAGAGTCAATGCCATCCTGAATATAAGCACCAGCATCTGCAGTTCCTCGAAAACCGTGTTCTGGCACAAACAACTTCACTATATCAATTCCAGATTGTAATAAAGTATCAACAAGTAATACATCTCCAATGGTAGCCGTATGATTCATTAATAACGCCACCCTTTTTCCTTTAAGTTTAGGCTTGTACCATTCCAGCTGCCAAGCCCCTGGAATAATTTCCAATGATTGAGCAGTGACAGGTATAGTACAAGAGGTGAGTCCAAGAAAACAGATCATCCAGATGATCAGCATCTTTCGTAATTGTATTTTAGGAATAATTTTAACAGACGTATTCATAATCTATAGATGACTTATTTATATTGCTGCACGATGTTTTTAAGCTCGTTCAATTTTAAAAGCGCCTCTACAGGAGTGAGCGTATTAACATCTGTTTCATGAAGGATGCGTTGAATTTCCCTAAGATCACTGGCTAATCCATCGAAGATATTTAATTGAAACGACTGCACTTTAGGAATTTGTCTAACTTGATCCGACAAAGTTTCTGTGGCTCCGTGTTTAGACTCCAAAATCGCTAATATTTCATCCGCTCTTTTCAACAATTCCTGAGGCATGCCTGCCATTCTAGCAACCTGAATACCAAAACTATGCCTACTTCCGCCTGGTTCCAGTTTTCTTAAGAAAATTACTTTATTTCCTGTTTCCTTATGGGTAATATGATAATTCTTAATCCCTGGAAGTTTATTTTCTAATTCATTGAGTTCATGATAATGCGTAGCAAATAAAGTCTTAGGCCTGCATGGATGCTGTTGGAGATATTCTACAATAGACCAGGCAATAGAAATACCATCATATGTGCTAGTACCTCTCCCAATTTCATCTAATAATATCAAGCTCCTGTCGGTAATATTATTAATGATACCTGCAGTTTCATTCATTTCGACCATAAAGGTACTTTCTCCTCCACTCAAGTTATCAGAGGCTCCTACTCGGGTAAAAATCTTATCTGTAATACCTATTTCTGCTGAACTGGCAGGCACAAAGCTACCCATATGTGCCATAAGTGTGATGAGTGCTGTTTGTCGCAAAAGCGCACTTTTACCACTCATATTAGGCCCTGTAAGTATGATAATTTGCTGAGACTCTTTATCCAGAAAAATATCATTGGCAATATAGGTCTCCCCTGTAGGAAGACGTTGTTCAATAACCGGATGTCTCCCTTCTTTGATATTCAGTATAGCATCTTCTGTAATGCGGGGCATATGGTATTGATATCTTCTGGCATTTCCCGCAAAGCACAATAGGCAATCGAGTTGTGCAATGATTTGGGCATTGCACTGCAAAGCAGACAAAAAAGGTTCCGCGGAAGTAAGTAAATCCTGATAAATAGCTATTTCGAGCGCCATGATTTTATCCTCAGCACCTAGAATTTTTTCTTCGTACTCTTTCAGCTCAGGGGTTATATAACGCTCCGCATTGGCAAGAGTTTGCTTTCTGATCCAAGTGTCTGGCACTTTGTCCTTATGAGCGTTGGTTACTTCCAGATAATATCCAAAGACATTATTATAGGCAATCTTTAAAGAAGATATCCCTGTTTTCTCCGCTTCTGTTTGTTGAATCTTTAATAAATATTCTTTACCACTCCTGGAAATAGTTCTGAGTTCATCCAATTCAGGGTGCACCCCATCCTTGATAGCTCCACCTTTTTGTACTTGTGCAGGGGCATCTTCGGATAGTGTATCTACAATTTTATGATGTAGCTCTTCTACAGATTGCATAGATGCTAACAACTGCTGCAATTCAGGCAAAGTAACTCTTTGTTGCATTTGCTGTACCTGCTGCATCAGGGCGATGCTTTTCCCAAGTTGCACCAATTCTCTGGGAGTAGCTTTTTTCAGGGGAATTCTGGCAGCCAGTCTTTCCACATCTCCAATTTGTCGGATGAATTCTGTGAGTGCTGAGTTGGTATCTTGATCCTTGATTAAATAAGCTACAGTATCCAGACGTTTTTGAATTTGAGTGGCTTGTTTTAAGGGAAAAACAATCCAACGTTTTAGCATGCGCCCACCCATAGGTGTCAGCGTATGATCCAGCACTTGCAACAATGTAGCTCCCTTTTCCTGATTACTATGCAATAATTCGAGATTCCGAATAGTAAACCTATCCATCCATAAAAACTCATCCGGAACTATCCGACGAATAGTAGTAATATGCCTCAGGTTTGGGTGTTCTGTATCTTTGAGATAATGCAAAGCGGCTCCTGCGGCTATAATGGCCGAATTCATATCTTCGATAGCAAATCCCTTTAAAGTAGGCACCTGAAAATGCTGAAGTAATATATCTTCTGCATAAGAATGGGAGAATATCCATTCTTCCAGAGCAAAAGTGTACATTCTTATATCCAGGGTTTCCTTTAACTTCTTTTGTTGCCCTTTTGACAATATCAATTCAGATGGCTGAAAGCTTTGCAGTAACTTATCTATGTATTCAACGTTTCCCTGTGCCACCCAAAATTCTCCGGTTGAAATATCCATAAATGCAGCTCCTGAATAAAGATCATCCAGATATACTGCTGCAAGAAAATTATTGGATTTATGTTCTAAGAGCTTGTCTGATGTGGCCACACCAGGGGTTACCAATTCTGTAACTCCTCTTTTTACAATACCCTTGGCATTTTTGGGATCTTCCAGCTGGTCACAAATAGCTACTCTATATCCTGCACGTACAAGTTTATGCAAATAGGTTTCCAGAGCATGATGAGGGAAACCCGCTAAAGAAACGGAAGAAGCTGCTCCGTTGGAACGTTTGGTAAGGGTAATACCCAGTATTTCAGAGGCTCTGTGAGCATCTTCACCAAAAGTTTCATAAAAATCTCCTACTCGGAATAAAAGAATTGCATCAGGATATTTGCCTTTGAGTTCCCGATGTTGTTTCATTAAAGGAGTTTCCGTCGCTTCTTTTTTGGCCATAGGCTGCTAAATTAGCTATTATACGCTAAGTTACGGCACTTCTAAATGGGGAAACCTCCCGAAAATCAGGAATTCAGGGATCTGGTATCAGACAATTTCTGGTAGCACTGCATCAACTCATCTGCAGCTTTGTAGGAAGTGATTTTTCCATCTAGTAATTGCTGTTTATATACTTCATAAGCTTTTTGCACTTGTTCATTGGCGAAAAACAAATTACGTATTTGTTCTTCCAGCGTTGCATCTAACCAATACACTGCTTGCTGCTTTCTTTTTTCGAGGAAATAATTGTTTGCTTGCACATGTTCTAGATAACGGGTTATGATATCCCATACTTTATCCATCCCGCTATTTTCATAGGCAGAGCAAAAGCCAGTTTCTGGAATCCATCCTCCGGGATGTGGCGGAAGCATATGCATAGCCCGTCGATATTCTACTGCGGCTAGTTGTGCTTTAGGCTTATTATGGCCATCTGCTTTAGTAATAATAAGGGCATCGGCCATTTCCATTATTCCTCTCTTGATACCCTGTAATTCATCTCCTGCTCCGGAAAGCATAAGTAACAAAAAGAAATCTACCATAGAATGCACTGCAGTTTCTGATTGTCCCACGCCTACCGTTTCTATAAGTATAGTATCATACCCTGCTGCTTCACATAGATAGATTGACTCCCTTGTACGTCTGGCCACTCCACCCAGTGAAGTGCCGGAAGGAGAAGGTCGGATAAATACTTCTTTTTGTACAGATAATTCTTCCATTCGGGTTTTATCTCCCAAAATGCTTCCTTTGGAAAAACTACTCGTGGGGTCTACGGCTAATACTGCGATTCTTTTATGTTGCTCTCTGAGCAAGTAAAGTCCAAACTTTTCTATAAAAGTACTCTTTCCCACACCTGGCACTCCGGTAATTCCAATTCTGACAGACTTTCCAGCATGTGGCAAACAGAGCTCAATAAGTTTATCTGCCAATTTTCTATGCGTGGGCAATGTACTCTCCACTAAGGTGATAGCCCTGCCAAGCATGGCGATATCTCCGGCCAGAACACCTTCATAATATGCATCAATAGATATTTTTTTAGGAGAAGTCATCGCCAGATTTATATTTATGCCTCACTATTTATACGCTGAATAAGGCGGGTGAGAATATCTGCTGCCGCAACAGGAACAATTGTTCCCGGACCAAACACTTCTGTTACTCCAGCTTGATATAAAAATTCATAATCTTGAGGAGGGATGACTCCTCCTGCTATGACCATGATGTCTGGTCTGCCCATTTTACGTAATTCTTCAATAACCTGTGGAACCAGTGTTTTGTGTCCTGCTGCCAAACTGGATATACCGAGAATATGTACATCATTTTCTACTGCCTGCCGGGCTGCTTCGTATGGAGTCTGGAATAATGGTCCGATATCCACATCGAACCCCATATCAGCAAAGCTTGTGGCAATTACTTTGGCCCCTCTATCATGTCCGTCCTGACCCATTTTGGCAATCATAATTCGGGGTCTGCGGCCATCTAAGGCTGCAAATTCATCGGCCAGTTTGCGTGCTTTTTCAAAATTATTATCCATAGCAATTTCTGTAGAATATACGCCTGAGATAGCCCGAATAGTAGCCTGATATCTTCCAAAAACGCGTTCACATGCCATAGATATTTCACCAAGTGTCGCTCTCTTTCTGGCTGCTTCCACCGATATTTCCAGCAGATTCCCTTCGCCCGTACGACAGGCTTCTGTAAGCTTATTCAAAATAGCCTCCACTTCTTCCTGATTGCGTTCAGCCTTCAGTTTTTTAAGTCTTTCTATCTGTGCTTCTCTAACTTTGGTATTATCTACTTCCAGGGTTTCAATAAATGTTTCCTGTTCCTGCCTATATCGGTTTACCCCTACAATAATATCCTTACCACTATCTATTCTTGCCTGTTTCTTGGCAGCTGCTTCTTCAATGCGCATCTTAGGCAAACCTGTTTCAATAGCTTTAGCCATACCTCCCAGTTTTTCCACCTCCTGAATATGCTGCCAGGCTTTTTGTGCTAATTCATGTGTAAGGTACTCTACATAATAGGAACCGCCCCAAGGATCTACGGTACGGCATATATTATTTTCCAACTGGAGGCACAATTGTGTATTTCTGGCAATACGTGCTGAGAAATCTGTAGGTAATGCAATTGCCTCATCCAGTGCATTGGTATGCAAACTCTGTGTATGTCCTAAGGCTGCTGCTAGGGCTTCTATATTAGTACGAGCCACATTGTTAAAAGGATCTTGCTCAGTAAGGCTCCAACCTGAAGTTTGACAATGTGTACGTAAAGCCAATGATTTTTCATTTTCGGGATTAAATCCGCTTACTATTTTTGCCCATAGCATTCTCCCTGCCCTCATCTTAGCAATTTCCATAAAATGGTTCATTCCGATAGCCCAGAAAAAAGATAATCTAGGAGCAAAGCTATCGATATCTAATCCTGCTTTTATTCCGGTTTTCAAATATTCCAATCCATCAGCCAATGTATAGGCCAGTTCTATATCAGCCGTTGCGCCAGCCTCCTGAAGATGATAACCGGAAATACTAATGGAATTAAAGCGAGGCATATGTTCTGCGGTATATGAGAATATGTCTGCAATAATTCTCATAGAAGGTTCTGGTGGGTATATGTAAGTATTCCTCACCATGAACTCTTTAAGAATATCATTTTGAATAGTACCGCTCAGTTTTTCTTTAGCCACACCTTGTTCTTCCGCTGCTACAATATAAAAAGCCATCACAGGCAGCACTGCTCCATTCATGGTCATGGATACAGACATTTGATCGAGTGGGATTTGATCAAATAATATTTTCATATCCAAGATAGAATCGATGGCAACACCTGCTTTTCCTACATCTCCTACTACTCTTTCGTGATCGCTATCATAGCCACGATGAGTAGCCAAGTCAAAAGCCACAGAAAGACCTTTTTGTCCGGCAGCTAAATTCCTTCTGTAAAATGCATTGGATTCTTCTGCAGTGGAAAAACCGGCATACTGACGTATAGTCCATGGATTGATTGCATACATAGTACTATACGGTCCTCGGAGGTAGGGTGGAATGCCTGCTGCAAAATCAAGATGTTCATAACCTTGATTGTCGGCAGCAGTATAGTATGGTTTCACAGCAATCTGTTCTGCAGTAATAAATGGTGCAGTTTTTTGCATGTTGATTTTCGGAGTTATATTCCTAAAGGGAATCTTACTAAAATCTTTTCTCATAATCAGAAGTCTTAGGAAATAGAGATCCTTTCATTTTCTATGGATTCAGCTAAGCGAACCGGAATCAGTGGTTGTAGGTCTTTATCAGCAAAATCGTGGGTAGTTGTTTTTCGCATGAGTTCCGGCTTTTCAGCAGGGTTAGGAAATTTATTAGTACCCACCAGTATAATTTTTCCCTCTTTGAATGCTTTTTCTGCAGCTTTTGCGGTTTTTACAATTTCCTCCTGCAAACTTCCCTGCTGTACCACAGCGATAAGCCCTCCCTGTTTTTCTATCTCTTGAAAATTCTTCCAGGCTTTTTCTGCCAATTCCATGGTAAGGAATTCTATATAATAAGACCCCGCAGCGGGATCTGCAATTTTATCCATATAACTTTCATCGCGTAGTATTAGCTGGATATTTCTGGCCATTCGCAATGAAAATGCATCAGGTTTTTTCAGAGGCTGATCAAACGGCATAACAACAAGGCTATTACAACCTCCACAAACTGCTGCCATAGCAGCAGTAGATGTTCTAAGTAAGTTGTTATAACTATCCAATACAGTCAGATTTCTAGCAGCCGTAACCCCATGTACATGCAAAGGGATTTCAATTCCCCATTCTTCTATGAGTAAAGCATATAGTTTTCGCAGGGCTCTTAATTTGGCTATTTCCATAAAATAATCCTGCCCTACTGCTATTTCTACGCATAGGCGTGAAAGTGTTTGTAGTTGTGGATCATCTTCTGCCACTAAGGAAAGATATGTATGAATATGTGCAATCAAAGCACCCAGTTCACAGGCTGGAGAAGCGCCAGCTTCGTGGTAAAGACTACCTTGAATATAGACTGATTGCAAATCACCCAATAAACTTTGAGCCTGTTTCCATTGGTTTGCATCTTCCTTTTCGGATTGTTCCCATTTACCCGTTTGTAATACACGATGGATATAATCCAGATTCACTGCTATTTGCAGACTCTTTTTATCATAGCCTCTTTGTTGTATCAGCTGATTTAACTGTTGTATAAACCAAGCTGACTGACCTTGCACATGGAATATGGTCTGAATGTATGGGAGTTCTACATCTTTCAGTAATTCTGACAAGTTCAATTCGTTCTGTATTTCCAGGGAAATGCCTGTGGCACCGTTTTGGAGTGCGTGTAGTATAGCTTTATGGGCTATCTGTGGATCCTCTACCACCAGATGTTCCATAATTTCCCAATGAGTATGGGTAAACAGTGGTTGTCGCAGGGAGGGTTTATCCTCTCGGGTATAGCATGGATGCACCGTAATACCATCAGGGGTAGTATATACCAGTTTTTCCTGATAGTCCTGCCCTTTTAGATCGCGAATAATCTTTTCAATCCATTGCTGTTTGGATACAGGAGGGAAGTTCTCAAATAATGGAATATGCTCTGCCATAGGATACAATAAATATTAGGCGAACGAGAAGCTCATAGCACCTGATGTCATGCTATGAAGATTGTGTCAGGAGCCAGCTCCGTAGGTAAGTACTTCTTTTGCTTCTTCGTTCAGCAGGTTCAACGCTACATCAGTTGGGATTTCCCCATCTACTGTCATTACATAATCCACAACGCGTTTATGTAATTCTTTTGCTGAGGCATTGGGATCTAGCTGTTGGGCCATATTATTAATCATGTTGATCTCATGTTCTTTCACTCCCAATACAGCTCCCCACACTTGTCGGGATACATATAGCTGTTGCGAAAGATTATGTTCAAATTCAGATTTGATGGTGTACACCAAAATAGATTGTAATTCAGCTACGGTCATTCCTGATTGATATACCCTCGGAATAAGCTGTCTGGGATGTACCCTTTCTACAAACAATATGAGTCTTTCATATGCCTGCAAGCGCAGTCTTACGGTAATATCCTGATTGTCTTTGAGCATGGCAACCTTTTTTCTGCGCAATTCAGAATTTAAGAATTTGCCTACCAGCATATTACAGGCAATCAATACAACAACGGCAGGAATAGTGTACTTTAATATTTCCAGAATGGTATTCATAGTCATAAACTGCAAAATAAATCTATTTTACAGGGATTTCACCATACCTGATTTTTTTTCACAGATTGCATATACTCCTATCTGATATTCCGTATGATATTTATTTTATAGGATGTTGTGGAGTATATCAATTTATCACTTACTAAGATTCATTACTAATCTTAACCTCCTTGGGTACAAACAGAGTTATATTCCCTTTGTTTCGGATCACATCTCTTACGAGCGTAGAAGAAATAGTAGAAAATTCAGGAGAGCAGGTAAGGAAAAGTGTTTCAATTTCTGGAGTAAGCATTCGGTTCATGTCAGCAATGGCTTTTTCATACTCAAAATCACTTACATATCGAATGCCTCTTAAGATATATTGCGCCCCGATTTGCCTACAGAAATCTACCGTTAAGCCGGTATACCCGGTAACATCAATACGGGGATCATTTATAAAAATTTCGCGGATCCAGGCACATCTCTGGTCTAATGAAAACATAGGTTCTTTGGAAGAGTTTATCCCAATACCTATTATCAACTTATCAAATAAAGAAACTGCACGTTTAATTACGTCAACATGTCCTTTGGTGATGGGATCGAATGTCCCGGGGAATAAACATATTCTTTCCATGAATACGAATTAGTTTATAAGTTCAGGGGCTTGAAAAAAACTAAAGACCGTGGTTCCGTAGTTTTTTGTTCGAAGGAAAAAGGGGTGTTGGGTATAATTATTTCTGGGTGTATGTTCTAATACAAAAATACCCCTTGGATTCAGCATATTTTGGGAAAAAATCAGATTAGGGATATCATCAATGTTTTCTAGTGCATACGGAGGTCCGGCGAAGATAAAATCATAACTTTCTGTATTTCTGTGCATAAAGCGAAATACATCTGATTTTACTATTTTAAAATTGCTTTGCATCCCCAATTCTTTCACTGTCTTTCTCATAAAAGCAATACTGGTATAATCTCTTTCAATCAGAGTTAGGTCGGTAGCTCCTCTGGAAGCAAGTTCGTAGCTAATACTTCCGGTGCCCCCAAATAAATCGCAGGTTTTAATTCCATCCAGATCCATCATATTTTCCAATGTATTAAACAGGCCTTCTTTAGCTACATCGGTAGTGGGTCTGGCCGGAATTCCTGACGGGGGATTAAATTTTCGTCCTTTAAATTGTCCGCCTATAATGCGCATGCGTATAACTGTTGGAGCAGACTAATGGTGGGGAGCCATTGACTATCGCCAGCTACCACACTCGACTCTCCATCTTTTATGCTTGGGAAATATTGTGCTGTTTCGTTTAGTATGGTGTTTAACCCTCTGTAAGTAACCGTACATTTCATATCCAGTGTATCTGCATTAATACGATGTTGCTTGCAAAACAAACGGATATGATAGGCTATATCTTCCCCAGTTTCATAGGGGAATACATGGTGCCAGTATAACTCTCTATTTTTATATAGTGTTACAAATGCAGAGGTGGAGGTAATGCAACATTGGAGCGTGCTATCTGGCCGGTAAGGTTTATAAAACTGATAGGTTGGCAGCGGTAGGGCTCGGGCATTGGAAAAATATCTGCCAATCAGGCTTTTCATAGTGCCTGGCCATGCATACATATAATGGGCTCTGTCTTCGTGTAATTTATGTACCGATAATATTTCATTTCCTTCTACAAAAAACAGGCGATTGAACCATTTAATGGCAGCATTTTCGTCATATAAAGCCTCAGGAACTACCAAAAACTTATCACTTGCGACAAAAGTGGCAATTATCTTTTCTGGTTCAGACAAAAGTGGTTCATCAATAAATCGATGCTCATAGAAATCAAGAATCCAAATTGGTAACGTATGGTTATACTCTCCGTACCTAATCATTAATAAATCTCCCTGTTCACTAAAGCCCGCAGAGATAAGTCCTCGAGGCAACACTACACAAATAACTTTTTCTACTTGGCTAATAAGTGTTTCCCCTTCATGCACATTATAGGCATGATAATTAATAGCACTGTTATGAATTTCTGACATAGACGGCACGGCATTGTAAACAACCCAAACAAAGATACATGACACGCTCTGCAGCTGGCTACTGAGCCTAAAACACGATTTAAGTTACAAAGAAACAGTAATATCCATGCATCTTTAGAAGTGTTTTTGGCAATTGGCTACTTAGTCTGCCACAGATTTACTGGGAAAAGGCTCTCCAATTATTCATAAAATGGATCTTATAATACCTAATCCAGATGTTTGGCACAAAGATAGGTTTTGTTTTTTTTAAATTGCAAGGTAGCCTTTTGCCTATTCCTTCATGCTTTTGGAAAGTTTTTTTAGTCGGTTCGACTACTAAACTAAATATTTGTATGAATTTTGCAGCAGACAGGGTAATACCTGTTTACTGCTCATCTTGAGATAATCTTCAAATATCCATATTTCTTTTGCGGGCACTCAATGCTACATATCCCAACATCATTCGTATGGCGTTGCCCATATTGCTGGCAATGCTCATACCTCAATCCAGCTATATAGCTAATGCTGTATTCTTAGGAGCGTATGGAGAATTGGAGCTGCGAGTCATAGGTGTAGCAGGTGTTTTTTATCTCATCTTTGCCATGATTGGTCAGGGTTTTGGAAATGGCCTGCAGATATTAATGTCGAGGCGAATGGGAGAAGGGAATCTTCGGAAGCTCAGCCATACCTTTGCCAATGGCATTATCTTATCACTGGTATTTAGTTCCCTATTAGCTATAACCATATTTTTCTGTCTGCCGGCTTTCTTTGAAGCAAGCTTAAGAGATGCTGATAATATTACTGCGAGCATTGCCTTTATGCAAATTAGAATCTGGGGACTACCTTTTCTGATGCTCAGTCAGCTCTTTCATGCTTTTTTTATTGCCATACAAAGACCCTCCTTTTTAATATATGGTGCCCTCACAGGTACTCTGGTGAATGTGGTTTTGGATTACTTATTAATTTTTGGGTATGGCGGTTTTCCTGAGATGGGCATCTCAGGTGCTGCCCTCGCTTCTGTTTGTGCGGAAATTGTAGCCTGCATTGTTTCAATTCTTATTTATTTTTCTACCTCTCTGAAGAAAAAATTCCGTATTTACCCTTTCTATTTTAAGCCAGACTATAAACTATCACGCAGAACACTGGTTGTCGCCTCACCGCTAATTGTACAATTTTTATTTGGTATAGGGGGATGGCAAATCTTCTTTATCTATGTAGAGCATTTAGGCAACACCGAATTAGCTGCCTCCCAGATTATCAGGAGTGTATATGGTACAGCATGGGTAGGTTTATGGGCTTTAGCGGCCACAACCAATACTATGGTCAGCAATATTATTGGACAGGGAAAACAAAGTCGGGTACTATATCTTACCCTTAAAATCGCTTCTCTGAGTTTATTATACTCAGGAGTAATTAGCATATGCATGTGGCTTTTTGGAGGCCAAATATTAAGCTGGTTCAGGAACGATCCAGTTCTTATTGCCACAGCCTTACCTTCTGTGAAGTTAGTAGCGATTTCTACCTTATGTATGTCTGTATCTACGGTACTCTTTAACGCTGTGGTAGGTTCAGGTAACACCATGATCAACCTGTTTATTGAAATCATTTGTGTATTAACCTATATTCTTTACTGTTTTATTTTTATTGAATATTTACGCTGGCCACTTGTTTGGGCCTGGGGGTCAGAATTTGCGTATTGGCTCAGTCTCTTGTTATTAGCATTCTTTTATTTAAAAAGCGGAAAGTGGAAGAACAAAACAGTATAGCTATAAAAACGAGTGCTATAGTCTATTTTTTAAACTTGGATTCAAAAAGCATTTTGAACCTTTCCATTCCGTCATATACGCTATCCTATAGGATAGATAGTTAGATATAAAAAAATCAAACTAAGAACCAAAGTCACGAGGAGTTTAACTATAAAAAACTCACTAAATCATCCTATATGCTTGGAAAGAAATAGGATAGTCCTAATAATGGAGAAATAATTACGAGGCATGCCCATCTATCTAAAGTATTTTTCACGATAAACCTATCTACCGATTAAGTATTGTGGGAAAGCAAGGCCGTGGCCACTTCCTCCATTTTACTACCCCTAGAGCCTTTGATCAATATAGCTGTTTGTGTGGGCAGGTGATTTTGCATATATGAAGCAGCAGCGGTTGAGTCGGCAAACCAGTGATGTGAGCCGGCATAGTCTTTAAATTCATTTCCCACTAAGATTACACTTGTCCAGGAATAGGAATTTATAAAAGCTACCAAATCTTTATGTTCTTGTGCAGAGGCCTCCCCCATTTCTTTCATCGCTCCGAGACAAAGTATTTTCTGGGAAAATGTATCCATAGATGCAAAATTGACAATAGCAGCACGCATGCTGGTGGGATTGGCATTATAGGCATCAAGAATTATTGTATTGGTGTTTGCAGTAAGTAATTGAGAACGATTATTATCTGGTTTATAGGCTTCTATAGCTGCCTGTATGTCTTCAATAGCTACTTTAAAATATTGTCCTATGGTTATAGCGGCAAGGATATTGGGAAGGTTATATACACCTACTAATTGTGTACGTATCAGGTGTTCTTCAGCATTCGTATGTACACTCACTTCTACATAAGGATGTGCCTGATGTACGTTCCCTATTAGCATGGCATGCTGGGTTCCGTAGGTAATTTGCGTAGCAATACCTTCTGCCATTTCTTCAAGGTAGCTTAGGTCTGTATCTCTAAAAATTACACCCTGTTTACTGCGAATATATGCATACAATTCTCCTTTAGCTTGCCGCACGCCTTCTTCACTCCCAAACCCCTCTATATGCGCTTTTCCACAGTTTGTAATAAGTGCATGAGTAGGTTGCGCTATTTGGCAATAGCTAGCAATTTCTCCTTTATGGTTTGCCCCCATTTCAATAATGGCAATTTCTGTTTCGGGTTTTATCTGTAAAATGGTAAGAGGCACACCGATATGATTGTTCAGATTACCCAAAGTAGCGGCAGTTTTGTATTTCCTGCGTAGTACCATAGTAATAAGCTCTTTGGTAGTAGTTTTACCATTAGAACCCGTAATAGCTAAAAAGGGGATATTGAGTTGTTGTCTATGGTAAGTAGCTAATGCTTGTAAAGAAGTTATTACCTCATCTACAAGTATGCACTTAGGGTGTTTAGCTAGTGTAGGATCGTCTACCACGGCGTATGCTGCGCCCTGTTCTATAGCCTGGAGTGCAAAGGCATTTCCGTCGAAATTCGCACCTTTTAGTGCAAAGTAAATACATCCCGGTTGGAGCTTTCGGGTATCAGTTTCTACTAGTGGGAATTGCCTGTAGATTGCATACAACGAGTCGATAGTCATATTCGTTGATATTATTAGCTTGGTAAAATTAAAAACCTTCCCGAGAAGGAAGGTTTTTAATTTATATTGTGTCAGTAAATTTCTAGATTATCTTCTACCGAAAGAATGTCCGGCGCGTTTGTAGTTTTTACCATCGGGGCTACCCAGACGATCCATTACGCAGCGGAAACCAACTGTAGCACTTCCCTGATTTGCGTTTTGGAAGCGGCGAGTACCAGGAGAAAGCCAGTAAGCGCGATCAGCCCAGCTACCACCTTTAATTACTTTAGCATCGTTGTTGATCAAGGTAGTTTTTCCGTAGTCATATACGAAAGAAGAATCACCATCCAGGTAGTCGCGAGCATCAGCACGGCGAACTAAGAATCCTGAGTTGCGTTTAGCAGCGATTTCCTCTTCTGTCATGAGGCGTTTAGGAATGCTACCTAAGCTATCTTTTTCTTCCAGTGCGTTATCTTCAGCAATACGTTGGTAAGTTTCGAACACATTACCACGGAATGGTCTGAATTCTTCCACATCAGAGAAAGAAAGCGGACGATAGGTATCAAGCACCCATTCGCTTACGTTACCGGCCATATTATAGAGACCGAAAGCGTTGGGTTTATATTCAAATACTGGAGCTGGGATATCAGCGTTATCGTTCAGACCACCGGCAACACCCATTTGGTCGCCACGGCCGCGAGTGAAGTTACCTAGGAATTGACCCTGATATTGGTTACGCATACCAGAGCGAACACCGTCTTTGGGTCCCCAAGGATATACATTACGATCTGTAACAACTTCTTCTCCACGACGACGTTTAGTGGCGGGTTCAGGGTTGTTACCTATAAGACCCAATGCAGCATATTCCCATTCAGCTTCAGTTGGGAGTCTGTAGTTGGGCAGGAGATAACCATCAGCATAATTAATATTACGACGGCCAGATCCACTTGGGTCTAAATCTTTTTTACGTTTTGCACCGGCAGAGCCTTCATATTGGCCACTAGTATAAGCAAGTGTGTTAAACACGTCTTCGTTAACCTGATTTGGATTCTTTTTCAACATGCCGTTTTTGATCAGGATCCATTCATTCACCCTGTCGCTACGCCATTGAGCAAATGCATTTGCCTGATGCCAGTTTACACCCACTACTGGATAGTAGTTGTAAGCAGCATGGCGGAAATAGTACTCAACCAAAGGTTCGTTGTAAGATAATCCACGACGCCAGCAAGTACTATCAGGCAGAGCTTGCGATATGTACAAAGGATAGTCTGAAGCGTATGAACGGGAAAGCCAATAAATATATTCCCTATAGTGTATGTTAGCTACTTCAGTTTCATCCATATAAAAAGAAGAAACAGAAACCGTACGGGGAATGTTATTGTTTTCCATGGTCAGGTCTTCTTCAGTCTGTCCCATTGTAAAACGCCCTCCTTCAACAAAGGTGAGGCCAGGACCGGTTTGCTGTCCGGGATAGTTGGGTACATCAAAGCCACCCAGGCGTGGATCATTATAATCCCATCCGGTAACCCTTGAAACACCGGCATTCTGGTTCGAAGAGCAGGCTGAAAACAATGTCGCTGCTCCTATGCACAGCATGCTCACGCCAATGAGAGTTCTTTTCATAATCAGTGAAAAATATTTGCTACGATTGGTTGAAAATTGTTAAAAGTGTTACAATGTTAGCGCATTCTTTTCAAAATGTCAAGCATTTACCCTTATTCAGAAAAAAAAACTCAAAAACTTTTTCCACATCCTGCATATAATATTATATGCATTTACTCGTTTTATGTTAAAAAACAGGCTATTTCAAGGCGATCAAAGCGGTTTATTCCGTATTTTTGATAGCACAGTACCAGCCAGATATGTCAATGCGCATTAAAATGACAAAAAAAATTTTTTCACTCTTTTTTTCCATGTGGTTTTTGTACGGAATAGTGCAAGCTCAGGAAGTTCGTAAAATTACCGTCCAAATACCGGAACAGAGTATTGTTAGCGGCTTTTATACCACTGTGATACCACTAAACAATTTTTCCAAGCCACTGGCCTCTCTCTCTGATCTTGTCTATAGCCCAGCAAGTTTTACCCCGGAAGTTATGCTTGCAGATGAAACTGTGCCTGAGGTTCATATAGGCATGGAGCGCAAAAAGCCATTTGCTGTAGTACGTATTCCTGTATATAAAACTGATGAAAACCATCAATTGCAACGCTTGTCTTCCTGTACCATATCTATAAGAGAATCAGAGTCTCAACCCAACCCAGAAGTAGCTCAGAAAACCACAGCGACGTCTAGTGTATTGGCAGATGGTACTTGGTACAAAATTGCCGTACAACAACCCGGGATACATAAAATTGATTATGCCTTCCTGAAAGATCAGCTAAAAATAAACCCTAAAGACATTAATCCTGCACATATCAGACTATTTGGCAACGGTGGTGCCATGCTGCCCGAAGCTAATTCGGTAGAAGTGCCTGATGATCTTTTAGAAAATGCCATTGAAGTATATGATGGCAATGATGGCAAAATGGATGAAGGAGATTATTTCTTATTCTATGCTCAGGGACCTACTAGCTGGGAAAAAGACAGTATCAATAAGTCTTTTCAACATGTAAAACATTTATATAGCGACCATAGCTATTATTTCCTTTGCTTTGACAAAGGTGTGGGGCTCCGTATCAGCAAACAACAAAATGCACCTGCTGAGAATGTCACCGTAACAGATTTTAATGATTATCAGGTACATGAAGAAGACCTACATAATATTGGAAAATTTGGCAAGGAGTGGTTTGGAGAAGAATTTGGCACAGAGCCTGGCATGAAAAGCAGCAGAACTTTCACTTTTGAAACAGGCACACTTACAGAAGATGCCAAAATTCATGTGTTTGTAGGTTGCCGTTCTTTTGCGCCTGGTAATACTTTCACCATGTATGTCAATGGCCAAAATGTGGCTACTATGCCCTTGAATGCAGTTATTGATGATGCGGAAGCAATGCAGTTGTCTCCCTACCAACAAAAAATTACTGTACCCATTACTGGCACCACAACAGAAATTCAGCTCGACTTCTCACCGGGCATTTATTCGGGTCGAGGATATCTAAACTACTTAAGACTTAATACACGACGCAAATTAGCTCTCACCCATGGACAAATATTATTTAGAGACTGGAATAGCGTAGGAGCTGGCAATGTGGCCAAATACATAATAAGCAATGCCAATAGCCAAACAAAAGTATGGGACATTACCCATCCGCAAAGTCCCGTACAAATGAATAGCACTCTTTCTGGCAGTAATTTGCAGTTTAAGCGCGAGGCCGATCGTTTGCGTGAGTTTATTGCCTTCGATGGCAGTAATTTTCACATACCCACTTTCATAGGAAATGTTCCCAACCAAAATCTGCATGGAGCATCTCAGCCTGACATGATCATTGTTACTGCTCCAGAATTTTTAGATGCAGCTAATCAACTAGCTGCTCATCATGCTGTACAAAGTAATCTAGAAACCCTAGTAGCCACAACTCACCAGGTATATAATGAATTTGGATCCGGCTCTCAGGATATCAGTGCTATCCGCAATTTTGTAAGAATGTTTTACAAAAGAGCAGGTTCAGATACAAGCGCCATGCCCAAGTATTTGCTATTGTTGGGTGATGCTTCATACGACTATAAAGACCGTCTTAAAAACAATACAAACTATGTGCCTACATACGAAACTGCTGAATCTATAAATCCACTTTCCGGTTTTTGCTCTGACGACTTTTATACGTTTTTGGACGACCATGAAAACATAGAAGCATCGGTCATCAACACTATGGATATTTCTGTAGGCCGCTTACCGGCAACCACACCTGAGGCAGCTATGGATATGGTCAATAAAATTAAGCGATATACCAGTCCTCAATCGCTTGGGGTATGGAGAACTTCTGCTACCATTATCACAGATAATGAAGATGGAAATACCCATCTAATGGATGGAGAGATTATGGCTAGTGAAATAAATCGCCATACCAATCTGTATAATGAAACCAAAATACACCTATCGGCAATACCCGTGGTATCTACCCCTGCCGGAGCACGTGCCCCACAAGCCAATAAGATGATTAATGACCAGGTTTTTAAAGGTACGTTTCTGATTAATTATAATGGCCACGGTAGTATTTACACACTCACCAGCGAAAGGATACTTACTCAGGATGATTTTAACACCTGGAAAAATCCAAACAAAATGCCCATCATGATCACTGCAACCTGTGATTTTAGTCGTTTTGACAATCCAGAATATGTTTCTGCAGGAGAGAAGCTCATTCTTAAACCGGATGGTGGCGCAGCGGCTTTATTAACCACCACTCAGGTAGTATATCAGCACTTAAATCGCACCATGAACAGAGACTTTTTAGAAGCTATGTTCCAAAAGTACGATGGCAAATGGGCAACCATTGGAGATGCACTCCGTTTTTCTAAAAACAAAACCTATTCAGTTGTCACCAATAAATATGAATTGGTTAACTTCCGAAAATTCACCCTGCTGGGAGACCCTGCAGTTCGCCCGGCATTCCCCTTGCATCATATTTCTGTGACAGAAGTAATTGATGATCATACAGGCAAGCCTGCAGATACCATTAAGGCATTGGGGAAATATACTATAAAAGGAGAGATTACCACGTCTGAGGGTAATTTATTGAATGATTTCAATGGCCGAATTAATCTTACTCTTTTTGACAAACCCCAAAAAGGCATAACACTTACTGAACCTTATAAAGAGTTTCCTGTAAGAAACAATGTCATATATAGAGGATTAGCATCTGTAAAACAGGGGAAATTTGCGGTAACCTTTATTACACCTAAAGATTTAAACTATGAATACGGTCCCAGTAAAATAAGCATATATGCTGAGAATGGATTGATTGATGCGGCAGGCTCAGATACGTCTATGATCTCCGGAGGCTTTTCTGATAATCCCATTATTGAAAATAATCCTCCCATTGTCAAACCATTTATTAACGACAGTTTATTTAGAAATGGAGGCATTACTGGCAACAATACCTTATTATATGTACAGTTATTTGACGAAACCGGGATTAATGTTTCTGGCAATAGTATCGGGCACGACTTAACAGCTATATTAGATGACAATGTACAGCAACCCTATATATTGAATGATTATTATGAGACTGCGGCTGATGATTATCGCAAAGGCTATGTGTACTTTCCTATTTCGGGACTGAGTGACGGGCCTCATACTATCCGGGTAAAGGCATGGGATGCTAATAACAATTCAGGCGAGGGTACTGTTAATTTTGTAGTGGTAAATGGAAAGGTGGTTCAAATTCAGAATTTAATGAATTATCCCAATCCTTTTCAGGACAAAACACATTTTGTATTTGAACATAATCATCCCGGTGAAGAGCTAGATGTGACACTGGATATTTTTAGCACATCTGGATATCATGTAACTACAATTAATAAAAAATTCACACCTAATGGTAGTAGAAGCCATGAAATCACCTGGGATGGTACAGCTAAAACCGGTGCTAAGCTTCCTACAGGGGTGTATATGTATAAATTAACACTAACTACGCAGTCAGGAATTCAAAGCGCAGCATACCAAAAGTTGGTGTTAATACGTTAGTTAACCAAGAATTTTTTTTAGAAAACAAGCTAAAAATTTGGGAATATTTGCTGGTCATTTGAAATGTCACTAGCTTATATTTGCAGACCAACATAAATAAAATACCTTTGCAAACCTTTTAGAATAAATTATAATAGAATGTCAAAACGAGTGGTGTTACTAGGATTGTGTCTTTTATCCGGTTCCTTTACAACCGGCTTATTTGCACAAAAGAACTACAACGGACAAGTAAATACCATAACTACTGCCGTACCCTTTTTGCGCATCTCTCCAGATGCCAGAAGCGGAGCCATGGGAGATGTAGGCATTGCTATATCTGCCGACCCTAATGCTCAATACTGGAATCTTGCTAAAATTCCGTTTGCAGAGAAGAAAATGGGGTTTTCACTTACTTATACCCCATGGTTAAAAGAATTGGTGCCTGATATCTTTATGGCTTATGTTGCCGGTTATCAGAAATTCGGTAAAGAAGACAATCAATCTATCAGCTTCTCATTAAGATATTTTTCTTTAGGGGATATCCTTTACACAGATGATCAGAGTAATTCATTGGGAACAGGTAAACCCCGTGAATATTCATTAGATCTGGGATATTCAAGAAAATTATCTCCTTACTTATCTACAGGTATTTCACTTCGCTATATACATTCCAACTTAATTACAGGTATTAGTCAGACTCCCGGTATGGATTATAAACCCGGTAATGCTTTTGCTGCTGACCTAGGTGTATATTATACAAAGACTAATGAGATTACCGAGTTTAAAAGCAACACCTTTAGCTTTGGTGCCGTATTAAGTAATATTGGTTCTAAAATCTCCTATAACTCCACTAGAAGAGATTTTATCCCTGCTAATCTGGGATTAGGCGTAGCTTATGGTATTGCTATTGATGAATACAATCGCTTTACAATCGCCTTAGATGTCAATAAACTATTAGTACCTACACCTATCGACACTTCTTCCTCTCCGGATGAAGTCAAATATTATATTCCTGAGAAAAGTGTGGTGGGTGGTATGTTAAGTTCTTTTACAGACGCCCCTGGTGGGTTTAAAGAGGAACTTCGCGAGTTTCAGGTTTCTATAGGTGCAGAATATTGGTATCAGAATCAATTTGCGCTCCGTGCAGGTTATTTTTATGAAGACAAGCACAAGGGAGATCGAAAATACTTTACAGTAGGTGTAGGCTTACGCTATAAAGTATTCCAAATTAATGGTTCTTATCTCGTACCTTCCGGATCTGGCATCAACCGTAACCCACTGTCAAATACCTTCCGTTTTTCTCTGATGTTTGAACTTGATTCCTGGAAAAACGAAGATGGAGAAAGTGTATTATGATTATTGTATAAATCTTATTTACTAAAAATCCCCGGAAATAAACTTACCGGGGATTTTTCTTTTGCTAAAAAGCAACACTTGGTTTCTTCAAGGGATTAAGGCAGTGGTTATATAGGTATAGAAGTCGTTTTTCAACCTATGAAAATCAGCTTCTATACGCAATATATCTCCTCTTAGCTTTTCTTGCTTTCGTTGTGTTTCTGCTGTGTATGTATCTTTTTCCTGTTTTTGAAGTTTAATAATGTCATGTTTAAGCAAATCAAATACAGTATCCTTTTGCACGAAATTATTCATGAAGTACTCCATGCGTTCTAATACTGTGAAATCAATATCATGCCTTGTGATTTCTGCAACTCTATTTTTTAGCAATACATTTTCAAGCCGCAGAGCATCCAGTCTTTGTAACCACGTAATAATTTCCTCTTTATGCATAGGTTTAGGCAAAATCATGTTTGTACCCATCTGTTACAGACGGGCAATAAAAATAAGAATGACCTTGTTACACGATTAGAATGCTCATCAGGAGCAATAATGATTATCGTCATGAAATCTTAGTTTTTATGACAACAAGTGGTATTCACCACTCCCTGCTCACTAGTGGTAATCGAGGGGCTAATGTAGGGAATACCTAAGTTCATCCCTCTTAAAATGAATAACACCCCAAAGAATAGTAAAAACACCGGAACCATTTTGCGAAAGCTATCTTTCCTTAAAAAACTAATCTTATGACGAAAGAATGTTAATGCTAATAACATAGGCAATGTACCCAAGCCAAACATATACATCAGTCCTAACGCTTGTGTGGGGCTATTTGCCTGTACAGCCATAGACAAAGCCATATATACCAATCCGCAGGGTAATAATCCGTGAAGTGTGCCTGCAATGCCTAAAGTTTGTATACCTGGATTACCCAGATATTTCCCTAGCATGTTGAGTACCCACGAAGTACCCGGAAGGTGAATACGTATCAAAGGGAGAAAACTTAATACTCCTGCAATTAAAAGCGTAATCCCAGCAAACAATGAAATGTATTGCTGCCAGGCCGGTTTAAAAAAAGAAGTAAATGTGTAAAGCATATACCCTAAAAAGGCATAGGCAGATATTCTCCCAAAATGATATAAGAACAATCCTGCCCATTTTCTTCCTCCCTGTAAGGAATGAAAAGACACTGCCCAGATAATAGGACCACACATACCTGCACAATGAAGGCTTCCGGTAAGCCCCATCATCAAGGCTATTATATAGCCGCCTTCATTCATGGCTGATAAAGATTTAAAGGCATTTCCTGATAATATTTTTTACCGTTTGCCTCCCAGCTCAGCTTTACCATATACCGGGTGGGTTGCAGATCTCCTGCATCAACAAAAAATTGCTGCTCTGTAATATTCAAGGGTACTTTCTTATCCCAGCTTTCTTGAACAGGAGAATAAAACCAGATTTCACCTGCAATATTTGTATTCGCAAAGTCATCAGGAAATACAAACTCTAACTTTGAATTTTTGAGATTCATAACTACTGGTGCAGAAAGGGATTGTTGATTTCTGTCTGCATCAATGATATCCTGATAGGCAAGTTCCCGTTCGTAGTAATTATCTGCAACCAAATCAAAACGCTGCATCATACTTCCTCCTACTAGTAATGCTATGAGCAGCAAGAAGCCTCCATATAAAAGTGCGATCCGATATCCCCAACTTAATTTCATATTCAGTGATTTTAAGTGTTTATTGATTAAATGGTCCTAAGAAAGAGGTTTTAATGGTTTTGATTTTCCGGTCCCCTTCATAAACGCCTACCTCAATCTGAGTTTTACGTTGTTTAATTTTATTTTTATCAATCAGGATAAACATGGTACCTGACTTATCTCCTTCTTTGGGAACTGCAATACCCTGTTCTCCTACCAATTTGATGGTGCCTTCTATATTTTCGAGTTTCAGGCTCAGTTCTTTGTCAATATGTGTTTTATTCAAAAAACGATAGTTGTATAGGTTACTCAACTGCTCATTGGGCTGCTGCTGGTATAATTGTCCTGGAGTACGAAGAATAGAAATACCTACATCGGTACGTGTGATCAACATATAAACCAATACCCCGAGTAATACAGTCATTACAGCTGAATAAGCTTTCATTTTACCGGTAAATCGGAATTTTTTATGCTTGGCTATATTGTTTTCAGAAGCTAGGCGAATGAGCCCTGTAGGTAATCCCACAGCTTCCATCATATGATTACAGGCATCTATACAGGCAGTACAGTTAACACATTCGAGCTGTGTTCCGTTTCTGATATCAATACCTGTGGGACAGACTTTTACGCACTGAAAACAATCAATACAATCTCCCTGTGTACGTTCTTTGTTTTTCTTAAACTTTGCACGTGGTTCTCCTCTCACATAATCATAGGCTACAACAATAGAATCTCTATCGAGTAACACTCCCTGCATTCTACCATATGGACACACCGCTGTACAAACTTGTTCTCTAAACCAAGCATACACAAAAAAGAATACAGAAGTAAAAATTACAATAGCGGTGAATCCTCCCATATGCTCACTCACAGGCTCAGTAATTATTTTTTTCAACTCATCTATACCAATAATATAAGCCAAGAAAGTATTTGCAATCAGGAAGCTGATAAGCCAGAATATAATCCATTTGGAAAACTTCTTAACGATCTTCTCTGTATTCCATGGAGCTTTATTCAGCATTTTCTGTCTTGGCGCATCCCCTTCAATCCAGTATTCAATCTTTCTGAATACCATTTCCATAAAGATAGTTTGAGGGCAAGCCCAACCACAGAAGACACGTCCAAAAACCAACGTAAACAAAGCTATAAACACAATAAACACCACCATTCCCAAACCGAAAATGAAAAAATCCTGTGGCCAGAATATCTGTCCAAACAGGATAAATTTCCTTTCGATAATATTTAAGAGAAAAATGGGTTGTCCATTATACTTGATAAACGGCAGTGCAAAAAAGACAATGAGATAGATAACACTTAATATAGTTCGGGCATTAAACAGCTTACCTGAAGGCTTGTGTGGATAAATCCAAACACGTTTTCCAGATTTATCCACTGTGGCTACCTTATCTCTAAACGACTGATCTTTATCACCCTGTATATCCGTTTCCATAAGTCATAAGGTTATTTTGTATTACAATAGTGATTTAAATTTCGGACTGATTAGTTTCATTCTGGCTATCTGCGTTTTCACTGGGTGGGATATATAAATCACCCTGTTTTTCTTTGGGGGCTGCCGGTGTTGTACCCTGTAATGACATCACAAAGCTCGTTATGTCTGCAATTTGTTTGGGTGAGAAATCATCTTTCCAGCTTTTCATACCCTTATCAGGCCAACCATACTTAATAGATTTAAACACATCACTCAGACTTCCGCCATGTAACCAATAAGGATCTGCAAGATTCGGGCCAACTCCCCCACCACCATCGGCAGCATGACAGGCTGCGCAAACAGATTGGTAGAGCTTTTGTCCAGCAGCAATACCTGCAGCATCACTCATAGTCACAGTATTTTCATCAATGTTATTGGCAGCTTTGGCTAGATAAGCAGCTTTTTCTTTTTCAGCTTTTTCCATAGCTGCTACATATTCTTCATGTGAGCTGGGACCATCTCCACCCAGGTGATAATACCATATATACACTACTGAGATGAGGATTGTAAGATAAAATCCGTATTTCCACCAAGGAGGAAGACTGTTGTCTAATTCTCTTATACCGTCATAATCATGATCGAGGAGAATGTCTTGTTCTTTTTCAATTTCCACAGCTTTGTTAAACTTATCCCAGAAAGAAACTCTAGGAATTGCTTTTTGAGCAGCAAGCTCTGTTTCATCTTCATCGGCTCTTACAATATTTCTCACCATTACTCGGATGAGCAAAGTAAGCGCAATAGTAATTGCCAGCTGAAGTGTGATAAGCCCTATAAGAAAATAAAACTGTACTGCTTTCATCCCAGCGATTACCGTAACTCTTACAGGTTCTTCTGCAACAGCATCCTGAGCTAAAGCAGAAAATGAAGACAAGCATAATATGGCAAGTAAAGCCAGTGTTTTTGGATGAGCTCCCTGAGCTGCAGTTTTTTCTTTCTTTTTTGCGCGTAGTTTATCTCGGTATGCATACGCTAAATTTTTTAGCACATTGGCAAGGACGGCAATGGCAAAAGTGAGGATCACAACCAAGGAAACCAGACTGATTAAAACTACATTGAAAGAAGATTTTACATCTCCAGCAGTATCAGCGGCTAGTAGTAATCCAGGTATGGTAAGGAAGGCAACCATAAAGGCGAAAATTTTATATTTCATTTTCATGAACATGGCATTTAAGACGTAGTTATTAATCGTTATCCACAGGCATATCCTTCATGTAGTGGATATACTGTTTGTTTACCCGAACCGCCCATATAATTAGTGCAGCAAAGAAGACAAAGAATATCAGCAGCGATGCAACCGGGTATATATCTACTCCTGTGATACTTTCGAGATAGTTTCTGAATTTCATGACTCTGAATATTATTAGTTATTGGCTGTTTGTTGTAGTTTAATATCTGTACCCAAACGTTGTAGATAAGCAATCAATGCAATTATTTCCTTATTGGGTGCAGTTTGAATATTGTCCTTTTTAAGATTCTCCACAATCATCTCAGCCTGTTTCTGTACATCATCATTGGCCACTGCGTCATAGCCTTCAGGGTATGGCACACCCAATGTTTGCATGGCTCGTATTTTGGCACCCGTAGTGCTTATATCCAGATCATTTTCAATTAACCAAGGATATTCGGGCATGATAGAACCTGGAGACATACTGGAGGGTTCGTACATGTGATTGTAATGCCAGCTATCTGGATATTTACCACCTACGCGAGCCAGATCTGGACCTGTACGTTTACTACCCCATTGGAACGGATAATCATATACGAATTCACCTGCTTTTGAATATTCACCATATCGAGCAACTTCTGCACGGAATGGGCGAATCATCTGACTATGGCAAGTATAGCAACCTTCTCTTACGTATATATCCCTTCCGTGCAATTCAAGTGGAGTATAGGGTTTTACACTAGAGATAGTAGGCACATTAGATTTCACAAGGAAGGTGGGGATAATTTCTATTGCACCCCCAATCATTACCACGATCAGGCTAAATACCATCATTTGTACCGGACGTCTTTCAATCCAGCGATGCCAGTGTCCTTTACCATGTGCTACATATTCTTTTGTAAGTGGTGCAGCTTCAGCGGCCTCATCATCTACAGCTTTTCCTCTGGCCACAGTTTTCCATATATTCACTACCATCATGAGGGCACCTACGAGATATAAAGCACCACCCACTCCTCTCATGATATAGAAGGGACGCATTTGTGTTACAGTTTCCATGAACTGGTACTTCAATTGTCCTTCTGGTGTAAATTCCTGCCATGCGAGACTCTGCATAAACCCAGCCCAATACATAGGAACCACATAGAATACAATACCGAGGGTACCAATCCAAAAGTGCCAGTTAGCAAGACGTTGGGAGTATAAAGGTGTTTTAAATATTCTAGGTATTAACCAGTACAACACCCCAAATGTTAGAAACCCATTCCAGCCTAAAGCACCCACGTGTACGTGTGCAATAGTCCAGTCAGTAAAATGGCTGATAGCATTTACATTTTTCAAACTGAGCATGGGACCTTCGAACGTAGCCATACCATATGCTGTAACAGCCACTACTAAAAATTTAAGCACTACATCTTCTCTTACTTTATCCCACGCACCACGAAGTGTAAGCAACCCATTGAGCATACCACCCCAAGATGGAGCAATCAGCATAAGAGAAAATACAGTACCCAGTGACTGTGCCCAGTCAGGTAGAGCTGTATATAATAAGTGGTGAGGACCTGCCCAGATGTAAATAAAAATCAGCGCCCAAAAGTGAATAATAGAAAGGCGATAAGAATATACTGGTCTGTTAGCAGCCTTTGGAAGGAAATAATACATTAATCCCAGATAGGGAGTTGTCAGGAAGAATGCTACCGCATTGTGTCCATACCACCATTGTACCAATGCATCCTGCACACCTGCATACCAGGAGTAAGATTTCATCCAGGTAAATGGAATTTCCCAGGAGTTAACAATATGCAGCATGGCTACGGTAACGAAAGTGGCTATGTAGAACCATATGGCCACATACAGATGTCTTTCTCGGCGTTTTAAAATGGTTCCGAACATGTTCCAACCGAAAACAACCCAGATGAGTGTAATAAGAATATCAATGGGCCATTCCAGCTCTGCATATTCCTTACCAGTAGTATATCCCAGCAATAACGTAACTGCTGCCAGGACAATGATTAACTGCCAACCCCAGAAATGGAGCTTGCTCAGGGTATCGCTAAACATTCTGGTTTTACACAACCGTTGTAACGAATAATAGACACCCATAAAAATACCGTTACCTACAAATGCGAAAATCACCGCATTGGTGTGAACCGGTCTTACCCTGCCGAATGATGTTTCTGCTATTCCAAAGTTTAACTGGGGAAATACAAGTTGAAATGCAGCCAGCAATCCGGCAAGCATTCCTACAACTCCCCAAAAGATGGTGGCATAAGCAAACCATTTAACGATTTTATTATCATAATAAAACCGTTCGGTATTACTATCTGTGCGAACAAATCCATCGCCTGCCTGTGTAGTGGATTGTAAGGAGATATCCATGTGTTTGGTTTTTTATTTTGGTTGGGATGAAATTTCGTTATCGTGTAAGATTCTCATTGCTGAGCCTTCCTGATCTTCAAACTGATTGTTCTGAACGCTCCAGAAAAAAGCGATGACGAAGATGGAGGCAACGATAATACTGGCTATAACCAGAATAAATAATACGGACATGTCGTTATTTTGTATGGCAAAACTAGCAGCCGGTACACCGCCCTCCTATGACGCTACTCAGGCTGAAATATGATTATGGTCATGGTTTTGTCGCTGGATAGAAAAGGATGTCTGAATCACGATAATCCATAACCTATATAACCGTTCAGACCATTTCTTCTCGTCACAATCTGCCTCCAAGCCATGAGTATCCATAGAGGAAAACAAAGTTTATAAATACATGAAAACAAGATCATTGTGGATGAGATATGTTCCTCTTATTAATACAGGAATCTAATAACTAGTAAACACTATGAGATGAATTGGGTGCAGTGATTATTTCAGGGATAGTCCTAATCTCTTTGCTTTCAATGAACTCACACCGGTAGTAATTAATACAATTGTAAGTGTACTCGATGGCATTAAGATAGCTGCAATCATCGGATTCATTTTAGCTTGGACAGAGATATAGATCCCCACCACGTTATAGATTACTGACAGGAAAAAACTGAGATTAATAATATTTTTACCGGAAGAAGCCAGTTTCAATAAAGCAGGCAATTTTCCCAGCATACGAGCATCTAAAATAGCATCACATGAAGGGGTAAAGTTATTTACATCTTCTGCCAAAGTCATACCCACATCACTTTGTTGTAAGGCTCCTGCATCATTAAGTCCATCTCCCAACATTAATACCTTCTCCTTATTAGCCTGCAGAGCAGAGATATAGTGGAGTTTATCATCTGGCTTTTGTTCAAATAAGCAGGTTGACTTATTACCAAGTAAGTCGGTAATTTCTTCCTGACCTTTTCCTTTATCTCCTGAGAGCAGGGAAATTCTATATTCTTTTTGTAGTTGGGGCATCATTTCACGTGCTGCCTCCCGAACTTCTGTTGTTTTATTAAAGAAGCAGAGCTGGTCATTTATCTTTACCACCAATGCTGTTTCTATAGCATCCGGACTTTGTACACCAATAAATTCAGGAGAGCCTACCATAATATGATATCCATTTACCGTACCCATAACTCCCTTACCTGCTATTTCTTTCCAGTCACTTACGGGTAAACGCTCATGTTTTCCCAGCCAATTGGCCAGTGACTTACTGTGAGGATGCCTACTGGCTGCCACAATGCTGTATAAGGCTACTTTTTCATCTTCAGTTAACACATGTCCTATGTAGCTAAGCTGTTGTCTTGCATGGGTTAATGTACCTGTTTTATCAAATACGATATGCTGAATGCTACCTAGCTGTTCAATTACCGTAGCGTCCCTAAAATACACTCCATTTTTACTGAATATACGCATGAGGTTACCATGGGTGTATGTAGCGGCCAATAAAAGCGCACAAGGGCAGGCAACAATCAACATTGCGGTAACGCTGGGCAATATCTTAGACGGATCATAATACCCCCAGTAGGCAGCTGTTATAGCTGCAATTACAAACAATATATACGTAAAATTGCGACTCAGAATATGTACAAAACTTTCTTTGTCGTTTTGCTCAGATTTATTCTTGCGAAAAGCATGATGATTCCACAGCGTAGTTAAGTAGCTTCCTGCCACGGGTTTTATCAACTGAATTACCGCACTACCCCCTATTTGCTTTCCACCAGCATATACAGTACCTCCTTCCGGAATGGCTACAGGTTCACTTTCTCCTGTAACAAAGCTATAATCGATCTGGGCTGTGCCTTGTAATACAATACCATCGGCAGGAATTACATCCTCATGATATAATTGTATCCAATCGCCCTTTTGCAAGTCTTGTAGTTTTTTAGATTCCTTACCCTGTGGTGTAATCACCTCAACTGCTACCGGGAAGTAAGATTTATAGTCTCTATCAAAAGAAAGTGATCTATAAGTACGTTCCTGCACTACCCTACCTACCAGCATAAAAAACACAATGCCACTCATACTATCCAGGTATCCATTACCTATACCCATTGCAATCTCGTACAGACTTCTACCGTAAGTAATAATTAACGCCAAAGCAATAGGAGCATCTATATTTACGATTTTCTGTTTCAACCCCGACCAGGCAGAGGAAAAAAACACGGAAGAGCAATAAAAAAATACAGGTATGGATAAAATAAGATTCAAATAGCGAAAGAGCAATGCATATTCTCGTTCTAGAGATTCCCCTCCAGATAAATATTCCGGGAAACTCATCAGCATTATATTCCCAAAACAGAACCCTGCGACACCTAATCGATAAAGCAAGCCATAACTGTTTTTTCTTACCTTCTTGCCCGTTGTATCATTCAGTGAGATATAGGGTTCATAACCCAAAGTTGCCAGCAATTCTACGATCTTCCGTAGGGAAACCTGTGTTTCTTTAAAATGTACCGTGAGCTCTTTAGCGCTAAAATTCAGCCTGCTTTCAATAATGCCCGGATGTATTTTATGAAGATTTTCAAGAAGCCACATACAGGAAGCGCAATGAATGCCGGGGATATACAAACTCACAATGGCTAAATCATTGCTGCGAAACTGAAACAAAGGTGCTGCTATCTCAGGCTGATCGAGATAAGCATATTTATCAGAACGAATGGATTTGATCTGTGTAAGACCGGGATGTTTTTCCAACTTATAATAATCACACATATCCTTGTCTCTCAGTAACTCATAAACAAGCAAACACCCATCACAGCAAAAAAATTTCTCATCGGTATGAATAGCCTTAGTAAGGCAGGGCGTACCACAATGATAGCATATCACAGATTCCTTTGCCGCTGTATCGGGATGCTGTGTATTAACCTCTGTAGCAGTTATTTGTTCTTCCGTAGCAACCATAAGTCAGGATTAACATAGCCTGAAAACAAGCAAATACATAGCAAAGCTAGCATTGTTCTGTGTGCAGGAAAGTGATGGGACAGACTAAAAAACATGATTACGGTCATCTTTTTCATCCTGAATGAAATACATGATAGTTTTTCATTACGGTATCAATCTATTATCAAGTGTTTAAACTTATATGACAACAATCATGTGTTACAAATATCATTCACCACCTACCTTTGCACTCGAAAACATAAGGCCTAATATGAAATATTGGAAAAAACTCTCCCATGCAGAGCAAGATGCTCGTATCACCAAAGCATTGCAGGGAAATATTGATTATACTACCCGATTGTGTCTAGGAATACCTGCATCCCGACTGGATCCACAAGTATTTTATGATCAAGCATCCTTTTTGAAAGATGCTCCTTTACTTCGGGCATATGTACAAAATCCCAACCATATCGGATGTCATACAATGGGTGAATCAGAAGTTTTTTTCAGAGGAACTCAGGAACTGGAAAAAGAAGTAATTGCCTTACTTAGTACTGATTTATTAAAAGCAGAAGACGACAGCTGTGACGGATATATTGCTTCTGGAGGTACAGAGGCAAATATTCAGGCAGCATGGATTTATCGGAATGAATTTATTCAGAAATATCAGGCTACTCATGAGGAAATAGCATTAATAGGCAGTGAAGATACTCACTATTCCATAGCGAAGGCGGCAAACCTATTACATCTAAAATGGTATAAAACTTCAGTTGATTTTCATACGCGGGAGATAATTCCCGAAGCTTTGGATGCAAAACTTGCCCAAGCTCAAAAAGATGGTATTAAATACTGTATTGTCATTGCCAATAAAGGCACCACCATGTTTGGAAGTATTGATGACCCTGATGTATATGTAACTGCTTTACAAAAAGTAGGCATGACCTTCCGCATACATGTAGATGGAGCCTTTGGTGGATTTATGGTACCTCCCACAGATACCACCTCCAAAGCTGATTTCAGTCACCCCCATGTATCTTCCATTACTTTGGATGCACATAAAATGCTTCAAGCTCCCTATGGAACGGGAATTTTCATTGCCCGCAAAGGACTAATGGAATACACTTGTACACGTGAAGCACAGTATGTACATGGTATGGACAACACGTTGAGTGGCAGTAGGTCGGGAGCCAACGCTATAGCTGTGTGGATGATCCTATTTACTTACGGGCCTTTTGGGTGGTTAGAAAAAATCAATAAACTCATATACCGTACCAAATGGTGCTGTAAAGAATTAGACCAGCTTAATGTACGCTATTATAACAGACCTGGCATGAATATTATCACTATTCAGGCAGAAGACCTTCCTGCTACCTTAGCAGATGCCTATGGCTTAGTGCCAGATGCTCATGAGGGTAAGGCTAACTGGTATAAAATTGTCATCATGGATCATGTGGAAATGGAGCATTTGCAAGCACTTATCCATGACATCAAAGCCTTGAAAAAGGGATAGTACTTAAGACTTTTAAAAACATAAGCCTTAGTGGGGTTGTTGAAAAAAACCACTAAGGCTTATTTATTTAGTGAATAGTCTTTGATCATGCATTCACCGAATTTTTAAATAATACTAATTGATCAGATTGGCCAGCTTTTTTTCGTTGAGAATGATAATTTGGCGGCCAGAGATATCTATCAGTCTTTCCTCACGAAAATCGCTTAAAGTACGTATCAGTGATTCTTTCGCTGTACCTGCAATAGTAGCCAGATTTTCCCTGCTCATATCAATTACAAAAGGTTCTTTCCCATCTCCATATTTCTTGTAAATGCTGATCAATGCTTCGGCCACTTTTTTTCGCAATGAGTTATAGGCAATACCCAACAACTGTTCTTCTCTTTCAGATACGTTTCGTGCCAGCATCCGGATAAACTGTCGCATAATATCTGCATGTGCATGAATAAGCTGTTCGAACTCTTCCTTGGGGATTACCACAATTTCTGACTCTTCTATTGTTTCTGCATTTTCTTTATAGGCTGTTCCTTCCAGTAATGACACATAACCGATAAAATCTCCTTCATTATATAAACCCATTACCAGTTCCTTGCCTTCATCATTGGTTTTATAGGTACGCACCTTTCCTTTTTGGATATAAAACAATCGAAGTGCGTGGTTCCCTTCTGCGTAGATCAACTGTTTTTTTCGATAGGTATTCACACTTCTATTAGCGACGAATTGCTGTAATATATCTTTACTGCTACTGGCAGAAATCAAAGCATTAAATCCTTCCATCCCTGTAGAAGGTTGCTGGCGAAGTTGTTCTGCTTTTTTGAGACGTGTCTCAATCGCATTGAGCAGTTCTGTACCATTAAAGGGTTTAGTCAGGTAATCATCTGCTCCAAGTTCCATGCCTTTACGTATTTCAGAACGCTCAGCCTTTGCAGTAATAAAGATAAAGGGTATATGACGAGTATTTTCGTTTTTATGCAGCATATGCAATACGCCATATCCATCTAAAACAGGCATCATAATATCACATACAATGATATCGGGAATATGCGATATCGCTAAGGAAACTCCCTGTTTCCCATCCGGAGCTGTAAGCACTTTGTAATTCGACAACTCTAGGATTTCAGCCATATTTTCCCTGATCTCTTCGTTATCCTCAATAAGCAATACCGTACGCATTATTCATCATTTTTTTTTGAAAATAAAATGGTAAACCTTGTTCCTTTATTCAATTCACTATGACAAGTGATAGTACCATGCATCAATTCAACATACTTTGCAACAATATGCAGCCCTAATCCTGTTCCCTGAATATGAGTTACATTCTCCCCTCTGAAAAACCGCTCAAATAAATGTTGCTGATCTTCCTGACTAATCCCCACCCCTTCATCTTGCAGGGAAAGTATAAATTTTTCATTTTCAATTTGAGTATCGATATAAATTTTTGAATGCTCTGTCGAAAATTTGATAGCATTCGAAAGCAAATTCATGATGATATGCTTCAACAGGGAAATATCCAGAAAATAAACTTTCTCACCCTTATGATGATATACAATTTTTTGATCTTTTTTCAATAAGGGTTGGAGTTCCTGAATAAGCGACTGTACGGTATCCTGGATATTCACCTCAGCAAAACGAACTTGTATTTTCCCCTCTTCAATTTTCCCAACAGATAGAAAATCATTGAGTGTATCATTGAGCATATTGACGGAAGATACAATCCTTTGAATATGTTTATCTCTTTTGTGCTGATCTTCTGTATGAGTGTATTTGGCAATGAGATATGCAGAAGACAAAATAGTGCTTAATGGGGTACGGAATTCATGAGAGGCCATGGATACAAAACGAGATTTAAGTTCGTTAAGCTCTTTCTCTTTTTCCAAAGCATCTGAAAGAGAACGCGTACGTTGTATCACCTTTTTTTCCAACTCTTCATTGAGCTTTACTAATTCTAATTCTGCTTGTTTCCGAATACTTATGTCATTAATAAAGGCGATAGCAAACCTACCTTCCTCAGTTTCGTAAGTACTTAAACTGACTTCCACAGGAAACTCCTTACCGTCTTTAGTTATTCCATACAAATCCATTCCTAGCCCCATAGGCCTGCTATAAGGGTTTGAATGATGATATTCGTGTCGATGAGAAGTATGTTTTTCTCTATAGCGACTAGGAATGAGTACTTCTATCTTTTTCCCGATAAGTTCGCTTTCCTGGTAATTAAATTGTCGTAAGGCATAATCGTTTACCAATACAATTTCACCTCTTGCATTTACAATGACAATACCAATGGCTGCATTGTTAAACAAGGCTCCGTATGCTTCGTTTTTTTCTGTAATCATAATTTTTTAATGTCTTCAGACACTTAATTAGCCAGGCTTATTTGCCAGCAAAAATACCTCAAATAAGCGTGAATTATATTATTTTATGACCATTCATTCCATTCACTTCACCTCCCATCATGTTTTGTCTAGTTCATATCTTCCTGTTGAAATTATTGATCCTATGATCCATTGGCATTGTGTGATTTTTCTCTTATTTATATGTTAATCTATCCGCCCTTCGCTGGTTTTAGGGATATCCTAACACTAAGTGATATAAAAAAATCGGATCTTTGTTAAGATATACTATCCGCATTTTTTCGAACTATAATCATGACATTTCAGGAAATAATTCAACAGGACAAACCTGTATTAGTTGATTTTTATGCTACCTGGTGTGGCCCCTGCAAAATGATGGCACCGATTTTAGAAGATTTAAAACATCGACTGGGCGATACAGCCAGCATTATTAAAGTAGATGTCGATAAAAATCCTCAAGCGGCTCAGACCTATCATATACAGGGTGTGCCTACGCTTATTCTCTTTAAAAACGGGAAAATTCATTGGCGTCAATCAGGTGTAGTACCTGTAACAGAATTAGAGAAACAAATTCGGCTTCTTCGTTAAATCTCCAAATCCATCCATAGTCGAGTACTTCTAATAGTTACCCACATGCATTAAGTTTGTATAAACATTACTATGATCAGCTATTGGGAACAAGAAAGTTTTCTCGCGTATGACCATATTGTGGTAGGCGCTGGCATTACAGGTTTAAGTACTGCTATTTCTTTACGGTCCTTATTTCCTCAGGATCGTATTTTAGTACTGGAACGTTCACTCTTTTCTACTGGTGCCAGCTCACGGAATGCAGGTTTTGCCTGCACAGGAAGCGCCACAGAACTCCTAGACGATTTAGAATCCATGTCAGAAGAAGAAGTAAAAAATTTATTTCTTCTCAGAAAAACAGGACTAGAAAAACTGAGAAAGCGATTAGGGGATCAGGCAATAGGCTATGAAGCAAGTGGGAGCTTTGAGCTTATACGACATGCAGAACTTCCGGTACTCGACAAATTAGATTACCTCAACCAACTACTCTATGAAGTAGCAGGGCAGGAAGCATTTCGTATAGCAGATAAACAAATCGCTAGTTTTGGATTTTCCCCATCTCAGGTGCTTCATTTAATAGAAAACACCTGTGAAGGTGCATTGCATACTGGAAAAATGTTACGAGCACTTACTGATTATGCTATAGAGCAGCGCATAGAAATAAAAACGGGTGCTCAGGTGACCCGGTTTGATACAGAAAATGCAGGTATAATTACCCATATAGAAGATCCTTTCCGCAAGCAGACGTGGCAGTTCTCTTCCCGTACGCTCAGTATTTGCACCAATGCTTTTACTAAACATTTGCTTCCTGAGAGTATTGTTAACCCCGGAAGAGGGCAAGTATGCATTACCGACCCTATCCCAGGACTTCACTGGAAAGGAATTTTTCACTTCGACAAGGGGTATTATTATTTCCGGGAAGTGGATCAACGGATTTTGATAGGTGGAGGGAGGAATATGGATTTTGAAGGTGAAACCACAGAAGATTTTGGTTTACACGAAAAAATTCAGCAAGACTTAGAAGATAAGTTAAGAAGCATGATCATACCCCATACACCCATCCGGATTGCACAGCGCTGGTCGGGTATTATGGCATTTGGCGACCAAAAGAAACCCATATTACAATCATTTGCACCTGGGGTTTTTGGTGCTTTCAGAATGGGAGGTATGGGCGTAGCACTAGGTACAGAAATTGCCCAGCAGCTAGCAGAAAAAATCTATCATTATTGTCAATCTTAACTCTTCTTTACTTTATCCATAGAGGGCAAAAAAAGTCATATTTCATCCATATACTAACCATAGTAAAAGGAATTTAGCACAATGCTTGGAGCATGCAAATTTTGTATGTGCAGTTAGGTAGTTGCCTTTAGATAATCTTTGCAGCCCCATACAATTTATCAAAACACATATATATCTTCTCCTATTATTACTTAGAATTAAAAAACGATTTTTTGATACTTAAAATAACATATAATTGTTGCTATAAAAAACAAAATTCTATAAAACACAGTATTCAAGGGCATTTCAGAAAATAAAAAAAACTCGTTTTTTAAGTAAAAGCTTGTATATTTGATGAAAATTTTGTCAATACTATAATATATATACCATGGCAGCAGATGAAAAATTAAAAGTACTCAAGCTTGCGTTAGACAAGATTGAAAAAGATTATGGAAAGGGTTCCGTAATGATGTTGGGCGATAAGCAACAAGATAAAATAGATGTTATTAGTACGGGATCCATAGGGTTAGATGTAGCCCTAGGAGTAGGAGGACTGCCAAGGGGTAGAGTGGTAGAAATCTATGGACCAGAATCTTCTGGTAAAACTACTATTGCGATCCATACTATTGCCGAAGCACAAAAAAAGGGTGGCATTTGTGCAATTATTGATGCGGAACATGCTTTTGACGCTACCTATGCTCGTAAACTTGGGGTAGATGTGGACAATCTGATCATTTCTCAGCCAGATTATGGAGAACAAGCGTTGGAGATTGCCGACAGGCTGATTTCTTCTGGTGCTATTGATGTGGTTGTGGTTGACTCGGTAGCTGCTTTAGTACCTAAAGGAGAGTTGGAAGGAGAAATGGGCGATAGCAAAATGGGCTTACAAGCTAGATTGATGTCTCAGGCATTACGAAAACTGACTGCTACTATTAACCGTACGAATACGGTATGCATATTTATCAACCAGCTTAGGGAAAAAATAGGCGTTATGTTTGGTAACCCGGAAACCACTACCGGTGGTAATGCTCTTAAATTCTATGCGTCTATTCGTATGGATATACGCAGGGTGAGCCAAATCAAAGATGGAGATACCGCCAGTGGAAACAGAACCAGAGTCAAAGTAGTAAAAAACAAAGTAGCACCTCCTTTCCGTCAGGTAGAATTTGATATCATCTTCGGCGAAGGAATTAGTAAGGTAGGAGAAATTATTGATCTGGGTGTAGAACTGGGTATTCTCAACAAAAGTGGTAGCTGGTTTAGTTATAACGATACAAAAATCGGACAGGGTAGAGAAGCCGTAAAACAGTTTTTACTAGACAATCCAGAAATGATGGAAGCTATTGAAACGCGTATTCGCGAATCTCTCCAACAAGCCTGATAGCGATCTGTTCATCTCTCGCGCTGCTGAGATGAGTTGCTATATGTGTGAATTGGCTAAGGATTTAAGTTATATGGCTTATGCTATATACACTTAAATCCTTAGTTGCTTTATACTGATTAAGTTGGAAAAAACCTACTTACAACTGCCTACATTCCTTACCATCATAGATATAATGCCTCCTATCGGGCGTGTATTTATACAACACTTCACAAGCCTCTCCTGTGTATTTAGGAAGTTTTGACATTTCCTTACCTGGACGATACAGCACGCTCATAGGCAACAACCAGACCTGTACCACAGTATCCCACTGCATCATTTGCTGGATATCTAATATCTGTACCTTTGTACGTTTGGTAAAATATTCTTCGTAAGCCTTCTCCTGCTCATAAGGGCTTACATACACAAGTCTAACCCCAGATAATGTATCTCCTACTACTGTTAGATGTGAATGATTTTTCAGAAATAACACAGGGACCGTATCGTGGTGGTTATACAGCATATCTGGATGGCTGTCTATAAACTGGCGTATGGCTACCCTGTACACTTCTCCTACAGACAACTCTTCCTGTTGTGCCTGAAGTGTTTGACTAAAGTAAAGATATAAAAACAAACTCAGTATTTGTCTCATCAATGTGTATCTTATTGCTAATGTAAATAAGCTTGGCCATAATACTATGGAATCCTGCAAAATTAATCCTCCAGCGGAATTGCTATGCTAATAACTGTGCCTTTACCAGGTTTGGAATCTAGCTCCACACTTCCATTTAAATACGCTACTCTGGAGTAAATATTTTTTAGCCCTATACCCTCTGCAGATACCGAAGTATCAAAACCACAACCATTATCTTCAATGATTAGCACCAACTCTCTTTCTTCCAAAATTAAGGATATATCGAGTCTGCTGGCCTGCGCATGTTTAATCACATTTGTTACACACTCCTGTACTACTCTAAACATCATGTGTTCGACATTAGCATTTAACCTTTTGTCGACTCCCTCCATATATACATGTGCATCCAATGTCTGCATATCAATTTTATTCATAAAATCTTTCACAGCACCGGTAAGCCCGTACCGCAATAAAGTATTGGGCATCATTTGATGTGACACGTTTCTTATTTCCCGGCACGAATCATCCACTAGCTCATATATATTATCCAGCTTTTGAGAAAGCATGGGGTCTTCGTTGGGCAATTCAGATCGCAATCCTGAAAGATTTAACTTTAGCGCCCCCATCATTTGTCCTATACCATCATGTAGTTCCTGAGCTATGCGATGTCTCTCTTTTTCTTCGGCATCTAACACAGCTTGCATGGCTGCACGTTGTTGATGTAATAAAGCTTCTCTAAGTTTGATTTCCTGACGCGTACGATATCTTCGATAATAGGCGTATCCCACCACCACCACAGAAACCAACAATATGGATACCAAAAAAATAAAATAATTTTTGCTTGTCAACTCCAATTCTTGACGGAGCAACTGCTGTTCTTTTTTTTCAGTCTGATAACGAGTTTCCAGCTCGGTAATTTCCCTAGCTTTATGCAGGGAAAACAATGAGTCTTTTATCTTTCTCGCTTCCTGTAAATAGGCAAAAGCTTCTTCTAGTTTCCCTAAAGACTTATTGACAAAAGCCAGAGATTCATAATTATGTCCTATTAAATCTGGAATCTGTAAATTAAATGCCAAACGATTACTGAGTTTATACATAGAATCAGCAGTATGCAGATCGCCCATCGCAGCGTACAACTCTGCAGCATCTGTATAGGTTAAGGCTAAGGCAAAGGAATCCTTCATGGCATTTCGAATGGCAAAAGCGCTATCCAGATATATTTTGGCAAGTGCATACTTTTTTTGCTTGCTATATGCCCCAGCAAGAAAATTCCAGGCATATCCAATACCAATTGAATCCTGTCGAAGCTTTGCAATACCAAGCGATTTTTGATAACGTTGTATTGCCTCATTCATATTATCCAGGTATTCATACACTACACCAGATTCATTCCAGATTATTTGTTGGCCATGCAGATTGCCCTGTCTTGTAAAGTTCTGCAGTGCTTGTTCATAATATTGAATCGACTTGGTATAATCTCCGGTTTTACGAAACAATTTCCCCAGATCATTATAAATCGAAGGCAATAGCGTATCTTGATTTTCCTGTTCTAACAGCTTCACAGCATAAAACAATGCATTGGCTGCATCGTCGTAACGACCCATAAAATATTGTGCAATACCGGTGTTATTGTACAGTTTTCCCAAAGCCACAGAATCCCCTATTTTTCTCGCTAGATATTTCCCTGAATCACCATAAAAAATAATACGAGCAAAATCCCCTCCCTGCAAGGCAGTATAGTCTATAATTGCCTTTAGTTTTTGTTGATCATTATGTGCCGCTGATATTTTGTTCAGGGCTTCTTCAAATTGACCAACACGTTTCTGAGCAAATACCTCATGTGTAAAACATAAAATAAAACACAACACAACTCGGGAAAAAAATCGGTGCCGAAACTGGATAGTTTTTATCATCATTTAGAATGATAGGGGTAATTAATTGCTTGTTAAATGATTGCAAAACTCATGTTAAGCTAGGCCTTTTTTTTAACATTAAAATTATAGTTCATCATTTTTGTACGCAGAACGTAAAGACCTAACAGATAACCCCTATTCGTTCTCCATTCTCTCCTTATATACTAATAAGAAGTCCTTTCTAGGACTTCTTATGCTTTATAGTAAGTGATGAATTTATTCTAAATAGCAATTTGCAACTGCATTACCACCATACTTTTTCTTTCTTCTGCGGTAAGATTTCCAGATGGGTTGTATTGATAAACCGGTCTGTTTTGGTAGTCGAGGGAAATTTTTACTTTATGTTCATGTATCAACCAGTTGATTCCTGTGGTATAAAGCCACATCGGCTGATTTAATGCTTGAAAGTCTGAATATTGCATTGCAAGATAGGGTTGCAAGGTTCCCAATTCTTTAAGTAATCGCTTACGGAAAAGCCATCCAGCTTGTGTATAAAAAGTAACTCCAGTGCCAATCATGGGAAAAGCATTACCTGCTCCATTAAAACTTCCTTTGTCATTAATTCCTGTGGATGGATTCATAACCCCTATGTTCCGGATGTAGTTTTTTCCATAATCATTAATATGCAAGGCGCTATATACACTCAGAGCAGTACCTTTTCCAGGATGGATGGGGTGATCATAAAACATATCTACTGCAAAAAGACTTAAGTGATTGTAAAGGGTGTCGCTATATGAATCAGGTTTATACCACATGGCATTTTTTTGAAAAACAAATCCTGCTCCTATGTTAAACACTCTTTTTTTACCCAGATAAGTACCTATCGTATAAGGCAGAAGGTTTGCTTCTTTTTCCTTGAACTGATACATGAGGTAACCATGATATTGCATATGCGAGGGACCAGAAGCAAATCTGGCATTGGGGGCAATTTCTGTGGATTGTACTGTATTCTGCGAAACTGCCATAGGCTTGGCTAAAGCAACTCTGTAATCCCATTTCCCTAATTTCCCCTTCGCATATACACTCAGTTTACGTAAAAACTGGTCAGTGACATCACTGGTAATTTGCTGATATAGCGGAGCATCTAAGGTAAGAATGCTAGCTGCTGCCGGAGAGGAAAAGCGAGAAGGGCCGCCCCATCCACTTAATCCGGCACCGATGCTCAATTTTTCTTTTTTAATCTCATACTCTGATAATACATCATGGAGGAATACTCCCTGTTTACGAGGTGTGTTGTATGCCAAATTATTGACACCTGTCTGTATATAGAAAAAAACTCTGTCGGTTAACTTACCATAAGCCTGGGCACGTACTCTTCTCAAACCCACATCCCAAGTATCTGGCATGGTATGGTAGTCAATAGTTGATCCCGGGTTTACCTGAGTATATCTCAGCCACACCTGTGTGGTAACATTAGCTTTTATATACCTTTCTCCGGTAGCATTTAAGTGCATGATGAGCTCTCTCATATAATTTTCCGCCGACTCTTCCTTATGGGCATAAACAGCATTTGCCTGGGAAAGCATCATACAAAGCGCAATAATCCCTGAGATTCTCATAAGATCAACTTTTAAGATTATACATATAGGAAGCCTGTATTTCCCCACATGTGGGTTTTTCTGGAAAAACCCGGGTACATTATTTATAACTATGACTGGCTATCTAAAAAATAATTTTAGCAAAACAGATTTGCTTTTTGCGTAAACAGGGTACAATCATTTCTCTTAACCCTACTTGTTTCCCTGCTCTGGGAATCCAGTCGGGATCATCTCTTGTGCCGGCTGCTAAGGATAGCATATCTATGTTTCCCCCTGCATCTAGTGCGGCAAACTGAATCCTCGACTGGGTAGTATTGTAATCATTAAACAAAAAACCTAAGGCGCCACCTGTATTCACCATAGCAAAGGAAGAAAACACCCCTCCATCTTCTTGAGAATATTGTGATTTTCTGACAAAAGCATGCCATTGATCATTACCATCTCCGTCATAGGAAATAGCAAAAATATCGTTGTAATTATACTCCCTAATTAACTGGGATGTCATGGGACCGTAGTAAAAGGAGTAATACCCTCCAAAGCCTGGGTTATAGTTTTGTGTAGTTACATAAAACTGTTCGGAGATCAGCACAAACCCACCATCTTTTTTAATAATCATATGCCTTGGGAGATAATCATTAAATGCCTTTCTTGCAGAGCGCTCACCCGTTGCAGCACGAAGTTCATTACTAAAAGCAATCATTTTATGATTTTGGAAGCTACTATCCTGTATATCATAATAAGCATATAATACTCCGTCATAGTCTCCATTTTTTCGGTGTGAATAGAAACCACCAGTATATATTCTATTGCGATAAGGATCTTCTTTCATATAGATCTTCGTTGCGAAAAGATCATTCAAAGGCATTTCAGCTGCATAAAAACTCCTGCCTCCCTCGGCCAGTTGTAAGATCCAAAGGCGATCCATATATCCTCTGGAGCCAACGGGAGTATATACAGGCAAGAAAAAGCTACCGTTATTTTGCAGAATACCTTCACTAAACGTGAGATCATTTTCCGTAGAAAACTGAGCTGCACCCCGCGCAGTAACAGTAAGCTTATCATCCAGCCAGATACCATTTAAGCGAAGTACCGGACCTTTTTCTTCCAGTTTATACACAAATATTTTTTCTTTATTATCACTCACAGCATCATAAAACTGCTTACTTGAAGATCCAAAAAGCCCTGTTTTCATGGATGTTATTTTTAGAGGGCCTTTCTGTAGTCTTCCGGTATGATCCAGTAACACTGCGTATTGAAATAATTCAGTCCTTTCATATACCTGATAAAGCATGATGATTTTATCAGGGTAATTGATAAATCGGGTATTTTGAATTTTTGCGGGCAAAAAATCAAGAAGGACAATAGCTTCCTTCTTCATATCCTGATTATAGGCATCCAGATAATAATTATTACCACTGGCGCGATAGGTATATACAAAATCGCCGGTCTTACCTATTACGGCAAAATCGCCGGTACGAAAATCAAATGATTCATAGTCGGAGTAAACCACTTCCTGCGAGAGGGCAGTAAGTGAAAAACAACATACCCATATCCATACCAGCAATTGTATTTTTTTCATAACTCAAAAATAAGATAGCCTATGATAAGAATTTTCTAAAATCTACTTAAAACAACAATCTGTCTTTCCAGGAATAATCACCCGATAAGGAGCAAGTAGTTTTTTTTCCAAAAAAACGATAGCGATTACTAGCAATATAATTATAAAGTGCTTCGCGCAAAAACCGTGGTAAGATGCTATAAATATACCCTATAATTTTCCATATCCCTCCAAGCCTTATTAAAATTTGAATAACAGCAACAGAACCATACATCAATTGTTTTTGATGGTACAATACAAGTGTATCTGGCACGCGGCCTATTTGCTGCTGAAGCAATTTCTGTACTTCTTTGCCTGCATTGGTCTGCAACATGGCAAGTTTAAATTGCCTTTTGCTGTCTCGTTTCATGAGCCATTGCACCAACTCATTGCACAAAAAACACTCACCATCAAAAAACAATATGGGGTAAACTGCAGATATCTGTGATAACGAGGATGACATGGCTATAAGCAAGTTAAGCTGAATAGCTGATTTTACCATTTTATCCTTCCCCAAATCTGACCGTATAATAAATACTAAGAAGTTGGGTAAAATGGAAGAGAAGCATTTTTTTTGCAGAAAACTAATCATTGTTCTGGGCAGACGAACCTGACAGCATCTTTCTGCTAAAAAGCTTTCAGGTTTATCACCTAGAAGAATCAACATAGAAATATCATTTTCATAGAAACATTATTCTTTTTGTTATTTTTCATGACTAAAGAATAAATTACTAACTGATGCAGCATGCAAACATCTTCTGAAAATAATCGTTTACCCTATCTGGCCTCTATTTCTGCAATTGTATTGTTATCTATATGGTCTCTTATTACGTATAAAGAACGGATGACTTTTGTGGATCCTGCGTGGGTGAGTTTCAACATCATTAATAACCACACTTTATGTATTTCTGAGTATAGATATGGTGCGTTTATTACACAAATTTTCCCGCTGATTGGTAGTTATATGGGGTTTTCCCTAAAAACAATATTATTGCTTTATTCCTTCAGTTTTTATTTATTTTATTTATCAACAGCACTGATTAACGGAATTATATTTAAACAACGGTGGCTAGTTATTCTACAGGCTCTTTATCTCACCCTCTTTATCAGTGATTGCTATTACTGGCCAAACAATGAAGTGCATCAGGGTATTAGTTGGATGTTTTTATTTTTGGGCTTATATGGATATCGCAGAGAAAAAATTTCAATTCTCACGCATATTGTCTTAATATTATTACTTGCTCTGGCTACCTCAAGTCATATACTGGTTTCGTTACCTCTGGTATTCCTATGGGCGTATATACATATCGATAAAAGTTTCAAGGAGCTTATAAAGGAAAGGTCTTTTCTACTATATTCTCTCTTTATTATTCTGTTTGTAGCTGGTCGTTATATGCTGAGTATGTCGGGCTGGTACGACCCAGAAAAACTTAGAGCTGTCAATGCTCTTTCTTTAAGAGATATTTGGGGGGCGTTTATTTCAGGTCAGGCCAAAACTTTTAGTCATTTACTACTTACTAATTATTGGATATCCATAGCGGTATTTGCTATCAGCTGTTATTTATTATGGAAATCTAAAATGTGGTTAAAATCAATCATGGTGGTTGTATTCACACTGGTATATTTCATTTTGGTATGCACTACATTTCGTGATTCCTATGATCGCAACTTATTGTTTTATATGGAAAGTGAGTGGGCAGCCTTATCGATTATTATTTCTACTGCGCTAGTGCGAGGAGCTTTACAATATAAGCGACTGGCCATTTTTATTATTTTGATATTATTGGTAAGACTTTGTTATATTGGGATATCTTATGAATACTTTCATAAGCGACTTAAGAATCTTGAGCTCGCTTTAGAAGGGGTGGAAAATAAACAAATCACCAAAGCACTTATTGTGGATAGCAGGGAAAAATCTAATGAAAAATTTATTATGGATTGGGGGTTGCCCGTAGAGAGTATTTTGTTATCCAAACTTCAAGGGAAGGATGTACAAACAAGTATTAAGGTGGTTACTGATATCCCTACACCTCTCCCCAAAGCACATGCACTCTATTCGTGTTTTGGGATAGAACCTATCAGAAACTTAAATTTTGTGTATTTCCATCTGGATAGCACGACGCCTTATCGCCTTTTTGTAGGTATAGACGAATTAGTAGAAACAGAGGGAACTCAGGAAAACTAAACCTCTATTTCCTAAATTCCCTCAAGCTTATATTTCCGTATAAGGAAATTATCTTTCCCCTGTGTGTGGATGTTTATTTTTTTAGTAGGGCAAAATCCAGTACTTCTTTCATTTCGTGAACGTAGTGGAATTGCAGCCCCTTGATATACTTTACATTTACCTCTTCTACATCTTTCTGATTCTGTGCAGAAAGTACAATATGTTTAATACCTGCGCGTTTAGCAGCAAGGATTTTTTCTTTAATCCCTCCCACTGGCAATACTTGTCCACGTAAGGTAATCTCACCGGTCATAGCGATATAGGGGCGCACTTTTCTACCTGTAAAGGCAGAAGCCAGCGAAGTAAGCATGGTAATACCAGCGCTAGGACCATCTTTAGGCACAGCTCCTTCAGGCACGTGAATATGAATATTTTTCTCTTCGAATATTTCTGGTTTAATCCCATATTCTTCAGCATGTACACGCAAATATGATAGGGCTGTACTTGCACTTTCTTTCATCACATTACCCAAATTACCCGTTAGGGTAAGTTGCCCTTTACCTTTAGAAAGTCCGGTTTCAATGAATAAAATGTCACCACCTACATAAGTCCAAGCTAAACCTACCACTACTCCGGGAGGATGACCTTTAGTATATATCTCGTTGGCAAATTTTGGTTTGCCCAATACTTTTTCTACATAGGGTTCAGTGAGCTGTGTTTCTATTTTTTCACCTATAGCCACTCTTTTTGCTACCGAACGCATCAAAGCGGCCAGTATTCTGTCGAGCTCTCTTACTCCCGATTCACGGGTATATTCCCTGATAAGTTTTTGGATGAGTTTATCCGAAAATTTAAGCGGATTTTTTTCTAGGCCATGCAATTTTTTTTGCTTGGGCACAAGATGTCTCTTAGCAATTTCTATCTTTTCTTCTGTAGCATATCCGGTTAGCTGTATTACTTCTAAACGATCTCGAAGAGCTGGCTGGATATCATTAATATTATTGGCAGTAGCAATAAACAAGACTTTAGAAAGGTCGAATTCCAGTTCCAGGTAATTATCGTAGAAGGTATGGTTTTGCTCCGGATCAAGTACTTCTAATAATGCAGCGCTGGGATCTCCGCGAAAGTCTTTACCGATTTTATCGATTTCATCAAGAATAAAAACCGGATTAGCGGTTTTTACTTTTCTGAGCGATTGGATAATTCTTCCCGGCATGGCTCCGATATAGGTTTTCCTATGTCCTCTTATCTCACTTTCATCGTGTAAGCCCCCAAAGCTCAGGCGGACATATTTTCTGTCTATAGCATGTGCAATACTTCTTCCCAGAGAAGTTTTACCAATACCTGGAGGGCCTACAAAGCAGAGAATCGGAGACTTCATATCTCCCTTCAATTTCAGTACGGCCAGATACTCTAATATTCTCTCTTTGATTTTTTCCATTCCATAATGATCATTATCGAGCACTTTTTCAGCACGTTTTAGATCATAATTATCTTGGCTGTACTTACCCCAGGGGAGATCCAGCATAAGATCAAGGTGATTATATATCACCGAATAATCTGGTGTGCTGGGATGCATTCTTTCCAGTTTCTGGATATTTCGGGCAAATAATTCTTTTGCAGCGTCTGTCCAAGGAATATTTTCTGCTCTCGCTTGGAGGTTTTTAATTTCCAGTTCATTGGTATCACCTCCCAGTTCTTCTTTAATGCTCTTTAATTGTTGTTGCAGAAAATATTCACGCTGTTGTTTATCGATTTCTCCTTTGGTTTTGTTTGCAATTTCATTTTTCAACTCCACCAAATGCAATTCTTGCTGTAGAAGTCGCAATAATTTTTCTGCTCTACGTTTTAGATCATTCTCCTCCAGCATATCCTGCTTGTCTTGCAATTTGACTGGCAGATTAGATGCCACAAAGTTCATCAGGAACATATCCTGCTCAATATTTCTCAGCATAAGTGCCGTTTCATGACCGGCATTCATGGTACTTTGGGCAATCTTTTCAGAGTAATCTTTTATGCTGGAAGTAAGTGCTGTAAATTCAGAATCGTCTTGTGGAGCTATATCTTCCAGATAGGTAACCTGTGCGCTATAGTATGGGTCTGTAGAAGTAAATTCCTCAATCTGGAATCTCATTCTACCCATGATAAACAGCACCACATTACCGTCATTCATTTTTATCTGCTTCACAATACGTGCTACAGTTCCTATCTGATAGATATCTTCTGGTGCAGGATCTTCATGGTTTGCATCTTTTTGAGCCACAACTCCGATCCATTTTCCAGACTTCACAGCTTCTGCAATAGCTTGCAATGATTTCTCTCTTGATACCGTGATAGGTAAAACCACATTGGGGAAAAGCACGGTATTTCTCAAAGCAATGATGGGCAATTGCTTTGGAAGGCTTTCACGTTCTTGTTCATCCATATCTTCTTCTCCTATTGGAATGATGGGCATGAATTCAAGCTCTTGTCCTGAAAGTTGGTACATTTTATCAAACATCCTATATATATCGGTCATAATGGCAAAGTAACCGCAAATGCGGCAAATATAATCAGATGTAAAAATTGGCAATCAGTGTGCCAAAATATCTAAATCTGCAATTTTAACAGACTCCGTCGTACAGTAATGAAAAACAGTCAGACTATTGTTTGCTAACTAGGCGGTTATCCAATTCTAAAACTCTTGTTTCCTGAATTTTGAGTTGATATGCAGCAGTGTAGAGACGCATAAGCGCTTCTACATAACTATTTTCTGCCTCACGCATTTCCAAGGTATTGGCCACACCTATCCTAAAGCGTGCTTTTTGAATTTCAAGATTCTCGTGTGCCAGCTCTATATTTTGGCTTTCAAGTGTATAGGCTATAGCACTCATCTGATAATCCAGCCAGGCCTGACGATACTGACGACCAATCTCTGTTTGCTGGCGGTCGTAATTGAGTTGTTGACGGAAGGTTGCAAGGGTTGCTGTTTTCAGCAGTCGCCGACCATTTCCTCCCTGGAAAATGGGGATGTTCACGCTAAGTCCTCCTGAAGGACCATAGCTTTGGTTAAATAGAGTAAAGCCTGCCTGACTTTGGGTCCTTGTAAAATTATAGTTTCCATTAAAATTCAGACTGGGGTATAAATAAGTGCGAGCGATTTTTTCATCTTGTTTAGAAAGATCAAGATTGCGTCTTGCCATTTCTATTTGTAGATTTCGATCGTATAATAAGTCTTTGTCTATAGGCTCAAGGGCAACTTGTAGGCTCAGACTGTCATCTACTCTATAATATTTGAAGGGATCTTCTCCCATAAGTACATTCAATGCAGCCAATGCGGTATTGAGCTCACTGACCTGAGCTAAAGAGTCTGACCGACGAGCATTATAATCTACTCTAGCCTGTAAAAAATTGACTTTTGCAGCAGAGCCTGTTTCATACTGCAACTGCGAAAGAATCATGCGCGTACGAGCTAAAGACAATGCTGAATCAATAGCAATACGCTGTTGTTGTTTCCAAACAGCATGAGCATAGGCTTGTATGGTTTGAGACACTACAGATTGTATTTGCGCCTGTAAGGCAACAGAGGCAAGAGATTCTTTATCTTTCAATTGTTGTCTTAATGTCCACGATCTGCCCCCGGCAAACAAAGTATAGGATACACTCAGTCCCGCATTGTAGGAAACAGAATTTGCACTATTTACCTCCTGTACTCTGCCATCCACAAATTCCATACGCGTATTGGAATTACCCATGGTAACCCCACCGGTTGCATTTATATCAGGCAATAGACCTGCGTTACCGGGAATATTATTTACAACTGCCTGTTCTAGATCATTTTCAGCCAGTCTGATGTCAAAATTATATTGCAATGCCTTGTCCAGCGCAGCCTGGAGGCTGAGATATTCCTGCCCGTAAGAGCGGAATGTGCATACAATAAGCATTAAAAGTATTATCCTTGTCATTTACTCTGTGAGTTTATCAATCGCTGTGACTTGTTTTGCTTTTCTTTTTGAGAATAGAGAATAAATTACGGGTACAATCAATAGTGAGAGGATCAGGGAAAACAAAATACCCCCCACAATTACAATACCCAGTGGAATACGGCTGGTAGAAGCTGCACCCAATGATAATGCCAGCGGGAGTGCACCAAACATCATCACCAAACTGGTCATTAAGATGGGGCGCAAACGCATAGAAGCTGCATACAATGCCGATTTAGCTGCCGTATTTCCTTTATCCCTGATATGATTGGCATATTCTACCATCAATATTCCGTTTTTAGTCACTAAACCAATCAGCATGATCATACCAATCTGAGAAAATATATTCATGGTTTGTCCAAAAATGTATAAAGACAAAACAGCACCAGCAATAGCCAGAGGAACAGTAACCATGATTATGAGAGGATCGATAAAGCTTTCGAATTGTGCAGCCAAAATCAGGTATATGAGTACCAATGCTAGTATAAAGGCGAATAAAGTATTGGAGGCACTTTCTTCATAATCCTTGGATGCACCACTGAGAGAAGTGGTAAAGGAATCATCAATGATATTTTCTTGTTCCAGTTTTTGATAGATCTCCCTCATAGCTGTTATACCATCTCCAATAGTTTTTCCAGGAGCAAGACCCGCTGAAATGGTAGCTGATTTATAACGGTTGTAGTGGTATATCTGCGAAGGGCTTGTAGTTTCATCAATTGTAACCAGATTGTCGAGAGAAACTAATTCACCAGTGCCATTGCGTACATAATATTTCCCTAAATCAGAAGGATCGTCGCGATTATATCGATCTACCTGACCAATCACTTGGTATTGTTTTCCACTTTTAGTAAAATATCCAAGCCTTCTGTTACTTAAGGCCAACTGGAGTGTTTCCGAAATATCCTGAATAGAAACTCCCATTTGTGCAGCTTTCTCTCTATTTACAGAAACTGTAAGCTCCGGTTTATTGAATTTCAAATCCACATCTACACCTTGGAATATGGGGTTTTTGCTTACTTCATCCATAAAAATGGGCAACACATTGGAGAGCTTATTGAAGTCAATATTTTGTAGCACAAATACCACTGGATAGGCACTACCTCCTCTTTGTACCGAGATAGTTTGTTCCTGAATAGCGAATGCCTTACCGAAAGGTAGCTTCTGGAAATTCCTATTAACCATATGTACAATCTCTTCTTGAGTTCTACTTCGGTCTTCAGGTTCTTTTAAGCGTACGTTGATAAATCCTGTGTTTACGGCACCTGATCCTGTAAAACCCGGAGCGGTTACTGAAAGGATTACCTCCTTTTCCGGGACAGAATCCACAATCATATAGACCAGTTCTTCCATGTAGCTATCCATCGCATCAAACGAAGTTCCTTCTGGTGCTGATACCATAGCTCTAAAGCGGGATCTATCTTCAAGTGGAGCCAGTTCGCTTTGTAAAGCGCCTCCCACAATAAAGATTAGGGCAAAAGAAACTACAATAACCGACAGGGCTACCCACTTACGACGCATAATCCAAACCAGCATTTTCTTGTAGGTAGTTTCCATCCATTTAAAGAAGGGCTCGGAAGCGACATAGAATTTTGATTTCTTATGATTTTTACGAGTGAGGTAAACGTTTAATACAGGCGTTAGCGTTAAAGAAACAAAAGCAGAAATGAGCACAGCACCGGCCACTACAATACCAAACTCCCGGAAGAGTCGCCCTGTAAATCCTTCCATAAACACGATCGGCAAAAACACTACTGCCAGCGTAATGGAAGTAGAAATTACTGCAAAGTAAATCTCTTCACTTCCCTCCTTGGCAGCGCGGAACTTCTCCATACCACGTTCTATTCTTTTGTATATATTTTCTGTCACCACAATCCCATCGTCCACTACCAGACCTGTAGCCAGTACGATGGCTAGCATCGTAAGGATATTGATGGTGAATCCCATCACATACATAATAAAGAATGCCCCGATCAGGCTGACAGGAATATCTATAAGCGGCCTGAGTGCAATAAGCCAGTCACGGAAAAACAAATACACCACTAGGATTACTAGTACAAATGCTATGAGCAGCGTTTCTTCTACTTCAGAAATAGATTTTTTAATAAACGCCGTAGTATCCATAGCAATATTTACCCTGAAATCATCGGGTATGTCTTTTTTTAATGCTTCGTATCGGCGATAAAATTCATCGGCAATGGCCACATAATTAGATCCGGGTTGAGGGGTAATTGCCAATGCGATCATAGGCACGGCACTTTCTTTCAGAATGCTTTCCTCATTTTCCGGGCCTAACACTGCTTCTCCTACATCTCTGAGAACGATATTGGCTCCATCACGCACGGTGATAATAAGATTATTAAATTCTTCTTCTGTAAATAAGCGACCTAAAGTACGGACAGACAATTCGGTCTGATTACCAGAAATCTTCCCTGAAGGCAGCTCTACATTTTGTTTTTGCAGCGCAGTTTCAATATCCTTAAAGGTTATTCCGTATGCACTCATTTTAAGTGGGTCTAACCACAAGCGCATGGCATATCTTTTTTCTCCCCAGATTCGGATATTACTTACGCCTGGTATAGTTTGCAGACGTTCTACCAGCACATTTTCCGCATATTCAGTTAATTCCAGCTGATTTTTGGTATCACTTTGTACCGTCATGGAAATAATGGGCTGGGCATTAGCATCTGCTTTAGATACAACCGGCGGAGCATCAATATCCTGAGGTAAGTTTCTAATAGCTTGTGACACCTTATCTCTCACATCATTGGCAGCAGCTTCCAAATCTACCCCCAGATCAAATTCTACGGTGATATTACTATTTCCCTGAGCACTGATAGACGAAATACTTTTAATTCCCGCAATACCATTGATAGATTTTTCGAGTGGTTCCGTTATCTGCGACTCAATAATATCTGGGTTGGCTCCCGCATAAGACGTACGTACATTAATTATGGGTGGGTCTATGGAAGGGAAATCACGTACGCCCAGATAATTAAAGCTTATTATACCAAAAATGACAATGATGATATTCATCACAATCGCCAATACAGGACGATTTAGTGAGATAGAAGGTAAACTCATTCGGGTGATTTCTAAGGGGTCAAATATAGGACGTTACGCCCAACCAGCCTTACATTAATTAGAAAGCCATACCTGTATTTTAACATTTCTTCAGCACTTACCAAATTTTATACAGCCTCAAAACCTTTTTCTCATGATTTTTTAGCATCTGATTTTTGACAAACTAACCCAAACACATGTAATCATCCAAACTGTAATATTATTAAATATACTAAATACAATTAATAAAGATTATTGATACAGCTATAAAAAAAGCATGGATATAGTCCATGCTTTATAAGTTGGTTGAAATTTCTTAACAGAAAAATAGTCTGCAACTAGTTATTCTTTATCACCATAGTTTTAATTGCTACAGCACCAGAACCATCTTTCAGACCATAAATAACAAAAGTATAAATTTTACCAGCGCTCAATACTTCATCGCTGATCTCATGTGTAAAAGGTGGAGCTTGTGTAATATCTGCAAAGGAAATATCATAAGTTCCGGCTTTTACTTCATGAAAATCGCTTACATCTCCCATAGAAAGGTCCTGACTAATGGTTTGGTTTCCTACATAGGTAGTAAGTTTCATTACACTACTGGATCCAGTGCCGGTTAGGTTCACAAATCTAACTTTAGCATTTCCTGTTGCGGGGGCACTAAGATCGTCGCTTACCATACTCAAACGAGTATTTCCTGGAGAACCCGTAAGAAATACAGAGTAATGCTGTTTATCGGTAAGATCAGCAGTTGTTTTCATTAACTCAATACCAGTATTCGCAAATTCAAAAGAAAGCTCCACTTGTCCGGGTTCTACATTTACATAATTTGTCTTTGTTCCGTAGGTAAGTCCTGATACTCCTGCGATTAATTCATCGTTTGCTTTTATATGTACGGTATCAGATGCGTTCAGCACAGTATGTACAAACATAACTTTGGCTGCATTGATTTCTGGCGTATTGCCATTGGAATCACTTTTCTTACATGCAGCCATTGTTACAATGGAAGCTGCTAATAATAAAAACATTTTTTTCATAAGATTCGAAATTTGAAGTGCAAAATTAACAATATCTTTTCATGTGTACACAAAATCATGCCAATAACTTACTACAAAGTATATAAAGTCTATTTTAGTTATAGCTATGACCCATCCAAATTGTACCACTGATGCTGTCTTTAGCAGCACCCGTCACTGCAGACAAAACATTGGTTTCTTCTCTCCAACGTAATGCTCCTATTAATGCCATGACGATAGCTTCTTTGTATTGGATGGTTTGGCTATCGGGAACTACGGTCCGAATCTTTTGGGGATTTAATCCCTCTTGTATTTTTTCTATAAGGAAACCATGGAATGCTCCCCCTCCTGTAACCAGCATAGTGGCTTCTTCCTTATTATGAGGATAACTGGCCACAGCTTTGGCAATATTATTGGCTATATGGCATACGGCAGTATGCGATAAATCATTGACTGTGCCTATGTTGGTGGTTAAGACTGGTTGTGCAAGCTCCATTGCTTTAGTATTACTCAACGATTTAGGCGGAGCGTCGGAATAATAAGGAGCTGCGCTCAATTGTTCCAATATAGTAGGTAGTAGTTTGCCTTGAGCAGCCATTTTACCGTCCTTGTCCATAACCTTACCCTCTATTTGAGCAATTGCATTCAACATTTGATTTCCGGGACAAACATCCCAGGCCAATAGTTGTTCATCTTTTCTTACGGTTACATTTACAATGCCCCCAATATTCAACCAGTAATCATACGTGCCAAATAACAACTTATCGCCAATCGGTACTATAGGTGCTCCCTGTCCTCCTAATGCCACATCCAGCGAACGTAAATCACTAATAACCGGCAATCCTGTTATAGCTGCCAAGGATGCTCCGTCTCCAAGCTGAAAACTAGTGTGTGCTGCAGGATTATGATATATAGTATGTCCATGAGATGCAATAAAATGTATTTTATGCCTTAAGTCATGTTTATCGATAAAACGCTCTACACAAGTGCCTAGATATCGGCCATAAGCCGTATGTAAGCACAGAAAATCACCCACACTCATTGAGCCTGCATTTTTCAGTAATGCCTCCCAGTGCGTATCGTAAGGCATACATTCAGCAGCAACCAACTTATAACTCCATGAGCCTCTAATTTCTTCCAGCTCCGTATAAACAATATCCAGTCCGTCGAGCGAACTTCCAGACATGAGTCCTATTACATGATAAATCATTTGGCAAAGTACGGTTAAACTAATTAATCATTTGACAGCTGCTCTGGTTGTTTGGGTAAAAATCCGTACACAAAGCAGATGTAACGTTCTATGTAATCAAACTGTATAGCATTTTCTGAGAGTGCAGAGATCACTCTGTTTCTTTCTTCATCTTGGAAACCGCCAGTGACAATAAGATAGGAAGTATCTTGAAGGGACGCCCCTAATTGAGTATATCGGGTATCCCAATGTAAGCAATGTGCTCCTTTGAGACTGGCATATTTATCTTTTTGCGGATACAGTGTAGTATAATAAATATATGTGGGTACAGAGGCGTGATGTACATATAAATTTTTTCCGGAAACTTTTTTTTCTAGGAGGTAATCAAAGCCCATGGTAAGTTCATGAAATCCATGAAAATTCCAGAATAGATTCACCTTATTATGTTGAGACAAGAAAAACATACCCGGTATTAGCAGAAGTAAGTGAGCCCATTTTTTCAAAGTATGCGACAAAAAGCCTAGTCCAATACTCAACAACAGCAGGAATAAGGGCAAAGTAAACAAACTCACTCGCAATATTAAAGTGTATTGGTGCAAGGCTGAGGCCAGAAAAACTAGCAACAACGGAAACAAAATCAGCATTAGATAAGCTCTTTGTTTCGCAATTAACCACACCATGCCTAGTACAGTAACACTTAGGGCAAATATTTGATTATAAATTCCAAATCCGGAAGCACAGCAAAAAAGCTCTCTAATTAGGTAGTAATTATGCTTCCATTCGTTGACGTTTTGGGGTATCAAATATAAAAAGTAAGGTGCATGATAGCCTTGTAAATAATCTGAAACAATTTGCGGGCGCAGGATATACCAGTAGTAGAGCCCAAACCCGGCTACCCAGCAGAATCCTATACTAAATAGCATTCCTATTTTTTTCCAGTCTTTACGTACCAGAGTCTGATATCCATAGTATGTTGCTACTGCAGCTAGTATAAATACTGCCGGCATAGACATGGTTATAGCTAGTAGGCCTATAAAAATCCAGCGGAGGGCAAATTTTCCGGGTGTCTGACTATAAATAGGCATTTTGAGAGCTGCGTATATTAAAAGTAAAGCAACCAGTACATCAGAAATATATTGTTTGACAGTGGCTGAATATTCAATTAAATAAGGATTGAGTGCAAAAAAGCCCAGCGGCAACCATATCATTCCTGCAATAGGCAGCGTTTTTAAAACCCGATAAAACACAAATAGTGAAAGGATACCACATATCAGCGGAAATGCTTTCATGCTATAAGGTCCATATCCAAATAGCAATGAAAACAGTTCTTCTACCCATAGAAAAAATACCGGTGCATATTGTTCATATCTTAGTGGCAGCAACAGGGTAAAAAAATCTCTTTCAAAAAGATTTCTAATAACATTCACCTCATCAATAATAAGATCCCTGTTCTGGAAATACATTGTTAGCCTAAGCAGCACTCCTAAGGTCAAAAACACCCAAATAAGTAATTTCTCAATATTTTTATATGTGAATTTATCTGCAAAAGACGTTTTTAGCATATGCTTTCTAGTAAGCTTCAAAAGTAAGAATATTGAATTATGATTTTTCTTTCTTGCGGTATTCGTGGGAATATGTATATTTGCATCCCGTTTCCAATCGGGACATGGAGATAATAGCTCAGTTGGTTAGAGCGTCGGATTGTGGTTCCGAAGGTCGTGGGTTCGACCCCCATTTATCTCCCTCAAAAAAGCCGGATATTTCCGGCTTTTTTTATGTGGTTGCAGACATAAATGCTATTTCTGCAGTGACTAGCGAGGGGAAAAATAACCTGATCTTAGTCCCATTCTGTAGTCGGCTGTGTATAAAAAATCTTCCACCTGTCATTTTTAGCAGATCCCGAATAATTAGATAACCTAAACCTGCAGTACCACTAATTTCAGGAAATACCTGTTGCTTTTTATGAGAGAGGATTGCCCTGATTTGTGAAAGGGTCATTCCATATCCCTGATCTTGCACTTCAATAAAAAAACCTCGCTTGAGTTGCCTACCACGAATATGGATATGCCCCTGATCCATGGCACGGATGGCATTTAATACCAGATTATACACGATAATGCGCATGGGTTCACCATAATTATAATTGAATTTTGCCTCCTGAATCTCGTAATTGATTTTAATTTTTTTATGCTTGGCAAGTATTCTAAGCATGGTTAGTGATTCCTGTAAAGACTGTCTCAAGTTTATAGCCTGTTTTTCCGGAAGGGCAGGATTCCACTGAAAGGATAACCAGTTTAGAATATTACGGGAAATAATTTCCAGCGATAATGTAGTTTGGACAATATCATGCAAGACTTCTTTTTGCTGTACCTCATTCATCTGCGTACCAGCTTCCAGTAAGTTTTTACTGGTGAGATACAGAAATTTTAAAGGCATTACTATATCATGACTGAGAATGGATATTAACCTCTTCATTTCCATATTCCGTAAAACATTTTTGGAGTAACAAACCATCCATCTTTTTGGTTTTGTTTTAGGAAACCCAAAAGCAAGACAAGAACATTCATTTTGTAAGCATAGCTTTCAAAATGAATCGGTATGTCTGATACTATAAAATATTAAGTCAAGACAGTTCTTTCAGATATATTGTTGTTTATGTAGCACTGCCATCTGTACCAACTCTGAAATACCTGAAGCTCCTGTCTTTTCATATATTCTGTTTTTCATGGTAGAAACAGTATTACAATGTATGTTTAGGCGGGCTGCTATCTCTTTAGTATTGCAGCCTTGCAAGAGATAATGCAGAATTTGATGTTGCCGTTCGCTCAATTTATCAAACGGATTTGTGTAGGGCTTAAGTACATTGCTTATTTTCTTGTGCAATACAATACCATTTAGAAAATTATGGAGCGTATCTAGAATTTCTTTTTCAGGAGCATCCTTTTGCAAATAGCCATACAATGGGTACTTTTCCAATATATGCTGGTATGTATTTTTTCGGAACATAGAAAAAATAAGGATCTGCAAGTGAGGATATAGTTTAAGTAATACAGGTAAAATTTCCAGCGACATACCATCTGACAGTGACATATCCAAAATCAAATGGGTGTAACGGCATTGGCGTAATTCTCTCAATAAGGCATTGCAACTATTCACTCCTTTCACCTGATGAAATCTGAGTTGGTGCTGAATGAGCTGCATCAGCCCACATCTCACTACACTATGGTCATCAGCAATTAGAATTTTTACATCCATGACAATAGTTCTCCCAAAATGGTTAACAGCTAAAACAAAACTGCGTAAGATAATGCTATCCTACAATGTCTAAAACACGGAATTTTAATATACGTTGTAAAACTCGCGCCTATCCGAACAATAAAAGCTTTTGTATAGAATTTGTATTATGGCAAGGGAAATTAAACATGTAGGTTTTCTATAAAAAAAACCTGAAGATCATTCAGGTTTTTGGTTATTAAAGCACTATATAAAAAAGCTTCTATAGTTCCATGGAAAAATGTGCAGCAATTTTTTTTAAGACAAAAACTCTCTAGCTATATGGGTTTACATCAGCGAGAAAGCTATACTTTGGAAATTAGGTAGCAGCTTTTAGCTTCCAATTCTATGTTTCAGATCGCTTACCTGACTATTCCAGAGTCTTTCCTGATCTTTTATATCATTTTTGTCTGCAAAATCAGTGATTTTAAGAATAGTTTCATTGGTAATCGGACTTTGTTCTATCCGAAACTCAAAGAATTCATCGTCGCTATAATAATCCCAGCGATAGGCTACATATTCATTTTCAACCTTTTCTACCAAATCAGCGGTATCTGTAGAACCATTCCAGGTGAAATAAAATGTTTGATCTCTCTGGTCCACTTTATCCGCAAACCATTCCTGTAACCCTACCGGTGTTGATAAAAATTCAAAAAGTATTGCTGGAGAACAACGGATAGGGAACTCCAAAGTGTACATGATTTTCTTCTTCATTACGGATATTTCTCTGTTAAATTTCTTAGTCTGCAATAATAAAAAAATATCTCAATATTCAAAATTTTCTGCAAAATTTCACCAACTAATACGTACACAAATTCAGTGTATTGCAAAATCTCCTGTTAAGAAATCCTTAATTTTTTTTGGGTTGAATGTCCCCAGCACTTAGATTTGTATCATCAAAATTGCAATACTCCTTTAAAATGTAAGAATAGATTACCAATTATTTTACAACCAAACTGCATTACCTATGTCCATGCGTCAACTTAAAATCACAAAATCCATTACCAATCGGGAAAGCCAATCTCTGGAGAAATATCTTCAAGAAATTGGCAAAGTGGATTTGATTACGCCGGAAGAAGAAGTACTGCTTGCTATCCGGATCAAGCAAGGCGATCAGCGAGCTTTGGAAAAACTTACCAAAGCCAATCTCAGATTTGTCGTGTCCGTTGCCAAACAGTACCAAAATCAGGGTCTGTCACTGAGCGATCTTATCAACGAAGGGAATCTGGGGCTTATTAAAGCAGCACAACGCTTTGATGAAACCAGAGGTTTTAAGTTTATCTCTTATGCGGTATGGTGGATTCGTCAGTCTATTTTACAGGCATTGGCGGAACAATCTCGTATCGTAAGATTGCCACTCAACAAGGTGGGACTTTCTAACAAAATCAGCAAAGCATATTCTATGCTTGAGCAGGAATTTGAAAGGGAACCTTCTACAGAAGAACTTGCTGAAATCCTCGAAATCGGCACAGAAGAAGTAGAAACTACTTTAGGTGTGGCAGCTCGCCACGTATCTGTAGATGCCCCCTTCGCTGATAGTGAAGATAATAGCCTGCTTGACGTGTTGGAAAACCCCAATGCAGATTCTACAGACTTAGGATTAGAACATTACGATTCTTTACGTTGTGAAATTGAACGCTCCCTCAGTACACTCACCGACCGTCAGAGAGATGTAATTAAATTATATTTCGGCATTGGCGTAGAACACCCGATGAGTCTAGAAGATATAGGGGAAAAATTCTCTCTTACACGCGAACGTGTACGTCAGATTAAAGATAAAGCTATCACCAAACTGCGCACTGCAAGCCGTTGTTCTTTATTAAAATCTTATTTAGGAAGTTAATGACAGAATTCTATCTCACCCAAATAACATACAGGGACGTTATTGAATAACGTCCCTTTCTTTTTCAAGCCCCCACCTCGCTGCGAGTGTACTATATTCCATTTCAGACAAACGAGTATTTTCATAAAACCCAGCCAGCATTCTTTGTCTATATGCTTCGTATAAACTAACCGCACAGGCTACAGATATGTTTAAAGACTTGATCATTCCCACCTGAGGAATAATAAAATTACCATCACATAGAGCTAAAACTTCTTCGCTGACCCCGGCATGCTCATTCCCAAACACCAAGGCCACAGGCTCTGTAAGATTTAATTCATAAAGCAAACTGTTGTTTTCAGTTCCGAGATGGGTAGCATAAATCTTATTATATCGTTTCCTTAAATCTTCAAAACATGCATTTGTATGCTGATATTCGTGAATGGTAAGCCACCCAGAAGCACTTGCCGAGCTTTTTTTTCCGTATTTTTTATGGCGGGGAATCTTTGTATTTAAAATATAAATATGCTGCACTCCCACTGCATCACAGGTACGCATTACTGCCGCAATATTATGTGGATCGTGAACGTTTTCTAAAACAACAGTACAATCTGGTTGTCGATACGATAATACTGCTTCAATTCGAGCTTTTCTTTCAGGTGTCATACGCAAAAATGATGGAAGTGGTGGCCAGCAACTAGGTAAAATTACATTCTAGGGTTTTTCTGAACAAATCAGACCTCAATGAAAACGGCTATTGATTCTGTTCTGCACTTATAACCACACGTTTGGAATACCGGTATTGCATGAGTAATTTTGTTGTTAAACCATATCAGTTTATGACCGCAACAATCACAGAAACTCCGGTGCGATTTTCGGAATCTGCAGTAACAGAAATCAAACGACTTATGTCTGAAGATGGATTCGACCGCTCCCAGTATCTGCGTATCGGTGTCAAAGGTGGTGGATGTTCAGGACTCAGTTATGTGCTTGGTTTTGATCAAAAAGAATCTGACGATACTGTATATGAAATTGATGGTATCCCCGTAGTAATGAAGACAGCACATGCTTTGTATCTGTATGGAATGGAAGTACACTACGAAAATGGTTTGAATGCCAGAGGCTTCGTATTTATCAACCCTAATGCCAGCAGCACATGTGGCTGCGGCAGTTCATTTGCTGTATGATCGCTTTTCGTTTAACCTTACTCTGTATCTCCTTCTGGCTGTGTCATTATACTGCTTTCTCACAGGAAAGAGATTCATCTACGTTAAATCAGTTTGACGAAAAAGGAAAAAGACACGGACTTTGGCTTATTGCCAAACCTGGGAAAATGGGGGAACGAAGAGTCACAGAACTTGGTCATTACGAACATGGACGAAGATATGGAACCTGGTACACTATGGATCATGTAGGAGAAATGGTAGCTGTGGAAATCTATCGAAATGGGGTACTCGATGGCGAAGCAAAATACTTTGAGAATGGTCAGTTATATTGCGTTGGAAACTACAGGGGTTTGGGACCTGTATCTTCAATAGATACCATTATTGTAGTGGACCCGGAAACCTATGAAGAAGACTATAAAGGTATTACAAGTATGTCTGGTACGATGCGACATGGCATATGGAGATACTATGACCCAGAATCGGGCATCTTAATTAGAGAAGAAGAATATGTGTCTGATGATTTAATCTACAAACAGGTATTTTATAATCAATCAGCTATAGATAGCATAAAAAGACAAAGACATCTGGAGAAGCTACCCCACAACCAGAAAACACGCTACAGACCTCCAGATAAAAAATTATCAGGACATGTAGCCCATTAATTATTTTCTATCAAACCCGCCTGTGTCTTCAGAGGGCATGTGAGGATATTAACAAGATGATGACACCAGACTCTAGTAATGAGCTTTTTAACCTAGCTTACAATTTTGTAGAAGAAACATCTCAATCCATATTTCTTACCGGAAAAGCAGGTACCGGAAAAACTACTTTTCTGAGGTATGTCAAAAAAAACACCCGGAAAAATACAGTCATTGTAGCACCTACAGGGGTAGCAGCAATAAATGCAGGTGGAACTACCATACATTCTTTCTTTCAGCTTCCATTTACTCCGTTTGTACCTACTACCCATGAACTCTTTTCTGTAGCCCAGGCAGGGATGAGTCATCGTCATCCTCTGTTATCCCAAATGCATATCAGCAGCCAGAAGCAGGAACTTTTTCAAAAACTTGAATTGCTGATTATTGACGAGGTATCGATGTTACGCTGTGATGTACTGGATGCAATAGATTTGGTGCTAAGACATTATAGGAACGATATGTATCATCCTTTTGGCGGGGTACAGGTATTATTTATCGGCGATCTGTATCAGTTGCCTCCTGTAATTGCAAACGATCAATGGGCTATCCTCAAGGATTATTATAATGCACCTTATTTTTTCCATGCAAAAGTCATTCAGCAAGATCCGCCTTTGTATATTGAACTGAAGAAAATATACCGTCAAAAACAAGAGGAGTTTATCCATCTACTGAATCATATTCGAAACAATCAGTTTGACGAAACAGATCTTTTTCTACTCAATAAGCTCTATCAACCAGGCAGAATGCCATCAGAAGAGGGTTACATTATGCTCACTACCCACCATGCCAGAGCAGAAGCTACTAATCAAAAGCAGCTTGCCAAACTTAATGATGAGTTGCATACATTTCAGGCAAGCATAGAAGGAGTGTTTTCTGAAAAAAGCTACCCCGCTGATAAAGTATTGCATTTAAAGAAAGGAGCTCAGGTTATGTTTTTAAAAAACGATCTAGCACATCCCAAACGTTATTACAATGGTAAGATAGGGACAGTGTCGAGCTTTGAGGACGATGGCATATGGGTTATTCCCAATGGCACAGAAGAAGCGGTATATGTAGAAAAAGAAATTTGGAAAAACATAGTGTACACTTATAATACCGCAAAACATCAAATCGAAGAAGAAGAAATAGGCAGCTTTGTGCAGTATCCTTTAAAGCTAGCTTGGGCTATAACTATCCATAAAAGTCAGGGATTAACTTTTGAAAAGGCTGTCATTGATGCCGGTGCAGCTTTCGCCTCCGGACAGGTGTATGTCGCCCTTAGTCGATGCGTCAGCCTAGAGGGTATTATTTTACATTCCAAAATACTTCCAGAAGCCATTTATACAGATCCCGAGGTTATTCGTTTTGCAGAAGAAGAAACTGATGCAACCAGACTTGAAAAAATTTATAAACATGCCAAACAGATACACAATCTGAATCGATTTTCTAAGCTTATATTAATGGAAGACCTCATCAGGCTTGTGCATCAGCATCGAGCTATAGTTCAGGCTTCTAAATCTGTAGGCAAAATTGAACTGCTTTCAGGGTATGATATTGCATACAGAGAATTACAAATGCTACAATCAGCAGCTCAAAGGTTTTTGAACTCTTTTTCCTCTTTTTCAGCCGATATGGATGGAAGTTTTCTACATGAACAGGCAGAACCCATGCTCACTCATTTTCAAAATGTATTAGAAAAGATTATTCTGGCAGATTTACATAAAATCCAGACCCTACTTTCCGGGAAAAAGGGCGCTAAGAAGTATGAAAAAATGCTAAGTCATGTGATTCAGGAATGTAAACATACCCTTACAAACCTACAACAAAGTGCATCCCTGCTATCGTATGTTGTATAGACTTTGGATGCAGAAAAGAAATCTGTTGACTTGTATAATTTGCGCAAATCTTTTTTTATCTTTCACCTCAAAATCCGTAAAATAGCTCAGTCAATCCCTTTCTAAGCCTGTAAATACTTATACATGCAAAGGAGATTTTCGAGGAAATAATTCGGTATATCCAACTCCTAATTTCTAGAAGAATGAAAAAAATACTCTTTATTGCCCTACTCCCGGTAATATTGATTGCCTGTGAAAAAGAAGAAAATACAAACGAACTGTTCCGTACTCCCGACTGTACAGACACCACAGATGATGGTATTTTCGAAAAATATACCACTTCAGAAGAAGCAACTTTCCTTCGTTTTTACAGCAGTATTCCAGAAAAAGAAGTGGCAGACGCTGTACCTTACATTGCCATGTCGTCTCGCACTTTATATAATGCAAGTCCGATATATGATCCGCTGCTGCTATTTAAGTTGAATCAAAAAGCACAATTATTTGTGTATATGCCCTATACTACAGGCAAATATTACTCGTGGACAAATATCTACAGCAATACAACCGATACCTTATCGGTAGCTATTTATAATGTACGGTCAATGAATCTCACTGCCGGATGCTATCGTTTATATTATATTTTTTCTGACTCCACATATACAGACACCTCCTATGGCAAGGTGTTAACCAAAGGGCATTTTGATTTTGAAATAAAAAACTGACGATTTTTTTTGATACTATCACTCCAAATAGATTGGCAATACGCAGATACTAACGCTCGTATTGCCAATCTTCTTTTTAGGGGAAAACCCTGTTCCAGAAAGGATTAGACGTTGTCGTGTTTTTGTACCTCCTCAATAGTGAAATACTGAATGTCTTTTCTTATTTTGTATCAGCATTTTGCCTTTTCACAATTATTTAAAAACAATTATGAAGAAAATTATTGCACTCCTTGGAATATTGATTACACTTCAATCGCAGCTCAAAGCTGCTCCCGGGGATACTACCTGGGTACAAGCACACCAAGATGTCTGGATGGATTGGTATAATAATTTTGATGAATCCGTTACATTCCCCGATGGATCTTCCAGTTATCGTAAAATTTTCATGTTCTTCACTCTGGGTAAATATAGCTGCCCAGGTAATCCACAATATTGTGCTGATTGGGATTATACGGTCCAAACAATTTTAATGACTCCAGACGGGGACACTGTAGAACTAGGGCGTCTGATTACTCCATATGCCAATAGTCAACGTATGACAGCTTCTTGGAAAGGGGTATATATTTTTGATGTAACTGATTTTTATCCATTATTGAAAGATCAGGCCGGAGTGCGGGTACACTATTCCGGGTATTCAGGCGGTTTTACGGCTAATGTTCGCTTTGCCTTTATTGAAGGAACCCCAGCAAGAAACGTTGTGGGTGTTACCCCAGTTTGGAAAGGAAGTTTTAATTACGGACACGGAAGTATTCCCATCAATACAGCCCTGAGCAATGTTTCTCTTACTGCTCCCTCCGGAACGGTATCTGCAGAAGCTCGTTTTACCATTACTGGCCATGGTGGCGACAGTCAAAACTGTGCTGAATTCTGTCCCAACACGTACACCATGAATCTAAATAATACTCAATTAGTGCAACAAAACTTCTGGAACGATAAATGTGGCTATAATAATTATTACCCGCAAAACGGAACCTGGGTATATGATCGTGCAGGCTGGTGTCCAGGCGAACTTGTGCCTCCATATAAACACATACTAACAGGCATTACCAGCAATAGTACTTATAATTTAAATGTAACCTTCCCTGCGTACACTTCTAACCCTTCTTCCAGTGGAAGCCAGGCATCTTACATTATTGAAAACTCCATCATCTATTATGGTGGATTTAACAAAAGCTTAGATGCCTCCCTGAATGATATTATTGCACCCACTGATTTTGAAGCCTATTTTAGAAAAAACCCTGAAAATGCTAAGCCTGTAGTTCGTATCCAAAATGATGGAAGCACTACTATTACTTCTATGTTGATAACTTACGGTGTAGTAGGCGAAGGCAGCATGTATCAGCATACTTGGACAGGATCCTTGGCTCCTCTCCAAACAGAAGATATTCAACTCCCCCACTTCCCTGAATTATATGTGGCCACCGGAACAAATACTTTTGTGGCAAAAATTTTGGAAGTAAACGGGCAAGCAGATGAGGATTTAACTAATAATGAATTAAGTTCTGTTTTTACCGCTCCGGAACCATGGCCAGTTCATATCCGCATACAACTTAAAACCAACAAATCTACTGTAGGCGGTTATAGTGAAACCAGCTGGAAGATATATGATGCTGATGGGGTGGTAGTAGCACAACGTGTACAAAACGCTCCTGAAACTACTTATCTTGATTCTTTAGAATTATGGCCAGGCTCTTATCGCCTGGAAGTTACAGATCTGGGATGCGATGGTGTAAATTGGTGGGTATATCCATATTACAATCCAAATCCCGGCGTAGGAAATGTAGTGGTAAGAAAAATGGGTAGTAATGCTCCCCTTTCTTTGAAAGGATATTATAATGGTGATTTCGGCTGTGGTTTTACTCATTTCTTTACCACTAGCTGGCCTACTTCAATTGAAGAAAATAATCCAGTTGCTCAAAATGCCAGTATGGAAGTATTTCCTAACCCCGCAAAAAATAATCTGACTGTATTGCTCACAGGAATCTCCAACTCTCCAGGGGTTTTACAAATCCTTGACCCCCTAGGTAGAGTGGTACTCACCCAGGCAATGTCTCGTAATTCAGAAACTATTTCGCTTAGCTCCTTAAGCGCAGGATCCTATATCGTTGTGTACCAGCATAATCTTACAGGAAAGAAAATGCATGCTCGATTAGTAGTTACTAAGTAATATCAGAAAAATATCATCTTATTACTAAAAATCGCCTCAAAAGGTAGAGGCGATTTTTTTTATATCTCAGATTATAAACAACCAACCCGGAGAATGTCCCATAAATCAACATAAACACTAGATTCACTAAAACAGGATACAACCTACCTCTCTACAAGTATACTTCACATTGTATATCGCACTGATCGGCGTATATACATATGAGACTTTGCTAATAATTCACAATATCAGATATTGCTGCAATATGAAACTGAAAATTTTAAACTTGCTATTGCTCCTTTCTTCTTTATTTGGGTATCTGGAATGGGTAGGCAACAATCAATCTTTTCTTGCCGAAGCTGAATACGAAATTTTGAAAAAACTATTTACTGATCCCAAAAGCATTATTCATCCATATATTTTACTTCCTCTTTTGGACAAATTTTGCTTTTGATCTATATCATATTATCTAGACCAAAGAAATCTGTAGCCTATATAGGCATAAGTTGTCTGGAAATACTTTTTGTATTTATGTTATTCATTGGCATTTTAGGATTCAACCTTAATATTATCATCTCGACACTACCATTTATTATCCTGGCCATTCTTACCATGCGACAAATGAAAGTTTCCAGCCAATATTAGCATCCTAAATCTCCCCAGTTAAATAAAGCAGCACAGAGGCTCATCATGTGGCCATTAAAACTCATACCTAAGCAAACAAAAAATTGTGCACTACTTCAATGTGTAAAAACTTTCTGATTATTTTGTTTTGCAAGCTATTAACCAGCCATGCAAAAAGAATATATTTCATTTTATCCCTAAAAAAAAAGTTTTGTCCCATAATAAGTTCCAAATAAGAATAACTCAGTACTTTGGAGTTTTAGGAAAGCATGTTATGGAAACGAATATTGTGTTTATGTCTGGTAATATCTAGTTTTTATGCAAACGCACAGAATTCATCAATCAATAATAGTATTGCTCAGGTAGATAGTTTACTTCTATATTGCGATTATGATGCCGCTGCTGTACAAACCAAAAATTTATACCAGCTCTTATACCCCAAGAGACACAAAAAAGAATTTTTACCCTTACTGCTAAAAGTAAAATACCAGCAAGCAGTAGTTTGTCATGGACAGTTAGATTATATTAAATCTAGCAAGCTGGCTATAGAGCTAATTGATGCTGCTAAACAAAATAATTTATATGATCTAGAAGTTAAGGCCAATCTATTACTCGCATTGAATTACGAGATTAGTGCCTATGAACGTCTATGCTGGGAAAGACTACAAAGGGCAAATCATCTCATTCAAACCTATCAAATTGACTCGCTTTACAGCACCTATTGCATTCGTAAATCATCTTATTATCGGCAGCTTCTTTATAACAAAGACTCCATAAAGCATTATGCAGATCTCGCCTTACATTATGCGCATAAGTATCAAAATATACGCGATATAGCAGATGCTCATCTTATGCTCGGACATGTCTTAAGAGAGCTGTGTTCCATAGAGCATTACATTATGGCTGCTCGTTATTTCATGTCCATTCAAAATTACGAAACGGTTTCTGCCATGTTGAGTAATATAGCTTTGAAATACACAGACAGAGGAGAATATGATATAGCAGGGAGATATATTGACAGCCTACGTACTATACTAAAAAGCCAAAAAAACTTATCATTGGAAGGACAAGAACTTTTGGCCTATACAGAATACCGATATTACGAATCACTTCACAATGTTGATTCTGCTTATCATTATTTTCAAATGTATCACCGTACATCATTGGCGTTAATCAGCCAACATGAGCGTTCTGAAATTAGAAACTTAGAAATCAAATATGAAATTGAGAAAGCAGAACTTATTGTAAAAAGTCGCAACAATCAGCTCATCTTCATTAGTACGTTACTATCCATAATTGCTATATCCTCCTTATTGGTTATTCGTAAAAACAGGAAAATAAATAAACAAAATAAAGTTATCACCAAACAGGTGGAAGAGCTGGTGCGTACGCTGGATCAAAAAAATGTATTGCTCTCAGAATTACAACACAGAGTGAAAAACAACCTGCAACATGTAATCAGCATTTTGGAAATTCAGAAAGAATCAGTGGACTTCAACAATATTGATGAGCTAATCCGTGGTAATCAAAATCGGATTCACTCCATGGCGTTACTGCACAAAAAGCTAAATGTTTCTGAAAATGTAAATGATATTGATTTAGGAAAATACATTTCAGAACTCGCAGAACTTGTAAAAGATTCTTACGATAATTATAAGAAGAAAACACAGCTCCATATCCGATGTACTGAAGAAAGTATATCCATAGAGAAAGCATTACCCATTGGATTAATTATCGTGGAGCTAGTGAGCAATAGCATGAAGCATGCGTTTAAACAAATTAGTGTGGGTATCATAAGCATTCAAATTGAAAAAGAACCTCACTCACCATACACCCGTCTACACTACTCAGATAATGGCTGTGGCTTCAATTTTAATCTATCTAATGGGAAAGGATTAGGGATAGAAATTATTAAGGGACTCATAGGGCAGTTAGATGCCACAGCTAGAAGTTCCCAAGATAATGGATTTGAACTTACCCTGCATTTTAAATTAAATTTCTAAATGGCAAAAAATATTCTTTTAGTTGAAGACGATTACTTAAACAGGAGGCTGACAAAAAAAGTACTTCTTCAAAACAATTATCATGTGCTAGAGGTAAAAAATTGTAAAGAAGCTCTGGAGCTGCTAAACATGGGTATTGTCATCGATCTGGCAATTGTCGATATTAATCTGGGAGAAGGGAATCAAGATGGGACAACATTGGGTAAGGAGCTTTTACAAAAGTATGCTATCCCATTTATCTACCTTACTGCTTATGATACACATGATATCATTCAAAAAGCAGTGGCTACCGTCCCTCATTCCTATATTACCAAGCCATTTAAAAATATAGACTTACTGACCTCTGTGGAGCTTGCTATCAGACATTCCCTTCATCCGGTAAAAAATACAGCTACTACACAAGTGAAAGACGGAGAATACAATCTGGAGCTTCCTTTGCAGGAGATATGCTATATTGTATCAGAAGCAAACTATCTGCTGATACATACCAAAAACAAGGTGTATAAAAAACGGTCTACCATCAAGCAAATTCTAGAACATTTGCCCGAAGAAAAATTTATTCAAACCCACAGAGCTTTTGTAGTCAATAAAGACCATATCCACAAGTTCAATATACACAGTTTGGTAATTAATAATACAATTATACCCATATCCAAAAATTACGTGGAGGATCTCAGTATTTTTTACAACTGAGGTATGAAGCCCACCCATTCCTGATATTTCTCTGAAACCCTGATCAGCATTGATTCTGTTCAGGGTTCTTTATTTATACTCACCTGGTATAGAACAGTATTTTGGAATGAGATATTCTTGATTTTATCCCTAGAATCCTCATTTTATCCCAAGTTTTTTTCACTGGAAAAAGTGCATATTACTTTCGACCCATCAAACGGAGCAGTGATTTTTTTAGAACAACTACAAAGATGATTACACTGTTTTCTGCTTCTTTCTGATATCCGTCTTTATGTCTCCTGAAAAGATCTAAAGTCAACCAAAGCCAGTAACAGACTGTCAAAATTATTAGGACAGAAAAAGCACGAGTGAATAAAAATTTTAAAAGCAACGGAGGTAACAAACTAGAAACATTACCCCTATTAAACTTTCAGTATTACATCTGATAACAGATCTGAATTATTTGGCAAACAAAACAACACAGCTCTTTATCTATTATTAATTAAAAACAACAATTCTCAAACCAAAAACAAACCAATTTTTATGAAAATCAAATTTTTATTACTTCCTGCAATGTCATTATTCTTAATGTTTGCTTCTTGTAAAAAAGATAGTGGATCAAATAACAATCCTAACCCCAACCCTCCCCCTTCAACTCCTACAGTAGATGCCAATGAAAGCCTGAACAATAAGCTCACTGCAAATTCATGGACACTCACTTCATTTACAGCTAATGGCATGGAACAAATAGGAAGCACGTATTCATCAGTAACAGGAACTTTCCAAAAAGAAGATAAAAACAATGGATCATATTCGTTTATGATGATTAATATGAATGGTACTACAACTCCTGATAATGGAAAATATTTGATTCGCAACAATGGCACTGAAATTGAAATGGGGGGCGACATTTTAGGAATCACAGTGGGTACAAACCTTGTGATTGAAGGAAACTATCAGGGCATATATGTAAAAATAACTGCTAAAAAATAGTTGTTTTTTTTCTTGTAAGTTTAGTATGTTTTAAGTTTTCCGGGTCTTGTATAAGACCCGGTTTTTTTATTACATCAACAGGAAGGCGGGGGCTATTTTACTTACATATATACGATATGGTTGCTACTTCTGTTTTATCATACGACGTGGCTGTACATATAGTTTGTACAAAAGTACTCCCACTGAGCAAAGCATACTTAATAGTGAAATAACAAGCAATATACCCCCTCCCGGCCAGTGCATCATTTTACAAACTAGTGCTATTGTAAATAAGACAATAGAAATTGCTCCTAAGCTTACAGGTGTTCCATAATGAAACCCCTTGTATTTTTTAAGCAGGGTAATGCATAATAGTGGGATAAATAAAAAGCAAAAAATAAATACAGTTACTACACTAACGATATTTCTGCCTGGCCAGTGCATTAAATTAAAAACAGAAGTAGATAAAAGGCTCATCAACAAAAAAGCACCAGATGCATACAATAACTTCTTCATTTGATAATAGTTTTTAAACAGTAGCAATAGTTGATATTCCTCTTCTATCTCGCGTAAATGCTTAGTATAAAATCTTTGTATGTTAGCATGATAAAAGGTGTAAAAATCATCTCCTTGTTGCAACTCATTTTCAGCTATACAACAAATATGATCCAGCAGACTCAAACGCAAATCTTCTGTTTCAATCCCTTTTTCTTGAAGGTCTTGCAATACATAATCAATATCACGTTCTTGCACCGAATACATCTCAAGAAATTTTAGGTTGCACATCCAATAGTTTAACCATTGTACCCATAAAATTGCTTAACTCCTCGAGCTTTACTCTCGCCTGTTTTTTGCCGGAAGCACTCAACTTATAATACTTCCGAACTCTCTTTCCTATATACTCACTTTCGGTTATTAATATACCTTCCTTTTCCAAAGCATGTAAGGTAGGATATAAGGCTCCCTCTGTAATCTGGATTTGTCCTCCCGTCAACTCTTTTACTTTTTGAGTGAGTTCATAACCATACATACGGTCATAATCTGACAGTAGTTTTAAAACGATCGTTTTTAATGTCCCCTTTATAAGTTCTGATGAAAAATTCATAATTCTTTTCAATGCCTTAGACAAATATACATAAGTATCCAATACTTAAAAAAACTCAGCGTTAAAACCAACTATAGGGATACAAGGCATATAAAATGCTGTCGTTGTGTGGGTTATTGTGAAAACCAATGCTTGAATCGTAATTTCTTATAATCAGGTTTATCATTTTGGATTCCCCTGTTTTGACCGTAATTTTGTAATCCACTAAATCCAATATATTATGGCACATACGCTTCCTGATTTACCTTATGCTTTTAACGCATTAGAACCTCATATAGATGCCCAAACTATGGAAATTCACCACGACAGGCACCATAAAGCTTATGTGGACAATTTAAATAAGGCACTTGAGGGTACTGATGCAGCAAACAAACCACTTGTAGAAATCCTTTCTAATATTTCCTCTTATAGTGCTGCCGTACGCAATAACGGAGGTGGGCATTATAACCATACGCTTTTCTGGGAAATTCTTTCTCCAAACGGCGGTGCTCCTTCTGGCAAACTGGCTGCTGCTATTCAAGAATCTTTTGGTTCTTTAGACAGTCTTAAAGAAAAAATGAATGCTGCGGGTGCTACACGCTTTGGTAGTGGCTGGGCATGGCTAATTGTTAAAGACGGAAAATTAGAAGTTTGTTCTACTCCAAACCAAGACAACCCCCTCATGGATGTTGCCGAAGTAAAAGGTACTCCTATTCTGGGTATTGATGTGTGGGAACATGCATACTACCTGAAATATCAAAACAAACGTCCTGATTACTTAAATGCTATCTGGAATGTGATTAACTGGGATGCAGTAGCTGCCAAATATGAAGCAGCTCTGTAACAGTTACACTTTTATATTCTCCCATAGCCAATAGAATTTCTTCTGTTGGCTATTTTATTTTCTGAAGTTGTAATGCTCGCTTTACAGCTATAATCCACAAGACAAATCCATCATTTACTTTGTCTTATGTAACATATTATTCCCAAACTGTTCTGCTAAAAGATATCAGTCTATATCGAAAAAAAAGAACTAATCTTTATACTTTCGGGCTAAAGAATGTTGCTTTGCTAAAACCTTTTTTTCAAAATACCCTTTTAGAGGCAGGATGTGACGAAGCTGGAAGAGGTTGTCTGGCCGGACCAGTATATGCTGCAGCCGTCATTCTAAAACCAGACTTTCATCACCCTTTGCTAAATGATAGTAAGCAATTAAAAGAAAAAGACCGTTACTACCTGAGAGAGATTATCCAGGAAAACGCACTGAGTTATGCTGTAGCCTATGCAGATCATGAGGAAATTGACAGTATCAATATTCTAAAGGCTTCTTTTCTCGCTATGCATCGGGCAATTGAAAAACTTTCTCTAACACCCGAATTTATTTTGGTTGACGGCAATCGATTTTCTCCTTACTTCGGCATACCCCATCAATGTATTATCGGTGGCGATGGTTTATACGCATCCATAGCAGCTGCCAGCATACTTGCAAAAACATATCGCGACGATTATATGCTTGGCCTGCACCAGCAGTATCCATGTTATGGATGGGATAAAAACAAAGGGTACGGAACTCTCAGTCACAGAAAACAAATAGCTGTGCACGGGCTATCTCCTTATCATAGAAAATCCTTTAAAACAAGGGTGGTTTTCTGATTGACTAGGTCAGATTTGTTTTTATACGATGGGCTGCTTCTAATAAGGTCGAGTCCTTTTTAGCTATACAAAACCGTACAAGCTTATGATCTTGATGATCTGAGTAAAATACACTCACAGGAATTACTGCCACACCACAATGTATCGTAAGCCACTCCGCAAACTCTCTGTCGGGAAGCTGACTGATAGCTTCATAGCCTGCCAGTTGGAAATAACTTCCTGAGGTGGGTTGTGTTATAGTAAAAGGAACGTCTTTTATAGCCTCAAGAAACAAATCTCTTTTTGCCTGCATCAACTGAGACAAATTATGAGGGCGGTCTTCTTGTAAATATTTTGCCAGGGCATACTGTGCTGGTGTATTTACAGAAAACACAAGAAACTGATGGATACTTCTGAACCCCTCTGTTAAAGCTTTCGGAGCTATTACATAGCCTATTTTCCAACCGGTATTACTGAATACCTTACCAAAAGAAAACACCACAAAACTTCTGTTGTGCAATTCAGGATATTGCCAGATACTTATATGTTTTTTGTTATCAAAAACGAGTTGTTCATATACTTCATCAGCGATTATGTAGATACCTGTTTGGTGTACCAGATTTTTTAATTGAGCATAATCCTCTTCTTCCCACACTGCTCCGGTTGGGTTGTGTGGGGTATTAATAATTATGGCACGTGTACGAGAGGTGATAGCTTCTTTAATGCGCTGCCAATCGGGTTTAAAATCAGGAAACCTAAGTGGTACAGGAACAACCCTGGCCCCTTGCATTTCTATAGAGGGTCTATAACTATCATAGGCAGGTTCCAAAATGATGACTTCATCGTCGCGTTGCAAAATAGTCGCACAGGCAGTATAAATACCATAAGTGGCTCCCGGAGTAATAGTTATTTCTGTTTCCGGATCTACTTCAACCTGATATCGTTTCTGAAAGTCTTTGGCAATTTGTTCCCGCAGCAAAGGAAGTCCTGCCATGGGAGCATATTGATGCCAGTTACCCTCAGCTGCTTCCTTGAGCAGAGCTTGCAGCTGCTCATCAATAGGAAAATCAGGGAATCCCTGCGAAAGGTTTACCGCCTGATGCTGGTTTGCCAGTGCAGACATTACAGTAAAGATGTTAGTGCCGGTGACACTATGCTTGGGAGATATAGTATTCACAGATATTTTTCGCCTTTATTTCGTTTAACTTCTGCTACGTAATCACGTATTTGTTGTTCTCTGTTTCTTTCACAAATTAATAGTACATCTGGAGTGTCAATCACAATAAATTTTTCCAATCCCTGAAGCACCATTAATTTATCATCAGGAGCTTTCACCATACATTCTGTAGCATCAATGATCATTACATTTTTACCAAAGACTGCATTTCCGAGATAATCTTTTTCAGAATTATCATAAGCAGACTCCCAAGTTCCGAGATCAGACCAACCAAAGTATGATGGAATTACATACACATTTTTTGCCTTCTCCATGATACCAATATCGATGGAAATATTTGTACACTGTGCATACACAGAGTTGATAATCTGTGATTCAGAGGGTGTATTATATGCATTCCTGGCGCTTAGAAACACCTCGTTGAGTTCTGGTAAATATTTCTCAAACGCCTGTAAAATCGTCTTTACATTCCACACAAAAATGCCCGAATTCCATAAAAAATCACCGCTTTTAAGAAAAGTCTGCGCAAGTTCTAGGGGAGGTTTTTCTGTAAATGTTTTTACTCTGCATACTCTTTCTTGTTCGTCCGTATTATCATACTGAATATATCCATAACCCGTATCAGGTCTAGTGGGTTTGATACCTAACGTCAACAGCACATTATGAGTTGCCACATAATCCAATGCTTCCTGAGCTGTTTTCTGGAAGGTCTGTTCATCCATGATTAAATGATCAGCAGGAGACATAATAATATTTGCATCAGGATTCAATGTAGCAAGCTTATGTGCAAAGTAAGCCGCACAGGGGGCTGTATTTTTTCTAGAAGGCTCACTGATAATTCTACTATCATCTACCTCAGGTAGTTGTTGTTTGAGTATATCCGCATAACTATGGTTGGTGATAAAGTAAATATTTTCTTTAGGGCAAATATTTAAGTAGCGGTTGTAAGTCCACTGAATTAATGACTTTCCGGTGCCCAGCAAATCCAGAAATTGTTTGGGATAGTGACTACGGCTTTCTGGCCAAAATCTGCTCCCGATACCACCGGCCATAATAGCCACATAATTATTCTTATTCATACTAAAAGTACTTTTCCATATGACTAGTGCATATACCTACACCTAGCATATTGGCTAAAATACGTAATAAACCCAACTGATTGAAGTGTTTTTGTTTTTTTAGGTTCTCCTTAAGAAGGCATAACACTTAGTGCCAGATTTCAGCATATGTTATACCCATAGCCAAACTACAGTCAGAAATCCAAAATTTGGAAGATTTTCACTACGTAAAAGGGTATTTATTGCTCATTCTCTTAGGTAATACTACGAAAAACGGTATATCGTAAGATAAGTTCTAAACTTAACAGTAGCATAGCTATACATGCAAGTGGGAAGAAAAGCTCTGTATAATGTTTATAGGAACTGATTTCGATTTTAGTTTTTTCGAGTTTATCAATTTCATCGTAAATAGCCTTAAGCGAAGCATTATTGGTTGCTCTATAATATTTTCCACCTGTCTCTGCCGCGATTTTTTGGAGTAAAGCTTCGTCTATTTGCACTTCCTGCATCTGAGTTTGTGTACCAAATGGTGTAGAAACAGGATAAGGTGCTTTCCCTTTTGTGCCGATACCGATGGTATAAACACGTACTTTATATGCTTTCGCAACTTCCAAAGCAAGCTCCGGACCTATTTTTCCCGTATTATTTACTCCATCGGTAAGTAATACGATCACTTTGCTTTTGCCATTAGATCTACGAATACGATCTACAGCGGTAGCCAAACCCTCGCCTATGGCAGTACCGTCTATTAATACACCGCTTTTAATGGCGCTTATCTGTTCTTTTAGGATATTATGATCAATAGTGATAGGGCATTGTGTAAAGCTTTCTCCAGCAAAAATAACTAGACCTAATCGATCAGTAGGACGTTTTTCTACAAATTCCAAGGCTACGCGTTTGGCAGATTCTATACGATTGGGCTTCAGATCTTCAGCCAGCATACTTCCAGAAACGTCTATAGATAAAACTATATCAATACCCTCACTATCTATCGATTCACTTGTATTCGATGATTGTGGCCTTGCAAGTGCCACAATAATAAAAAACAATGCAGCTATGCGCAGATAAAACAAGAAAGGTCTGAGTTTAGTCCGCCAGGAAGCAGCACTCAATTGTATGCCTTCCAAGGTACTCATTCTGAATACTGGGTTTTTTCTACGATTTCTGGATTGCCACCATATAAGCAGTGGTATCAACAGCAACAACGCAAAAAACCAAGGATGCGCAAAGCTAATATGTTTCCAATCTAACAAATTATTCATGTGCTATGTGCATGCTGAGGGTTATCAGAATTATTTTCTCTTGTATCTGTAACAAAGGAACGTGTATGACTTAGCATTAAAATATGCTCCTGTGGTAATGGTTTTGCTTTAGCAAACTTTGCCAGATCTGCCGTTGTAAGAATCAGCGCTATCTGATCATAATGCTTTCTCATGATCACATGCCTGTGTATGGTTTCTAATAACTCATCTGTAGTCAGTTCCATGGCAGGGGTAAGAAAACGCTCTTCAATATATCCGCGTAAGATGTCTGTCAGTTCTGAATAATATTCTTTCACTTTCTCTTGTTGCCATAACTGTTTGGCCTCTAAAGCTTCTAATGCATTCATTGTTCGCTCGTACAAAGGAATTGCCGGAACTGGGGGTGCGGCAGGTTCTGGTTTCTTTTTTCTTCTACGAAGATAGAATAGTATCAGTGCTGTCAGTAGTGCGACTGCAGCCAGTACACCCAGTACAATGCCAATATAATCCTTCCAGGTAGTCTTAACTGCAATAATTTCTTTAATACCATAAAACGGTTTGGTGGTATCTATAGGCACTGTCCACACTTCTACTAAAAAGGAATCAGAATAAACAATATTGGTATCTCCATTTGCCTGCACATGATAAAAGGGGAAAGCAGGAATTTTAAATAAACCTGAATCGAAGCCTGTTATAGAAAATTCTTGTCGATACAACGATGCACCTCCAGCACTCAGCGTATCAATTTTTGATCTTTCTACTACCTCCAAAGTATGAAAAGTATCAGGGATATTTGCCCAATGCAATACACCAGAGGTAGGAGGAGTTACTTCTATGGTATATCGAATTCTATCGCCAATGAGAATTTTTTGTGTAGTAAGCTGCGTATTTACTTTAGGCAATGATTGTGCCTGCGCATACTGCCAGGTCAAAAGAACTATAAGCCATATAATTATAGTAGCACGCATGGTTTATCTTCCTTTAAAAAATCCCTGTAATTTTTTAACATAGTCTTCATTCGTCCAAATATCCAATAAGGTTGCGCCACATTTCCGAAATGTCTGATAACAATACTGTCGATGAGCATCAAAAGATTTCCGATATACTGTACGAGTTTGACTATCTTCGGTATCTATCCAGCGGAATGACTGTGTTTCAGCATCCATCACCTCTATAAGTCCTGCATGTGGTAATTCTTGGTCTGCGGGGTCACACACCCTAATGCCAATCAGATCATGTTTCTTAGCTGCCAAACGCATGGGTTGCTCATATGAAGTACTGATAAAATCACTTAATACTACAGCTATAGTTCGTTTTTTCTGAATATTATTCAGATAATCTAATGCCACTTTAATATCTGTTCCTGCAGAAGTTGAGGGTTCTAAGGCTATTAATTCGCGTATGATACGCAACACATGGCTTTTACCTTTCTTCGGCGGGATAAATTTTTCAATCTTATGGCTAAAGAAAATAACCCCTACCTTATCATTATTGGTTACCGCAGAAAAAGAGAATACAGCACTAATCTCTGTAATTAATTCCCGTTTAAGCCGTTCCTGCGTTCCAAACAGAGAACTAGCGCTTACATCTACCAGGAGAATTACCGTAAGCTCCCTTTCTTCTTCAAATACTTTCACATAGGGATGTGAAAAGCGAGCTGTAACATTCCAGTCGATCACTTTCACATCATCCCCAGGAGTATATTCACGCACTTCACTAAACGACATACCCCGGCCTTTAAAGGCGGAATGATACTCACCAGCAAAAATATGATTGCTCAAACCCCTGGTTTTTATTTCGATTCTTCTAACCTTTTTCAGTATCTCGGAGGCAGTAAGCATGTGCACATGATTTCAGGCAGACAAATGTAGGATTTCATATAGGGAATGAAAAGATTGAAATACTTAAAATTTTCTGAAAATACACTTTAAAAAGCAGCTTCATGCTTGTTTTTCTGGCAAAAAGGGGATTTCTAGGTAATTTTGTTAAAAATTATTTATCATGAATACACCATCTATGAAGTTAGGTTTCGTTATGTTGTTGTCTGCAAGCTTATTAGCTTCTTGCCAGGATGGCAATAACGACTCACAGGGAGCTTCTGAAACTACGCCCTCTCCAACCATTACTTTAGCAGATGTACCCGCATCTCCTGAATTTCCAGACGCTAAACTGGGCATAAAAAATATAAAAACCACGCAGCATGGCGATTCTGTGAAGGTTCAATTTATGTTTAATGTGCAAAATTATGAGTTGAAAGCTCAAACCGACGATGCTGCCAATAAAGGCTGCAATAACTCAGCACAGGGGCAACACATTCATTTTATCATGGATAATGCACCCTACATTGCTTTGTATGAGCCTACTCACGAAATTACACTTCCTAAAAACTCAGATCATTATCTAATGGCATTTTTGTCGCGCTCTTATCATGAATCTTTAAAAAACAAAGACGCAGCTGTGCTGTACCACTTCCGTATTGATGAAAATGGTAAGGTCGAAAAATTAGAAGACCCATCTCAACCTATGGTATTTTACAGCCGTCCTAAAGGAGATTATTTGGGGAATGACATAGAAAATCTTTTATTAGACTTCTATGTATGGAATGCTACCTTAGGTGAAGATGCATTGGTAAAAGCTCGTATCGAAACTGATGGAATTGATACAACCTTTCATTTCTCTTCCTGGAAATCGACATTTATCCAAAATCTGCCTGAAGGTAAAGTAAAAGTCACCTTAACACTTACTGATGGAAACGGTAACAGAATTGAAGGTCCGATGACTGAAGTAACGAGAGAAGTGAGCTTAGCCAAACAAGAGCCACTTCCCTAACGCATAGATTTTTACATTACAAAGAGAGCAATTCGCTATACTTAAAAATTCGGTACCCTTCTACTGGATGAAGTTCTGTGAATTGCTCTTTTTTAAATCTAATAAAGGGTATTACCTCATTCCCCGAAAAAAAGCCTGTATCAGATATGATATAAGTTACTACCCCTGCATTCATATGCTCCACAAAATGGCTATAATCAAACAAACTACTATCTGCACGATAGGTATAATAGGTGAGATCTTTGGTAGGAAATACATTGTTTTGAATAAATACATTATCCAGAAAATACCGCTCAAAGGGGGTGTGGAAATAAATAAAAATCTTTTCTTCAGGTTTTAACTCCAACTCGTTCATAAAATACCTATGTAGATTAATAGCCCGGTGATAAGCTTCGTGCTGATGCATTTCACCTTGCTTTGCCCACAACCCTTCATATCGCTCAAACAAATTATAAGGCTTGTAAAACAAAATGATCCCTACAGACAACATAGCCAGCGACATCAGAGAGAAACTTAATATTTTAAAGCGGAATAATATTTTGTCGGCAATAGCATGTCGATAGGCATAGGGTATAGCTGCCAGCACACAGTATAGCATTTCAACGAAATAATTGATATCACTTCCATCTTTTATTACCGTAACAGCAGCAAATAGAAAGCAACCGGCAATTCCATAACAAAGTAATATTCCCAATGGGTCTTTTGTAGTATGCTTAAAATATCTCGCAAGGAATATGACGGCAAAAAGCCATGCAGGTATCATGAAGTAGTATGGCTTATTGAAAAAATCAAACCGGATACCATTTTCCAGACCTAATATGGCATTTTGATAAAAAGAAACCCAGTCGTTGTCGATAATCAGTGCAAGCGATAGACCTAAGCTTATTATGCTGAGGCAAGTATAAAGTAATGCTGTTTTCAACCTTTTTTGTGACCACCACCACGCTCCGGCTATACCTAACAGCATTATGCCATTTTGCTTTGCCAATATCCCCAAAGTGGTAGCCATTGCCGCTACGACAATCCAGGTTAAAGCCGGTTTTTGGGCATATCTCACCAATGCATACATTCCTGCTGCAAAACCGAGAATCTGCAAACTATCGCATCTTAAAAAGTAGTGCCAAGTAAACAAACAGAAGATTGGTAAGGAAAATACAAGTGCCGTCTTATTCCCAATTTCCATCCTTCTAATAAGCGCATATAATATCCCAGTTGTCAACAGGTTGCATATCAGAGCTACCGTGCGCATAAGCACATATAGTGCTTGTACCTCCAAGGCATGGATTCCCAATTTTGCTGCCAGCCATGCACACAAATGATAGTATATGGGCATGTATTGAATAATTGCATAAGGAGATTGCTCAGGATTTTGATATAAGGGTTCGCCTAGCAACAAACGTTGGGTGCCATATACTACATTAGGATCTAGCCCTCCAAAATCCACATAATATACATGCAGCAAGTCGATGCGCATATATAAAGTAATGGAGAAGCTTAGCAGTACGAGTGTTAACCAAAAATTAATCCAGGGGATATCATTTTTGAGCAACTTTGATTTCATCATAATGTGCCTGATTGTCTCCTCTCCTGCGGTTTAAATGGAGTAAGAGAATGCCTATAATAAAAAAGCCCATGGTGATGATAGCCATATTCATCAACCCTAGTCCAATGGTACTTGCCCATCCGGGTATAGCTGTATTGGCATAAAACTTTTGATAAAGCACATTACTCATGGCGGCCACAAACAATATCATAATGAGGATAAACAACTTTAAAAAAACCAGCAGCATATCCTCTCCATATTCTACAAAAGATTTAAACGCATGCGAAAGCAATCCTTTAAAATTCATTTTCGATTCGCCATCTATTCTTTTTTCTCTGCTGACTACTATGTATTTACGTTTGCATCGCTGTTTTGAAAGAAAACCGGCTAGGTGTGAAAAAGTATGATAGATAGCAGATTCAAGTATTCCGCGACGTATCATGCAGTAATTTCCAAAGTTCATTTGCTTTCCGGTGATCGTTCGAAAAATCAATTTGTACACACTATAAGAAAAACGAAACATCAAACCTTCTTTGCGTTTACCTCTTACTACATGCACAATGTCTTCTTCTTTATATTGTAAAAGTTCCGGTAAAGCATCAGGATTATCTTCTCCATCTGAATCCATCACAATAAAATGTGTTGCGGGAATATGCTGTGCATACAGAAAGCCCTGATAAATGGCGCCCTGATGACCTACATTAAATCTTAGCCTTATGGGATGAAAACTAATATTTGGGGCGGAAAATCTAAATGCAGCGAGCAATTCTGGAGTATCATCGGTAGAACAATCGTCTACAACTACAACGCTAAAAGATTCATTGATTTGAGATAATACCCGCTGTACGTGCTCTAACAATAAAATCACTGTACGATTTTCATTATAGCACGGTATAATCAGGCATGTACCAGGCTGCTGCATTACATTGAATGTTGGCTTTGTTTATGAAATAAAGGAGTATTCTTTTTGCAAAATAGTTACTAAAGGTTAGATATGAAAACCAATCGCCGCTATTTCAACGTATTGAAAATATTATTGTCAACAACTCACTGGTAATTATTGAGAGAAGATACCAAATACCGCAGAACCACTACCACTCATGGCAGCATACAAAGCCCCTTCCTGATACATTTTGGCTTTTAAGTCGGCAATTTTGGGATAACGCATTAAAGCATAAGTTTCAAAATCGTTACTAACCAGATTTTTCCAATCTTTTATTGGTATTTGTGGCAGCGTATGTAAGTCTAAAGGCGCTTTACGCGGTACAAGATTTTGAAATGATTCTGCTGTAGATATATGAATTTCAGGGAATTCTACTTTGATCTGATAAGCAGATAGATCAAGCGATATAGGTTCTAACTGCTCTCCTCTGCCTGAAGCAAAACAGGCGGTGTTATGGATAAAAAACGGACAATCGCTGCCCAACTCTAAAGCCCATGCAGCTAACTCTTCCTTTGTACAACCCAAATGAGCGAATTGGTTCAACAGCATAAGCATATGAGCGCCATCAGAAGAGCCTCCTCCCAGACCAGCTCCTGTTGGAATATTTTTATGCAGGTATATTGCCACTTCAGGTATTTTCTCACCAAACTTCTTTCGCATGAGCTGATATGCCTTCCAAACTAGGTTTTGATGCGGATCTCCTTCTACCACTATGCCTGTAACCTGCAAGCTGGTAGTTTGTGCAGGCACTATTTCCAATACATCACAAAGCTGCACTGGATAAAATACAGTTTCAAGGTCATGATAACCATCGTCCCGGCGATGAGTAACATAAAGGCCTAAATTTATCTTGGCATTCGGAAAACATATCATACAGCCGTAAAATTATCTGTAATTTTGAATCTTTACACCTCTTCCTCTGTATGAAAGATATCATTACCTTAAAGGATATACGGAAAAGTTATTTTTTAGGAAAACAGGAATTACCTGTACTAAAGGGTATTAACCTTTCCGTAACTCCTAATGAGTACCTTGCCTTAATGGGACCATCTGGATCAGGGAAATCGACTTTAATGAATATTTTAGGTTGCCTAGATGTTCCTACTCAGGGTCAGTACATATTAAACGGTAAAAATGTAAGTCACATGGATGATGATGAGCTGGCTGGAATACGTAATACCGAAATTGGCTTTGTGTTTCAGCAATTTAATCTATTACCTCGGCTTACTGCCTGGGAAAATGTAGCCTTACCATTGGTGTATGCGGGTGTAGGAAAAAAAGAAAGAGAAGAACGATCAAAACATATGCTGGAGAAAGTAGGATTAGGAGAACGAGCCCATCACCGCCCTAATGAACTTTCAGGAGGACAGATTCAAAGAGTAGCTATTGCACGTGCACTGGTCAACAACCCTTCCCTTATCCTTGCAGATGAACCTACAGGAAATCTAGATACCAAAACTTCTATTGAAATCATGGAATTGTTTAGCGAAATACAATCTCAGGGTAATACAGTCATTCTCGTTACTCACGAAGAAGATATTGCTGCTTATACCCATCGAATTGTACGAATCCGGGATGGTATCGTAGAAAGTGACCGCAGTACACCTTCCCAAACAGCTCCAGCTTCATAATCTTGTTAAAATGTTCACTTATGGCCTTTAAAATATATACACGCACTGGCGACAAAGGTGCTACTAGCCTGATTGGTGGCACTAGGGTCCCGAAAAGTCATATTCGTATAGAGAGTTATGGCACGATCGATGAACTCAACTCATGGTTGGGGCTAGTAGGAGATTATGCTAATAACTCTGCCATCAGAGAATGGCTTCGAGAAATTCAGGATCGTTTGTTTACCATTGGTTCTGTGTTGGCAACAAGTCCTGAAAAAGATATTAAAATGAAACTCCCTGATTTGCATCAGGAAGATATTGCCTGGCTGGAAGAACGTATCGACGAAATGAACACACATCTTCCTGAAATGCGTTCTTTTATTTTACCCGGTGGCCATCCAGCTGGTAGTGCAGCCCATGTAGCTCGTTGTGTATGTCGTCGGGCAGAGCGTATATGTGTAGGGATGCAGGAACAGGAAGAATACATCCCAGACTTAGTTATACCTTATATTAATAGGCTTTCAGACTTTTTATTTGTGCTAGCCAGATACCTGAATCATATCCATCAGGCAGGAGAAATACCTTGGCGAGCAAGAACTTCATAAATACACAGCCCGGAGTTTTTCTCCGGGCTGTGGCATGCTTGATTAAGTTTTCTTTAGCGTATCGAATGTGTTTCAGTTGTTGACTGTTTAATTTGCATTTCGGAAGCTGTTTCTACGGTTTCTTTCTGTTGACGGCTTATCATAATACCTCCGGCCACCAGCAACACAAAATATCCCAAAAACATAGCGCTGAGCACTTGACTATCTACACTAAATTTTCTCGCAATAAGAGCTATTCTTTTCATAGGTTAATCTCAAAAGTTTTATAGGTTATCAATTTTTTAAGGGAACTAAATGTACATATTGCACATCAAAAAAATGCACTGTTTACAAATTCTCTAATGATATTTTTTGCAGTAATATCTACTGAGATACCAGATTTTAATATCACCATCCACGTTTGGCAAACCTGCTGCCCCTAACTACTGTTTTGCATAATCCTTATCTTCTCCTTTACAAAAATACTATCCCCTTATACCATAGCTAATTTTTATATCATTCGATTTCACGATGTGAGTATCCTGTGCATTATTGATATTTCTTTATATTAAAAAAACATTTTCGAAACATTCATTTACTAACTTTAAAGAAAACTATATGGCTTATGATCTGGAGAACTTTCGACGGACGGCCGATATCTTTTCCTGTCTTACAGGAAGTGGAGTATAGAATTCGACACATTCAGTCGCAGGGACATAATGTAAAAGTCTGTATCGGCACAGATTCACAAGTACATGGTCTTGACACCAATTTTGCCACAGTAATTTTATTTCTGAAAGAAAAACATGGCGGATTGATGCTGGTCAGCAACGACCGGAGCAGAAAACGTTTGTCTTTAAAGGAACGAATGCTACTGGAAGTTTCAAAAAGTGTAGAAGTTGCTTATGAGCTCAGTGATTTATTAAAACGTTATCAGGTAGCAATGGAAGTACATGCAGACATTAGTATGAATCCGCAATGCAAAAGCTATGAAGCCCTCAGAGAAGCTATGGGATATATTCTGGGAATGGGGTATGTCTTTAAAGCCAAACCCGATGCATTTGCTAGTTCTTGTTGCGCTGATAAATTATTGAATTGAAAGCATACGCAGCAAACACTTATTTACTGGAATGTTTGTGCATCTTGTTCTGATTGATAGCGATACAATCGAGCATAGTATCCATCTTCTGCCAAAAGCTGATCATGAGTTCCCTGTCCGATAATTTTCCCATCTTCTAGGCATATAATGTTATCAAAATGCCAAGAAGTAAAAATTCGGTGTGTGATTACAATCACTGTTTTTTCCTGTAAATACTCTTTTAGTCTGCTATATATTTTTTGCTCTGTTTGTGTGTCAATTGCCGACAGCGACTCATCTAGAATAAGCATTTGGCTAGGTTTCAGTAAGGCTCTGGCCAGAGTAATTCTCTGTTTTTGTCCACCCGACAAAAGCACTCCTCTTTCTCCCACTACGGTATCATATCCATCAGGAAACGATTGGATATCTTCATCCACAGCAGCTAGATAGGCTGCTCTCTGGATATCTTCCATAGTGGCATCGAGATTACCGAGTCGAATATTATTCGCAATAGTATCTGAAAACAACCAAGGTTCTTGCGGTACACATGCTATCTGTTGTCTAAGATGACCCGGATCAAAATCTTTTATTGACTTTCCACTCCATTGAATATCGCCACTGCTCACATCATACATACGTAACAACAAATGGGTAATAGTAGATTTGCCAGATCCGGTTTTACCAATGATCGCAGTTTTACTGCCTTTTGGAATAGTTAAACTGAAATCTTTTAAAGCATGAACACCCGTGTGCGGATATGTAAAGTTTACTTTATCAAAAACCAGCGGGGGGATTAAAAGACTCGTCATATCTTGTCCCGGTTGCGACTGAATAGTAGGCTGAACCTGTAAAAACTCATTGATACGTCTTTGAGAAGCTGCTGCACGTTGTGTCATACTTGCCACCCATCCAATACTAGAAACCGGAAACATCAGCATATTCAGGTACAGTATATACTCTGCAATATTACCCGCACTGGCATTTCCCTGGATCACCATGTACCCACCGATGACTATGGTAACAAGCATGCTGAGCCCAATAAAAAAACTCATAGAGGGGAAATAGATAGCTTCTGTAAGAGCAAGTCCTAATGTACTCTTCCTGTATTGCTCTGACAGTTTTTTGAAAAAGTTAAACATATTATGCTCCTGAACAAACGAGCGTATTACCCTGATACCACTATAGTTTTCCTGAGCAGCAGAAGTTAACCCCGAAAGTTGTTCCTGAATGCGAGTGCTTTTGGCATAAATAATTTTATTGACCCAATAAATAATTATCGCCAGTACAGGCAAAGGAACGAGCACAAACAAGGTAAGATAAACATCTACACGCAGCATACCCATAACAGAAAGTATGGTTAGAGAAAGGAGATTCGCTGCATACATAATACAAGGCCCTGTGTACATACGTACTCTGCTGACATCTTCTGAAATTCTATTCATCAGATCTCCCGTAGCGTGCTTTCTGAAAAATGCCAGATCCATTTCCTGATAATGTGCATAGATCTCATTTTTTTGGTCGTACTCAATATGTCTGCTCATCACAATAATAGTCTGCCGCATTAAAAAGAGAAAAAATCCTCTGAGTATGGCCAGTCCCAGCAATATACCTGCACCAGCAAGAACCAGCTTATACATATAATCAAGCATATCTCCTGCTAAAACACTTTGCTGTATGAGCTTATATTGTTCTACTGTATGTAGTATTTCATCTAACACATCCCGCACCACTCCTGGAGAAAGCACAGCAAAGAGATTGGCCATAATAACAAATACCAATCCTGGAAGCAGCCTCCATTTATAGCGAAGAAAATAAGGGTTTAGTGCGGCCAGCGCTTTCATGATAGAGTTACCAATATGTGTCAGGCAAAGTTAGAGTAAGTCTGATAGAAATAGGGCTGTAGCGGATAATTTAAGACACTACGATCTCCATGAGCATAACATACCTGTTAATTCTTACTAGGTATATTCAAGTCTTTTTCATAAAACTCATAGGCTTTACGAAGTATCTTACCAAAATTAAACTGCTGAATAATAATGGTATCAGCTCCGTTATTCATAACAGCATAATATCTGTCTGCGTCGTAGCCGGGTTTTACATCCCGACTGAGTGTAACTTTATTTTTACTTCTTTTATTGATGGGCATCCAATACACGTCAACTTCTTGATGATAAGTATTGTCTTTACCTGTTACAGAAATCGTTCCCAATTTAGGGACAGTAGAAAGGATAGAGTCTATATGCATTTTCCCATTAAGGTATCCCTCACAATGTAAGTTGGTAAAAAAGCCCAGGTAAGTAGAAATCCTATTTATATTAGGTTCCATAGTGCCTACCACACGAGGATCTACTTCAATATCCATCTTCCCATTTTCCTGTGTAATGCGGAATGAGTTTAAAGGATGTTCCTCATAATCCACAGATACAGACTGAATGTCTTGTGCGGGAATATCAAACACAGTACGATCACGCCAGTTATCAAAATCTGTATTGTAAGAAGCAGAAAGACTTCCTTCAAAGCCTTTGATTCCTACCAGATAAGGTTTACTGGCTCCTTCCAAAAGCATATAGGTTCCGATATAGTTATGCGCGTCTGATCCCACATAAAATATCCTCATTGGTTTACCATTGCGATCATAAACCTCCACTTTTGTACTAGACCCCGCCATAGTTTGGATAATGCTATTGTGAGATACTTCTGGCACCGGAGCTTTAGTTTCTTGTCTAGCAAGGGTTCCCAATAAATGGGTTACGGTACTTGTCAAGGCTTTATACTGACCATTTAATTTCCAACCCTGGGGAGTCCTTTCAATCAATACAGATTCTCCATGTTTATTTACCAGAAATAATTTGCCGATCCGACTGGTATCCTTAATTCTAAAGCCTGCTTCATGAGTTGGGAAAGCGCTATCCCTGTCGCTAAACACAAAATAGTAAGCGCCTCCTCCAAAAATCAGCAATAGCAACAGATATAATAACGTTTTTTGCATTTTCTTTTACTAGATAAGTTTAAGATGATACGAATCCCAAAGCAAATGACTTATGCTTTAGTTATTTTTTTTGTAAAGGAGTTTCATACTTTCTCTTTCTAAAGAACATATATGCAGATGCAAATACGAGTATAAGTGCAATGGGTACGCCCACATTTACAAATTGCCATTTTGTTCTTTCATCCTGTGCTCTTTTAGGATCCAGAAGTCTCAGTCTCAGATCTTTTGATCTGGCTTCCAGCAAACTATTAGGATCTGTAAGGTATTCCAAACAGTTTAAGAGGAAATTTTTATTCGAAAACAGAGAGCCTGTATATTCCCAATATCCCATTTCCTGTGGGCCAGTGCGTTCTGAAATACCGTTCATAAAGAAATCTCCATCGCTCAATACAATCATACTATTAATGCTATCCGTAGCACCTTTGAAAGGTATTTTCAGCGAATCTTTCAAAGTATGTAAAAATGTAGGGGCAATCCTATTCTGATACAAAGAATTAAAAGTCCCTTCGACTAATACTGCTGCAGCGATTGATTTGTTTTGTGGTTTATTGTACAAACGAAGATCCGGATCAAATCGCAACATACTTAGGCTTACTCTTACCGGTGAAGATGGAGTACGACTGTAATTGGAAGCCTCTAATAAAATTGTTTTGGTAGTATTAGCATTGGCAATAGTATCAATACTATTCACAAAACGCCCCATAATAGCATCCATATTATGGACAATGGGGTGTTTGGATATAGGTGTAAAAAACGGAAGGAAAGTCCAAGGACGCAGCTCTATTTGTGGTTGACCATTGGAAAGTGTACCTGTTATTAAAGGAATGGGGTTACACTGCTGAGCATCCTCAATCAGGTTATAATTAATCCGCACGCCATATTTAAACAACTGATCATCCAGATTTAGACCATATTCGGTAGTAATAAACTGACCAGTACGCTGCAGCGTATCTACAGGGGTGTTGAGCTGATCAATTGCCCAAAGTACCTTTCCGCCACGCATGATGTACTGATCAATTTTAAATTTATCCTTTTCATCAAAAGGCTCTGTAGGTTTATTGATAATGATAGCACTGTATTTCTTTTCGCTTAGATGATATTCTTCCGGGAGATATACAGTATCCACTTCATAATGTTGGCCTAGCACATGCATCATATCATAGGTGTGCATGCCAAATGCTTCCCCATGTCCTACAATATAACCAATGGTAGGCTTCACTGGAAATTCTAATTGATGAATAGCTGTGGCCAGCTTATACTCTAATAGAGATTCTGAATAATTAAGTACTTCGAGAGGCATCATGCCGAAACGATTCTCAAGAAGTTTTACAGCAGTCTCTTTACCCTTGTATCGGATCAGTGCATAAGGGAAAATAATTTGTTCAGAAGAATTTTGTTTCCCCTTTACATTTAAAGCCATTGGCTCCACGCCTTTTTTATACAACTGCTCCGTCATTTTTCCTTTATCAATCTCATCAAGTCCTTCAAAGGGATCCACAAAGCGATAAACCAAATGATTTCCTGAATATTCTCGAAACGACTGCAATCTTTCTCGGGTTGCCTCACTAAGTCTTTGAAAACCGGCAGGGAATTTCCCTTTTAAATACACCTCTACTACAACGGTTTCGTCCAGATTTTTTAATAATCGTTTAGTAGCGTTTGATAAAGTAAACCGCTTTTCTTTCGTCAGGTCTAATCCTTTATGAAACCTAGCGGCTAGAATATTCAGGCATACCAGAATGCCGGCTACAATAATAATCTGTATGGTAGCCTGTCGTTGCTGTTGTTTCCTTTTGTCAGAAGTTTTCTTCGCCATTGTTTATATTAATCCTGCTTGGAAGTATCCCAGGTACGTCTGTTTAATGACAGTTTTGTTAGTGATACAAATAAGATGATCACGGAAATAAAATATATCACATCTCTGGAATCGATGATGCCACGGCTAATAGATACATAATGAAATGCCATGCCCACCATACTGAGATAATAATCGATTCCAGCAGTAAATGCGGGTATTTTACTTAAAGCCTCAAAGCCACTATATAATAAATAACAGGCAAATAAGCCGGTAAGAAAGCCAACAATCTGGTTGGCGGTAAGCGAAGAGCAAAAAACACCAATCGCTGTAAAAGAGGCCGCCAGAAACGACAACCCAATATAAGAACCTACAATGGCTCCTGTATCGATATTGTTTTCAATAGCAGAAAGGCTATCAATGGTAATTACGTACACTAATGTGGGTAATAAAGAAAAAAGCACTAAAGCCAGCGAGGCAAAATACTTACCCAAAATAATATCGGTATGGCTTAAAGGTTTAGTAGATAACCATTCGATGGTTCCGCCTCGAAACTCATCTGCAAAAGAGCGCATAGTGATGGCAGGAATTAAAAGCATTAAAAACCATGGAGCTAACTCAAAAAACCGATCCAGATTAGCATATCCATAATCCAGAATGCTCGTATCCGGAATAATCCACAAAAAAAGCCCGGAGGCAATCAAAAAAACCAAAATAGCTACATATCCAACAATGGAACTAAAAAAAGAATGTATCTCTTTAAAAAAAATACTACGCATAGGATATGAGGGAAATTTTTCCGAGAAAGCAAACCTAAGGAATTTTCACGGCAAAACGACAGCTCACTTATAGCACTACCCTCCATATATAAACATTTATTTCTTATGAGAATATTCTTTTAAGCTTTTCTTTTACAGGAAAATCAAATGCAACTGTTATTTTTGGGCTGTAGGTATTTAATTTTTTGAACGCTGAAGAAAGTAAAAAAATATTTTTACAATACGAAGACGCTCCGTTTTGAAAAACTGGAGGTTCCGTTATACATCAAATTATTAAGAGTCCTTGGATTTATCTCTACAGCCATTGTTACGGCTATTATTGTAGTTGCAATCGCCTTCCGCTTTTTGGATTCTCCTAAAGAAAAACAAATGCGTCAGGACTTGCAACAAATGCGAGAAAGATACCTCTTATTACAAAAGCAAATCGAACAGGTGGCTCACGATGTAGCAGAATTAGAACATAGAGATAATAATATCTATCGGGCTATTTTCGAAGCAGCTCCTTTGCCAGACAGTATTCGCATTGGTAAGCAGTATAGCCGAATCGACTGGGATCAGTATAAATTCCGCGATACCGATGAGTTGATAGCTGAAGTGGAAAAAGAAATTACGGCTTTACAACATCGAATCAATATTCAAAAGGCATCTTACGACACGCTCCAAATGCTAGTAGCAAGCAAAGAAGAAATGCTAGCCTGCATCCCTGCTATTCAGCCTATTTCCAACAAAACTTTAGACCATGTAGCTTCTGGATTTGGATATCGTATAGACCCCATTTATAAAACTCCCAAAATGCACACAGGTCTTGACTTTGCCGCACCCATAGGCACGCCTGTGTACGCTACTGCTAACGGGATAGTTTCGGAAGCAGCTTATGAACCAGGGGGATATGGCAATCACGTAATTATTAACCATGGTTATGGCTATGAAACTCTGTACGCCCATTTAGTGAAGTTAAAAGTGAAAAAGGGAGAAAAAGTGAAAAGGGGACAAGTTATTGGATGGGTTGGAAGTACAGGGAAAAGCACCGGGCCCCACTGTCACTATGAAGTGATTCGAAATAAGCATAAAATCAATCCGGTACATTATTTCTTTAACGACCTGTCTCCTGCTGACTACGAGCGATTAATACGTATTGCAGAAGCTACCAACCAATCTTTCGACTAACAGATTATTTCGAATCTCTTTTCCTGCAACGGATAGTTTATCTTTGTGGCCAATTGCTAACTTTTCAGGGTATGACGCGCTTATCAGTTATTTTTTTTCTGTGTATATTAATAGGAACATCTGCTTGCAAAGAGACCAGAATCCATGAATTACCCGAACTGGAATCTGTTTTTGCTTCCTATGGTATTACTGATGCTTGTTTTATTATCAGAGACCATACCCACGAGTCTGTTTCTTTTTATAACAGAGAAAAATGTCTTCGCAGGACTAGCCCAGCCTCTACGTTTAAAGTTTTTAATTCTTTGGTAGCCTTGGAAACAGGGAAGGCTCCTGACGACCAACTGGTAATTCCTTGGGATAGTGTAGTTCGCAGGCATGAAGAATGGAATAAATCTATGAACTTACGTGAAGCTTTTAAAGTAAGTAATGTACCTTATTTTCAGGAACTGGCCAGAAGGATCGGCAGGGATAATATGCAACATTATCTGGATACAGTTCAATATGGCAATAAGAGAATAGGGGATGCTATTGATCAATTTTGGTTAAATGATACGCTCACCATTTCTGCGGACGAACAGGCAGGATTCTTAAAACGTTTATATTTCGATCAGCTTCCTTTTTCAGAGCGTAGTCAGCGCATTGTGCGAAGCATGATGCTGCGTGAACAAACTCCAGAATACAAACTTTATTACAAAACCGGAACCTATGTCAATGCAGATTCTACCGTGTACAGAATCATAGGTTTCATGGAAAAAATAGTAACTGTACAGGAACATGAAAATTCCATGAACAAATCCGGAATAAGAAACTATCCTTTCTTTTTTGCTCAAGATTTTACGGTGGCCACTTCAGACTCAAGCCACAATTGGTTTGATGTAAGGCTTGAGGTATTACATACCATTTTAAATAAACTTGTATTACAGTAAGAGCTTCAATGTATAAGTCTTATGGCTTAATGATAGCCATCAACTGACGAATCTCTGCGGCTTGGAGCTCCTGTTGTTTATACTGGTAACAAAGTGCAAGCTCTTCAAGGGTTTTATGGATAATAACCGGCGCTGTCAACACCGTAAAATATAATTCTCTTTCTTCTGCCTGTATTTTTCTTAAATAGGCATCTACATCATGCTGGGTGTACACAATCCCATTTAAGGGGTCAATATAAAACTGAATCTGCTTCAGTCCTTCATCATCATTGGAAAAGAAATGATGCAGTGTATCGATATAAGCAAAAATAAACTGACGAGGGAGGTTGACAGCAAATACAGGGATATCTAAAAGATCAGCAAGTGCCAGATATATGATTCCCAGAGAAAAAGAATTACCTTGTCTACTATCTAATACTTTGTTAATAAAAAAATGATCGGGATTTCGCTCGGTTAGTTCATGCCCCTGCAATTTGTAGTAATTATATAATATACTACTAAATACATTGATTTGCTCTAAAGGGGTAAGATAGTTATTGAGTTCCAGCCAAATATTACGTCGGAGCTGATCAAACTGCTGTAAAATCAGCGGAACTTTTAGTTCGGGGTATTTGTATTTTGCGATCAGAATAGCTCCTTTGAGCAAGTCTGGTTTAGGGACGTTTACCCATTCTACAAATTCTGATTGCAAATCCTGAAAATGCACCCTATGAATAAGAGACTCAATTCTTTCCTGAACTTCTATATCAGTCGTAAACTCCCACAATTGCTCTAACCTAGGGATTACAGCTTTTCCATAATGAAGTATTTTAGCAGATATAGTATCAAATACTTCATTATCCGGATCATCTATCAGCTGCAGCAAAGCGCTTAGTTCCCTATTATCCTGCATAGTTGAATTATCTCACGCCAGAAAAATACGACAAAAAAGAGAGTATATGAATAATTGTTTTCAACAAGGGAACATTAGCTTTTTTTCTTCGTCGCTTTTTTAGGTGCTGCTTTTTTAGTGGCGGATGTTTTGGCAGATTTTTTTGGGGCTTTTTTATCAAAAGCGCCTGGAATTTGTTCTTCTATAATGCTCTTTACTTCTTCCAAGGTAATATCTGCTAATTCATCGGGAGCATACTTCCCTCCGTCAGGCTTTTTCAATTTAAGCATCAGCTTCCCGAAGCGAATAAAAGGTCCCCATCTACCATTTTCAACCGCAATCTTTTCTTCTTCCCAGCGATGAATATATCGATTAGCTTCTTTTTCCAGCTTGGCAGAAATTAATGTGTCGATATCTTGTTTACTAAGGTTATCAAAATCATATTTTTTGGGAACATTAATATAGATATTATCCCACTTGAGGAATGGACCAAAACGTCCTTTGCCTTTTGTAACCGGTTTAGATTCGTACATTCCAATGGGAGCATCCGCTTTCTGTTTTTCCTGGATATAGGCTATTGCCTTTCCCATATCTACAGTCAGAGGGTCTTCATCTTTAGGAATAGATATAAACTGCTCACCCCATTTGATATACGGCCCATATCGTCCGGTATTTACTGAGACTTCGAGCCCTTCATGGGTACCAAGATGTAAAGGCAGTTTAAATAAGTCCAGTGCCTCTTCTAAAGTTATGGTTTCAATACTCTGGTCAGGCTTAAGTGTAGCAAAGCGTGGTTTATCTGTATCTTCGGTGCTGCCAATTTGTACCATAGGGCCAAAACGACCTAAGCGTGCGATAACAGGTTTACCTGTTTCAGGTTCTACACCCAGCTCACGTTCACCTTTTGCTCTGGCTGCTGTTTCTATGGTTTGCTCTACTTTGTGATGGAAAGGGTGATAGAAGTCGTCTATCATCTTATTCCAGCTTGTTTTTCCGGTAGCAATGGCATCAAATTCTTCTTCAATTTTTGCAGTAAAGCTGTAATCCATTACACTATCAAAGTGTTCTTTCAAAAAGTCAGTTACTACAATACCTAGATCTGTAGGGAATAGTTTGGCTTTTTCTACCCCCGTTTTTTCGACAGTTTCGTGGGCTGTTATTGTATTATCTTTTAAAATCAGAGAATGTACGGTACGTGGTACGCCTTCTTTATCTTTACGTTCTACATAACCACGTTGTTGGATGGTACTAATGGTAGGAGCATAGGTAGATGGCCTGCCTATACCTAGCTCTTCAAGTTTCTTTACCAACGAAGCTTCTGTATAGCGTGGCTGTGGGCGCGTAAACCTTTCGATGGCTTTCATTTCCACAAAATCTAGTTCCTGTCCTATAGTAAGTTTAGGCAACATGCCATCCTGTTCTTCATCGACATCGTCATCGTCCTTTCCTTCGGAATATACCTTTAAGAATCCGTCAAATTTCAATACTTCTCCGGTTGCTGTAAGTGGGTCATTTACAGTAGAAGCTTTAATTTTTGCAATGGTGCGTTCGAGTTGGGCATCAGCCATTTGACAGGCCAGTGTACGTTTTCTAATCAGCTCATACAGTTTAGCCGTAGAGGGATCGTCAGGGGCTAGTACAGACATATCGGTAGGGCGTATGGCTTCGTGGGCTTCCTGAGCAGATTCATTTTTATTTTTAAATACTCGATGTTGATAATATTCCTCTCCGTATTGTGTGAAAATAGCTTCTTTTATATTTTGTATTGCCGTATCCGATAGGTTTACAGAATCGGTACGCATATAAGTTATAAACCCGTTTTCATATAGTTTTTGAGCCAGTTGCATGGTACGAGATACAGAATATCCCAATTTTCGGCTAGCTTCTTGTTGCAGAGTTGAAGTAGTAAAAGGAGCAGAAGGCGATTTTCTGGCTGGTTTTACCTGTATATCCTGCACCTGATAGGTTGCGTGCAAGCATTTTTCCAGATATGCCCTGGCTTCCTCGTTATTATTGAGTTTTTCAGGTCCATCTGCGCGAAAAGTAATTTTTTTATGATGGGCATCAGTGGCAGCAAAATAGGCTTCAATTTTAAAGCTTGCCACTGCATTAAACTGGTTAATTTCTCTTTCTCTTTCTACAATAAGTCTTACTGCTACAGATTGTACTCTTCCGGCCGAGAGATTATTGCGCATGCTCATTTTGCGCCAGAGTACAGGAGATAGTTCAAAACCCACGATTCTGTCTAGTACACGTCGGGCCTGCTGTGCATTTACCAGATTCATATCTACTATTCTGGGGTTTTCCACAGCTTTTTTTATAGCAGGTTTTGTTATTTCATGGAAAACAATGCGTTTGGTATGCTGAGGATCCAGACCCAACACTTCACATAAATGCCAGGAAATAGCTTCTCCTTCTCGGTCCTCATCCGTAGCCAACCATACTTCTTTAGATTTACCGGCATGCTTTTTCAGATCACTCACCACTTTAAGTTTGTCTTCTGAGACTACATATCTGGGTTTATATCCATTAGAGATATCTATACCCATATCTTCTTTCTCCAAATCACGAATATGACCATAGCAGGACACAACTTCAAAGTCGCGTCCCAATATTTTTTCAATAGTTTTGGCTTTAGCAGGAGACTCAACAATCAACAGATTTTTAGCCATTCTTTTCTATAACTTTTCAAGATGATTAACAAAAAGCGATGCCATGCAGTACAATAAAATTACTGTGAGCGTGTGCAATAATAAGAAAAAAGAAAAGAGCAACAAGTATTGTTGCTCTTTTCTTGTAAGATTTATTATGAGTAACGGGAGCTACATCACAATAATTAAATATTAATGTGAAATTACGAAGCGGCCAGTTTTACGTTCTCCGTTAGCTTGTACAGAGTACATATACATACCTGCTGGTAAAGCACTTGTGTTAATTACAGCAGCACCTTGAGTTTGGTTACCCATATCTACAGACTGAACTGTTTGTCCCATCATATTCATGATAGAAACTGTCACACCATTTCCTGCATTTTTAACATTGAAGCTAATTTTAACTTCGTTACCAGTTACAGGATTTGGAGTAGCGATAGCTTTAATGTTGTTCACTGTTTCGTTTACGCTGTTAGGACCTGGATCATCATCACAAGTTTGACATGTTACATAGAATGCATAGTCAGGGATACCGAAACCAGTAGGATTAAGATAAGCAGAAGAAGGGACCAACAGTTTATGGCCCTGGAAGTAGAAGAAAGATTCTCCATCTGGTGTACCATATTTAGCTTTTTTAGTAGCAAATAAGAAAGAAGTGTAATCACTTCCGAATTGCTGAGCATATGTATAAGCACCATCACGTTCGTAAGTGTACAGTCTGTAAGAGTTTACAGAAGTCAGCGGAGTACCTAAAGAATGTACACCACCGCTTTTGAAGTGAACATAAGCAACTACTACTTCATTAGAATCAACTACAAGTGGATTATCCAGACCAATAACTCTTGAGTGGTTACCACCAGCGGTAGAATCGGCATAGAAGTTGTCATCCAAAGGAATCATAATTCTTACGATATCGTTCACATCGATAGAATCAGACAATTTGTTGTTTTCAGCATCGTAAGTAGCGTCAGCAAATCTCATTACAGAATCAATTGGATTCACATGATATCCAACAGAATCTTTGCTAGCTTGGCTACCGAATGCTAACAAGAAAGTATGCTCATTTGCACTTGTTTTTACTAATTCGATGAATAATGTATCGATATCAGTATTTACAACTCTCATGTATTTTCCAGAAAAGTAAAAGCTATCTATGCTGTAAGCATCTTTACTTTTAACTCTAAAGGAAGGAGAGTACTGAGGCTGGTAAGCTTCATCATAGTAGTTTTCAGAGGTAGGATCAAAAGACATACCCAGACCATAGACAGAATGGTATATAGTAGCTCCGTCAGAGTTTACTGAAGTAACAGTAGAATCTTCAAAAATAGAATAGTACCAACCATAAGCTACACCATCGATGTAGTTGCAATCTACGTAAGAGAACCAATCTCCCTGTGTAGCAGAAGTTTTGGCTGCAGTTGATGTCGATTTTTTGAATACTGAAGCAGCTTCTCTTGGTGCATTGAGGGCTGCTTTCCCCATGTGCCCTGTGTTATTATCTAAACGTACCAGGGAGGGGTAAGATTGCTGTGCGAAACACGAAAAGCCCAACAATCCTGCTGTTGAAAGTAATAATAGCTTTCTCATCGTAAATAGTTTTTTTCGACTAAAAATTGTTTTTATTTGTTGTAAAGGTAGGAACATCTTTTCTAAATTCCATCAATTATTTTCCAGAACATGTTTTTCTTTTTGAATTTGTTTAATATTCGCTACAATGCCCCTACTTTTGCACTGTTTTAAATATCGGTATGATTTTAGAATTTGATAATACGGCAGTCGCATTTGAATATAAATCTGATCGCGAGCTCAAAAAAGCCCACCTACTTTTTTCTCTTATCGAAAGCCCATGGATTACTCGCGCTGGTTCTGCTCTTACTTTACAAGCCATACGCTGGAAACTTCCCATAACCGGTATCATTAAAAACACTATTTTCAGACAGTTTTGCGGAGGCGAAACGTTGGAAGAAGCAGCACTTACTGCCGATGTGCTAGGAAAATATGGGGTTGGCGCTATTTTAGATTATGGCGTGGAAGGAAAAGCTACCGAAGAGGACTTCGACCGTGCCGTGCCTGAGTTTATTAAGGCTATAGACTGCGCTGCCTCGAGAAAAAATATTCCTTTTATCAGCCTAAAAGTTACCGGTTTTGCCTCTTTCGGGCTGCTGGAAAAAAAACATAGCGGAGCGGAGCTCTCGGACGAAGAAAAAGCTGCATGGCAGCGGGTGATTAACCGCATTTCTACCATTTGCGAAGCGGCTTTTCAAAAACAAATCAAAGTCTTAATTGACGCCGAAGAAACCTGGATTCAGGAAGGGATCAATGAACTTTCTGATGAAATGATGATGCGTTTTAACCGCAAAACGGCTATCGTGTACAATACTTTCCAAATGTATTGCCACGGCACTCTTCCCTGGCTGTACGCTGAAATTGAAAAAGCCTCAACCCGTGGATATATCTTAGGTGCCAAGCTTGTACGTGGCGCCTACATGGAAAAGGAAAGAAAAAGAGCCCAAGAAATGGGGTACCCTTCTCCTATTCAACCCAATAAAGAAGCTACGGACAATGATTACAATACTGGCGTTGCTCATTGTCTGCAAAACCTTGATAAACTAGCCCTGTTTATTGGTACACACAATGAAAAAAGCTGCATCCTGGCCATACAAAAAATGAAGGAACTTGGCATCCACAACCAGCATCCTCATGTTTTCTTCTCCCAGCTTTACGGCATGAGTGATAATATTTCTTTTAACCTAGCACATCATCAATACAATATTGCTAAATACCTACCCTATGGCCCTGTAAAAGATGTAGTACCCTATCTACTCCGTCGGGCTGAAGAAAACACTTCTGTGGCCGGCCAAACAGGCAGAGAGCTTTCTTTACTCAAAAAGGAAATTATGCGTCGCAAAGGACATTAGCACCTGCCTCTAGATACTACAATAGCCTTCTCAAGTTTCAAATGTGCCATGCTATTTTTGAAATTATGGTTTACTTTACACCCTGATATTTTATCTGGCGTAAACAAATCATGAACCAGGATAACCGAATTTATATAGCCGGGCATACCGGAATGGTGGGCGGAGCCATTAAACGAAAACTAGAACAACTGGGATATACCCAGCTCCTGTATCAGTCTTCTTCTGAACTGGATCTAAGAAACCAAGATGCAGTCAATAAATATTTTGCTACTCGCAAACCTGAATATGTATTTCTCGCAGCAGCCAAAGTAGGTGGTATTGTGGCTAACAATACTTTACGTGCTGAGTTCCTGTATGACAATCTCATGATTGCTGCTAATGTGATCCATGCTGCCTATCAACACAAAGTGCGTAAACTCATGTTTTTGGGTAGTAGCTGTATCTATCCTAAACTAGCACCTCAACCATTACAGGAAAGTTATTTGCTTACCGGCTCACTGGAACCTACCAACGAGCCTTATGCAATTGCTAAAATTGCCGGCATTAAACTATGTGAAACCTACCGTGATCAATATGGCGCTGACTTTATTAGCGTCATGCCTACCAATCTGTACGGACCGGGAGATAATTATCACCCCTTACATGCTCATGTCTTACCAGCATTGATTAGAAGGTTTCACGAAGCGAAAATCCATAACGCCCCTACTGTAGAAATCTGGGGAACTGGAACTCCTAGAAGGGAATTTTTATATGCTGATGACCTAGCCGATGCCTGTATTATGCTGATGCATAAGTATTCTGATAGGGAACTGATTAATATCGGCTATGGGGAAGATTTTACCATCAAAGAGCTGGCAGAAATGATACAAAAGGTAACCGGCTATGAGGGCACCATCACATTTGATACTTCCAAACCCGATGGCACACCTCGAAAACTACTGGATTCCAGCAAGCTCCGCCAACTCGGCTGGCTGCCAGCCACGTCTATTGAAAAAGGTATTCAGCTTGCTTACGAAGATTTTATCAAACATTATGGAAATAATAGGGAAAGATAACCGAAGCACCCTATTTTATCAATGAATATTTGGCATGAAAAAAACAGCTTTAATAACGGGAATTACAGGTCAGGACGGAGCTTATCTGGCTTCTCTTTTGCTCGATAAAGGTTATATAGTACATGGCATTAAAAGACGCTCCTCTTTGTTAAACACAGATCGGATAGACCATCTGTATATGGATCCTCATGCAGAGGAGGTAAATTTTCGATTGCATTATGGAGATCTTACAGATAGTACTAACCTGATCCGCATTATTCAGGAGGTGCGTCCGGATGAAATTTATAACCTGGCTGCCATGAGCCATGTAAAAGTAAGCTTTGATACTCCTGAGTACACGGCAAATGCAGACGGCTTGGGCACTCTGAGAATCCTAGAAGCTGTCCGCATTCTAGGCATGGAAAAAACCACTAAAATATATCAAGCATCCACTTCTGAATTATATGGGTTAGTACAAGAAACGCCTCAAAAAGAAACTACCCCTTTTTATCCCAGAAGTCCGTATGCGGTAGCTAAATTATATGCTTATTGGATCACTGTAAACTACAGAGAAGCATATGGTATGTTTGCCTGCAATGGCATACTTTTCAATCATGAAAGCCCGCTGCGAGGAGAAACTTTTGTTACTCGAAAAATCACAAGAGCTGTGGCTGCAATAGGTCTGGGACTTCAGGAAAAATTATTTCTTGGCAATCTGGATGCACGAAGAGACTGGGGACATGCGAAAGATTATGTTAAAGCCATGTGGATGATCTTACAACAATCAGAACCCGAAGATTATGTCATTGCTACTGGCATTACCACTTCGGTAAGGGAATTTGTACGGATGGCTTTCTCAGAAATAGGCGTGGAAATTCGCTTTGAAGGATCTGGTATAGACGAAAAAGGGATTGTAGTTTCGTGCAGCCATCCCGAATTCCAACTCGAAACTGGTAAAGTAGTGGTGGCTGTGGATCCCAATTATTTTAGACCTACTGAGGTGGATTTACTTGTAGGAGATGCCACCAAGGCCAAAACTAAATTAGGATGGAAACCTGAATACGATTTGTCCTCTCTGGTGAAGGAAATGGTAGCTGCCGATGTAGCCATGTATAAGTTTCAGCCTAAATTTAGACTGTCGGAACTCTTCTAATCCAGTAGCTTATCCTTTCCTGATATTAGTATCTTATCTTCGGATGACAATTTCCACCCGGCGGTTGGCATTCCGACCTTCTTCGGTATCATTATCAGCTACAGGTTCAGCTTCACCCCAACCTCTGGTATGAATATACATGGGATCTACACCAAGATTCACTAGCTCTTCCACAACCAAACCTGCACGGGTATAGGAAAGCTGCTCATTTAGCATAGGAGTACCTGTATTATCTGTATAACCATTTACATACCATAGCACAGCTGGCTCATAAATCCAAGGCTGTAAAGCCATCCAGAGACTGTCTTTATCTTCTTTAGTAAGTTTTGTACTGTTTAAGGGGAATCGAATGGTATGTATCAAACTGTCGTTTACGGGTGCTACATAATCTTGAGGTAACATAGCAATAGGGTATAACTTCACATTTCCAGCAGAATCATCCCGCAGATCAATAACTCCTTCCATATGCTGATAGCCAACCCGATAGGCTTTCCAGCTATATACTTTCCCAGGAGAAAGCGTAAACATATAACTTCCATCTCCTCTATTGGAAACAAAATGATACAATTGGGCTCCTGTGGCCTGATCCGTAATGTAGATACTGGCAAAATTTAACCTGTCGCCACTAATACTATCATAGCTGTAGCCATGCACAGACATAATTTTTTCGGGCTGAAGAGGTAATGGGGTTGGATATTCATATATATCAAAATCTCCGGCAACTTTCCCTCGATCTGAAGCAAAAAACATTTTTTGACCATCGGGTGTGATGCTCATACTGTTTTCATCTGCCGTAGAGTTGATAGGATAACCAAGATTTACCGGCTGCGACCAGATAGTATCTCTTATTTTTCTGCTTACAAAAAGATCATTTCCTCCCATACCGGGATGGCCATTACTCGCAAAGTATAACGATCGATTGTCTGGATGTAAAAATGGTGCTGTTTCATCACCAGGTGTATTGATAGTAGGACCAAGATTGCGAGGTAATTGCCAAAGTCCATTTTCAAATTTGGCTACCCAAATATCCAGACCTCCATACCCCCCGGGACGATTGCTTACAAAATATAGCTCCCTATTATCTGGAGACAAACAGGGCATTCCTTCAAATCCTGGAGTATTTATGGTAGCGCCAAATTCCTGAGGTACCGACCACACAGAATCATCTGCTGTGTACGACATATATAAATCGCATCCCCCATGCCCCCAACCATTCGGACTTCTATTATCACACTTGGTAAAAAATAAATAATGCCCATCGGCAGAAAAAGAAAGGGCTGTTTCCTGATGTGGACTATTAAAGGGGAGTCCCAAATTGTATCCTGTAAACCAATCGCCACAACTATCTCTCTGTGCCACTAGCAAATCTTCATCTGTTTTGCCTATACGTCGAGTAAAAAACAGCTTACTATCATCTCCGGTTATCCAAGGGAAGAACTCAGGCATATTGGTGTTCACCCTTCTCACAGGGATTAATGTATCTTGCCATGCCCTTTGGATTGCCTGCTGATAAAAAAGTGCTTGTTGTTGGAGCTTTTTCCATGCCTCGGTACCGTGTTGCATAAGAGGTAAAGCCTCTTCTACCCGACCTGCATATACCAAACTTCTGGCCAAGGGATAATCAAATTCTGTGGCATTTTGGGGGAATGCAGCTTTGGCTGCGCTAAAAATCCGAATAGCATCTTCATATTTTCTATCCTGAAAATACCATAATCCAAGTATGCTGTATGCTTCCCGATAAGTGGGACTTATGGCTATGGCTTTCTCCATGTATTCCCTGGCTTTAGTATGCTCTTTAGCACTTTCTAGGTAGGTAGCCATTTTAAAATAACGCATTGCCAGCCCAGTAGTTTGAGCTAGTATAGGTGCTTGATGCAGGCATGCAAACAGTATAAAAAAGTATATTCGAAGCCGCATGGATTCTTAAGGCGAACATAAAATTTTTTTATGGTTTTCGCTATTCTTTTTCCATTTTGCCTCTTAGGGATAGAAAGATACAAACATATCCTACCCCGAAACTATACAACCACCACAAGGATTCAATACCTTTGCTAACCATGAAGATTGCATATATAGGTACTGCGCATCCCCTGAGAGGAGGTCTGGCCACATACAACGAACGTTTGGCTACAGAGCTTCAGCAGATGGGACATGAAGTGACTATATACAGTTTTTCCCTTCAGTACCCTTCTTTCTTATTTCCTGGTGCTTCACAATATACTGATGAACCTGCACCGAAAGGATTACATATACACTCGATTATTAACTCTATTAATCCATTTAATTGGTTTAAAGTAGGTCGAAAAATTCGAAAAGAACGTCCCGATCTCATTATTATCAAATACTGGCTTCCGTTTATGGGACCTTGTTTCGGTACAATACTCCGGCAAGTCAAGAAAAACAAACATACCCGTATAATTTGTATTGCCGATAATATTATTCCTCATGAAAAGCGTCCGGGAGACAATGTATTTACTCAATATTTTATTAAACCAGTAGATGCCTTCCTCACCATGAGCCGGGAAGTACTTCAGGATCTACGAACATTTACTGACAAACCTGCAGCTTTCAACCCTCACCCACTTTACGATTCCTATGGCACACCCGTATCCAGAGAAGAATCATGTAAAATACTGGGGTTAGATCCCTCAAGGAAATACTTATTGTTTTTTGGTTTTATCCGTCGTTACAAAGGTTTGGATCTGGTGTTGAAAGCCATGCAAGACAAGCGCATACAGTCAATGAATATACACCTGATTGTGGCCGGAGAGTTTTATGAAGACAAAACTTATTATGACTCCATGATTCAGGAAGTACGTGATAAGCTTCATCTATTTACTGATTTTATTCCGGGAGATCAGGTTAAATATTATTTCGGTGCGGCTGATCTTGTGGTGCAACCATACAGAAGCGCAACCCAAAGTGGCATTACACAGATTGCCTATCATTTTGAAAAACCCATGATAGTAACTGATGTAGGTGGATTAGCTGAAGTGGTGCCTCATGAAAAAACTGGCTTAGTAGTACAGCCAGAAGTTGCAGATATAGCTTCGGGTATTGTTCGCTTTTTTAGCGAAAACGGAATTCAGGGTTTTAAAGAAAATATGGCTTTGGAAAAGAAAAAATACTCCTGGCAAACTTTCACTCAAGTATTGCTGACTTTAGCGAATCAAGTAAAATAAATTTCAGGAAATACTTAAGGATACTCCTGCTGTTTTAGCAGCTTTTCTAGCAGGAAATACAGATGCTAATAGCCCAATAACTACTACGGTACATATCACTATAAGGCAATCTCCGAAACGCAATGTAACCGGGTAAGCATCAATTATAAAGGCTCCTTCCAGTGTCACCCAGTGAAACTTCTGTTGGCCCCAACACAAAAGTGTTCCGGTGATGATCCCTAAAAGTCCTCCCAAAAAAGACCATAATACGCCTTCTGTAATAAACAGCTTTCGCAATGTAGCAGCTTCTGCCCCCATAGCTTTCAGGATAGAAATATCTTTTTGTTTTTCCAGCACCAACATGGTGAGGGCACCTGTCATATTAAAGGATGCAATCCATAAGACCAATACTAAAATAGCATAGACCGCCCATTTTTCTGCTTGCATTACCATATACAGGGTTTTATTTTGCTCATATCGTGTTTCTACTCGATATGCATCGCCAAGTATGGTTTGCAGATTTCTTTTTACCCGATGTGGATCTGCCCCCTCCAGAAGGGAAATTTCCAATGAGCTCATCTTGCCCGGCTGAGCAAACAATTCTTGCACAGCGTTTAAGGAAGCGAGTACATAAGTATCATCAAACTCATCTTGTACTCTGAAAATACCAGTAGGCCTGAGGAGTAACGAGTGAAATGCTGTAGTTAGATTTGCAGCAGCCGTATTGGGATAATAGACGGTAAACCAGGAAAAAGCATTGTGGACATCAAGTCCTAACTTATTAGCTAAATGTAATCCTACAATGGCATTTTCCTGATGTCGGCCTTCATAGATGTCGGCATTTCCATCATACATATACTGGGCAAGATTATTCACTTCAGTATATTGTTTGTCAACGCCTTTTAACCTTGCCACCTGTTGATCTTCTCCATTACTTAATAGTACATTATCTTCCAGCACACGGGTCATTTGCATCACCCCATCAAGATGCCTTATAGAATCCATTGTATCAGGGGTAAGAGAGAAAAATTTTCCCCGCGTAGTAGTAATTTTTATTTCAGGATAAAATGCCTTGTAAAGTTCTTTGATGAGCCCATCGAATCCGTTAAAAACAGAAAACAACACAATCATAGCACAGCTACCTACCGCTATGGCTATCATACTGATTCGGCTTAAGATAGGTACTGCGTTTAAAGATTTCCCTCCCAGCAGATATTTTAATGCCAGTTTTTGAATCAGCATGTGTGTTCACAATTGGATTTAGGAATGGTCGTCTTTATTTCCGGAAAACTTCTTTCTTTCCTCTTCAATTTGTTTAAATAAATCTTCCATCTTATAGACATAATCTAGCGTATCATCTTCAAAGAAGCGTAATTCGGGAATTCTTCTAAGTTGATTTCTCACACGCATACCTAAGGCTTTTCTAAATTCCTTAATCCTCATTTGAATCTGCTCCATAAATTTTGCCTTGTCCTTAATTTGGAAAAGGCTTAGATAAACCCTTGCTTCCAGTAAATCAGGGGTAACTGTTACTTTAGCAATAGATACCATACCTCCATCAATGATATTAATTCCTTCTCGTTGGAAAATATCATTTAACTCTTCTAGGATTAGTTGGGCAACCTGTTTTTGTCTTTTACTTTCTTCCATAACTACAACTACGATAAACAACGAAGTTAACGCATATTCTGGTGGGTTGATACGCTTTTACGCTATTATTATGTACGGCCATACTTTTTGCCTACGGCCTCCAATGCTTCATAAAACTCTTCTCCGTAATGACGTACCAAAGCTTCTTTTAAAAATTTATAGACGGGCACCTTCAGGCTGGCACCCAGTTTACATGCAGGTTTACACAAAGTTTTTCTAGGCTCGTAATTCACCAGATCATACCCCTCTCTTGATTTAACCCTAAGTGGGTATAAATGACAGGAAATAGGTTTTTTAAAATTCACTTTTCCATCTTTCCATGCTTTTTCAATAGCACATTTCACAATCCCCTGATCATCAGTATAGGCATACACACAAATACCATTGTTGATGGTAGGTGTAACCCAGCCAAAATCTTCGTCAGTAGTATGTGTGCCTTCCTGTTCAATTACAGCAATGGCTTCTGCATCCAAAAGGGGTTTAACGACAGGATAAATCTCTGCCAGCGTTTGTGTTTCTTCTGTAGTAAGGGGAGCTCCACAATCTCCATCCACACAACATCCACCTTTACAGCTATTTAAATCACATACAAATTGAGCGTCAATCACATCATCACTCAATAAAACATGGTCAATGGCAATCATGATAAATAATATCTTCAGATATATAATCTGGTTTTCACTGCAAAGCTATTCTATTTTATTGTGTTGACTCAACTCAGATGTTTCCATTTAATTTTGTTTATTTTGTGCATTGGTGCCATCAGCCATCTTCTATGGCTAGGTATCAACGGATTATTTGCATGTACTTATCAGAAAGGCAAAGCTTAACTATCATATAAAATGTCACAAGAGCAGATAGAGTTGTCTATTGTAGTTCCGATATTCAATGAGGAAAAAATCCTTACACAGCTAAGGGATAGGTTGATGGCTGCAGCCCAAAAAATCACTGGCAGCTACGAAATAATTTTTGTTAATGATGGCAGCCATGACAGCAGTTTGCTACAATTAAAAGCTTTTGCCGCTGAGAATCCACATATTCAATACATAAGTTTTTCGAGAAATTTTGGTCATCAGATTGCCATTATGGCGGGCATGAATCATGCTCGAGGTAACGCTATCGTTACCATTGATGGGGACCTTCAAGATCCGCCGGAATTAATACCAGAAATGTACGCAGCCTATCAAGATGGTTATAAAGTAGTGTATGCTAAGCGTACGAAAAGAAAAGGAGAAAGTTTTTTCAAGCGACTGACAGCCAGCGCATTCTATCGCCTTCTTGCCAAATTGGTAAGCTTTGAAATCCCAGTAGATGTGGGCGATTTCAGGCTTATCAGCAAAGATGTATTAATCTATCTCAAGAAAATGAAAGAATATGATAAATACATCAGAGGACAAATTGCCTGGTTGGGCTTTAAAAGTACCTATGTGTATTTCGAAAGAGATGAGAGAAAATACGGAAAAACCAATTATCCATTCCGAAAAATGCTGAAACTAGCATTTAACGGTATCACAGCTTTCTCTGACTCGCCCCTTAAAATCGCTACTGGCTTGGGCTTTACCGTATGTTTTATATCTTTTCTTATCCTGATTTACTCAGTAATGGTCTATATTTTTGCTCAGGACAAAGTACTTCCGGGATGGGCATCTACAATTGTAAGTATTACCTTTTTAGGGGGCATCCAACTACTTTGTCTAGGTATGATCGGGGAATATATAGCCCGCATTATCAACAATGTCCGCAACCGCCCCTTGTATGTAATTGATGAAAAAACTGTAGAGGAAGAACCTGAGCCGTAAAAACTGACAGAAAAATTTTATTTTTCGTTGGCCTGACTTCCGTATTTTACAAAACAAGATATACCGTTGTCATGATTTCCCGGTATATAACCTTTTATATTCCTCAAATTATTTACTAACTTAGGATATGCAAAAAGAACAGACTATGCCCAAATTGATTGCCAAAGAAGAAATTGCGCAATATAAAATCATTCCAGCCTTTGTGGACAACACTTTACAGTGGAAATCTAAACTGGCATATGCGGTGCGCTTAGGTAACGAATTCAAAGGCAAAACACATATTACATTCGAAACTACAGAAGGTCCGCGCTCTGTAGAAACAACTATCTGGTCTCATACAGATACACACTTACACTTAAAAGGAGGAACCTTAATACCTCTGGAAAGTATTATAGACATTCATTTCTAAAACTTCTGCGTAAGGGCGGAAGAGTATTAATCTTTTCTTCCGCCAAATAAACGCAATAAGAATAGAAAAATATTGATGAAATCTAGGTAAAGGCTCAGCGCTCCCACAATGGCCAGCTTACGTACACTTGCCCCTGTGGTACCTTCATATTCAAGACCTGCACCTATTCTTTTGAGCTTTTGCACATCATAGGCAGTAAGTCCTACAAAAACCATTACACCGATAATACTTACTACATAGCTCATAGCATTGCTCTTCAAAAAGAAATTAATGAGCATGGCAACTATAATTCCAATCAAACCTATCATCATTAAGCGGCCAAAGCTGGTAAGATCTTTTTTGGTGGTATAACCCATAAAGGCCATAATACCAAACAAAGCTGCAGCAGAAAGAAAACATCCCAGAATTGACGCTGGGGTATACACCATTAATATAAAGCTGAAGCTAATACCATTGATTACGGAATACAGTAGAAAAAGCGCGGTAATGGTGGAGGCACTCAAACGAGCAAATCCAAAAGACATCAACATCACAAAACCCAGTGGGGCTAGCATCACAATCCATCCCAACATATTCAGCCTGCCTTCCTCCACATTTATTAAATTGGCTAACAAGGCGGGATTTGCACTAAATAACCAGGCAGACACAGCAGAAAGTCCCAAAGCCAAAAACATCCATAAAAACACGCCGGCTAAAAAATTCCTCGCCACTACCGGAGTAGCACCAATTTCAATAGTCTGACCTTTAGTCTGAGGGTTAGGGTTAAATAAATCCATAATTCATCTATGTTTAAACCATAAAGTTACAATCATTTTTTGAATGAGGGTTGCACCCCTCAGCAATCCACTAAATTTTAATATTTTCTACACATTTTAAGTCATCTGACGTATAGGCATCTCAACCTATTATCCTACCCAATAAACACGCTCATGTTGCTTTTACCCCTACATTAATTGAGAAGAAATATCTTCCTACGCATAGTTATATAGTAAATTTATGCAGCCTATGTTTCTATAGAATTAAGGTAATATCGTACTTTTGCGCCCATGTCAAGAAAAGCGATATTAATCATCATGGACGGCTGGGGAAAAGGAGCTGTCCCAAAAGTTGACGCCATTGCGCAGGCACATACTCCTTTTGTAGATAGTTTATACTCTCTGTATCCACATACAGAATTGACAACCCATGGCGAAATGGTAGGATTGCCAGAAGGGCAAATGGGAAACTCAGAAGTGGGTCATATGAACATTGGTGCCGGTAGAATTGTATATCAGGAATTACAAAGAATTAATATCGCCATCAGAGATAATATTCTGGCACAAAATGAAGTGTTGCTGACTGCTTTTGAAAAAGCTAAATCGCAAAATAGTACACTGCATTTTATAGGTTTAGTGAGTGATGGCGGTGTACACTCACATATCGAACATTTAAAAGCACTTTGCTCCTATGCTCATAGCCATCAAGTGCCCAAAGTGGCTATACATGCTTTTACGGACGGAAGAGATACTGATCCTAAAAGTGGATTAGGTTACCTGACAGATTTGCAAGCTCACCTTAGCCTAACAGGCGGTTTTATAGCCAGCGTCTGCGGACGTTATTATGCGATGGACCGTGACAAACGCTGGGAACGAGTAAAAGTAGCTTATGATGCCTTAGTACATGGCATCGGAACGCACACTACAGATATTCCTGCTGCTATCAATGCTTCTTACCAGAAAGATGTTACGGATGAGTTTCTACTTCCTATCATCGCTTGCGATAACGAAGGCAATCCACTAGCTACCATCCAAAATGGAGATGTGGTAGTTTGCTTTAATTTCCGCACCGACAGATGCAGAGAAATTACCCAGGTATTGACTCAGCAGAATTTCCCCGATTTAGCCATGCAAACCTTGGACTTACATTATGTCACTATGACAGAATACGACAAAACATATAACAATGTGCATGTCATATTCCATAATGACGACCTTACCATGACTTTGGGAGAAGTACTGGAAATAGCAGGAAAAAAGCAAATTAGAATAGCTGAAACAGAAAAGTACCCCCATGTTACTTTCTTCTTTAGTGGAGGCAGAGAACAAGCTTTTGAAGGTGAAAAAAGAATCATGATCCCTTCTCCTAAAGAAGTAGCTACGTACGACTTAAAGCCTGAGATGAGTGCATTTGCCATTACCGATGCAATATTGCCAGAAATACAACAAGAAACAGCTGATTTTATCTGTCTTAATTTTGCTAATGCAGACATGGTAGGCCATACCGGTGTATGGGAAGCTGCTAAAAAGGCTGCAGAAACGGTAGATACCTGCGTCTCTCGTATTGTACCTGAAGCATTGAAGCACGGCTATGCGGTCTTTCTGACTGCAGATCATGGTAATTCAGATTATATGATCAATGCGGATGGCACCCCCAATACGGCACATACCATGAACCCTGTACCCTTATTTTTAATTTCAGAAGAATATAAAAACAGTCTTAAACCAGGGAAATTAGGAGATCTTGCACCTACCATTTTACATTATATGGGCTTATCCATTCCCCCATCCATGACCGGAGAAGTACTCATCCAGTAAGCATTATTCTGAAAAAACACATAGCCTGTTGACTTCTGGTCTTCTGGTGCATGTATGCATATACATGTGTAGTTAGAGATATCCTAAATACACTCATGCAAAGGAGCTAAGCTAATATTTGGCTACCTTTGCACTTCAATTGGAAAATCGCCATGGCAAAAGCTACAGAAAAAAAATGTCTGTTTTGTGAACGAAAGGAATCAGAAGTGCTGATTCTCTTCACAGGAGCAAAAGGTAATATTTGTGATCAGTGTATTGAGCATGCTCATTTAATGCTACAGGAAACTATAGGCGTTCAACAAAAAACTCCTCCTCAAAAGCAATCTATATCTTCTCACAAACTCTATAAACCACAGGAAATAAAAAACTTCCTCGATCAATATGTAATTGGGCAGGATGATGCTAAAAAAATTCTTTCTGTAGCCATCTACAACCATTACAAGCGTTTGATGATGCCTACTACAGATGATGTGGAAATAGAAAAATCCAATATCATCATGGTAGGGGAAACTGGCACAGGGAAAACGCTGCTTGCCAAAACAATAGCCAAACTTTTAGAAGTACCCTTCGCTATTGTAGATGCCACGGTATTTACAGAAGCAGGTTATGTAGGCGAGGATGTAGAAAGTATATTGTCCCGACTATTACAATCCTGTAACTATGATGTAGCAGCTGCTGAAAAAGGTATTGTATATATCGATGAAATAGACAAAATTGGCCGAAAAAGTGACAATCCATCTATTACAAGAGACGTAAGTGGAGAAGGGGTACAACAAGCCATGTTAAAACTGCTCGAAGGATCTGAAGTACTGGTTCCACCACAAGGTGGGCGTAAACATCCAGATCAAAAGATGGTGAAAGTAAATACACAAAACATCTTATTTATCTGTGGAGGGGCTTTTGAAGGTATTGATAAAATGATTGCTCGAAGAGTACAAACTGCTTCTATCGGATATAACGCTATTAAATCTTCCAAAGAGCTAGACAGGGCAAATTTACTTCAATATGTAAATGCTCAGGATCTTCGTGCATTTGGTCTCATCCCTGAGTTACTAGGTCGTCTGCCTGTGGTTACTTATTTAAACCCATTAGACCCTCCAGCTTTAAAAAGAATCCTTACAGAACCTAAAAATGCATTGATTCGCCAATACAAAAAGCTGTTTGAATATGAAGGTGTTCAATTGGAAGTTGAAGAAGCTGCCTTGGACTACATGGTTCAAAAAGCTGTGGAATATAAACTGGGAGGACGTGGACTCAGAGCTATCTGCGAAATGATCCTTACAGATATCATGTTTGAATTACCGTCTATGGAGCCCAAACAATCGGTATTTCATCTTACCGAAGCCTATGCCAAAAAAATGCTTGAAAACAACAAATTAGCTTATCTTAACAGTGCCGCTTAAAGGCAATTTATCTTATTGAAATTATGCAGGAATTAATTCAAGAACTCGTACAAAAAGCTGGCCTTACACCAGAACAGGCTTCTAAATCTATACAGGTGATTACAGAATATATCAAGGGACAATTACCCCCTATGATGCAGGGTATGGTAGAAAATTTCCTAGGAGGCCAGCAAGCCAATCCGCAGGATAAAGTGGGAGAATAACTTTCTTCCACACTTTATCACATATAGTTTTTTAGAAAAAAGTGCTGTTTTTCTTTAAACTCTTCTTTGAAAAACACAAGCCCTAGTTTGTATAAATCCAAACTGAGTCTCACAGCAGAATCATTGCGAAAATGATTCCAGGCTTGCGTATGGTGTGGAGTTTGGTGTATCGATAATACTACTATCATAAGCTCGGGATGAATATCCTTTTTATACTTTTCCCATGCCCTGATCATATCCTCGGGATCATCCAAATCAAAGAGAATAATTTCCGGGCGGGGAAATTTTTCAGGCTCATCATACCGAAAACGATCTGTAGTAATCCAGAGTTTACCCTGTGCATCGGGCTTTAAAGAAATAAATGTTTCTTCTTCTCCTTCTTTATTATTGAGCCACAAGATATGTGCGTGAGGATACCAGAAAACTATTTTATTTACCAGCTTCCTGTGTCGTGAGGTGGCTAAAATAATTCCCGCCTGCTGCGCATCTTTGCTACGCAATCCATTTTCAATTAGATCGAATATAAAAGGAGAATGTATCCCATGTCTGGATTTTGCATGGCGTTTATACTGTACCCATTGGCTTATTCGATGTATCCACGACATAACTTATATACGATCAAATTGCTGAAAGGTAAAAGAATAAGGATGGCGATCGTCTGCAGGATGAAACTCTTCCTGTGTCAGTTTCCATTGTTCTTCTGAAAAATCAGGGAAATACACTTCTGCCTCTGGAACGGTTGTATGTACTCGAGTAAAATAGATACGGTCAAATTGAGGCAACAACAATTTAAAAATTTCTCCCCCCCCAATCACAAAACCTTCCTCTGCAGACTCTTTCCGCATTCTCTCCAGAGCCTCATTTAGATCTCCATAAACACATACCTCCTCGGGAAAGGTCATACCCGTACTTTTTGTCACTACTATATTTAGTCTGCCCGGTAAGGGGCGTCCTAAAGAATCATAGGTTTTTCTACCCATTAGCACCGGCTTACCCATTGTCGTTTTTTTAAAAAACTTTAGATCATCGGGAAGATGCCAGGGCATTTGATTGCCCTTACCAATGGCTAATTGTTCGTCTGCAGCAACTATAGCTGACAATTTCATCATAAAAAAATAAAAAGGATCAGATCTATTTCTATCGGTCAGAAATATATGGGCCAAAGATACAACTCCATGAGCTCAGAACGGGTAATTTGTTTCTAATCGACTCATTTGTATGCCCAATTTCCTGTATGTTAAACTATTAAAACCTCTGTGGGAGACATTAAGAATTCAAGGATACAGCTTCGTTCAAGCACTATTCTTCCTATGATACACTTTGTTTTAGAAGTGATTATAGGCCATTTGTGCTTATAAATTTTTATTTTGAAAGGGATATTGGTAGAGTAAACCAAACGCCTCTGATTCTTGTATTTTTTTCATACCCTCTACATGTCGCATATGATGCATATCTGTACCGCAATAATCATATAAGCCTTCCTGTAAAAGCCTTTCTGCCGTTTCTCTCACGGGACGTCCATAATAACCTGTAATAGACAATGCATTTAATTGGAGTAAACATCCTCTCTCTTTCAGGTCTTTATATACATGGAATTTATCGTGGTAGTATCCATATCGCTCTGGGTGAGCCAATATGGGTTTATAGCCTTTGGTTTGTATGCGAAACAGTGTTTCGCTAAGCCTCATAGGTTCGTATGCAAAAGAAAATTCAATAAGCACTTCATTTTTGCTCACAGTAAGCAAAGATCCTTCTTGTAGCATTTCCATAAACCGCTCGTCCAGATAATATTCAGCAGCAGCACTAATTGGAACATGGATACCCTGTGCAGCCAGTTCTTCGCGTAAACTTTTGAGTTTGCTTTGTATAATATAGGGGGTATTGGGGTAAATATCCGATTTAATATGGGGAGTAGTGATTATTTTTTGATACCCCATATCTATAAGTTCTCTAATCATCTGTATGCTGTCTTCCATACTTTGTGCACCATCATCTACTCCTGGCAGCAAATGGGAATGCATATCAGTATAAAGAAACGACCAATTACTACCTGGTGGGGCAGCGTGTTTTATGGAAGTCTGATTTTTTTTCTTGGAACCAAATAGTCTGGATAACATATAAAAGGAAAGTTACTAATCTTAAGGCTTTACAAAGCTACTATACTTTTATGCTATGAACGCATAAAAAAACTTTATTTTTAAAAATATACCGTAGGCATAAAACCAGGGTGTAACTTTGTCATCACCATTTTGTGTTTTAGATACCTTTGCCACAAGTTGCTAAAATATATCTTCTTCGATTGCTGAACATGCATCTAGGTATATACAGGGAACGCGTACCACTGCGACTAGGGAGATTGAAATAAAAAACCCTTGTATTTCTTGCCGGCAAAGTTTTATTTTAGCCCTTCAAATCATTATATAAACAAGATTAATAATAACATTAGCAAAAACCTTTAGGGTAGATGCTCTAATTCTCAACAAAACAATATGTCCATGAACCTTCTGGCAGGCAAAACTGCGTTAATTACCGGTGCTAGTCGTGGTATAGGAGAAGCGATCGCATTAAAATTTGCGGAACACGGTGCATCCATTGCATTTACTTATCTTTCTTCTGCATCCCGTGCACAGGCATTGGTAGAAAAAATTGAAGCAATGGGCGGTAAAGCCATAGCTTTCCAATCTGACGCTAGTAGCTATGAAGCAGCAGAAAAGCTAGTGCAAGATGTGCTGGCCCAGTTTGGCAATCTAGATATTTGCGTAAATAATGCGGGGATTTCTAAAGACAATCTCTTACTAAGACTTACTCCCGAACAATGGAATGATGTAATCAACGCCAACCTTACTTCCGTGTATAACCTTACCAAGCATGTGATTAAGCCCATGATGAAAGCGCGTATGGGAAGTATTATTAACCTCAGCTCGGTAGTAGGTATTAGAGGTAATCCCGGACAAAGCAGTTATGCCGCCTCAAAAGCGGGTATTATTGGCTTTACTAAATCTATTGCTCAAGAGTTAGGCAGTAGAAATATTCGCTGCAATGCTATTGCACCCGGATTTATTGAAACCGATATGACCCATTATCTGAAAGATGGAGGTGCAGAAAAATGGTTTGAAAAAATACCTATGGCGCGTTTTGGAAAACCGGAAGAAGTTGCCAATGTAGCTTTATTCTTAGCATCCGATCTAAGCAGCTATGTGTCCGGACAAGTTATTAATGCTTGCGGAGGCATGACTACTTAACTGTAAGCTAATTTAAAACCCAATAAGATTTTTTTAGATTTTTATTTTATCATTTATTTGAGCTTTTAGTTTTTACTTTTGAATTCTTAAATAGCATCTACATGCAAAAAATACATGCTGCCATCACGGCAGTAGGAGGATATGTTCCAGAATATATAATGACTAACGCTGAGTTGGAAACTATTGTGGACACCTCTGACGAATGGATACAATCTCGAACTGGGATTAAAGAAAGAAGAATACTAAAAGGAGAGGGCATGGGCTCTTCTGATATTGCTATTCCTGCCATAAAAGAACTCCTTCAAAAAAGAGGGATACAGCCCGAAGAAATTGAGCTGGTACTTTGCGCTACTACTACTCCAGATTATACCTTTCCGGCTACGGCCAATGTGATCTGTGACAAAGTAGGGATGAAAAATGCTTTTGGTTACGATGTAAGTGCTGCCTGTAGTGGCTTTATCTTTGCACTCACCACAGGTGCACAGTTTATCGAAAGCGGACGTTATACGAAAGTTCTGGTGGTAGGTGTCGATAAAATGAGTTCCATCCTTAATTATGAAGACAGAACCACTTGTATCATATTTGGAGACGGAGGAGGCTGTGTACTGCTCGAACCTAATACAGAAGGCTATGGACTTATCGACTCCATCCTAAAAAGCGATGGCTCAGGGAGAGCATTCCTACACCAGAAAGCTGGCGGCTCTGTACGACCTGCTACTATTGAAACGGTTATGAACAGAGAGCATTTCGTATATCAGGAAGGACAGACTGTTTTCAAATTTGCTGTAAAAAACATGGCAGATGTAGCAGCTACTATCATGGCTCGCAATAACCTTAAAGCTGAAGATATTGCATGGCTGGTACCTCATCAGGCTAATAAAAGAATCATTGCTGCTACCTATGAACGAATGGGTCTCCCCGAAGAAAAAGTAATGATCAACATCCAACGTTATGGCAATACTACCAATGGTACGCTCCCTCTTTGCCTCTGGGAATGGGAAAAGAAACTGAAAAAGGGAGATAACATCATCCTTGCTGCTTTTGGGGGCGGCTTTACCTGGGGAGCTACTTATCTTCGCTGGGCATACGATAGTCAGTAAAAAATTCATTTACACGCTGTTTCATTGCACCGCTACCCGATATTTTAACTCATATATTCAGACCAAAGGATTTTATCGGTAGCCTACTGATCAAAAAACACATGCTGATCCTAATAAAAGATTAAGTCACGAAACGGATAAAGTTTCGTGACTTTTTGTTTATATAACAGCTTCCATAGCCACATAAGTGGAAAAACCGACTTAAGGATATCTTATCCCTCACAACTTTTGCAAGTAACAAGGCTGGTAACAAGCTCCTTAGAAACGCTTTGACTACGTTGGTAATACAGTGTTTTAATTCCCAGCTTCCAAGCCTCAATAATTAACTTATTCACATCTTTAACCGGAAGATTAGCTGGAATATTCAGGTTAAGACTTTGCGACTGATCTATATATTGCTGACGAATAGCGGCCTGTTGAATAATTTCTAGCTGACTAATTTCTTTAAAGGTTTTGAATACATCTTTTTCTTCCTGAGTAAGGGCACTCAGATGTTGTACACTACCGTGATTGAGCATAATATCTCTCCATACATCTTCTGTATCCAATCCTTTTTCTTCTAGCAGCTGTTTCAGATATTTATTTTTACGCATGAAATTACCTTTCGACAAACCAGCCTTATAATAGTTGCTGCTAAACGGTTCAATACCAGGTGAAGTTTGTCCCAAGATAGCAGAAGAAGATGTAGTAGGAGCAATGGCCATAAGCGTGGTATTTCTGCGTCCATAACCTTTCAATACTTCTGGTTCTCCATAAATCCATGCCAGTTCCTGAGTTGCTTTTTCAGCTTTTTCTCTAATATCCTTAAATATAGAAGTAGTGAGTTGTTTTGCACGTAACCCTTCAAAAGGAATCATATTACGTTGCAGATAAGAATGCCATCCCAATACTCCAAGCCCGAGGGCTCTATGCCTGCTGGCAAATTTATTGGCACTACCCAAATAGTAGTTGTCTTCTGTTTTAGAAACAAACTCCTGTAATACAGCATCCAAGAAGAAAATAGCCAATCGCACAGCATTGGTATTTTTCCATTCATCATACAGCTCTAGGTTCATAGAAGAAAGACAGCAGATGAAAGATTCATCATCTGTAGAAGGCAACATGATTTCCGAACAAAGATTGCTTGAATGGATAATCATGCCCTTATCTTTATAAACCTGAGGTTTATTTCTATTTACATTATCACTGAAGAAGATATAGGGAAGTCCTTTCTTTTGTCTGCTTGCCAGCACCTTAGCCCAAATTTCCCGTTTGTGCATATCTCCGTCAATCATATCCTGCATCCAGTAATCAGGCACACACACGCCAAAGAACAGATTCTGAATAGGATGTCCGATATCTTTAATGGCAAGGAATTCTTCAATATCCGGATGGTCTATATCCATATAAGCAGCAAAGGCACCTCTTCTTACCCCACCCTGAGAAATTGTATCCATTGCCGTGTCAAATAATCGCATAAAGCTTACCGCTCCACTACTTTTACCATTGTCGGTCACGGCACTTCCTCTTTCTCTCAGTGCACCAAAATAGGCAGAAGTACCTCCACCAATTTTGGTTTGCATAATCACTTCCCCGAGTTTGTGTGTAATACCTTCTATATTATCAGGTACGTGTACATTAAAGCAGGATATAGGAAGACCGCGCTGCGTCCCCATATTGGCCCAGATAGGAGAGCTGAGACTCATCCATCCTCTTTCGATCATTTCCTGAAAAGCAGGTTTGAGCTCAGGTTTGTAAAGTCTTTGTGCGGCTGCCGTACAAACCCTGTCAATGGCACCTTCTACAGTTTCTCCTTTCAGCAAATAACCACGGTTTAGGATTTGCTCACTTTCTTCATTCTTCCACCAAAGTTTTTGCGTAGCTGAATCTCCGAGCAAATCTGGTAATAATTCAGTTGCTGTTGTATCTATCATAAGAATATAATTTTATCCTGTAAGTACAGGTATGTTGTATGTATCAATTAAGCTTAGCTGTTTTCTGTCTCTATGCAGGTAAAAACCTGCTGTCTTTTAGAACAGATCTACAGCCGAAATGCTTTTATCGTGTTTGGTATAATCCACCGGACGTTTTGCAAAGAAATCGTCTAGGCTATTAGAGAATACCTCTTCTTCAAACCAAAGCATAGGTTTGTTTTCTTCAGCGCTGATATGGAACAAAGGACTTAGTCCGATTCTTCTCAGACTATCATCAGCGCGATACTTCATGAAGTTGATTAAGTCTTTCTTCTTCACGATCTCTATTTCACCGGCACTGAATATCCAGTCAAGGATTTTAGCTTCTACTTCAATAGATTTTGCTACAAGGCCGCGAACTCTTTCCAGCATCTCTTCATCAAATAAATCTGGATATTCTTCCCTTATTTTATTTACCAGATAAATGCCGGCATTGGCATGTATCTGCTCGTCCACTGAAGTCCAAGCAATTATATTACTTACATTCTTCATTAATCCTTTGAATCGTGTAAACGAAAGGATAATGGCAAACTGGCTAAATAAACTTACATTTTCTATAAGGATGGAAAATAAAATCAGGGATAAGGTATAATGTTTTCTATCTGCTGATTTCACCCCCGACAATGCATCTGAAAGGTAGTCAATGCGCTCTCTGATTACCGGCTCCTGTACTAGTTTTTCAAATTGGTCGTTATAACCCAGCACTTCGAGCAATCTGGAATATGCCTCAGAGTGGCGGAATTCGCATTCAGCAAATGTAGCACCCAGCCCATTCATTTCGGGCTTAGGGAAATGGTGGTATAAGTTGCCCCAAAATGTTTTTACAGCGACTTCTACCTGAGCAATAGCCATAAGACTATTTTTTACGGCGAAGCGTTCTTCAGGCGTCAGATGCGAGTGAAAGTCCTGAGTATCGGCAGTAAAATCAACTTCAGAATGTACCCAAAATGATTTATTGATGGCTTCAGTAAACTGAAGTATTTCCGGGTACTCAAAAGGTTTGTATTGTATGCGTTTGTCAAATATTCCCATAAGAATTTGTTTTGAGGGTAAGTACTATCCAATCCCTAATATCTTTTTCACAGTAGTAGTAATGTTGGGTCGTTCTGCAAAAATGGGAAAGCAACCGACCATATCCAAAAAAACAAATCAACGGGATGTGGAAAAACACATCTCCTTGAATTTCATTCAGCTATGTCTTATTTTTCTCTAATCATTCACCCAATCAAAAATACCTATTGCTTTTGTGGGTACATTTTTTATCATAATAAGTAGTCTCAGGGCAATTAATTCATATCTACCCTCTGAAATATCCCTTAAGTGATAGTAAATTCACTACCCTCGTAGCGAAATCCATTCTGAGTTTTCAGGATACATCTGCATTTTATCTGTAAGGAAAGTTATCTTTGCTACTTATGTCAGCTTTATTCGACCAAATAGAAGCATATAAAAAAGAAATCAATGCAGCTCCACTTGCAGATGAAGCGGCCTTGGAGCAATATAGAATCCGATTTTTAGGTTCAAAAGGTATTGTGAAGCAGCTTTTTGCTTCCATGAAAGATATTCCGGTTGCTGAAAAAAAAGCTGCCGGCCAAGTATTGAACGAGTTTAAGCAGTTTGCAGAAGAATATTATGCAAGCTGGAAATCTCGTCTTGAGTCAAACGGCAAGAATGCGAAACCGGGAGAAGATATTTCTTTGCCTGGTATCGCTATACATACTGGGACTCGCCATCCATTAAGAATTACCGAGAGAAGAATTATAGAAATTTTGGAGAAAACAGGTTTCTGTGTGGCTTCCGGCCCTGAAATAGAAGACGACTGGCACAACTTTACAGCATTAAATATGCCTGATCATCATCCTGCAAGAGACATGCAGGATACTTTCTATCTTTCTAAAAACCCCGATGTATTACTGCGCACACACAGTTCATCTGTGCAAGCCAGAGTGATGGAACAACAAAAACCACCCATCCGGGTTATTTGTCCAGGAAGAGTATATCGCAATGAAACTATATCTTCCCGTGCACATTGCTTTTTCCATCAGTGCGAAGGGTTGTACATAGATAAAAATGTTTCTTTTGCAGACCTGAAACAAACGCTGTACTATTTTGTTTCAGAGATGTTTGGCCCCAATACGAAAGTAAGGTTCCGACCTTCCTACTTCCCATTTACAGAACCTAGCGCAGAAATGGATATTTCCTGTACTGTATGTAAAGGCAAAGGTTGCAATCTTTGCAAACATACTGGCTGGGTAGAAATATTGGGCTGTGGCATGGTACACCCCAATATGCTACGCAATTTTAACATTGATCCGGATGTGTATTCAGGATTTGCCTTCGGCATGGGTGTGGAGCGTATTACACAGATCCGTTATCAGGTAAACGACCTGAGACTATATTCCCAAAACGATGTACGTTTCCTGCGTCAGTTTGAAAATATAGTTTCTTGATGTAATCCTGATTCCTAAACTCATAACAAATTTTATACCACTGCAAATAACAGGTTTGAGACACATTTCAGAACGCAATTTTCTTACCCTATGATCTTGGTTACCGGAGCAAGTGGATTCTTAGGCCAGCATCTGGTACATCGCCTTTCGGGCATGGGGAAAACTGTAAGGGCGCTCTATCATAAACACCCCCCACATCCTATGTTGGAAGCCTTGCCTGGAGTAACATGGCAAGCCTGCAACCTTCTGGACGTATTTGATGTGGAAGATGCTTTTCAAGGTATCACTCATGTGTTTCATTGTGCCGCCATGGTTTCTTTTCACCCTGCAGACAAAGAGACTATGATGCATTTTAATGTGGAAAGCACATCCCATGTGGTAAATGAATGTTTGGAGCAAAACATACAGAAACTGATACATGTGAGCTCTATTGCCGCACTAGGTAGAAATCGTAGTACTGGGGTAATTACGGAAATGGCCGAATGGGAAGAAAGCAGTTACAACTCAGCATACAGTAACAGCAAATACCTTTCTGAAATGGAAGTCTGGCGCGGCATTGCCGAAGGGCTCAACGCAGCTATTGTGAATCCTGCCATCATTCTTGGAGAACCTTTATTAGGAACTCCCGAAAACTGGAATACTGGCTCGGCAAGACTTATGAAAGTAGTACACAAAGAGTTTCCCTTTTATACACAAGGCATAAACGGATGGGTAGATGTACAGGACGTCGTAACCGCTATGATATTACTCATGGAGGCAGATATCCTTGCAGAACGTTTCATTGTAAGTGCAGGCAATTTCTCTTACCGTGAAATTTTCACCCTGATGGCTGAAGCACTGCACAAGCGCCCGCCACATATCCCTGCGGGCAAGTTACTTTCAGGATTAGTGTGGCGCTGGAACAAATTATATAGTTTCCTTACCGGCAAAACTGTTACCGTTACACGCGAAACCGCAATTACAGCCAATAAAAAGAACTACTATGACAACAAAAAACTCATACAATTGCTTCCGGAATACCAATACACCCCTTTAAAACAGACAATTTCCAGGATGGCCAGTCAATTTTTACAACATCTTTCTGAAAAAAAATAAGTAGATATTTTTGGTTTATTAAGAAAAACATTTGTAATCTTGCAGAGCAAGGAGTTCATACCCATCCTTTCAATTAACAATTATCCTGTAATTTTTCTGGTTTTTAAACTGATTTACACGAATAGTTTTACAGTAGGGACCGACAACAGGAACATACCAATGCTCAAAATTTTATAGACAATATCTGAATAAGCATGCCTTACGACATTATGCAATTGAACGACATGCTCGTTCCTGAGTTAATAGACGTAGCAGAACATCTAAACATTCCCAATAGTAATACCCTCGATAAAGAAACGCTCATTCATAAAATTATGGATCAACAGCAATTGATAGAAAAGGGTTCTGCATCTTCTGGCTCAGAAAAAAAACGCAGGACAAGGAAATCCAAATCTGCAGAATCTGAAGCTACCCAAAATGCTGATGAATCAAACGTTCCGAAAGCTCAGGATGAAGAGCAGAAAAAACGCAGAACCCGGAAACCGAAAGCCACTGCCTCTTCTACAGAGGATGTGAACCACCCGGAAACGGAAGAAGAAGCTATGGTAGCTGAAACCGTTGAAGCAGATGCACAGACATCTGAAGAACCTATTCATGAATTAGAAGAACCTCTTGCGGAAAAAGCAGAAGACACAGGTATTATTATGCCTGTAGCTACCGAAGAAACGGAAGTACAGCCACCGCAAGAACCGGTAGTAGTTAACGACCGTCCGCAACAAAACCCGCAACAACAACACCGTCATCGAAGAGATAGTGGTTATGGCACTTTCAGTGCTGAGTTTGATGGAATTGTTTCCAGCGAGGGTGTACTTGAAATGATGCCCGATGGATATGGTTTCTTACGTAGTAGCGACTACAACTACCTGAGTTCTCCAGACGATGTATACGTTTCCCCTTCTCAAATAAAACTATTTGGGTTAAAAACTGGTGACACTGTAAAAGGTACTGTACGTCCGCCCAAAGAAGGTGAAAAATATTTCGCTCTGCTCAAAGTGGAAACCATTAATGGAAGACACCCCGATGAAATAAGGGATCGTGTACCATTTGATTATCTAACCCCGCTCTTTCCCTACGAAAAACTCACTCTTGCCAAACCTGGCAGTAGTCTGAGTACACGCATCATAGACTTATTTACCCCTATAGGTAAAGGGCAACGTGGACTCATAGTGGCACAACCCAAAACGGGTAAAACCATGCTGTTGAAAGAAGTTGCAAACGCCATTGCTGCCAACCACCCCGAGTGTTATCTGATGATCGTTTTAGTGGACGAAAGACCGGAAGAGGTTACAGATATGCAACGCAGCGTACGCGCGGAAGTAATAGCATCTACCTTCGATGAACCTGCTGAAAAACATGTGAAAGTATCTACCATAGCACTACAAAAAGCCAAGCGACTGGTAGAAGTAGGGCATGATGTAGTGATACTACTCGATTCAATTACTCGTCTGGCCCGTGCTCATAATACCGTAGCACCAGCTTCAGGAAAGGTATTAAGTGGCGGTGTAGAAGCCAATGCCATGCAAAAACCCAAACAATTTTTTGGAGCAGCTCGTAAAATTGAAAACGGAGGTTCCCTCACTATTTTGGCAACTGCCCTGATTGATACAGGCTCCAAAATGGATGAAGTAATTTTTGAAGAGTTTAAAGGAACTGGTAATATGGAACTTCAATTAGATAGAAGATTAGCTAATAAGCGTATTTTCCCAGCTATTGATATCACATCTTCTTCTACTCGTCGTGACGACCTGTTACTGGAAAAAGATGTGCTCAATAAAATGTGGGTATTGCGCAACCATATTGCAGATATGAATACCGATGAAGCTATGCAATTCTTGCTGCAACAAATGCGTGGCACTAAGAGCAATGAGGAGTTTTTAGCTACCATGAATAAGTAATTTGGTCATTTTCAAACGTATATTTCTTATTTGCACAATAAAAAAGTTCTGAGTATCTTTATCCAATGTCTGTTTGGAAAATCTACAACAGCAGCCTCTTAAAAACTACAACGCATCATATAGCATGAAAAAGTTTTTTTCTTTGTTTTGCATGACGGCCGTTTCTTCCTGGCTACTTATCTCATGTAACAATGGCGCATATCTTGCCAACCCTGATACTGCAGATGATAAAACTCCTAACCCTCTCATTCCCGGAAACGTAAAAAAAGGAACCATACGAGGCACTTTCGACGGAGAAACTTATTACTTTTCTCCTGGTTATTATTACGATTGGGATAATGCCAGAGCCTTTAGTGCCATGAGTGATTTTGGTACTGCTCAGGAAAAAATAGTTTTCTTTGTAATTGAGAATTATGCGGGAGTAGGTGAATATCGATTAAGAGACGGCGGCCCCTCTGGTTATATGTCTTTTGCCATATCAGATGCCACAGACAACAATAAAGTGCTGGCCCAATATACCAGTGGTACGGGTGAATGGACGGACCAACGTGGGTATGTAGATATCGTTATAGAAGACACACATAAAGATCGCATGATCGGAACTTTCAATGCTAAGTTATTCAGATACATTCCTGGCGATACCATTTTTGACGGGGACATAGACTTTAGCGATTCGCTCATGGTTACAGATGGAAAATTCTTTATAACTAGACAACCTGAACCTGTCGAATAATTTTTTCTTTACCTAATTTAACATCCCTATTATTAATATATTACGAAAGCCACCACGATGGTGGCTTTTCTCTTTTCATACCATGCAAAAAATGTTAATAAACTGTGCACTTTAGCATACAACTATAGGTCAAGGTGAGCCAAGACTGCTTTTTTTTCGGTATCTTTGAAAAAACCAAGGTTATGTTTGAGGATGATGATTTCTACGCTGGCTCTTCGTACTCCATGGAAGAATTACTGGAAAGGTTTGAATCCCTAAAACAGGGAGATACAGGGGCGATGATGAATGAAGATGAATTAGAACGTGTTATAGAATATTTTTTTCAGCAAAATAACGAAGAAAATGCTCTTTTAGCCTGCGAAATTGCCCGTACCTGGTACCCCTTTTCCTCATCCATTTTACTATTGAAAGCCGAAGTTCTAGCTCATGTCCAAAAATTTGGTCAGGCACTCAAGGTTTTGGACGAAGCAGAACAATATGACAAATCCAATGTAGACTTGATCATATTGCGATCTGACATATTCCTAAGTCAGTTTAAGTATGATCAGGCAGCTGCCATGTTAGAGCAACGCGTGGCCGACTTTGAAGGGAAAGATAAGATAGAACTACTCTTAGAACTTTCTGATGTATATGATGAAGCGGAGGAGTTTGATGCCGTATTTGATACCCTACAACGAGTATTGAATATGGATTATCGCAACGACGAAGCACTTCAAAAAATATGTTTCTGGGCAGATTTCCTTAAACGCTACGACGAGAGCATTGCGCTGCATCAGCACATTACTAATGAAGACCCCTATAACCCGCTAGCCTGGTTTAACCTAGGAGCTGCTTATCAAGGTTTGAAATTATATGAAAAGGCTATAGATGCCTATGAGTTTTGCGTAGCCATTGATGAGCATTTTGAATTTGCTTATCGGAATATGGCCGATGCCTGTATTCGATTAAAATGGTACGAAAAAGCTATTGAAGTACTCGAAAAACATCTGGAAATAGTAAAACCCGAAGATGTAATACTCGAAGCCATGGGCTTTTGTTGGGAAAAGCAAAAAAACTTCCCTAAAGCAAGATATTATTATCGGCAAGCATCACAATTAAATCCTAATGATGATGCTATCTTCTTTAAGATTGGAGAAACCTATGCCCGAGAACAACAATGGGAAAAGGCTGTAAAGTCTTATTCTGTTGCCCTCCACTTGAATAAAGAAAACGCATCTTATTGCATGGCTATTGGCAACTGCCTCATGGAAATGGGGGCTAAAAGTGAAGCTTTGGTTTGTTATGTGAATGCGGTAAGATTAAAACCCGGTAGTAAAACCACCTGGATGGCACTGATTCGCGGACTTTATTATGCTGAGTATTACGACGAGGGTATATCCCAGATAGCTATGGCTACTGAAAACTGCGGACAAAAACCTGAATTCCTGTATTACTTAGCTGCCTTTTTATTCGAGAAAGGAAAAATAAAAGAAGGTTTGTTACAATTAGAATCTGCTTTACAACAAGCCCCTTCTAAATCTAAGATTTTCACTACCCTCAACCCCGAGTACCTGCACAGATCTTCCGTAGCAGACCTCATTGGGAAATACAAAAAAACTAAATAGCTTATGGAACGCAAAACCTATTATGCGCCAGTTTCTGTGGCTCTCGAGGAACTTCGAAAAAAAGGATATACCGTAGATTTTAACCTAAAAGAAAATTGTCTGGTATGTGGTAATGATGAGCTTTCAGTGGACGATTTTGAAATCACTGAGATCTATCGATATGAGGGCAATACGGATCCTGCCGATGAAGCAACGGTTTACGCTATAGAATCTAATACAGGAATGAAAGGTGTACTCGTAACTGGTTATGGCATTACTACGGATACCATGTCGGCTGCCATGCTCAAAAAACTTTCCTAACCTACTAGTGGAAAACTCTACGTTTGTTTAGAGGAGTATGGAAATTTGTCCTTAACGTACTCAATACTCCTCCTACACACTACAAAAATGAGCTGGGCTATTCTGTATCATCATCCATCATTTCGTGTGGTAATTTGTTTTTACGTCTGGGTTTTCGTTTCTCACGTTCTTTAGCAGCCTTTTCTTTTTCTTCTGCACTCAACTCTTCCATTTCCTCCTCTTCTTCATCCTGTTCATAAGTTACAGGCATAGGCTCAGCTGAACTTCTAAGCGCATTATTGATATCAATTAAAAAAGATTTTTCCTTACTACTAAAGTTGTTTATCTGCCTACGGATATCCTCAATGGCTTCTGTATCTTCGGGATTAATAGATTCGGCGGGAGACATTACATTGGATACAAATTGTTGCTGTATTCTAAGGTAATTCATCACCGCAGTAAGCAAAGGACGTCCATCCCCCTCGCTATACATTTTTCGCAGCAAGAGAAGATTATTATTGATATGCTGTGCAGCTGGCTCCCTCAAAGAGGCTAAACCTGAAAATGATTTTTGCCGCACCCCTTCTTCAAATGCTTCCGTCCACATAATCCTTGCCGCATCAACTCTATCTTTGATTTCTAAGATCTCACTATTAGACATTTGTGCCCAGGCAGTTATGGGAAACAACATCAAAAAGCATACAATTCGTGTAAGCATAGTCATATAATGATTGATGAGTGTTTGTAAATTTTTTTGCTAACACCAGTCAAAACGCGCAGTCTATTACCTATTTCCTAGCTAATTTACATTTTTCCTGTTCAGAAAAAAAGCGAACACCTATGCTTCTGTGTTCTGATCCACATATAAACTTTATCCCCTATTATGATCTAAACTTCAAATTTAGAAGCTTGAAGTAAGTGTAAATTTCACCCCACTAAATGCTGGTTCATACCTACACACGCCACCTGTACAGTTGATTCCATCCACCTGCTTTACATACGCAGCTGTAAACCGGTGAGGTCCTGTTGTATAAGCAGCAAAGAAGCTATAATAATGTTGTGGGTCTTTTATTTCGCTTGGATTATGTGGATTCAGATCCAGAGTGTACATATCTGAGATTGAGAACGACCACTTAGGTGCAATATTTAATTCTACCAATCCAAATATCCAGGATCCGTAATCTTGTTTGGTATGCATATACTCCCACTGAGTACGTATGGAAGTTTTATTATTAAACCTGTAAATTACTTCAGCAAATGGAGTGATAGCCTCTACCATAGGCACTCCTGGTTTTACCTGATACAATTCCTGATTATACTGTAAATATTGTATTCCAGCTTGTAATACCCATCGATCAAAGCCCCTGTAATTTACTTCAGCATAAGCTTCACGGTAAAGCGCTGTGTCCCCCAGTGTATTAATATGGGTATAGTTTAAGGTAATGTCAATATTATCATTTGGTGCAATCATAATATCTCCACCCAAAGCCAGTTCAGAAAGGTCTTGAGAAGCAGGTGTATATCTAGCCATCAGGCGTTGAGGTCTTAATCTTGCTACAACAGGTTGCCAGTTCATTAAACCTCTTAGTAAAACTTCATTTGGAGAAGTACGCATCATAAAATTCTCTGTGCGCTTTGCACTTAGATTGACCGCTAAACCTTTTCGAGCATACCCTAAAGTAGAATACAATACACTACCTGGAAGATCTTGTAATAAATTATCTTTCTCAATTGCTTCATGTGTTTTGTATGCTCCTTCTACATACCAGGACAATGCACCGGCAGTAAGGGTATTATACAGTGTGAAGGCATAAGTATTGTATTGTGGTACGAAACGGTGAGAAAGTTCCTGACTATTAATTCTGGCAACTACTGCATCCATAGATTCCTGATCCAGCGTACGGTTAAGTACTCCAATACCAGGTGTCAGGTACACCTTACCTGCCACGGAAAAGTCAGCTTCAGCATTAAATCCTTTAATTACCGGTTCATAACGACCAAAGTTTCGCACGTTTTTCTGTTGTCCGGTAAAGGCTTTCAGCGTGAGTTGATCCATTAGTCTGTATTTTACATGCAAGCCAACTAATGCGTTATCGATTAGCAGCCCTCTGTCTTCGTATGCTCTAAATAAAATACCACTTCCGATCTGGTCATAAATATATCCACCTGTAACTGTTAGGTTGTTAAATTCCTTACTCAGCGACCATGCACCAATACCAAATCCCGACATAGCCTGTGTAGGCTGATACAGATTTGAATTTTGAAAACCATCTGCTCGTACAAAAGCAGTAAAACCTTTATTGTAATAACGCAATGACAACCATCCTTCTCCCCCACTCAAATAATTATCATAAAGAGGGTTATTGGCAGCATTAATAGCTTCATCACGTTGAAAGAAATACCCATTCATCATGATATCACCTGATAGGGTTCCTTGTGCCAGTAGATTACTTGTAACCAAACTACATGCAGCAACGAGCAAATACTTCTTCATTAAAAAACTGAATGTTAAATTTTTTTCCGAAATTAGGCGGGTTGTTTTAATTTGGCAAGATATTGGACAATTATCTTCATCCATAAACTCATTCTATGAAAAAGAGTATTCTTTTAGTTCTCACAATTATCTGCCTCCCCGCATTATTATGGGCACAAGGTACGGATTTACCCAATACACAAATAAAAGATGTGGCTTCGGGTAAAAAAGTAACTTTCAGAGAGACTATTGAACCCGGGAAAGTAACCCTGATTAACTTTTGGGCTACCTGGTGTGTACCCTGTAAAAAAGAAATCAGCAACGTACGTAAGAAACTACCTGAATGGAAAAAAGATGCCGATTTCAACTACATAACAATTTCCATTGATGAATCCAGAGCTGAAGGAATGGTGCGTGGTTATGCTAAATCACAAGGTTGGGATTTCCCTTACTATATAGATACCAATTCTGATTTAAAACGCTCACTCAATTTCCAAACAGTTCCTTTTACAATCGTTATTGATAAAAATGGCAAGGTAGCCTACACCCATGCCGGGTATGAAGAAGGAGTTGAAAATGAAGTGTTTGCTAAAATCAAAGAATTGAGTAAATAAGTCATTTTGAAATTGATATTCAATATATGGACGACAGTCATGAGACGCTTTCTTATCCCATAGGAAGATACGAAGCACCAGAACGTTACAATCCCGAAATGCAATCGGCCTGGATTGAATCCATTGAATCATTACCTGCGAGGCTTGCAGAGGCAGTCATTGGTTTAGATGAACAGCAAATTGATACTTCTTACCGACCAGGTGGCTGGACCGTTAGACAGGTGGTACACCATATTGCTGATAGTCACATGAACGCCTACATCCGTCATAAGCTCTCTCTTACAGAAGACAGTCCCGTAGTAAAACCTTATGATGAAAACAATTGGGGAATTCTCCCAGATGCTATTTCTACTCCGGTAGAAGTGTCTGTTTCATTAATTACTGCACTACATCATCGCTGGACACAGTTATTTATCAATATGCACCCTGAAGACTGGAACAGAACTTATTTTCATCCGGAACATGAACGATATGTGCCTTTATGGGAGCTTGCTGATATATATGCATGGCATGGCATGCATCATGTAGCACAAATTAAGCACCTCAGAGTGCGCAATAACTGGTAATATTAATTTCTGGTGAAGAATCCATATCTTGGGTTTTCCGTCTTAACTTTACCTAAAATGTAATTGTATGGCAACAGGACTTCTTCATCTGCACAATATCCTCCGTTGGGTAGTATTATTGCTTTTAATTGTAGTGTTTCTCAAAAGCCTGGCTGGCAGAGGTGGGCAAAAAGCATTTACCTCTGGCGATCGGAAATCCGCCATGTTTCTCATGATCTTTGCTGATATCCAACTTCTTATTGGACTTCTCTTATACTTTATGGGACCATGGGGAATCAAAAATATCCAAAGCCAAGGCATGGGGCCTATTATGAGCAATAGTGTAAATCGCTACTGGGCCGTAGAACACTTAATAGGTATGCTCTTAGCTATTATTCTCATCCATATAGGTTACAATGTGGTGAAAAAGAATGTATCAGACACGGCTAAGTTTAAAAAATTATTCTGGACTACCGGACTGGCATTACTTATTCTTCTACTAATGATTCCCTGGCCATTCAGAGAACTTATTGGACGTCCTTGGTTCCCCGGCATGTAATTTTTCCAGGCTTTTAAGTGATTAACGAAAACTGATTCATGCTGCGAACGCTGTTACAACCTTTTTATACTCTGTACGTACTAATCAGTTTTCTTATTTCATTGATTCTTACTTTTCCAGTTTTTTTATGGCTGGGTACACAACGAAAGCCCAAGGCCAGAAAAAGAATTTGGAAAATAGTACACTCATGGTCACTCTTGTGGCTGAGAATCATTGGAATGCCTCTATCTGTTTCTGGAAGATTTCCCGCTGACAAGCGTTATATCATTGTAGCAAACCATATCTCTTACCTAGATACCATCAATATATATGCTGCTATCCCCGACTACTTTCGTACGCTTGCTAAAAAAGAAATGGCTAAAGTTCCATTGTTTGGATTTATCTATAGCCAGCTCACGATTTTGGTCGATAGAAATCATGCAGAAAGTCGGGCTAAAAGCATGCGCTTGATGTGGCGACAACTCAAGCAGGAATGTCATATCACTATCTTTCCAGAAGGTGGTTTTAATGAAACAGGGGCCACACTCAAACCATTTTATGATGGTGCTTTCAGACTGGCATTACAAACACGTACCGATATTATTCCCTTGTTATTGCCAGATACAGTGGATCGCTGGCATTATAGTGGTTGGTGGAAATTATATCCCGGAAGAAATCGAGCTGTATTTCTAGATCCGATATCTGTTTCTGAATATACACTGGCTGATCTTCCTCAACTCAAAAAAAAAGTATTTGGGATCATGGAAAGCGAACTGAATAAAATTTATTGCCAGGATGTTAAAAGCTGATAGGCAATCCATGCCCCTCCATAGGCTAGTACGAGCATGTATGCAAACTGAATGATAGCGTATTTCCAGTGCCCTAACTCTCTTCGTACAATTGCCATCGTACTCATACATTGCATGGCAAAGGCATAGAAAATTAAAAGCGATATTCCTGTAGCTAAAGTATATACAGGTCGTCCGTCGGTAGTACGAGCCTGTTCCATTTTTTCGCGTAGTGTCCGCTCCATATGCTCATCATCCCCCCCTACGCTATATAAAGTGGCCATTGTACCTACAAATACTTCACGTGCAGCAAAAGAGGTGATGATAGCAATACCAATTTTCCAATCGTAACCTAAGGGTTTAATAGCTGGTTCAATTGATTTTCCTAAAATACCTGCAAAGGATTGTTCCAAGCGTGCTGTTTGCCAACTATCTGCTATTACTTGCTGCCGATCTGGTTCCTGCTTCATTTTTTCTGTATAGTAAGCATTTACTTCATCCATTTTTCCAGGAGGACCATAACTAGCCAAAAACCACAGCACCAGAGAAATCATAAAGATTACTTTACCGGCGTGAAATACAAAAATCTTTGCCTTTTCCAGCATAGTAATACCTACATTTTTCCATCTGGGCACCCTATATACCGGCAATTCCATAAGGAAAATGCTTTTCTCTTTTAAGGCAACCACCTTATTCATGATCCAAGCCACTACCATAGCCATCAGAAAACCCAGCACATACAAGCCCATCATCACTATGCCTTTTAGGTTAAAGATGCCTATATTTCTATCAGGCACTACAAGGCTTGTTAAAATAGTATATACAGGCAATCTAGCAGAACAACTCATCAAGGGAGTGATCATAATTGTAATCAGTCGCTCCTTCCTGTTTTGGATAGTGCGAGCGGCCATTACTGCCGGTACAGCACAGGCAAACCCACTAATCAGGGGCATTACAGATTTCCCATTAAGACCTACACTACGCATTATTCTATCTGTAAGAAAACTAATTCTGGCCATATACCCTGAATCTTCCAGTAAGGTTATACAGCCAAATAAAATCATGATCTGTGGAATAAAAATCACAATACCACCTATGCCTGCCAGAATACCATTTAGTAATAAATCTTTAAATGTGCTTTCAGGAAGTAAATCATTTAACCAGCCATTCAAAGCACTCATGCCACCATCTATCCAATCCATCGGATAAGCTGCTAGCCAGAAAATACCCTGAAAAATAAGAAATAAAGTAGCCAGTAAAATTAGATTACCCCATACAGGGTGCAAGAGAATCTTATCTGCCTTTTCTGTTCGAAGCTTTCCAGAAATAGGGCTAGCTTCTACTACCGCGGCACGCATCAAAGTATTGATCCTCTGGTAGCGTTCCATGATCTCTGTGGCCTGAACCTTTGCTTTGGAAAAGTTGTGCTTTTCCAAAATTGCTTTGATTTTCTTTTTTGTATCAGCAGATATATAATCAGCTTCTTCATATCCACAGGCTAGCTGTAATGCATGGTATGCAGAACTGGTATCGCATAGCTCCTGAATCTCAGAAATCACTCCACCTGCTAACGCGTCAAAATCAATAAAATCTCCCGGTGTATTTACAGAAGGTAACTGTTGTATAGAGGCAATTCTTTTCTTCAATATATCCAATCCCTGGTTTTTCCTAGGGTTGACAAATACGACGGGAACACCCATTTGCCTTTCTAGCTCTTCCACATCAATGCGTACACCCTTTTTCAGTGCAATATCATTCATGGTTAAGGCAATCACAGCAGGTATCCTCAAGTCTAATATCTGAGAACAAAAAAGAAGGTTTCTTTTCAGATTAGAAGCATCCGCTACAATTACAATCAGATCGGGGTAAGAAGTGTTTTCTCTATCGAGCAACACACTACAAGCTACTACCTCATCCATGCTTCGGGGATATAAGCTGTATGTTCCTGGCAAGTCTATTACTGTAGCTGACTGACCAGAAGCCAGTATCGTAGTGCCTAATTTTTTATCTACTGTAACACCCGGAAAGTTTCCTACTTTTTGATTTAATCCCGTCAGCGCATTAAACAAGGATGTTTTACCGCTATTAGGGTTCCCTGTCAATGCTATGGTAAAGTTTCGTCTCATTTGGCTGGTAAAGCTATGAAAACTTGCCTTATGGTGAGTTTTTCCCTTTGTATATACAAACAGAAATTATGTTATATAAGATAAAATTCTGCATTCGTTTTAGATAGAAATAAAATAGTTTTACAGCAGAAAAATGTGTGGTTATGTTAGTGAAGGTGTTTGGAAGTGCCGTATATGGCGTCGATGCTCTTACAATTACCATTGAAGTTGACACACCAGGTGGTAAGCCAGAATATATTATTGTGGGTTTACCGGATAATGCAGTAAAAGAAAGCCTGGAACGTATTATTTCTGCTATTAAAAATATTGGATACGAACGTCCTCGAATGCGGATGGTTGTCAATATGGCTCCTGCTGATATACGTAAAGCAGGTGCTGCCTACGATCTACCCATTGCGCTGGGTATGTTAGCCGCATCTGGACAAATACAACATCATGAATTAGCGGATTATATTATCATGGGTGAGCTATCACTCGATGGCACGTTACAACCCATAAGGGGTGTTTTACCCATGGCTATGCAGGCACAGGCAGAGGGTTACCATCATTTGATTGTACCTCGTCAAAATGCCAAAGAGGCGGCTATGGTTAAATCATTAAAAATATATGGCGTAAGTCATCTACAAGAAGTAACCGATCATTTTAATCATATAAAAAGGTTGGAAGCAGAAGATTATCAGGCAGAAGAAATATTTTATAAAACCCAAACACAGCACGACATAGATTTTAGTGATGTGAAAGGGCAGATACATGTAAAACGCGCCTTAGAAATAGCTGCTGCAGGCGGACATAACATTATCCTGATTGGCCCTCCTGGAGCAGGAAAAACTATGTTGGCCAAACGCATTCCTACTATCTTACCACCCTTAACCATTGAAGAAGCACTAGAGACTACAAAAATTCATTCTGTTGCTGGGAAGCTGGTATCAGATATGGCACTTATTTCACGTCGTCCGTTCCGCTCTCCGCATCATACCATTAGTGACGTCGCGTTGGTAGGTGGTGGCGGTATTCCTCAGCCCGGAGAAATCTCTTTAGCACATAATGGAGTATTATTTCTGGACGAGCTACCTGAATTTAAACGCACGGTTTTAGAAGTCATGCGTCAACCTATGGAAGAGCGTAAAGTATCTATTTCAAGAGCTAAAATAAGCATCGAGTTTCCCGCGAGTTTTATGCTCATTGCTTCCATGAATCCTTGTCCATGCGGATATTTTAATCATCCAGAAAAAGAATGTCATTGCCCCCCGATTACTGTGCAGCGATACTTAAATAAAGTTTCAGGTCCACTACTTGATCGTATTGATTTACATATTGAGGTTACTCCTGTGCCCTTTACAGAGCTTTCATCGGAATATAAAGCAGAAGACAGTGCAACTATTCGGGAAAGAGTAATGAAAGCCAGAGAAATTCAAGCTATAAGGTTTCAACATGAAAAAGGCATTTATGCCAATGCACAAATGCACAATACTTTATTAAGAAAGGTATGTAGGCTGGATACTACAGGTAGGAACCTATTACAATCAGCAATGGATAGGTTAAACCTTTCAGCTCGTGCATACGATAGGATTTTAAAAGTAGCCCGAACAATAGCTGATTTGGAACAAGATGCTGAAGTCAGAGTTCAGCATCTTGCAGAAGCTATCCAATATCGAAGTCTGGATAGAGAAAACTGGGGTATAAACCCTAGAAATAAAAATAGTGCTTCCGGATTGTAATTATCGAGCAGCTATCATGCTGATTTCCACTTTGGCTCCTTTAGGTAAACCTGCAACTTGTATGGTTTCACGGGCTGGGGCATTGGCAGTATCAAAATATTGTCCATATACCTCATTAACCTGAGTAAACTGTTGCATATCCATTAGGAAGATGGAAGTTTTCACTACATGTGAAAAATCCATACCTGCTTCTTCGAGAATTGATTTCAGATGCTGCATCACTATTTCAGTTTCCTTTTTGATATCACCCTCAAAGAGAACTCCTGTTTTAGGATCCATAGCGATTTGGCCGGAAATATATAATGTATTCCCAAATAATACAGCCTGATTATAGGGACCTATAGGAGCTGGTGCTTTTGCAGTAAAAATGATTTTCTTTTCCATAGTATATATTTTATGTACGGCAGTAAGAGTAGTTAACTGCGTATAATAACTATAAAGGCTTACTCAAAGCTAATTTGATAATTTTGCCAGAACAAGTTGTACACGAGCTAAAGATTTTTCTTTACCTATTAGCGCGGCAATTTCAAAGACACCGGGGCCAAATTTTCCTCCTACTAGCATAATTCTAAACGGCAACATTGCATTTCCCTTTTTCAATCCGTGGGCCTTTAGCGCTTCTTCAAAAGAGGTAGCAATCTCATGGGCATTCCACTCCATTGTATCCCATTCTTTCATCCAATTTTCAAAAAATTGCGATAGTTCGTGGGTCCATTTTTCTCGAATAGCTCCTAGGTCTGGCTCAGGATCTTGAAAGAAAAAGTATCCTTCTTTCCAAAAATCAGTGAGCAAACGACACCGCTCTTTGATAAGTTCAATAACTTTATGGAGGTAGGCATCCTCAACTTGTAGGTTGCTGGCAGCTTCTATAAAGGGTTTAACCATAGGCAGCAACGCATCAGTGGTTTTTGCTTTTAAATGTTGCTCATTATACCAGCAGGCTTTCTCGTAATCAAACTTAGCACCTCCTTTATGAATTTTAGATACAGAAAATGCTTTTATAAGCTCATCCATAGTAAAGATTTCCTGTTCTGTACCACTATTCCATCCAAGCATTGCAAGCATATTTACGAATGCTTCCGGTATAAAACCACGCTCTTTAAAACCTTCTGTATGAGCATTGGTTTTAGGATCTGTCCAATCTAAGGCAAAGACCGGGAAGCCTAGCCGCTCTCCGTCACGTTTACTTAATTTTCCATTACCATCAGGTTTTAGGATTAAAGGGAGATGTACCCATGCAGGCATTTTATCTCCCCAGCCTAAGTACTGCCACAACAATACATGTACAGGCGCGCTGGGCAGCCACTCTTCTCCACGAAACACGTGTGATATCTCCATTAGACAATCATCTACTACCACTGCCAGATGATAGGTAGGCATACCATCTGCTTTCAGCAAAACCTTATCGTCTAGCAAGTTAGTGTCAAAATGTACTGTTCCCCGAATCATGTCTTCTACTATAACAGTTTCATTTTCGGGGACTTTAATGCGAATTACATGAGGAGTACCCACAGCTAATAGTTTTTCTACTTCTGCTGCTGGAAGGGTTAAGGAATTACGCATATACATACGCGTGCGCGCATCGTACTGTGGGGAAGGGTTTTCCTGTGATTTTCGCTGTGCACGCATTTGTTCCAATTCTTCTGGAGTATCAAATGCATAGTAAGCTTTCCCTTCCTGTACAAGTTTCTCAGCATACTGGCGATACATTGCCTTGCGTTCACTTTGACGGTAGGGTCCGTAGTTGCCTCCATGTTTAGGACTTTCATCAGGTATAAGGCCGCACCATTCAAGGCACTGCATTATATATTCTTCAGCACCTTCTACATAGCGGGTTTGGTCAGTATCTTCAATACGCAGGATAAATTTGCCCTGGTGTTGCTTAGCAAACAAGTAATTATACAGTGCGGTACGAACTCCGCCCAGATGCAGGCCACCTGTGGGACTAGGCGCAAAACGAACTCTAATATTAGACATAGAAAAAGCGTTGGTACTTATCCGGAAAGCCCGGTTAGGATTAACGATAACATACAAAGCTCAGGAAGAGCAATAGATAATTTTGGATACGAAGCTATTAAAAAAGGCGGAAATGATCATTTCCGCCTTTCAATTGTATTTACATTTAATGTGCTTCTTCACCAGGTTTTAAGGGTGTGGTTTGTGGGATAAAATCATTTCCATTTCCATCATCCTTGTAATCGTATGCCCAGCGGTGAACTTCAGGAATTTCACCTTCCCAGTTGCCATGGCCTACATCGATAGGAGTAGTCCATTCGAGGGTAGTAGCACCCCATGGGTTAGGATCTTTCAGTTTTCTACCGTAGAACATACTTACAAAGAAGTTGATAATAAATAAGAATTGAGCGAAAAATACCACTACTACCACGATACTGATAAAGGCATTCAGATCTTGGAATTGGCGGAAAGATTCCCAAGCAGTATAGTCATAATAACGACGTGGCATACCCGCAACCCCTTCGTAGTGCATAGGCCAGAAGATCAGGTATGCACCGATGAGGGTAATAAAGAAGTGGATATAACCCAATGTATCGTTCATTTTGCGACCAAACATTTTAGGGAACCAGTGGTAAATACCTGCGAACATACCGAAGAATGCAGACACACCCATTACAATATGGAAGTGAGCAATTACAAAGTAAGTATCATGTAAGTGAATATCCAGTGCTGAGTTACCCAAATAAATACCGGTAAGACCACCAGAAATAAATAGAGAAACGAAACCGAGAGCGTACATCATAGGTACAGTAAATCGGATGTTACCTCGCCAGATGGTGGTAAGCCAGTTAAATACTTTTACCGCCGAAGGAACTGCGATGAGCAGGGTAAGTAATACGAAGATAGAACCTAGGAATGGGCTCATACCTGTAACGAACATATGGTGTGCCCAAACCAGGAAGGCCAACACAGTAATACCCACCATAGAGATAATCATGGCAAGATATCCGAAGATAGGTTTACGGCTATGGTTAGAAAGTATTTCAGATGCAATACCCATACCAGGGAGCATGATGATATATACTTCTGGGTGACCCAAGAACCAGAACAAGTGTTGATAAAGAATAGCAGAACCACCGATATTAGGTAATGCTTTACCGGCGATAAATATTTCAGAGAGGTAGAAAGAAGTTCCGAAGTTGCGATCAAAAATCAGCAGTACAAATCCTGAAAGAAGTACAGGGAATGCAAGTACACCGAGGATAGCGGTAAAGAGCAGTGCCCACATAGTAAGTGGCATGCGCGTCATAGACATTCCTTTGGTACGCATGTTCAGGATAGTAGAGATATAGTTCAAACCTCCCAGTAATGAAGATATTACGAACAATGCCATGGCAATCAGCCAGAGATCCATACCAATACCAGAACCCAGAGAAGCTTCTTTAAGAGCGCTCAGAGGAGGGTAAGTAGTCCAGCCACCAGAAGCAGGTCCGGTTTGAACAAATAAAGAGATAAACATTATCACACTAGCAACAAAGAAGAACCAATAAGAGAGCATGTTCATAAAAGGCGAAGCCATGTCTCTTGCTCCAATTTGCAGAGGAATGAGTAAGTTAGCAAAGGTACCTGTCAAACCAGCAGTTAACACAAAGAATACAAGTATAGTACCGTGCATAGTTACCAATGCATAGTAGAATTCGGGACTGAGTTTACCACCTTTAGCCCACTCTCCCAGAAAAGTTTCCATGATGGGGAAAGTATCTTCAGGGAAACCTAATTGTAAGCGGAAGAATACCGACATTAAAGCTCCAATAACTGCCCAGATGATCCCTGTTACCAAGAATTGTTTAGCGATCATTTTATGATCCTGGCTAAAAATATACTTGGTAATAAAGTGTTGCTTGTGGTGTTCATGTTCGTGATGACCCGCATCAGCATGATGACCATGAGCAGTCTGTGCTCCCACTAAAACTTCTTGATGACTCATTGTATTCAATTTATTTTACAGGAAGTACGATTCCTAGTTGTTATATTTTGAAATTATTAGTTATCGTTGTTGTGTGCTAAAGGTTGATTATTGCTTTCAGTTGTATCAGATGCAGCAGGTGCGTTAGCGTCCGGATGCATATTGGCATAATAAGACTTTTGCGAACGAAGCCATTTATTGTATTCTTCTTCAGTTTCTACAATAATGGTACCACGCATTGCGTAGTGGCCGTTACCACACATTTGGTCACAAGATATCTCGTACACAAAGTTAGGGTTTCCAGTAATTTCCTTCATTTCCTTAGTTGTGTACAGTGGAGTGAACCACATGGTAGTAACAATACCGGGTACAGCATCCATTTTCATACGGAAGTGAGGAAGACCCACGTCATGGATTACATCACGAGATCCGATAACAAACTTTACAGGTTTATTTACAACCAGGTGTATTTCACCATTTTCTACAATAATATCATCTTTACCTGCTTTGTCGTTCCAGTCAAGACCTAGTACGTTATTTGCATCATTGATATTTCTAAAATCTCTTTTACCCAGCACACCATCCGGACCCGGATAGCGGATGATCCAGTTAAATTGTTTTCCTACAACTTCAACCACAGCAGCATCAGCAGGGGCTTCGGAGGTCATTTTACCCCAGTTACGTAAACCTACAGCTACCAATACCGCCATTGCAATCGCAGGAACAGTAGTCCAAATAATTTCCAGTTTGTTGTTATGAGGGAAATAGAAAGAAGTTCTTTTATCAGTAGATTGATAACGGAAGGCAAACCAGAATAACATGGCTTGGGTCACAAAAAACACAATACCAGTAATCACTAAGGTCACCGTAAACATCTTATCATATTGAATACCATGTTCTGATGCAGATACAGGCAGCATTTTATCTAAAAGGGCGTAATGACATTGGATAACACCCCATACCCCCAGTATGAAAAATGCTAGTAGCAACCAGGCCATAAGTCTGTTAACCTGTCTTTTTACCTTTTCTTCGCCACGAAGAACAGTTGCGTACTCACTTGCCTTAGCAATCTGATAGATGATGATAAAAACTAGCGTTGTTAATGCTATGATTAGTAATCCCGACATAGTCAGTTCAGCTTGTTATTATAAAATATTATTTTGTCTATAGTTCCATAATACATACAACCCTATCTTCTGTTGTTTTATTAACTCTGATGAATCAGCGTTTCTTTCAACAACGGATGATTATGTGGTATTAAGGATGCTTTGCTTAAAGTTTTAGATACTGTAAAGATCAACAGACCAACAAATCCGGCGAAGATACCAAGTTCGTACCAGCTCAGAGACCAATGAGCACCCAGAGGGCCAGGCATTGTCATGATATAAAAGTCAAGCCAGTGACCGAAGATAATCATTAAGGCCATGAAAGTTACAGTGAAGTAGTTTTTCTTGCTAGGTTTAGACATCAGTATCAGGATAGGCATAATAAAGTTAATCACGAATACTGAATACCAGATCATACTATAAGGACCTTGCTGACGAATTTTAAAGTAAATAGTTTCTTCTGGGATGTTACTATACCATATAAGCATGTATTGGTCAAACCATACATAAGTCCAGAAAATACTAAATGCAAACATGAATTTACCGAGGTCATGGATATGTTCTTTAGTAACAATTTCCATATGACCCTGATTTTTAAGGTAAACAACCCAAAGAAGGATTAAAGCAATACCTGACACGAAAGCACTTGCGAAGGTATACCAGCTAAACATGGTAGAATACCAGTGAGCATCGATACTCATAATCCATAACCAAGGAGTGGTGCTCATTTGCGTAAGAGCATATACAACCAAAAATCCGGCAGACCATTTCACCATTTCCCAGTAAATTTTTGTACTGTTTTTGGGAGCGGATTCTTGAGCAATAGACAATGAACGGAATTTCTTACCAAAAAACGACCAAAGTGCGATGGTAACCACAGTGAATCCCACAAACATAGCTGGATTCAGGAATGCTGATTTACCTTCCAAGATAGGGTCGCCTTCGGGGTGCATCCAGTGATATATTGGGTTATGCCCATCAATGTTAAATACAAAGGCAACTAGCATCAGGACGACACCTGCTATCAGCCCAAAGATCCAAACATTAGCTCCAATAGCTTCAGGTACTCTTTTATACGCTACTATCCAACCTCCCTGTGCGAGAGAAGCAGCAGCCTGAATAAAAATAGCAGATACTGTTACCAGTAAGAAGAAAACACTATTGTGAAGCAAGACAATCCAGAAGCGTGTCTTGTTGGCATGCATAATTTCATGATTCGGATCATGATTGCCGGCAAGCGTAAATGCACCGATCAGCAGGGTAACTATTCCTATAAGAATCAAAGCGATGCTGGTTGTCTTAAGCCTGGCCGGTATCTGGAAACGTTCGTTCATTGGTAAACTTTTAGGAAACCGTATTTTATTTTCTTATAATTATTTTGTTGTTGAGTCTGAAGAAGCACCTAAAGTAAAAGGATCTCCTCCGTTTTCAGCCTGCATTTTTTTAATGTAAGCAATTACCATCCAGCGTTGTTTAACATCCAACTGACTGGCATAAGAGCCCATCATATTTTTACCAAATTTGACTGCAGCATACATCTGTCCTACAGGCATATGCAGATAGTTGGGACCGAAAAAGTTTGCAGGAGCTGCAGCGTATGGCCCGTTACCATCTTTGTACAAAGGTCCGTTACCATCCAATTTCTGACCATGGCATATACCGCAATATATATCATATAAGCGTTTTCCTTCATCAAGTTCAGCTTCTGTAAAGCGAAGAGAAGTAGTAAACGTTTTGTAGGCGAGTGTATCTCCCTCTTTTAAATGGTCAGGAAGCTCATGGCCTCTTGCAATTGTACCCGGAACCGGTGGGCGGCTGGTTTGATTGTCCTCAAAATTCGGGTTTTCAGTATAAGCATCGTAAGCACGAGAGTAGGTCATATCAGGCGCATATGTCTTACCAGGATTACGGCGCATGTTACCTGAATTACAGGCTGCTAGTCCGAGTCCTAATATCAGGCCTGCCACTACTATGCTTTTGGTCTTATTCATACACAATGATAATTCTATAAGTTTATATCCGCACCCATATTAACGGGTTTGGTTGATAATAATATCCTTTTAGGCAGTTTGGTAAGCTTCTTCTTTATCCCAACGACCATACCACCACTCAGACTCAGCAACCTGCACGTTTGTTTCTACTGCTCCGGTACTTTTCAGAAAATCAATAACTTCTTGTTCTGAAACGTGTTCGTTTAATTCAATAGCCATTACAAATAAATCGTCAGTCTGACGAGGGTGGAATACATGCTTTTTCACCCCAGGCATAATCTGATTAAGATAACAAAAAGTAAGCACCATCCCAACCGCAGCAAATAATACAGTCAACTCAAATGTAATAGGAATAAATGCTGGCAAGGAAAAATGGGGTTTACCACCAAAGTTTACTGGCCAATCGCTTGTAAATATCCACGACATGAATCCCAGTGCTGTGGAAGTTCCTGTAATGCCATAGATAAATCCAGCAATATGGAGATCAGTTTCTTTATGGCCAAGTGCCTGATCTAACCCATGCACGGGAAACGGAGTATAGACATCATGGAGCTTATAGCCGCTGTTACGCACTTTCTTCACCGCAGGAAACAAAACTGCTTCATCATCATAACAAGCTACTGCGAATTTCTTGATTGCCATTTTATATAAATATTATACTATTGATCAAAACAATTTTTCAAATTAATGATGTGCGTCCACATGTTTCTGGATAAACTCTTCTGTAGATTCTTCTTCAATGGGTTCCATTTTTTTCTTATAATTCTCTCCAGATGTTTTCAACACAAACTTAATTTCTGCTATCGCAATTACTGGGAAGTATTTTGCAAATAAGAAGAAACAGGTGAAGAAGAGACCAAATGTACCCAGATAGAAACCAATTTCAGGCCATGTAGGTGAATAATATGTCCAACTTCCTGGTAAATAGTCACGATACAAAGAAGTCACAATAATTACAAAACGTTCAAACCACATACCGATATTTACCACAATAGACATAATAAAGGTAAACACGATGTTTCTACGTAATTTCTTGAACCAGAAAAGCTGAGGAGAAACCACGTTGCAAGTCATCATAGCCCAGTAGCTCCACCAGTAGGGACCCACAATACGCCAGTTAAATGCATCTTGTTCGTAGATTACCTGGCTATACCATGCAATAAATAACTCAGTAAGATAGGCCACACCTACAATAGAACCAGTAAGTACAATCACCTTGTTCATCGCTTCAATGTGCCCGATGGTGATATAATCCTCCAGTCTCATGATTCTACGACAGAGTATAAGGAGGGTTTGCACCATAGCAAAGCCTGAGAAAATCGCACCTGCAACAAAGTAGGGAGGGAAGATGGTGGTGTGCCATCCAGGTATAACGGATGTAGCGAAGTCAAAAGATACGATAGTATGTACAGAAAGTACCAGCGGTGTAGAAAGGCCGGCCAGAACTAGAGAAAGCGCTTCATGACGCTGCCAGTTTTTAGCACTACCTGTCCAACCAAAGGAAGCTATACCGTACATCATTTTACGGAATTTCGTTTTAGCACGGTCGCGTACGGTAGCGAAGTCAGGAATCAGCCCTGAATACCAGAACAGTAAGGATACTGTAAAGTATGTAGAGATCGCAAACACGTCCCAGAGAAGTGCTGAGTTAAAGTTTGGCCATAATGGTCCGCGGGTGTTAGGATAGGGTAATACATAAAATGCATCCCATACACGTCCCATGTGGAATATCGGGAATTGTCCTGCACACATTACCGCGAAGATGGTCATGGCTTCTGCTGCGCGGTTTACACCCGTGCGCCAGCCCTGACGGAAAAGGAGGAGGATCGCCGAGATCAGTGTTCCGGCGTGACCGATACCTACCCACCAAACGAAGTTGGTAATATCCCAACCCCAACCTACTGTGCGGTTAATACCCCATACACCAATACCCCAATATACTTCCCAGAATACTGAGAAGACACCAAAGCAGAGCAATATGACAGAGAATATAAAACCTGCATACCACATCCGTCCTGGTTTCTGTTCAATTGGGCGGACAATATCCTCGGTTACCTGATGATAGGTCTTGTCCCCATTCACCAGGGGTTCCCGTACAAACGATTCGTACTTTAAATGCATAGTACCTGATAATTCTTTACGTTAATTCCGGAATAATCCTTAAAAAATATTTACTTCCTTTACTTTTTCTACTGATGCTTAATCTATCCGATCAGTCTATTTTTATTTAACATCTTATCATACTCCTTATTACCTGCTACTATCTTATCTGTGTTACGGATCTTAGCCAGATAGCTCACATTCGGTAATACGTGCAGTTGTTCTAACACATAGAACAAACGTTCTTTTTGTTCGTTATGACGCACTTTATAGATTGCACTTTCCGGATCGTTTACATTACCAAATACAATGCAACCCATGCTACATGCTCTGCTACAAGCAGTGCTCACATCGCTGTCTTTTACAGGACGGCCTTCTTTTTTAGCATTTAGCTTGCCTTCCTGAAGTCTCTGTACACAGAAAGAGCATTTTTCCATTACACCACGGCTGCGTACGGTAACATCCGGATTGAGCACCATACGGGTAAGATCATCATTGATGTCATCCCTGCGGCCATCTTCGTAGAGGTTATCGCTAAAGCAATCAGCTCCATTCCAATCCATCCAATTAAAGTGACGTACTTTATAGGGACAGTTGTTTGCACAATATTTAGTACCGATACAACGGTTATATGCCATTTGGTTCAAACCTTCATTGCTGTGGTTAGTTGCAGATACAGGGCATACGTTTTCACAAGGAGCGTTGTCGCAGTGCTGACACAGCATAGGCTGGAATACAGTCTGGATGCTATCTGGATCATTGGGATCTCCACTAAAGTAGCGGTCGATACGTAACCAGTGCATTTCCTGTGCTTTCATTACGTGTGTCTTACCTACTACTGAAATATTATTTTCAGCTTGACATGCAATTACACACGCAGCACAACCAGTACAACTAGAGAGGTCTATAGACATACCCCAGTGAATTCCCTGATGAGAAGGTTTATCATCATAATTAGGGTATAAGGTACCTTCTACTTTAAACTTCTCTTCCAGGTCCGGATCAAATCCATTTTCAGGAGTTGCATGATGTTCCCAGGGTTTACCAGCGTAGTGACCCAACTCTTTCTGACGCTCTTTCAATAAAATATATGGGTCATGCGTAAATTCTTCCAATGTATATTCCCGGATAATCGGGCGACCTTCATAGCTATGGTGGGTCTGTGTAATAGCTACAGGGTACTTTGTATTTGTTTTTTCTACACTTACTTCAGGATTGTCGTAGCAGAATGAACCAGAGGTAGCGTTGTAGCGTACAAAAGGATAAGCGTTTTTACCTCCTGTATCGTTTCCATCTCTGTCTTTACCTGATGCAGCTGCACGTCCCACGCCTTTATCACGACCATACCCTACGGCTACAGCAACAACATCATTGTGCATGCCGGGCACTACTACGATAGGTAGGGTAATTTCCTTATTATTCCATTTAATAGTGGCTTGTCTCTTATAAGGGTCCACTTCATTAATGGTAGTCAGCTCGGCATCAAATTTCTCCTTGGCAGTCAGCGGAGACATACAGATATAGTTGTCCCAAGTAGCGCGGGTAATAGGATCTGGCATTTCTTGAAGCCAGGGGTTATTACTCCATGCGCCCCCATAACCAATTGCCACGGTTTGATATACAACGAGTTCGATACCTTCAGACACTTTTGTTTGTCCTACAGCTTGAAGGGCTGCACTCACATTACCATTGAAGGTAGCTCCAGCAAATGCAGGTGTTTCAGGTTCATAAATACCATTCTGCAATGCTTTATCGAAGTTGGTTTGACCACCCAGTTTCTGAACCCAATATTGTTTCCAGAAATCTTGATAACTAATGCTTTCTCCAGCCCAAATGAGCAGGCTATCTTCGAATGCACGAGTTTTAAACAGTGGAGAGATAGTTGGCTGCATAAAGCTGTAATAACCTGTGTGAGGTTCTGCATCGCCCCAGCTTTCTAACCAATGGTGATCTGGTGCAATAATGGTAGCTTTTTGAGCAGTTTCATCTGGACGATCCGCAAAAGATACGGTTAATGCAACTTTGGCAAGTCCAGAAGCAAATTTTTCACTGTCAAAGTAGTCATATACAGGATTCACTTCGTGCATCAACAGAGCGCCTACTTTTCCGGCGTTCATGTCTTCCACAAGAGCAATCATATCTGCATCGATACCTTGTTTATAAGATGCAGTCACAGCCCAGTTGATGGTAGTGCCTACTGCATTTATTTTATCGTTAATTGCATTAACGATCAATTGGATATTTTTATCATTTGCACCGCATACTACAAGGCCATTACCTTTTTGCAAATCAGCAGCAGCCATGGTTAGTAGCTCATTTAGTTTTTGATTGGCAAAAGAAGGTTTAGTACCATTGGTTATTAGCTGATAAAGTGCTGCAGCTATTTTACCAATTTCAGATGGTTTACAAGTTGCACGATAATCTGCAGCAGCACCAGTAATAGTATGAGTGGGTTCAACATGATAGTGACGAGACATCTGAGGAGATTTAGCACTCATCTTACGTCCTTCACTATATTGGTGAGAATATTCAACAGGAGAAATCCATGTTCCCAGGAAATCTGCGTCTAAAGAAAAGATCGTTTTGGCCTTTTCAAAATGATAAGTGGGCAGCGCTGCTTTTCCGTACGACTCTTTATTAGCGAGCAACATACCACTGCATGAGATGCTATCGTAAGTTACATGTTTGGCAGTAGGGTATTTAGCCAGAAACTTTTGGATAACTGCATGCGTAGTAGGACTCAATATAGTAGAGGTGAGCAGATAAATCATTTTATCTGTACCTTCTAAAGTTTCTTTTACTTTTTTATCGATTGCAGCGTAAGTAGCCTCGTGCCCGTCCATATGAGGCTGGCGAAGGCGAGCTTTATCATATAATCCTAATACAGCAGCCTGAACCCTTGCCGAACTTCCTCCTTTAGTAATAGAAGACATTTCGTTACCATCCACTTTGATGGGTCTTCCATCACGGGTTTTTACTACAACTGCACAATAATCACCAGCATCTACAAATGTGGATGCGTAGTAATTAGGAACTCCGGGTACGATATCCTCAGGCTTAATGGCATAAGGGATGGCTTTCCTTACCGGCATCTCACAGCTGGCTGCCAGCATGGCTGCGGCCGTGCTAAACCCCAGATATTTTAAGAAATCTCGACGAGGTGTAGTAGCATCCAATAATTTGCCGCTAATGTCATAGGGCAATGGCTGCTGGAACTCGTTATTAACCACTTCCTGATGCGCAGGTGTATTCTCGAGTTCTTCCAGTCCCTTCCAGTATTTTTTTTGACTCATACGTTTTATTTATATGGCTCAAAGGCTCAAATAGCGCAATGACTCAATATTTGATTCAATAATTATTTACAATTAATAGTGACATTTTTGGCAATCCAGTCCTCCAATATCTTCTACAGTTACACCAGAACGTTTACCTGCTTTAATTTCTTCATGGTATTTCTCGTAAATGGTGTAATAACTATTATCAGCAAATTTCACTTCAGTCTGACGGTGGCAGTTTACGCACCATCCCATAGAAAGGGGGGCTGCCTGGTACACCTCATGCATATCATGAATCTCTCCGTGACATTGTTGACATTGAATTTCTCCAACAGCAACGTGTTGTGAGTGATTAAAATACACATGATCTGGAAGATTATGGATTTTCACCCATTCGATAGGCTTAGCCAGAATATTACCATTTTCATCACGCTTATAATCTTTCTTCTCCGGATCCCAGCCTGCGTATTCATACAGTTTGTGAATTTCTGCTGTACCGTCAATCTCCTTGCCTTCAGCCGTGATTAATTTTTCAGTACCAGTGTATTCGCTGATTTGTTTGTGACAGTTCATACACACATTGGTTGAAGGAATCATAGCGTAACGGCTCTGCTCAGCACCTGAGTGGCAATACAAACAGTTGATCTGATTGATACCAGCGTGTACTTTGTGAGAATAGAAAATAGGTTGTTCAGGCTGATAATTTTGCTGACGACCCATTTCAATGGATCCATTTACAATCCAGTAGCCAGCCAGAATAAATAGCAATATAGTAGTGATGGCTATGAAGATTTTGTTTTTAACCAATGGAACTTCAACCTCATTGGGAATTCCTTCTTTTTCATTGGCCACTCTTCTCAGACCGTAGTTTACTCTCCATAGGATGATCATCAGTACTACCAGCACAATGGTAATCAGAGAGTATAACCACGTATTGTCTGCACCTGTATCTCCCGAACCACCAGCAGCTACTGGGGCAGCAGAAGGGGGCTCCACAGAATTCACATACGCAATGATTGCATCGATCTCCTCATGCGTAAGGGAAGGGAACGCTGTCATGGGTAGACTGTTCCACTTCTTGTAAACCTCATTGGCGTATTTATCGCCACTGCTTACAAGCTTTTGGGAGTTATGAATCCAATCGTAAAGCCATTGCTTGCTGGGAACGCGAGCATCCACCCCTTTCAGGGCAGGACCTGTAGCATCCTTCAGGGGGTTATGGCAACTGGCACAATTGGCTTGGAACAATGCCTTTCCATCCTGGGAAAAAGCGGGAAGATTGCACAGAAGAATTGTAAGTATAGCAATAGTAACACTTTGTGCAATTTTCCGGAACATTGGCTTAATAGATTCTAACACAGGAATAAATTTGAAAATTAACTTTTCCTTTTACAAAGCGATGGCAAAACTACAACACAAGAACCAAAATCTAAAGAGCTTTGTTAAAAAATGTTTTCCGCGCCCAGCAAGGGTTTCAGAGAATATGTAGAGAATGACAATTTATCCGTGTCATTTTTTTGTCAAGAAATGTTAACAAATATGCTTTATCATAATGCATTTGCTAGATACTTCCTGTCCTTCCTCCATCTACCGGAATGCTTACCCCATTCACATAAGAAGCAGCCGGTGTAGCCAAAAAAGCAATGACAGAAGCTACTTCTTCTGGAGTGCCAAAGCGCCTTGCCGGTATTTCGCTAGTCATTTCGTGAATAGCTTCCTCTCTACTCATATTCATTTTCTCTACTTTACCTGTTATTATGGCTTCTAATCTTGCAGTGGAGGTAGCTCCAGGCAGGACATTGTTGACTGTAATACCATGCATCCCAAGCTCATTAGCTAAGGTTTTTGCCCATGAAGCCACTGCTCCGCGTATGGTATTAGAAACACCTAGGTTTTTTAAGGGTATCTTGACTGAGGTAGAAATAATATTGATCACTCGACCATAGCCTGCATCTTTCATACCTGGAATCACAGCTTGTACCAGCAAATGATTGCATAGTAAATGTTGCTGAAAGGCAGCAAGAAAGGCCTCTACAGGTGCGTCCAGAATGGGACCTGCTGGGGGGCCTCCGGTATTGTTTACCAAAATATGTACCTGACGATTCCGTAAAGCTTCTCGTACTTTTTCGGAAACCATATCCGGGTTATTAAAATCAGCAACAATATAAGTGTGCTGCTGACCTTTTTGTGTATCCAGCATAGAAACGGCTTTCTGTAGCGATGCTTCATTCCTCGCCAGCAAGATGCATTCAGCACCTAATCCTGACAATGCTTTGGCAGCAGCAAAGCCAATACCCTGACTGCTCCCTGCTATGATGGCTACCCTGCCTGTAAGATCTGTTGCAAGCATAGTTTGATTATTTTCTGCTAAAGTAATCAAAGAGTGAAATGCCGAATAGCTTTTTCTGAAGATGCTTGTTTATTAACATCTAATTTGATTAATTTGTAGCCGTTTCAGTTAAATTCTGCGGACTTCTGGACACATCATTTTCTATATGCAGAACTGATATAAAGCCAGAATGCTGTTTAAATTACGTACAATGAAATCAATACTACTTAGCATTTCCGCCTTACTGTTGTGCACTTCAGTAACTATGGGTCAATCTATTGAAATTGGTGTGAATGGCGGAATGAGCAATACACTTAAGCCAGGCGAAAGCTTATATAAAGGTGATAAAAACGTGTGGAATTATGCCGCTGATGTCAATGTGCATTATGGTTTTAACGACCACTGGGAAATAGGTCTCAATATCGGTATGACTAAGTGGGAGCGTTTACAGGACTGGCATCTGTTTGGGCCGGAAGGGGTTGACTTGGGTATCCACGAAGTGAAATATGTATTTGCACAAAGAGCTGTTAGCTTTGCATTCTCCTCCAATTATGTAATTCCTATTTATAAACAATATGAGGACTATGTAAAAGCTCGTTTTTATGTAGGCCTTTCTACTGGTGCCGTATTTATAGGCAATGATGGTGAAGAAAAATATGGCCGTGTAAATCCCTTTACACCTAAAGAATACACTTACACTTCTGAATTCCATTTTCAAAGTGGATATGGATTCTTGGCTGGTGCTCAGGCAGGCTTTACCTATTACTTTAACCAAACCTGGGGGGTCAACTTGGACTTCTCCCCGAAAATTGCCTGGGTAAAAACAGTAGATCCACGCTTCAATCATGCCAATGATTTGTACAGTATTATCTACTACCCTATTACATTGGGTGTACATGTGCGTTTTTAATATTATCCCTCAAACTTCCTTATAAAAAAAAGCCTGATAATAATCAGGCTTTTTTTTATTCTGGAGCTAGTAAACAATTTCTAGGTTATATGCGATTGAAAATATATTGCAGTTGCTTAGTAAAGGTGGCGCTATTACTTTGATACTGGACTCTTTTCAACACCATATTTCCGCGACACATAAGGGTACATGGAGTAAGCACAGCAGTGGGAAGTAACTAAGTTACAAAACTTTTGAGTTTTATAGGTATTAACGAAGGGTTTACCACTATAAAGGCAGTAAGGGAAGCAATATAAGCACATGTCATACGACCGATATGAGTAACTAATCCATAATTTTAAAGGGAGATTGGACTATGTAATTGTTATAATCTTAGAGCACAAAAAACAAACTGATAAAACCAAATACTAGAACTACTTATCCGAATAAACTTGAAATAACCAAATAGAATATGGCACTACTCACAAAATAGATGCCTATAACCCTCATAACTAGGGGTATTCTCCAGTTAAGTAACCCTGGTTTTTGAGTGTCTTTTGAGGAATTCCATTGCAAATATCGCACTCCTGTTTTACCCTATATAAAGTAAAAATTCCTAACACACGCAAAAATGGACTAGGATTTATGGCAGCTATGCCATGGCTAATGTTTTATCAAGTCTTTCCAGCATATTTGGTTGGATCAGGACGGTGATTTATAGCTATCAGTGAGTACTCAGTGCTAACTTTTTAACTTTTTTCAGGTCAATTAAATTCATGGGATTACTACCAAATCCTACTACTTGATTTGCAGTAAAATGCATCAGCTCGTCATAAAAAAGAGGTGCAACGGGCGCATGAGACATTACCAGGCTATCCATTTTTCGATATAAATCCCATCGAAGTGTATCCGGGGCGCGCATACTAGCCCTATACCATTCGTCAAACTGAGGATCTCTGAATCTTGTATAATTGGGAGGAGCAGGGAAATTACCATAAAAGAAAGCTAAAAAGGTTTCTGCATCTGGGTAGTCTGCAATCCATTGTGCACGAAAAACTAACGCTTCAGACTTGCTCATTTGTTGTCTTAACAAATTGGGTTGTATTATTTCCACTTTAGCTTTTATTCCACATGCAGCTAATTGTACAGCAATCAGGTTCACTACATCCGACCAGTTATCGGGAGTCAGGATGCTTATTTCGGGCAGTCCTTTTCCTTGGGGAAAGCCTGCTTCTTCTAACAATGACAATGCTTTATCGGGATTATAGTCATAACCAAAACTCGCAGAGCTATCATGTCCTGGCATGCCAGGCGGGATAAACCCTGAGGTTGCCGGCGTTCCTATACCATTTCTCAGGTACATTGCAATCTTTTTCCGATCTATTGCATAGTTGATGGCTTGGCGAATATGTTTATTTCGAATGGGAGAATGCTTTAGCTTCTCTAGAGTGGTATCTGTCAGGAAACCCAAGTATTCTGTATTGAGATAGGTACTCCTGTGAAGTTTGAAACGGTTTCGAAATTCTTCTTTCAATACTCCTGTTTTATAAAGCACGAGATCTTTAAAAGAACCATCAATTCCATTTACAAAATCAAGCCTTCCCTGTAGAAAAGCAAAAAATTCAGAGGCTTTACTATCGATAAAACTGACTTCAATAGCATCAAGATAAGGCAATAAAACGCCTGCACTGTCTTTTTCCCAGTATTTAGGGTTTTTGTGTAAGATTAAAAGGTTTCCTTCATCCCAGAGTTTTAATTGAAACGGACCTGTACCACATGGATTTCTGCCAAAGTCTTTACCATATTTTTCTACAACTTCTTTCGGCACTACACTGCAATAAGGCATACTTAAGATTTCCGGAAGCGGACGAAATGGCGCCTGTAAACGAATACGCAACAAGGTATCATTGATGGCTTCAAATGGATTTTCAGTGGCAACCCTGTCGTTGAAAATCCAGGCTCCGCTAGAGGCAACAGCTGGATCAATAATTCGATTGAAACTATACACTACATCCTCAGCCTTCATTTTTCTCCCTTTTCCCCCGGGGAAAACAGGATGATCCTGAAAGTACACATCATCTCTCAGGATAAAAATATATTCCAGACCATCTTCACTTACTGTCCAGCTCTTAGCCAAAGAAGGGGCAACCTGCAAAGACGCATTTGCTTCTGTAAGGGTATTATACAACATGTGTACAGTCCACATATTATACAGATTTCTTGCAAAGGCGGGATCTGTAGATTCTAGGTTTCCACTGGAATAATTGATTCGAAACACCTGAGTATCTTTTTCCGACTGCGTATGCTTACAGCCGGCCATGCTGATAACAATCATCAGGAAACCCAACATATTTTCTATCCCCAACCTATGAATCATATTGCAAAATAGCAGGTTTTTAGAGGTAAATATAAAAACTGCCTTGTTTTCCCTGAAGGCTATTTAGCTTTGCAGTATCATGATACCTACCAAACTTTCTGTAAATATCAACAAGATTGCTACGCTCCGAAACAGTAGAGGCGGCCAAGTACCTGATGTAATTGCTGCTGCCATCCATTGCCAGCAATTCGGAGCCGATGGTATTACCGTACATCCGAGACCTGATGAACGACATATTCGTTATCAGGATGTACGAGACATTCGTCCAATCATCACTACTGAATTTAACATAGAAGGCAATCCAAGGGAAGAAAAGTTTATTGCATTAGTATTAGAAACCGTTCCTCATCAAGTTACACTAGTTCCTGATGAACCCGGACAAATAACGTCCAATCATGGATGGGATACCAGAAAACATCAATCCTATCTCAGAGATTTGATTCCCGTTTTTCAAAAAGCGGGGATAAGGGTTTCTATTTTTGTTGATCCAGATCCCAACATGATTGCAGCTGCTGCCGATACAGGTACTGATAGAGTGGAGTTATATACAGAAAGTTATGCTGCTCTCTATGTGGCAGATAAAGAAAAGGCTATTGCGCCCTTTGTAGCAGCAGCATTACAAGCTCAAAATTCTGGACTCGGCCTGAATGCAGGTCACGATCTGAACCTGCAAAATCTACATTACTTTGCCTCCCATATTCCAGGTTTACTGGAAGTCTCAATTGGTCATGCACTGATTGCGGATGCCTTGTATTATGGTTTAGAAAACACTATTCAGTTATACAAAAGACAACTTAAAGTATAGTATTCTCTCCGGAACATGAATTCTATAGATGGAAATATTCGACTGGCACATGTCCACGATTTGGAAAGTATTGTTTCCATCTATAATTATGCGGTAGCATCAGGCTTTGAAACTGCAGATCTACAACCCTGGGCTGTCTCAGAGAAAATTTCATGGTTGGAAGAACATAATGCTGCTGAGTATCCCATTTTTGTTTTTGAAACAACTTCCCGGCAAGTTGTGGGATGGATTTCTTTATCGCCATATAGAAAAGGGCGTTTAGCCTTACGCCATACCGCTGAAGTCAGTTATTATATTCACCCCGATTACAAGCGAATGGGCATCGGTACGCGACTCATGCAACATACACTTACTCAAGCTATTGCTTTAGATTTTCAGACGTTATTTGCCATAGTTATAGACCAAAACAGGAAAAGTATTGCCTTTCTGGAAAGACTGGGTTTTTCCAGATGGGGGCATTTACCATTGGTGGTGGATTATTATGGAATTCGCTGTGGACATTACTACTATGGATTACATCTTTAGCCACTTGTTTTCTAAAATGGGTTTCCCCTAAATTGATTGGCACCTATTTATAAGTTTATATTCAAAAACTGATGAGAAAAGCTTTTCTCGTAGTAAAGAAAGAAAACTATTCCATTCATACCCTCAGAAAAAAACACCAATACATTGTT